>Ga0194132_10009810_pt1 | contig 13003 bp, 11 predicted proteins | sample TA2KigOf80mmetaG_FD_148612 | JGI IMG/M metagenome (GOLD analysis project Ga0194132, IMG submission 148612) | Freshwater microbial communities from Lake Tanganyika, Tanzania - TA2015054 Kigoma Offshore 80m | ecosystem: Environmental > Aquatic > Freshwater > Lake | place: Tanzania: Lake... | reverse complement strand
CCGAAGAGAGGCTGCTCGAGCGGCGCGGCCAGAACTACCGCGGCACGTCTAGGCTGCTGACCCCGGAGCAGGCCGCCGCGCTCGACGATCCGACGCCGCGGCCGTCGCCGGTGCAGCGCTGGCAGCCGGGGATGCGCTACCGCTTCAACCCGGACACCAATCGCGTCGAGCTGTCTTCGGTCTAACGATGAGGGAGGCTGAGATGGATGCTGCCGGGATGGATGCCGAGATCTCCGCCGAGCCGCGCGCTCGCGGCTTCGGTGCGCCGTCTGCCGAGGCGCCCGATGACCAGGCGAACGTCACGCCCGAGGAGCAGGCGCAGTACACCGCCTTCGTCGAGAACGCGCTCCGGCTCTACTATGGCGACAAGACCGGCGGCCGGCTGCAGGCGACCCTGAAGGCGCTATCCGCTTCCGGCGATCCCGTGCAGGACCTGGCGGCGACGGCGGCGACCATCGTGCAGCGCGTCGAGGACTCGGCCAAGGACCGCAAGGTGCCGCTGGCCGAGGGCGTCGTCTTCCATGCCGGCGCCGAGATCCTGGAGGACCTGGCCGAGCTCGCCGAGAAGGCGGGCATCCATACGTTCTCGGAGGAGGAGGTCGAGAAGGCGGGATATCGCGCGATCGACCTCTACCGCGCCGCCAGGGGCGATGAGATCGACGAGGACAGGGCCGGGGCGGATCTGGCCGAGATGATGAACCAGGACCCGGCGCTGGCCGAGATGGTCGCCGGTCTGTCCCAGCAGATGGGCAAGCCGGTGCCGCAGGCGCCGTCGCGCAATCCGGCGACCGGCGCGCAGGAGTTCTACGACGACATGACCGAGGGCGCGGTCGACAACCTCAACACCGGCCTCGACGACGGCAAGGACGACACCAAGGGCGGCGGCTGGGGCGATGCGCTGAGTCGCGCCATCGAGTCCGTCGGCGACTGGATAAACGACAAGATGAACGCCGAGAACCTGGGCGGCACGATCATCGGCGCCATGGCCGGCCCCGCCGGCTTCATCGCAGGGCCGGTGGTCAACGCGATCGGTCGCGCCAACCAGTTGCAGTTCGACAAGGCGGTCACCGAGGGCAGGGCTGACCGCGCCACCGGCCGCGGCTACGACAAAGGCCTGTTCGGCGAGCGCGTCGAGATTGCGCTGGGCCCGGGCCCGATCAACGACTCGTCCGGCCATGGCAGCACGATCGATCTCGAGCCGGACGAGCCACTCCTGCGCCGCAAGTTCGCCGAGGTCGCGGATCTGTCGGCCAACTACCGGCTGCCGGAGACCGCCGCCGGCGCGATGGCCCGGGCTCCTGTTGCGCGCGGCTTTGGCCGCCGGAGGGTCTGATCATGGCCGACATCGGCAGCGCGTTGATGCACATCGGCGGCGGCATGGCCCGCGGCTTCGGCGCCGGCATGCAGGAAGACATCCTCGAGCTGCGCCGCCAGGCCCATGCCGAGCTCGAGCGGGGCTTCCGGCGCGAGGAGCGAGAGGCCAGTCAAACGTTCCAGGCCGGGCAGAACGAGCTCGGCCGCACGCACCAGGAGACCCTTCAGCGGGACCGGCTCGATGCCGAGGACAATAGACACCGTCTCGATCGCGAGGAGCGCCAGGAGGCCCGCGACGAGCGCGCGCCGACGACGCGCGAGGTCAAGATCGGCGAAGATCTGGTCACCCAGGAATGGGACCGCGCCTCAAGGTCTTGGCGCGACGTCGGGCGCACCTCCACGAAGGGCGAGCGCATGACGGCAGCGCAGGCAGAAGAGGCCGCGCGCAAGTATGCGAGGGTCGAGAGCGAGAACGAGTACGGCCGCAAGACGTCCGCTCTGAACGAGGAAAAGTACCATCGCCGCCTGGGTGAGCTTGGCTATCCGAACATCGCCGCGCGGCCCGTGACCCCCCCGCCCCCGCCGCCCGAGAAACCCGAGCCGGATAAGCCGCCGAGAGCGGCCGGCGCCGGCGATGGCAAGCGCCGCCCGTTCTTCTCCTCGGCGGCGGCTGTTCAGAGGGCCATCCAGGACGGCCGCCTCAAGCCCGGTGACGAGTTCGTCGACGGCGACGGCAACATTCGCATGGTGCCTCAACGGTCCATCGGTATGGCGCCCTGACAATGGCTGGTGACTGGGACGCTTTTCCGCTCGTCGAGCAGGCGGCGAAGGCCGACCCGTGGGCCGATTTCCCGCTGGTCGGCCCGGCCAGCCTGCCGCGACCGCAGGAGCCGGAGGAGACGTGGGGCGGCCTCACGCGCAAGTTCATCGAGAACCTGCCGGCGACTGCGCGCCAGATCGGCGGTGGTCTCGCGCGCAAGGTTGGCGAGGCGCTGCCGGCTCCCGGCGACCGCTTTGGTGTCGACGATGCCGCAGACCCGCAGTTTGCCGAGCAGCGCGACGCCTACCGCCGCTTTGCTGAGTCGACAGGAAACCCGGTCGGCCAGTGGGGCCAGGAGATCTACGACGCCGCCACGGCCGATCTGAAGGCGAATGCGCCCAACGTCGACCCGGAGAGCGTCAAGGGCTACGCTTACGACATCGCCAACAGCCTGGCGCAGATGACGCCGGCCGTTGCGCTCAGCGTCGCGACGCGCCGTCCTGCCCTCGGCCTGACCGAGATGGGCACCCAGGTCTATGGCCAGAAGTACGGCGAGGCCCGCGCCGAAGGCCGGACAGCCGAACAGGCATCCATGGATGCCGCCTTCTACACGGTCGCGGAGACGCTCCCCGAACGGATCCCTCTCGGCATCCTCCTCGAAGGCGGAACCAGGCTTGCGCCGCGCGTGCTCAAGGCCATGGGCGCCGAGGGCCTGCAGGAGACGTTCACCCAGGTCCTCGAAACCGCCTATGACGCGGGCGTCGTCGGCAAGGACATGACCTGGGGCGAAGCCTGGTCCCAGATCAAGCGCGCCGGCATCATCGGCACAGTGACCGGCGGCGGGCTGGCGGTCGCCACGCATCCGTTCGTGCGGAATCGCGAACCGACGACGCCTGTTTCCGCGGCTACCGCCGCCGCGCCGCTGGCTCCCCCCACCCCCGATCCCATCCTCACGCCCGAGGACCGCGCCAGCCCGATCCCTGACGACCTGATCGCCGCCGGCAAGCGCACCATCGCCGCGGCCACGGGCGAGCCCGTCCCGCCGCCGGTCGAGACGCCTCCTGCGCCCCCCGCCGAAGCGCTGCCGCAGCAGGTCGCCTCCGCACGTCCCGCCTCCGCCATCCCGCTCTACGACGACGAGGACGCCGCCCGCCAGGTCGGCTGGGTCGACCGCGCCACGGGACGGACCTATCCGCTTGAGGAAGCGCCGAAAAGCGTCCCTGCGGAAGATGTCAAGTCGGAACCCGGCGGAACCCGGCGGAACCCGGCGGAACCCGCCGCGCGGGCCGAGCCCATCGAAATCCAGTCGGCGCCCGCTCCCGCCGTGGCTCCTGCGGTTGTCCCCTCGGCCGCGGTCGAGCCCACCGAGAGCGAGGGGCGGGCGCCGGCGCCTCGCCTTCGGCAGATCGAGCCGCCCGAGGATGTGGCGGCAGTATCCGGCCTCGTGGAGTCGGGGGCGGCTGCTCTCGGCTATTCGGTCGAGCGAAGCGGCTCCAATCTGAGCAATTCCGAATATTTGACCCTATCGCATCCGGCGCTCGACGAGCCGTTGAAGGTCAGAGTCGCCGATCATCCCCTGCCGCCAAGCTATGCGCGCTTGACCCGACCGGCCGACATCGAAGTTGGGCCGCATGGCGAGGCGACGGGATGGGCACAGGCCGTTGCAGCGCTGGCCAAACGCATCGGGGCGGCGGCCCCTCCGACGGCAACGGCCGAAATCGAGCGCGAGAATGCCGAAAGGGCAGAGCGCGCGCGTCGTGACGAGGAAATAACAACCGAGTTTGTGCGTCGGCAGGAAGCGAAGCAAGCCGCTCTTGCCCGCGCGCCCGAGACGCCGCAGGCCGCCCGCGTCGCTGAACTCCAGGCCGCGCTCGCCGATCCGTCCGTCACGGGCAACCGTCGCAAGAAGCTGCGGGGCCGGCTGCGTGACGTTCTAAAGGAGATTCAGGAATCTGTTCCGGCGCAGGCCATGGACTCCCGCCGTCCGCCTTCCCGTGGCTCGGCCGCTCCCAGGGACATTCTCCAGTTCATCGCCGACCGCGGCGGCATCCTGGATACCGGCGGCGAGTTGCGGGCGATGGATCTGCATCGCTACCGCCGGCCGGGCATGAAGCGCCTGGTGTTGGATGCGCCGGAGACCGGCGACCCCCTGCACCCCTCTATGGCGCGCGGTCGCAGCAATTTCGATCCGGATGAAGTTCGCCGGGCCGCTATCGTGTCCGGCCATCTGCCGGAAGGCGCCTCGATCTCCGATCTCTACGAGGCCATGCGCGCGACGGCGGCCGGCAATCCGCGCTATTCGACCTATGACCTTCAAGCAGCGGCTTCTGATACAAGGCCAGAAGCTCCGGCAGATCCTGTCGAAGCACAAGGCGAGGCTGTCGGACGAGGACCAGGCATCGATCAAGGAAGCCCTGACAGCGAACCGCGAGGCGCTGGAAGCGATCGACGGACTGACGTCCTAGACACCGCCGACGGCCCGCGCGAGCAGGCCGTCATCCCCGGCGCCGAGCAGGCGACGAAAGAGGAAGTTAGGGACGCCAAGCGCGATGCTGCCGCTGCCCGTGCGGCCGAAGAAAAGCGCATCGAAGGCGCACAGTCGAAGCTCCGCAAGGGCAACCAGCAATCCGTCAACGATCAGGAAGGCGGGCTGTTCGAGGACGCAAGGAAGAAGGATCAGGGCGATCTCCTGGCAGCGCCGGCACCGCAGGCTGCGCCGTCTCGGATCGAGGACTTCGGCGAGAAGATCGAGGGCGCTCGCAAGGACACCTTCGCCGGCTTCCGCAAGGCGCTGACCGACGACGTCGACCTCAAGACCGAGCCGCTGTCGAAGTCGTTCCCGCAGCCGAACTACGAGAAGCTGGCCGAGGAGGGCGTATCGCCCCGCGTTCTCGCGACCATCGCCATCCTGCGCGACATCATCCCGAACAGGCCGCGGCAGCCGTGGAAGGTCTCGCGCTGGGCCGAGCAGGTCGGGACCGTCCGCAAGTTCTCCCAGAAGCTCCTCGATGGCGAGATCACGGTCGAGCGGTTCGAGGAAGCGGTCCGGGGCCAGTCTCGAACTCAGCTTCGGGAAATCCCGCTGACGGCGCAGGCGATCGAGGATGTGCCTCCGGCGGATTTGCCTTTCGCCGCACAGTACCGCGTCTCCTCCGGGATTTTCTCGGTGCTCCACGGGCAGCGATTCTCTCCCGCGAAGACCTTCTGGTATCTGGAGTCGGCAAACAGCCGGTCGGCCGTCAATCCGTTCGGCGCCGTCAATCCGTTCGGCAACGACCCGTCCATGCCGGGCACGCATCGCGACAATCCCAAGGACGCCGTTGCCCTGGCGAAGCGCATTATCGCCCATGACTTGGCCCAGCGTGCCGAGAAGAAGCCGGAGACCGAGCGCTCCAAATACACCGACGTCGGAGTTTACCGCGACCGGCTCAACAAAGAGGTGTTTCTCGGCTTCAAGGCGCGCAGCACAGTCATTCGCCTGAAGGCCGGCTTTGCCGACGGTAAGGCGGCGCGGGAGTATCTCGCCGAGAACCGTGACGCCGTCCAGGCGCAGATCGACGAGCTCCGCAAGGGCCCGAACATGCGCGGGACCGAGAACCGGCCGCGCACCGGCGAATCCCTGCGCGAGGGCGATATCTCGCCGGAGATGTTCTCCGAGACCTTCGGCTTCCGCGGCGTGCAGTTCGGCAATTACGTCGAGGGTGATCGCCGGCAAGCAGACCTGAACCGCGCCTATGACGCGCTGATGGACTTGGCAGACGTTCTCGACATTCCGCCCAAGGCGCTGTCGCTCAACGGGTCGCTCGGCCTCGCCTTCGGTGCCCGTGGTCATGGCGGTCGTAACGCCGCCGCTGCGCACTATGAATCCGGCCAGGTCGTCATCAACCTGACGAAGGGCAGCGGGCCGGGGTCACTCGCTCACGAATGGCTGCATGCCGTCGACAACTACTTCGCCAAGCAGGACGAAGCCGGCGGCTACATCAGCGAGCGCCGGCGCGACAAGGGCCCGGTGCGCGATGCGGTGTACCAGGCTTGGAAGGGCGTCGAGAAGGCGATCAGCGCCGGCGGGTTTGCCCAACGCTCGGCGAAGTTCGATGAGGCTCGGTCCAAGCCCTACTGGAACATGACGATCGAGAAGGCCGCCCGCGGCTTTGAGCGGTACATCGTCGACCGTCTGGCCGAGAAGGGGGCGGTCAACGACTACCTCGCCAACATCGATATGTCCGGCGGCGCCTATCCGACCACGGAGGAGATGAGCAGCCAGGGCATCCGGGTCGCCTACGACAATCTTTTCAACGCGATCGAGACCCGCGCAACGGACAAGGGCGTCGCCCTATTCGACCAGGCCGAGCGGTTCGACGGCTTGACAGACGGCGCCGAAGCGCCGACTTCTAGGTTCGATCCTGAGCGGGCCTATGCTGGCCGGAAGGTAACTGCCGATGGTCGCCAACTCGACCTCTTCGCACTTGAGACTCGTCCCGGAACCCGACCCGAGCAATCCGAGCTCGGCATCGGAGCGCTCCGAGGACTCCTTGCCGCCCGAGACCGGGCGCGAGGAGCCGCGGTACTATTCGACGGACTCCCAAGGGATTTCGCGGCTCGCGGTGCCGTCTCGCTACTCGGCCAGGAAATCCGAGACGCCAACGACCTAGCGGCCCTCGCTCAGGTCTACCGCGATCCTCGCTTCGAGACGTTCCGCGTCTTCCTTGTCGACGATGCCGGCACGGTCAAGCATCAGACCGGCGTAACGTCGCGCATGCCGGGCTACACCCGTGCCGCGCCGCCCGGCGAAACAATCGCATCGTGGGCGCCGCAGATCCAGGAAGCGATGCAGAAGTCCGGGGCCTCCGGGTACTGGCTTCTGCACAACCACCCATCGGGCAGCGTCAACCCGGGCCGGTCCGACGTGGACATGACCGAGCAGTTTGCCGCGGCGGTCCCGGGCTTCAAAGGTCACGTCGTCATCGACTTCAACGAGTACGCCGTGCTCTCGGGCTCGGGGCGCAACATCGAGGTCAAGACGGCAGAGTTCGGCGGCTACGATCCCGTCAAGGGCGAGCCCTCGCTCGATCACCCCGCCCGCGGCCTCACGATCACTGACTCGAAGAGCCTCGCCGCTGTCGCGAAGACGCTGGAGCGGCGCGAGGGCTTCGTCACGATGATCGGGATCAGCGCCCGCGGCCTCGTCCGGTCGATCGCGGAGTTTCCCGCCAGCGCCTTCACCGGCACCAAGACCTGGGCCTATATCCGGATCAAGCGGTTCCAGGCGCATTCCGGCTCCGCGACCGTGTTCCTCGTCACTCCCGGCAGAGCGACCGATGAGATGGTCGCGCTGAAGCGGGACGGCCTCGTGACAGACATCGTCCCGGAGATCCCCGGCGATGAGCGGGCGATCTGGGCGCAGACCGGCGGCATCTTAAACTACTATCGCGGTGACAAGGCTCCTGCGTATGTGGTCGAGGAGGAGCGCGAGAAATACGGCGCCGACGTCTTCGCCCGTGACGCCGTCGAGCCGAACGCGGGCGTCGTCGAGCATCTGCAACAGTCGTCGCGCGACCTGACCGACGCCCTCCGCTCGGGCCTGTCCCGGGACAGCATCGGCGCCGCGGTCGACAAGTGGCGCACCGCCTTCCAGGACCAGTATCTGCCGCTCTTGCGCTTGCAGGACGCGGTCGCGAAGGAGCTGGGCCGCCCGCTGGCCGAGAGCGAGAACCCGTATCTGGCCGAGGAGCTGTCCTCCGGCCGCAAGGGCGCCAAGCTCGAAGATCTGTCCGACAAGATGGTCCGCCCGCTCTTCGCCGAGATGCAGGAGCGCGGCGTCTCGCTGGACGAGCTCGAGACCTTCCTCTACGCCCGCCATGCGCCCGAGCGGAACGCACGGGTCGCTTCGGTCAATCCGACGTTCAAGGAAGGCGAGGGCTCCGGCATGACCGATGCCGAGGCCCAGGCCGTCATGGATGCGGTCGATCGGTCCGGCAAGCGCGAGCACCTGGAAGCCCTGGCAAAGCGTGTCGACGGGATCCTCGACTTTGCGGTCAAGGAGCGGGTCGACGCGGGACTGCTGTCGAAGGACCAGGCCGCCGCCTGGCGCAAGACCTACCAGCATTACGTTCCCCTTCGAGGCGAGGCCGAGCTCGATCCGGAGAGCCGCCGTCCGGACCGCCCCAGGGTCGGCAAGGGCGTCAACGTGGCCGGCCAGGAATCCAGGCGGGCGTTCGGCCGTAGGAGCCAGGCCCACGACATCCTCGCCTACACGATCCTGCAGGCCGAGGAGGCGATCGTGCGCGGCGAGACCAACCGCGTCGCCCGGGCTTTCCATGACCTGGCCAAGACGGCGCCGGATCCGGAGTTCTGGTCGATCGACAAGATCGAGGAGCGGCCGGTCTGGAACAAGGCCAAGGGCGAGGTCGAATACCGCCCCGCCACCATGATGACCGCCGAGGATCGCGACTACACCGTCTCGCTGAAGATCGACGGCGTCGAGCATCGGGTGCGGATGAACGAGAAGAACCCCGCAGCCGAGAAGCTGGCGGCGGCGATGAAGAACCTGGACGGCGACCAGCTCAACGCCGTGGTCCGCACGTTCGGCTCGATCAACCGCTTCCTGTCGATGGTGAACACGACCCTCAATCCCGAGTTCGTGGTCATCAATGCGTTCAGGGACCTCCAGACAGCCGGCATCAACCTCAACCGCTTCGACGTGCCGGACCTGGTCTCGAAGACGCTGAAGGACTATCCCGCTGCTCTCAAAGCCTCGATGAAGGGCGTGTTCAAGTCTACGGACGGAGAGTGGGGCAAGGCGTGGACCGAGTTCCGCGAGAACGGCGGGCGGGTCTACTTCAATCGGGTCGAGGACATCGACGCGCTGCGCAAGAAGGTCGCCAAGGATCTGGAGTCGGCTAAGTCCGGCCTGTCGGTGAAGAAGGCGCTGCGCTCGATTTTCCAGGCGATCGAGGCGATCAACCTCGGCGTCGAGAACGCGATCCGGCTCTCGGCCTTCAAGAATGCGAGAGAGGCCGGGCTGTCTCCCGCTCAGGCCGCCTCGCTGGCGAAGAACCTGACGGTCAACTTCAACAGGCGTGGCACCTACGGCCCGCTGATGAACAGCTTCTACCTGTTCTACAACGCGAGCGTCCAGGGCACGGCGACGCTCCTGACTTCGATCAAGCATCCCAAGGTTCAGGCGATCCTCGGCGGGGCCGTGGTGACCGGGATCCTGCTCGACGTCCTCAATTCGATGGTGAGCGACGACGACGAGGACGGCGAGAAGTTCTACGACAAGATTTCCGACTTCGATAAGAGCCGCAACCTGATCATCATGTGGCCTGGTTCGGAAGACGGCCATTTCATCAAGATCCCGCTGCCCTATGGCTACAACACGTTCTTCAACCTCGGCCGCTCGGCCTCCGAGCTGTGGCGCGGCAAGGACTGGACAAAGGTCGGCTCGGCGTTCCTGGTCTCGCTCGCGGAGAGCTTCAATCCCATCGGCGGCTCGGGCAGCCTGCTCAACGTCATCTCGCCGACTATCTTCGATCCGGTCGTCGACCTGGTGCGCAACCGCGACTTCGCCGACAAGCCGATCATGCCGGACGACCGGCAGTTCGGGCCGCAGAAGCCGGATGCGCAGAGATATTGGGGCTCGGTCTCGCCGATCGCGCGCTGGGTCACCGACACGCTGACGGACCTGACCGGCGGCGACAAGGTCAGGCCCGGCGCGATCGACGTGAGCCCCGAAACCCTGGAATACCTGTTCGGCGTGGCAACCGGCGCCTCGGGCGCGTTCTTCATGCGGTTGGCGAGCCTGCCGTTCAAGTTCGCGGATCCGACGAGCGACGTCACGCTCAACGACTATCCGGTGTTCCGCAAAGTCCTCGGCTCGAAGCCGATCTGGTACGACAAATCGGCATTCTACGAGCGGGCCAAGCAGATCCAGCAGGTCGAGTCCTACATCAAGGACTATCGCGACCGCGGACTGGCGATGGAGGCTGCGGAGATCCGCGCGGAAAACGCTCCGCTGCTATCGCTGAAGACCGCGGCCAATCTCGCCCGGCACGATCTCTCCAATCTAAACCAGCAGAAGGCCAAGCTGCAGCTGCGGCTTGACACCGGGGCGCTCGATCGGGATGGGTATGGCGCTGAGATCGAGCGGCTGAAGGAGCGCGAGAAGGTCATCGTGACGCGGTTCAATCGCCTCTACAATGAACGGGTGCATGCTCGGTAAGTTCGCCATCGTCGTCTTCGCTGGCTACTTCATCGCCGCGCTCGCCGGCGAGCATCGCATCGCCATAGTGCTCTGGATCGTTCTTTTCATCACCGGCGCCGCGGCCCTCGGCCGTCATATCTACGGCTGGCGCGGGGCGATCTACTGGCCGATCGGCTTCATCTGCTTATCAGGCTTCCTGTACCTGCTGCTCGGCGACGATCCGTCGTCGTCCTCTATCGTCCCCGGCCGCTGGCGGGACTGACCGTCTAGCGGTCTTGGAATCCGGCCCAGATCATGGCTCGACGCTAGTACGCCGCACCCCCGCCCGCAACCCAGGAGCCAGTCCATGGAAGCGCCGGTCATCCGCTATATCGACGAGCCGATCGAGCTAGTCGGTTTCAGTGTTGTTTTTGGTCGGATTGGGGCCGCTGAGACAGACGATAAATCTCCTCCAGCGCCAGCTTCAGCTTCGGGATGCCCTCCGGAGGAAACACGACGTTAAGGAACGCGTCGCCATCGAGGCCCATCTCGAGGCCGGCGCGGCCGTCGTCGAGCACGAACGGCCGGGCACGATAGAGGTTCATAATCTGCCCCTTGCCCTTCTTTCCCTGAGGGACCGGGGACACCTCCGGCGCCAAGCCGAGCAGTACGATCGCGAGCCTTCCAACCATCGTGGCATCGAACATCACGGGATGCTCGCCGCCGTTCCTGTCCGCCCGGCGCTGCCTTTGCCTGGCTGAACGACAATAAATCCAGCATCTCCGGTCTCCCCCTCGTTTCATTGAGGGAAGGCTAGGCCGCCGCCCACCACCGTTCAACCGAACCAAGTCGACGCCCGCTAGGCGCCGGCGCCTGAAAACATGAGAAGCGATCGGTCAGATCGCCGCCGCCGATCGTCGTCTCGACTTTCCACATCACATCGGGGGAGGCCCGTCATGGCTCGACTGATCGTCGTTGGCTGTGTCCTGGCGTTGCTCGGGTTCGTGGGACTTGCGGGCCTCGCCGTGCCGGCGTGGGGGCATGAGGACCATTCCTGGGTGCGCAACCCCCGCTATATCATGGCGAGCGGCGGGCATTGCTGCAGCGAGCAGCATTGTAGGCCGGTCGCCGCCGGGGAGGTCGTTGCGACCCCTACCGGCTGGCTGCACGCCCCCACCAACACCACGCTCTTCTACAGCAGCATCGCGATTTATCCGACCGAGGACCCGGCGGGGCGCATGTTCCGCTGCGTCATGGGCGGCGCGCTGGTCTGCGTCTTCGAGGGGATCGGTGGATGACCCTCTGGCTCCTGGTCTTCCTCGCCGTGAGCGCCGGCAAGATCGAGGGCGCGGCCCTGGTCATGACCTTCGTCAGCGAGGAACTGTGCTTGCTCGGGCGCCAGCATCTCGGCTCCCAGGGCATCGCCCCCATCCGGGATACCCGGTGCGTCGAGGTCTCCCTTGGAGAGCCGGCATGAGCGCCCCGGATATGCAGCGCGACCTCGGCCGGGCAGAGGGCCGGTTGACCGGGCTCGAGCGCGACATCGCCGCGATCAAGGGTGCCCTCGCCGAGCAAACCAAGAAGCTCGACGCCATGGCGGCTTTCATGGCCGAGACCAAGGGCGGCTGGCGCGTCCTCCTCCTGGCAGGCTCCGCAGGCGCCGTGGTCACCGCCGGGCTGCTCAAGCTCCTGCCCTTCCTGCCGTGGGGGAAGTGAGATGAACGACGTCACCCGTCCCGCCGACGTGGACACCCTCGCTCGCACGATCTACGGCGAGGCCAGGGGCGAGGCAACGGCCGGCATGGAGGCCGTCGCCAGCGTCATCATGAACCGCGCCCGCGAGGCCAAGGCGACGCTTGCCCGCCATCCCGGCCTAGCCCGCCACCCGCTCTATGGCGACGGCTCCCCGGCCTTGGCCTGCGTCGCCAAGCTCCAGTTCTCATGCTGGAACAAGAACGACCCGAACCGGGAAAAGCTGCTGGCGGTGGATGAGGACGACAAGACATTCGTTCGGGCGCTCGCGATCGCCGAGAAGGCCATTGCCGGCGAACTGGAGGACCGCACCGGGGGCGCCAACCACTACCACGCCAAGAACGTCCAGCCGGGTTGGGCCGAGATGTCCAAGCGGACCGCCGAGATCGGCTGGCATGTCTTTTACAAGCTATGACCGCGCCGCCCGGCTGGCGGCAACTTTATGTCGTATCTCATCCAGAAGGAGTCGTTTCATGTCGTATATCATCGCCCGTCTTCGCGAGCCGTCAACCTATGCCGGCCTCGCCGCCCTGCTCGCTGCCTTCGGCGTGTCCATAGCGCCGGAGAAAATGACCGCCGTCGTCTCGCTCGTCACCGCCCTTGCCGGCGTCGTCGCGGTCTTCCTGCCGGATCGCAACGCGTGATCTCCGCCGTCCTTCGCGGCCTCACTGCTTTTGCCAACCTGCTCGATAAGATCATGCAGGCTTGGCAGCGGGCGCAGGATCGCCAGGCCGGGCGGGACCAGCAGAAGATTGCCGACCTCGAAAGGAGCCGGAATGCCGAGATCATCCGCGGCAAGACTGAGACTGTGGTCGCTGCTGCCGATATTGCTGAGCGTCAACGGATGCTTGACCGTTTCCGGCGTAAATGAGCCCTGCGCGGGCTTCCGGCCGATCCTCACGCATCAAGACGACAGGATGACGCGCGAGACCGAGACGGCGATCATCGTCCACAACGAGACATGGCTAGCCCTGGGGTGCCGCGGAGCGCCTTAA
>Ga0194132_10009809_pt1 | contig 13004 bp, 8 predicted proteins | sample TA2KigOf80mmetaG_FD_148612 | JGI IMG/M metagenome (GOLD analysis project Ga0194132, IMG submission 148612) | Freshwater microbial communities from Lake Tanganyika, Tanzania - TA2015054 Kigoma Offshore 80m | ecosystem: Environmental > Aquatic > Freshwater > Lake | place: Tanzania: Lake Tanganyika... | reverse complement strand
CGCGCTAAGGCGTTTAAAAATATCAATAAAATCAAATACTTACGTAATTTTAATCATTGCTTCTCGCAGGCTGTCGCGGCATCTTTAAGCGCTGCCACCTGCCACACCTGTAGAATTCGAGTCATGTCACCAGCCCAATTACACGTGAAGATTAGCGACCCGGCTGCCTGGATCGGCCCCCACATTCAGCACGATGCTTCGTGGGTATACACCTTTGACCAAGCCGCCATCGCCGAACTCGACGCCGCGCTGCGCCACGCCAAACGCGCCGCCGCGCGCATACCGTTTGATGCGGCGTTGTTTCCGCTGCCGCGGTTGCGCGCCACGCTCGATGCGATTCTGGGCGATATCGAGCATGGCATGGGGTTCAAACTTTTGCGCGGCATTCCGCGAGCGCGTTATTCGGATGCCGATTGCGAAATGCTGTATTGGGGCCTCGGCGCGCATTTCGGCACGCCGGTGTCGCAAAACGCGCGCGGGCATTTGCTGGGCCATGTGCGCGACGAAGGCCGCACCCAGGCCGACCCCAACGCGCGCGCGTATCAAACCAATCAGCGCATGGATTTTCACACCGACATTTTGCCGATCGATGTGTTGGGGTTGTTTTGTTTACGCACCGCCAGGCGCGGCGGCGCGAGCAAATTGACCAGCGCGCTCACCATTCATAACGTGTTGCGCGAGGAGCGCCCCGATCTGCTAGCGGCGCTCTACGGCGATTTTCACATCGACTGGCGCGGCGAAGAGCCCGCCGGCGAAGCGCCGTGGTTCACGTTGCCGATGTTTAGCGAGCGCGCGGGCAAAATCACTTCGCGCATCGTCAGCTTGCCGTATTACGATTCCGCCGCGCGCCACGGCGGGCAATACGCGCCCAGCGCGTTGCAACGCGAAGCATTGGAAATGGTGCAGCAGATCGCCAATCGTCCCGAACTCATGCTCACCATGCATTTCGAGGAAGGCGATATTCAACTCATCAACAATCACACCATGCTGCACGCGCGCGAAGCCTACGAGGATTGGCCCGAGCCGGGGCGCGAGCGCCATCTGCTGCGCATGTGGATCGCGGTCGATGACGCCAAGCGCCGGCCGCTGGCGGATGCGTTGACGGCGCGTTATGGCTGGGTGCAGCGCGGCGGCATCCCGGTTAAACAGGTGCAAACGGCATAGTTACGTAAGTATTTGATTTAATTGAATATTTTTTTAACGCATATTGAGGTGCCGAGATGGGCATAACGTTTCGCAAACTGCATCCTTACGTCGGCGCGGAGGTTAGCCCCATCGATTTGCGCGCGGTGCACGACGGCGCAACACTCGAGCAGCTGCGCGCCGGCATGGACCAATACGGCGTGCTGGTGTTTCGCAAGCAACCGTTCACCGACGCCGAGCAACTCGCCTTCGCGCAACGTTTTGACGGCGTGCTGCACGCCAAGCCGGGCGCCGCGGCGATGGGCGCGAACCGTTTTAACAACGATGCGCTGGCCGATATTTCCAATGTCGACAACAACGGCAAGATCCTGCCCGCCGAGGACCGCAAGCGCCAGTATTCGCTCGGCAATCAGTTGTGGCACACCGATGCCTCGTTTCAAAACCCGGCGGGGCGTTACTCGACGTTGTCCGCGCGGGTGATCCCGCCGGTCAACGCCAACACCGAATTCGCCGATATGCGCCAGGCCTATGACGAGCTTGATGAGGCCATGCGCCAACGCATCGCCGCTCTCACCGTGCATCACTCGATTGCGTATTCGCGTTCGCTGCTGGGATTCGAGTTTTCGCAGGGCGAGCAAAACATACTCAAGGGCGCGATTCATCCGCTGGTGCGGGTGAATCCGCGCACCGGCAGAAAGGCCGTTTATCTCGCCTCGCACGCGCAGCGCATCATGGAAATGCCGGTGCCGGAAGGGCGCTTGCTGCTGTACGAACTGACGCTGCGCGCAACCCAGCAGCATCTCATTTACAGTCACCAGTGGCGCGACGGCGACTTCGTGATCTGGGACAACCTCGCCACCATGCACCGCGCAACGATATTTGATGACGCGAAATATGTGCGCGAGCTGCGGCGGGTGACGACCATCGATGTGCCGTTGGGCAAAGCGGCGGCTGCTGCGTAGCACGGTTGGAACGGTTACAAAACAACCGTTCGCCCTGAGCCCGTCGCAGCCTGTCCCGAGCTTGCCGCAGGGGGCGATTGCCGCTTCCTGATAGCGAGCACCTCGATATTATTGCGCGCCGCGCTGCGCATAGCGCCGATCCACCAGTTTGTGCATTTCCGCAAAGCTACGCACCCACGGTGAATTCGCGTTAAGCGCGCGCGGCAATCCCGCAAGCGCTTTGTCGGCCTGCTCACGCGTGGCGTAGTTGCCGTAGACCACGCGAAACACCGCATTGCCTTGCAGTTGGCTCTCGACATAAGCCGCGCTCCTCGTTAACCCGTGTTGCTCAATGAACTCGCGCGCCACCGCTTGCGCCGCCGTGGCGAGTATCTGGATGGTGAAACGCGCCGCCGGTTGCGCGAGCACCCAGGCTTCGCGCCGCAAGGTGTCGGCCGCAGGGCGTGCCGCCGCCGGCTTGGCCTCGTGCGCATCGAGCTTGCCCAGGGTTTCTTTAGCCTCGGCGCTGCCTTGGTTAAGCGCCGCCGTCAGCCACTTGCGCGCGAGATCGAGCTGGCGTTCGCCGCCGACGCCGTAATAATAAAAATTGCCGAGGTTGATCTGCGCGTCCACCAAGCCCTGCTCGGCGGCCCGCGTCCACCAATGTTCAGCCTGGGCGTAGTCGAGTTTGACGCCTTCGCCGCTGGCGTATTGATTGGCGAGGTTGTATTGCGCGGCGGCGTGATTTTTTTGCGCGGCTTCGCGGTAGAACGCGTGCGCCTTGGCGTGATCTTGCGCGACACCCTTGCCCTCGGCATGCATCACGCCCATGAAAAACCAGCCTTCGGCGCGCTCTGCCTTGATCAAGTCCTGCCATTTTTCGATGGCGCTCGGGTAGTCGCCCGATTGGTACGCGGCGATGCCCGCTTCGATCAAACTCGCGCCGAACGCCGCGCCGGCGAGCAACAGCGCCGCGAGGCCCGCCAGCGTGCGTGCGCCCGCCGCTAAATGAAGGCTTAACATGCAACACCTGCGCGTATTGCGCCGGTCGCGCGGCTTTTGCGCGGCGGCCGCGCCGCGCTTGCGAATGGCGATGTAATATTGTTCAAGGCCGTGCAGTGGATTCAGGGGTAAAATAAAAATATTAATAAAATCAAATACTTACGGTGCATCATCGAATGCGCCGCCGGGGCGCTCGCGGTGCTGGCGACAGCCGCCTGCGCGCAAGTTGCGCGCGTGGATATTACCCAACGCGGCGAGTTGTTACACGCGAAGCACTTTGGCGACATCGGCGCGTATGAATGGCTCGAAGGCCGCGCGCACTTTACGCTCGACCCGCTAAACCCAAAAAACGACGCCATCGTCGATCTCAAACTCGCGCCGCGCAACGCGCAAGGCTTGGTGGCGTATTCGGCGGATATCGCGATTCTGCGCCCGCGCGATGCCTCGCGCGCCAATGGCGTGGTGGTGTTCGATGTGGTGAACCGCGGGCGCCACACCATCCTCGAGTATTTGAATCGCGGCAATCGCAGCGCGCCGGCGTGGAGCGAGGCTTTCGTCGGCGACGATTTTTTGTTGAAACAGGGCGTGACGCTGGTGTGGCTGGGCTGGCAGCAGGATTTGCCGCCGCTCGACGGTTATCTGCGTATGGCGGGGCCGCGCATCAATGGGCTAAATGGCCGTGTGTGGGGTGAATTCACCGTGGCGAGCCGCGTGGCGGATATGTCGCTGGGCGACCGCTTGTCGATCCCGTACGCGGTGGCGGATGTGAACGAGCCGACGCGCTGGCTCGGGTTAAGCCCGTCGCGCGCGCTCGCGCCCAAACCCATCCCCAACCATCACTGGGCGTTCGCACGCATGGACAAGGGCACGCGCGTGCCCGATCCATTGCGGGTACAAGTGGAAGGCGGTTTCGTGCCGGGCGCGATTTATCAATTTGCCTACAACACACGCGATCCGCAAATCGCGGGACTGGCGCTGGCCGGCGTGCGTGACTTGATGTCGTGGATACGCCACGATGCCGGGGCCATCGTGCGCGGCACGCACGCCTACGCGTTTGGCATTTCGCAAAGCGGGCGTTTTTTGCGGCAGTTTTTGTATGAAGGTTTCAATGAGGATCTCGCCGGGCGGCCGGTATTCGACGCGATGATGGTGCACATCGCCGGCGGCGCCCGCCGCGGGTTTAACGAGCGTTTCGCGCAGCCCTCGCGCACCACCGGCTCGCGCGTTTTCCCGTTCACCGACAACGAGCAAAAAGACGCCGAGACTGGCGAAGCCGGCGGCTTGCTTACGCGCGCGCGCGCCGCGAAAGTGGCGCCGAAAATTTTTTACACCCATTCGTCGTGGGAATACTGGGGCAGCGGCGCCTCCGCCACGCACACCACGATGAACGGTGGCGATATTGACATCCCGGCCACCAGCTGCGTGTATTCATTCGCCGGCACGCAACACGTGCCCGCGCGCCTGCCGTTAAAGGAAGCGCCCACAACACGCGGCCAGCTCGCGCACAACCCGCTCGATTACCGGCCGAGCTTGCGCGCGCTGTATGTCGCACTCGATCAATGGACGCGAGAGAACGTCGCGCCGCCGGCAAGCCGTTATCCGCGCATCGCCGAGCGCAGCCTGGTGGCGCGCGCGGCTTTGAACACGGCGGGCCTCACCGGCATCAACGTGCCGGAAAACGCGCAGCCGGTGTTTCGCCTCGATAACGGCGAAAAGGAGCCCGGCATAGCGGCCATCGTGCCGCCCAAAGTGGGCAAGCCTTATACGGTGCTGCTGCCGCAACTCGATAACGACGGCAACGAATTGCCCGGTATCCGCATGCCGGCGCTGGCCGCGCCGCTCGCCACTTACAGCGGTTGGAATTTGCGTTCGCCCGCGATCGGCGGCCCGCGCGAACTGCTGCAGCTCATCGGCGGCATGCGGCCCTTCGCGCGCACGCGCGATGAGGCGATACCGGGCGACGAGCGCCCCGCGATCACCGAGCGTTACACCTCGCGCAATGCGTATCTCGAACGCATCGCGCGCGAAGCGAACACATTGGTGAAAGAGCGGTTGTTGTTAAAGGAAGATCTGCCGCAAATTGCTGCCGATGCCGGTGTCATGTGGGACATGGTGATGCAAGGCAGACGTGATGGTTTGTAAAAATATTAATAAAATCAAATACTTACGATGAATCATATCGGTGCGTTCATCGCGACCATTTATTCAAACGTGTGCTACGCACACGCGCATTTATGCCGACGTAGCGCGCGATGAACAAATCAATGCGCAACCAAGGCATGGCGCCGGCTGCGGCCGCGCGGAAAATTTCTAACAGGCCTTGCGGCCGACGGAGCAACGCCGGCGGTTTACACCACGCTTAGTTCGGGGTAATGCCCGCAGCCTTGACGACTTTCGCCCACTTGGCGATTTCGGCCACCACATACTTCGAGAAATCCTCGGGCGAGGCGCTCGGCGCGGTAATGATGCCAAGATTGAGCAATCCGCTCTTGACGTCCGGCGCCGAAAGCCCACGCACGATTTCGTTGAATAGCCGCGTCACGATCTCGTTCGGGGCGCCGGTCGGGACGAACACGCCGTACCAGTTGTCGGTCGCGAAACCGGACAGCCCGGCCTCGGCGACCGTGGGCAGGTCCGGCATGAGCTCGAAACGTTGGCTGCCGGCGATCGCAATCGGGCGGATCCGTTTGCTGTCTATCGCCGCCTTGGCAGTCGAGACGGTGGAGAAAATGAGCTGCAGATTGCCGGAAATCAGATCCAGCATGGCCGGTGCGCCCCCCTTGTAAGGCACATGCACCAACTTCACACCGGCCAGCAGGTTGAAGAGCTCGCCGCCGACGTGATCCGCGGCACCGGGGCCCGAGGAGCCGAAATTCAGCTGGCTGGGGCGTGATGTCGCAAGGGTAATCAGCTCCTTCACACTCTTCACCGGCAGCGAAGGATGCACCACCAGGACATTGATCGCCACCACCGCACGAGTGATCGCGGTGAAGTCGCGCACCGGGTCATACGGCATCTTGCGCTGCAAGCTCGGGCTGATCGCGATTGGGCCGATGGTGCCGAGCGTGATCGTGTACCCGTCGGCGGGCGCCCGTGCCGCGATTTCGTTACCGACGATGCCACCTGCGCCCCCCCGATTTTCGACCAAGACTTGCTGGCCGAGCGCGGGCCCCAACTTGCCCGCGATCGCGCGCGAAGTGAAGTCCGCGCCACCACCGGGGGCCGCCGGACTGATCCAGCGTATCGGTTTTGCGGGCCAGGTCTGCGCCTGAGCCGCAGCGGCGACGGCGGCAAGGCCTGCCGCGGCAATTGCGCCAGGAATTACCGGTGATTTCATGGAAACAACTCCGAAGAAAAGAGGTTTAGGGTGAGCAATTTCAGAAGCTGATTTTTGCAGCGCAGCTAATTTATACCCGCCTCGTTCCCGGGTCAATCGAGCAAACCGCTTAATCGGCGTCACCGGTATCTTGTCTTCTCTTGTCTTCCCTTGTCTTATCTTATGCTGGCCTGTGGCTACGCGCGCAACCGAGAATCGCCGAACGCCAGGCATTCGTCAAAGCGGTCGCGCGGCACAAAAGTAAGCGTACTGGTTCGGGATTTGAATTCATCGCCGGGATTTGCGCCGCCCTGCGATACGCTACCCGCCTGCGTTAAGAGCCACCAGCGGCGGGTGTTTTTTGTGGTCAGTGTGCGTAGCCTGTGCAAGCCCGGCAATTGACCGGTCGCCGCGGTGCGGATACATTGGGACTGTTGGAGGTGGGGCGTTTGAATTTCCTGCTCCAAGCGATCGGGATCGAACTTGCGGGCAGTACGCCCGAAGCACTTCAGAGGGAAGTCGTGGACGAGATTGCGAAGCGCACGAGGGTCATTCGCGACGCGAAGATGATGCGGGAGTAACCCACGCGTCGCGACGGCGCGTGCTCACGCACGGCCCAGATCAAAAGGGCCATGATTCAGTTTCTGGTTAATGTTAATGAGGCTGCGGCAGGTGCTTTTTGCGTGCTCCCGGCGCAACAGGCGCAAGGCAGGCACCGGGATCTGAGCCGCGCGCTGGCCTGAACGTCGCGACTGTCCAACAACCAACGAAGGGAACCGCCATGGAACTCATCACGGGCGTCTTCACTGTCCTTGAGAACTTGACCTGGGGCTGGTCGTTGATTCCGATCCTGGTCATCTTCGGCCTGTTCATGACGATCGTTACCGGCTTCGTTCAGATACGCTACTTCGGCCGCATGTTCCGTGTGCTGTTGGGGCGCGACCCGAATGCCGACCCGAACCAGATCTCGGCGCGCGAAGCCCTGCTGGTCTCGGTAGGCGGGCGCGTCGGCGGGGGCAACATCGCCGGCGTGGCCGTGGCCATCACCCTTGGCGGACCCGGCGCGGTGTTCTGGATGTGGGCCATCGCGCTGGTGGGCATGTGCACCAGCTTGGTCGAGTGCACGCTGGCGCAGGTGTACAAGACCACCGCCGGCGACGGCACGTTCCGCGGCGGGCCCGCTGCGTACATACGGCGCGGGCTCGGCGCCCGTTACGGTTGGCTGGCGGCGGTCTACGCCGTGTGCCTGATCGGCTCGTTCGCGTTCGGCTTTAACGCCTTTCAGGGCAACACCATCGCCGGTGCCGTCAACGACAGCCTGGGCATCGAGCGCCTGTGGACCGGCATTTTCCTCGCCGCGGTTACCGGTGTCATCATCTACGGCGGCATCCGCCGCATCGCCAAGGTGGCCGACGTGGTGGTGCCGGTGATGGCGCTGACCTACATCGCCGTCGCGCTGCTGATCATCGTGATGAACATCGGTGAACTGCCGCGTGTGTTGCGCATGATCGTCGCGAACGCCTTTGGGTTGGAGGAGGCCGTGGGTGGCGGCATGGGGGCAGCCATTGCGCAGGGCCTGCGCCGCGGGCTATTTTCCAACGAGGCCGGCCTGGGCTCGGCCCCCAACGTTGCCGCCACGGCCGACGTGCACCACCCGATCAGCCAGGGCATCACGCAGTCGCTGTCGGTGTTCATCGATACCATCCTGATCTGTTCGGCTACCGCGTTCGTGATCCTGCTGGGCAATGTCTACGTGCCCGGCGCGCAGGACGTCAGCGGTATCGCGCTGACCCAGCAGTCGCTGGTTTCACACTTGGGAAGCTGGGCGCAGTACTATCTGACCTTCTCGGTGTTTCTTTTTGCGTTCAGCTCGATCATGTACAACTACTACCTCGGCGAGACGGCGCTGGCCGAACTGACGAAAAGCACCCTGTCGACCCATGCGCTGCGGGCGGCGGTGATCGTCGTCGTGCTGCTCGGCGCGAGCGCGCCCGGAGCGACCGCCGTGTTCTTCTTCTCCGACCCGCTGATGGGCCTGCTGGCACTGGTCAACCTGATGGCGGTGCTGATGCTCTTCCCGGTCGCGATGCGTGTGCTCCAGGACTAACGTGAGCAGCTCGCGGCCGGCAACGACCGCCCGGTATTTGACGCCGCGAAGTTCCCCGATCTCGACATTGACCGCGTCGTGTGGAAACCCCGCACACGTTGAACGCAACTGAATCAAAGCGGCTACGATTCGATATCGGCTCAATAAGGCTGCGGCAGGCGTTTTTATGGTAGATGCCCGTAGTCTGCGCAAGCCCGCCAATTGACTGCCCGATGGGGCGCGCAGACATCGGGGCAGGTGCAAATCGGGTGTTTGAAATTTGTCTCTACGCGGGGGGCAGCGCGCCGGATACCGGTGCACATCGTCACCAACGAACGCCTCGGCTTGATCGGCGCTGCCGCCGCGGCGCTGGTATCGGGCAATAGCGGTTGAGCACGGCCGCGCGCGGCGCCACGGCGGGGCCGCCGATTCGGGAGAAATGGGATGGCATTGGCACAGGCGCACAAGTTCGGCATTCTCGTGGGGGTCGGTCCCGCCCCGGGGATTAACAGTGTCATCGGCGCGGCGACCATCCGCGCTCGGTTGCAGGGGGCCGAGGTGCTCGGTATCCGCGACGGATTCGCGGGCATCATGCGCGGTTCGATCGAGGGCGCGGCCGCGCTCGATATCGACGCGGTCAGCCGCATCCACTTTCTTGGCGGTTCGGTCATCGGCACATCGCGCGCCAACCCGACCCAAAGCGCCGCAAGTTTGGATCTCGCGGTCAACACCTTGTTGAATGCCGGCATCACCCGGCTCATCACCATCGGCGGTGATGACACGGCGTATTCGGCGATGAAAATCGCGCAGCGGGCCGGTGACGCCTTGCACGTCGCGCACGTGCCCAAGACCATCGACAACGACCTTGCGCTGCCGCCGCATATCGACACCTTCGGCTTTCAGACCGCGCGCCATGTGGGCTTCGAGTTGGTGAAGAACCTGATGGTCGACGCGCGCTCCGCCGGGCGCTGGTACCTGGTGGTCGCCATGGGACGCAAGGCCGGCCATCTCGCGCTGGGAATCGCCAAAGCCGCGGGCGCGACGTTAAGCGTTATCCCCGAGGAGTTTCCCGACGGTAAAACCACGCTCGCCATTATCGCCGACATCCTGAGCGGCGCCATCATCAAACGCGCGGCCGAAGGCCAGCGCGACGGCGTCGCGGTGCTGGCCGAGGGGCTTGCCGAGTGCGTGCCGCAAGCCGAACTCGAACAGCTGGGCGCAATGGAGCGCGATCCCCATGGGCACATACGCATTGCCGAAGTCGAATTGGGCCGCGGCATCAAAAAGCAAGTCGAGGCGCGCCTGGCCGCGCTTGGCGTGCAGACCACACTGGTGTCCAAGGACATCGGCTACGAACTGCGCTGCGCCGATCCGATCCCGTTTGATATGGAATACACCCGAGATCTGGGTTATTGCGCCGCCAAATTCCTGCTCGAAGGCGGATCGAATGCGATGATCACCTTGCAAGGCGGGCAATTCGTCGCGCTGCCCTTTGCTTCGTTGCTCGATCCGGCCACCGGGCGCACACGGGTGCGCACGGTCGACATCCGCTCCACCCGCTACGCCATCGCGCGCCGTTATATGGTGCGCCTGCGCCGCGACGATTTCGACAATTCGGTGAAGCTCGCGGCGCTGGCGCGCGCGGCGAATATGAGCGCGTCACAATTCGCCGCGCGATTTGGTTATGTCGTGGAATATGAACCGCCGCCGCTGACGCTGTTCGGCACGCCTTAAGTACCATGGGCGCCATGGGTCGCGCGGCCGGAAAAATAGGTGTTCGTTCAGTGCCGCGCAAACGATGCAGCGTTTTCCCTCACCCTGACTTCCCGCCGCGAGAGGGTTCAAAACCCTTCGCCCTTCGGGAGAATGGTGGGGAGAGCGAAGCGAGGGGGCCGCAAGCGGGAGGGGGTCGCGTTTCCCGCACGCATTAATTTAAAAAATGTAATTAAATCAAATACTTACGATACATCATCGATGCGTTCAAAGCCGCGTAAGAACGAGGCGTTAGCGCTTCGCTGTTACCCGGCCAGCTTAACCTTACGCTTGAACGCTGACGTTGACTTTGACATCGGGCGTCGCGACCGCGACGCTGCCGTAGAGCGGTCACCTGCCGCGAAAACGTTCGATCAGCGCGTTGCCTTGCGCGGACGACACGCCCTTTAGTTTGAAGTTGATGCTCACGCTGTTAAACACCGTGACGTCCTGGCGCACGGGGTTGGCGCGATCCATCATCGCGGCGATATCGACGTTGATACCGGCAAGCGGGATCGACTCTGCCTTGGCGAACGCCTGCACCAGCTCCACGCCGCACGAGGCGACGCCGGTTAAAAAAAGTTCGGCGGGCGTGACTTCCTCGCCCGGCGCGCCGTTTTGCACCGGGCCGTCGATGATGAAATGGTGATTGCGCACGCTGCACATCACACGCCCATGCGTGTCGGTGGAACGCGCGGCGATGGCGTAGTTGCGGATGTCGGTGGTGGCCATGTTTTTGACTCCTTTATGGATGGGTGAAATGCGAGGCGCGTGGCGTACCGTCAACGGCCGCGCGCTCGCGCGCGCCAATAATAGGGTTTGCGCGCGTGATGAGCGTCCGCGAACACAACGATGCCTTCTGCAAGAAATTCAATGCGCGCCGCGGGTATGAACCGCGCGCGTTTCATGGGGCCAGATGCCGCGCTTCGGCAAACACGTCCTCGGCTGAAATTGTTGGCAATTCGCCGCGCTCGTAGGCGGTGACGCGTTCCTCGATCTCCCGATCCCACGCCGCTTCAATTTCCGCAAGCGGCGGCTCACGCAGGGATTCGAGCAGCGCCTCAGCGAGTTCTGCACGCTCATCCGTCGACAGCGTGCGTGCTTTTTGCTCAATTTCCTTCAGCAAGGTGGTCATGCGCGCTCCTTACACGAAACAAACCCATTTTACATCGAGATCGGTACGCATACGCTTGCCGATGTTTATTCCGGATTATTCCCCGCCGGCGCCCACCCGCGCTTGGCGCGCACGGAGGGGTTGCTGATGATTTCGACGATCGCCGGCTTGCCGCACGCCAGCGCCTTGTCCAGCGCGCCACGTATGGCGTCGGGTTTTTCCACGCGAAAGCCGGCGCAGCCCATGGCCTCGGCGACCTTGGCAAAATTGACCTCCTTCTGAAACGCCGCGGCTTCGGCGACGCCGCCGGCGTAATTGTTGTTGACCACCATCACCGCGTTAAGCCCGCTGCGCGCGGCGGTTTCCATTTCGGCCATGTGGTAATAAAAGCCCGCGTCGCCGGCAAAGCCGATCACCGGCACATTCGCCGGCAGCGCCGCGCGCACGCCGAGCGTGCCGGGGAAGCCCCAGCCCAGTGAACCGCCGCAGCGAATGTAGCGTTGGCCGGCTTTCATCCTCGTCATTTGCGCGGTCCAAAGCGCGGCATGAAAAGTGTCGACCACCAGCACGGCGTTGGACGGCAGCCATTCGCCGAGTTCCTTGGCGATGCGCTCCGGCCGCATCGGTAAGTCGTTCGAGTTGCGCAGTGGGTCGCTCTCGGCCCAATAATCGGCAACGTAACCTCGCACTTGCTCCAGCCATTCCGCGCGCGGTGTCGGCGCACCCGCTTGCACCAGCATCGCGGTGAGTGTGGCCTTGACGTCACCGCACAGCGACACCGCGTTCGGATAATTGCGGCCGAGCTCGTGAGGATTGATGTCCAGTTGCACGGTGCGTGTGCCGATTTTCGGAATCTGCCAGCCGTTGGTGACTTGCCCGCCGGTGTGGCTGCCGATGAAAAACACCAGGTCGGCCGCGGCCACCGCCTTGTTCGCGCACCAGCGCGAATAGGTGCCGGGCACACCCACGCCCAATGCGTGATCGTCGGGCACCAGTGCGCGCGCGTGCAGGCTGGTGGCGATGGGAATCTGCAGTTTGTCGGCGAGCGCCACTACTTCGGGCCCGGCGAGCGACTTCACCGCGCCGCCGCCGACCACGATGATGGGCTTGGCGGCTTCTTTCAACTCTTTCAACGCGGCCTTGATGTCGGCGTCTTCGGCGCAGGGGCGAAACGGCGGGTAACGCGTGTAGCGTTGTTCGATGCGCGTATCGTACTCGGCTTCCTCGTCGAGCACTTGCCCGGCGTTGCCGCGCAGCTCCAAATGCACCGGGCCGGGCGCGCCGCTGGTGGCCTCGCGAAACGCCTGCCGCAACAGGTCGGGAAACCGCGAGGCGGCATCGACCACATAGTTGGCCTTGGTCACGCCGTCCCACGCCGTGTGATCCTCGGCGTTTTGATAGGCGTGGCGATAACGCGGCATGTGGTTTTGCCCGCCGGAAATCGCGATCACCGGCGAGCCCGCCATATGCGCATCACGCACGCCAGCCGCGAGATTGGTGCTGCCGATGTCCTGGCACAGGCATACGCCGGGGCGGTTGGAAGCGCGCGCGTAACCGTCGGCCATGTAGGCGGCGGCTTTTTCGCCGTGGGCGATGACGAGTTGCGTCGCGTTCAGTTTGCCGACCTCCACCATTGCCGGCGGGATGATC
>Ga0194132_10009808_pt1 | contig 13006 bp, 11 predicted proteins | sample TA2KigOf80mmetaG_FD_148612 | JGI IMG/M metagenome (GOLD analysis project Ga0194132, IMG submission 148612) | Freshwater microbial communities from Lake Tanganyika, Tanzania - TA2015054 Kigoma Offshore 80m | ecosystem: Environmental > Aquatic > Freshwater > Lake | place: Tanzania: Lake... | reverse complement strand
TCTCGACCGGCACTCCCGAGCGCGCGAGATGACGTCGCGCGGCCGCGTTCAGCTTCTCGACGCGGGTGCCCTGCAGCAGGTGGTAGTCCTCGAGGTACCAGCCGGACGGATCGAGGCTGGCGTTCGCGTAGCCGCCGCGCGCGGCGTCCCGATAGCTCGTCTCGAAGATGTAGTACTCGAGCTCGGAAGCGGCCTCCGTCTGGAAGCCGGCTTTCGCGGCCGCGTCGATCTGCGCGCGCAGGAGCGAGCGCGGCGCTTCCGGAACGAGCGCGTGCGTCGCGTCGCTCTTCACGTCGCAGAGGACGATCGCGCTCCGATCGAGCCAGTCCGCGCGCCGCAACGTCGCGAGGTCGGGGACGAGGTGGAAGTCGCCGTAGCCCTTCTGCCAGTTGGCGAAGCGGTAGCCCGGCACCGGCTCCATCTCCATGTCGACGGTGAGCAGGTAATCGCAGCCGTGCGTGCCGTCGTGCAGGGCCGAGTCGAGGAAGAAGCTCGCGTCGAACCGCTTCCCCATGAGCCGTCCGTAGACGTCGGAGAACCCGACGATCACCGTGTCGATCTCGCCGGCTTCGACCAGCCCGCCGAGCTGCTCCGGCGAAAGACTCCCCTCGTTCCGCGACATCGTTCGACCCCTCGTCCGCCGCTTCGCGCGGCAGGCCGCCTCTACCACAGGCGCCGTCGTTGCGCGCGCCGCGAAGGCGCAGTACGCGGAGTCAGGCTCGGCGACGAGAAGGAGAACGCCATGGGCGAGGTCAAGGTCGAAGAAGAGGTCGAAGCCGGAGCGGACACCATCTGGAGTATCGTCCGCGACTTCGGCGGGCTGAAGAAGTGGAGCGCCGGTCTCGAGAGCTGCGAGGTCGAGGGCAGCGGCATCGGCGCGGTCCGGACGATCAAGATGGGACCCATCGAGATCAAGGAGCGCCTCGAGAAGCTCGACGAAGCGAAGCGGAGCTTCTCGTATGCGATCGTCGGCGGCCCCGTCCCCGTCGAGAACTACCTCTCGACGATGACGATCTCCGAGGCGGGTCCGAAGCGCGCGCGCATCACCTGGAGCGCCACGTTCACGGCGAAGGGCGCGCCCGAGGCGGACTGCGTCAAGCTCTTCGAGGGAGTCTACAAGGGAGGGATCGCGGGCCTGCGGAAGGCCGTCGCCTCCTGAGCCCGCGGCTCGACTACGATCGCGTCGCGTCGGACTACGGCAAGAGCCGCGCCCTGCCGCTCGACGCGATCGCCTCGTGGCACGACGCGATCGCGCGACATCTCTCTCTGCGACCCGGCCTGCGCGTCGCCGACGTCGGGTCGGGCGCGGGGACGTTCGCGAACGCGTTCGCCGACTGGTTCGGCGCGCGCGTCGTCGCGCTCGAGCCGTCGGTCGGCATGCGTCGCGAGGCCGTGCGGAAGGGGCTCCTCCCGGGGATCGTGCAGGTCGGCGCCGCGGGAGAGGCTCTTCCGCTCGCGAGCGGCTCGTGCGACGCGGCGTGGCTCTCGACCGTGATCCACCACCTGCGCGACCGCGAGGCGTGCGCGCGCGAGCTCCGTCGCGTGCTGCGTCCGGGTGCGCCGGTGCTGATCCGGAGCTCGTTCCCGGGTCGGCACGAGCGGATCACCGTGTTCCGCTACTTCCCGGGCGCGAGCCGCGTCGCGAGCGGCTTCCCGAGCGTCGAGGAGATCGCCGAGGTGTTCCGCCGCGCGGGCTTCCGGCGGGAATCCCTCGAAGGCGTGCCCCAGATCTCCGCTCCGGACCTCGCCACGGCCCTCGCGCACGCGCGGCTTCGCGCCGACTCGACGCTCGCTCCGCTTCCGGACGAGGAGTTCGAGGCGGGCATCGCGGCGCTCGAGCGCGACGTCGCGGCGGGAGCGTCGCCGGGACCGGTCGTCGACTTCATCGACCTGCTCGTGCTGCGCTGACGCGCGCTCGCGAGGCTCGCGAAGCGAAGCGGCCGGCTACTCGCAGCGGAGGCCGGAGCTCACGACCTCGCACGTCGCCGGCGCACCGACGCGGTCGATCCACGCCGCCGTCAAGGCGACGCGCACCGGCGGCGCGAGCGGCCCCGGCAGATCCAGTGCGCCGAGCTTGAAGCTGAACGTCATGTACGCGGAATCGTCGTCCGCGAGACGCCGCTTGAATCGCGCCGTCGAGCTCTTGTCCGGCTTCTTGCAGCGCCAGCCCTTGGTCCCTTGGATGCATTCTCCCGGCGCGAACGAGACCGCGACGACGACCTCGTCCGCAGCGCCGAGGACGCGCACGTCGAGGCCATTCGTCGCGTCGAGGACGTCGCCCGCGCCGAGCTCCTCGATCGGGAAGCGGCCCTTCGCGGTCGCACGACCGCGAACGATCGGGCTCGTCCGCAGCACGAGATCGAGGACGACGACCGGCGCCTCCTCGGGATCGCACGTGTCGGGCAAGCCGTCGTCGTCGAGGTCGCCGCCGGCACAGCCACACGAGCCGCCGAAGCATCTGTCGTCCGTCGTCTCGGGATCGCCGTCGTCGCACGAGCTGCCGTCGGGGAGCTGGAAGTCGCCGGGACACGCGGCGGCAGAGCCCGAGCACTCCTCCGCCGGGTCGCACGAGTCGCCTTCGGGGCGGCACTCGACGCCGGCAGAGACGAGCACGTCCGAGGGACACGCAGGCGAGCCGCCCGAGCACGTCTCCGTGAGGTCGCAAGCGCCCGCCGCGCCGCGGCAGACCGTCCCCGCGGGAGAGAGCGCGTCGCCCGGACAAGCGGCGCTCGAGCCGGAGCAAGTCTCGACCGCGTCGCAATCGTCGCCGGCCGCGCGGCAAACGGTTCCCGTGCCGGCGAACGCGTTCGTCGGACAGCTCGGCGCCGAGCCGTCGCAGCTCTCGGCGACGTCGCAATCGCCCGCGGCCGTACGGCACGTCGTTCCGGCCGTCGAGACCACGTCGCTCGGACACGCAGCCGAGCTCCCCGTGCAATTCTCGGCGACGTCGCAGTCGCCCGCGATCCCGCGGCACACCGTGCTCGGCGGGAGGAAGCCGCCGACCGGGCACGATACGGCGACGCCGTCACACGTCGAGGCGACGGCGCAGCCGCCCGCCTGGCACGCCGTGCCGCTCGTCTTCACCGCGTCCGCGGGGCACGTCGAGACCGCGCCGCTGCACGTCTCCGCGAGATCGCACGGTCCCGCCGCCGCGCGACACGTCGTGCCCGCGCTCTCGAGCGTGCACGTCGCGGAGCAGCAGTCGTTCGGAGCCGCGCCGCCGTCGCAGTCCTCGCCCGCCTCGACCAGCCCGTTGCCGCACGCGGGGAACGGCGGATTCTCGATGCGCCGCACGCGATGGTTCTCGGTGTCCGCGAAGAGCACGTCGCCGTTCGCCGCGGCGACGACGCCCGCGGGCTGACGGAGGTGCGCCGCCAGCGCCGCGCCGCCGTCGCCGTTGTCGCCGGCGAGGCCGGTGCCCGCGATCGTCGTGATGATGCCGGTCCCGTGCTCGACGCGGCGGATGCGGTGGTTCTCCGTGTCGGCGACGTAGAGGTTCCGGTCCGCATCGAGAGCGATGCCGGCGGGCTTCTTCACCTTCGCGCCGAGCGCGCCGGAGCCGTCGCCGCCGAAGCCGCTCGTGCCGTTCCCGGCGACCGTGCGGATCGTGCCGCTGGGAAGCTCGACCTTGCGGATGCGGTCGTTCTCCGTGTCGGCGAAGAAGAGGTCACCACCGGTGTCGAACGCGAGGCTGCCGGGATTACGGATCTTCGCCGACGTGGCCGGGCCGTTGTCGCCGCTGTAGCCGCTGTCGCCGGTGCCGGCGATCGTCGAGATGTTCCCCGAAAGATCGACGCGCCGGAGGCGGTGATTGACCGTGTCGGCGATGAAGACGCGCCCGAGCGCATCGACGGCGACGCCGCGGGGCTCCGCGAGCTGCGCTCCGATCGCCGGTCCGCCGTCGCCGCTGTCGCCTTCGGTCCCGTCGCCGGCGATCGTCGTGATCACGCCGGTGTCCGCGTCGACGCGGCGAATTCGATGGTTCTGCGTGTCGGCGACGTAGAGGTTCCCGTCGTCGTCGACCGCGATCCCCTCGGGCGAATCGAGCTCCGCTTCCGTCGCTTCGCCGCCGTCGCCGGAATCGCCGCGTGCGCCGCTTCCCGCGACCGTCTCGATGTCGCCGTCGCCCGCGTCGACGCGGCGGATGCGGTGGTTGCCACGGTCCGCGATGTAGAGGTTCCCGTCCGCGTCGAACGCGAGTCCGACCGGATCGCGGAGTCGCGCTTCGGTCGCGGGTCCGCCGTCGCCGCCGCCGCCTGCCGAGCCGGTTCCCGCGAAAGCCGTGATCTGACCGGGAAACGCGAGAGCGAGGGAGGGCACGAGCCCGAGAGCGACGGCGCAAAGGCTCGCCGCGAGGATCGCGCCCTTGTCCGGTCTCACTGGCCCTCCCCGGTTCCGGTTTCTGGTGCGAGCGGTGCCGTAGGCGAGCCGAAGCCGAAGACGACCCGCTTCCGTCCCCATAGCAGGGCGCGGACGACCGTGTGAACCCGGAATCTACGCCGCGGCGGGCGCCGGCACGGGCGGCGACGGTCGCGCGTACTCGCTGACCGCGAGCGGCAGGAGCGGCACGACCCAGCACAGGTAATGCGTGTAGAGGACCGAGTTGAAGTCGACGAACACGGAGAGCACGAGGAGAGCCGCCGTGAACCGGCCGACCTGCCCGAAGAGCGCCAACCCGTAGACGAGCGCCATCAACGCGAGCATCGGGAGCTTCGCCCAGAGTCCGACGAGCCCGAGCTCGGCGTCGATCGAGAAGGCTTCGAAGTGCGAGCTCGGCAGCCGCGTCGCCGAGAAGAAAATCGAGCGGAGATAGCCTTCCGCATCGGCGACGAGAAACGGCAGCGAAAGCAGCAGCGGGATCACCGCCAAGGTCGCAAGGGCGACGATCGTCGCGCGCCTGCGCGACGCTTCGGGCGCGCTCCGCCACGCCCAGATCAAGTAGAGCGGCGCCAGGAAGATCCCGATCTGCTTCGCCGAGATCGAAACTCCGAACAGCAGGAGCGAGAGACGCTGCCGCTTCTCGAAGAGCGCGAGCGAGAGCAGCAAGAAAAAGATCGGGATGAAGTCGAGCTGCGCGATCCGGAGCTCGAACAGCGTCCACCGGTTCAGCGCCCAGAACGCCCCCGCGAAGGCGGCGAGGAGAGGCAGCCCGCGCCGGTACGGCAGCCAGAAGAGGATCGCGATGATGCCGACGTCGAAAAACGCGAAGACGATTCGCCAGAGCCCGATCCATTCCGGGTATTCCCGGAACCCCATCCCCTGCGTCGCGGCGGAGAGCAGATAGAAGAGCGGGAAGTACGTCGGATACTTGTCGTTGTGCAGCATGTCGCTGCCCAGGATGCGCGAGTACGGGTTCTCGCCGCGGAGAATCCGAGCCCCCTCCCCCCACGAGTAGTAGATGTCGGAGCCGGCGGGATCGCTGCCGTAGTACAGAGCGGTCGTGGCGATCGTCGCGGCGACGAGCAGCCCCGCGAAGAGGCCGAGGAGGATGACGCGGAACGTGCTCAGCGAGGCACCGAGACGATCGCGCGGAGGCGGTCCCATTCGGCGAGAAACGCGCCGAGGTGCTCGCGGCCCGGCTTGACCTTCTCGGTCTCGAGGAGCGTGCGCACGCGCGACTGCTCGCGCTCGTACTCCTCGTCGTCGAACTTGCCGGCGAAGTGCGCGAGGCGGAGCCACACGAGGTAGGTCGTGAGCGCGTCGCACTCGTTGTACTGAACGATGCGGCGGAAGTTGCCCTCGAGCCACAGGCTCGCGACGGCTTCGCCGTCGATGTCGAGCTTGCCGGGGATTCCCGACTGGACCGCCATCTCGTGCAGCGAAGGCGACGCCTTGCCGAAGCCGCTCCACACGTCCTTCAGGTCGACGTGATCCTCGGAGTGCCGCGCGAAGTAGTCGACGCCTTCCCACGGCTTGTCCGGCCGCCGGCAGAAGGTCGCGGCGCGAAGGCCGAGGATCACGCCACGCTGGATCAGGATCTTCATGTCGGCGTTGAAGGAGTTGTAGCCGACGAGCTGCGGGCTCCGGTCGCCGACGCCCTGGAGGAAGCTCCCGAGGATGCTCGACTCGAGCCTTTGCGCCTCGTCGTCGGGGTCCTTCGGCAGCGAGAGGAGCATCAGCGTGACCTCGCCGCGCTGCTCGAGGCGCTGCACGGCCGCGATCGAGACGATCCGGCACACGGCGGTCTTCAGGTAGGGCGTCGGATCCTCGTCGTCGGCGCCCGCTTCCTCCCACATCCGACGCATCACGTCCGCGGGCGGAGTCGAGTCGGGCAACCCGTAGAGGATGCGGCCGGCGAGCGGATCCGGCACCCATTCGCAGTCGAACGCCCACACGCGCGGTGAAACCGACTTGATCATCGACCCGTTTTGAAGACTCCGGAGCCGCCCGTAAAGGGGCGCGCCGACCCTGCGCCTTGACCGAATCTCTTATCATAAATACACGAGGTAGGCGCGCGGCGCTCGCCGCGTCGCCAGCACACGACGGGAGAAGGCCATGAACCTCCGTACGCCCATCTGCGACATGTTCGAGATCGAGTACCCGATCTTCCTCGCCGGCATGGGGCAGGTCGCGTACGCCGACGTGTGCGCCGCCGTCTCGGAAGCGGGCGGTTACGGCACGCTCGGCATGGCAGCCGCGCACCCCGAGGAGATCCGCGAGGAGATGCGCCGGGTTCGTGAGCGGACGAAGAAGCCCTTCGGCGTCGACCTGCTCGCAGCTCTTCCGGAGCAGATGCTCGCCTCGATCGACATCATCCTCGAGGAGGGCGCCTCGAGCTTCATCGCGGGCCTCGGCGTGCCCGGTCCCGTGATCGGGAAGTGCCACGAAGCGGGCGTCAAGGTCGTCTCGATGTGCGGCAAGGTCGAGCACGCGGTGCGCGCGGAGCAGGCCGGCTGCGACGTCGTCGTCGCGCAGGGAACGGAAGCAGGCGGTCACACGGGGAAGATCGCCTCGATGGCGCTGATCCCGCAGATCGTCGACGCGGTGAAGATCCCCGTCCTCGCCGCGGGCGGCATCGTCGACGGACGCGGCCTCGCCGCCGCACTCGCCTTCGGCGCGCAGGGCGTCTGGATGGGAACGCGCTTCATCGCCTCGAACGAGGCGCGCGCGGCGCGGAGGTTCAAGGAGCAGATCGTCGCTTCGAACGGCGGCGACACGCAGGTGACGCGCTGCTACTCGGGCAAGCCGATGCGCGTGATCAACAACCCGTACGTCGAGGAGTTCGAGCGGAACCCCGAGCGGATCAAGCGCTTCCCCGAGCAGATGATCGACAGCGCCGTCGCCGGGGTGCTCGGCTACTCGCAGGACGAGCTGACCGATCCGAAGAGGACCTGCATGCCCGCGGGGCAGGGAATCGGCGGCATCACCGAGGTTCTTCCCGCCGCGGAGATCGTCGCGCGCGTGATGAGCGAAGCGCGCGCGACGCTCGCGCGACTCCAGCAGCTCGAGGGCTGAGCTGGCCCGCCCGGCCTCGGAGCGATCGCCCCAGCTGCGGGTTCCGGTGCGACACGCGGAAAACGCCTCCAAGCCGAAGGTCGCGTCGCGCATCGCGCGCGTGATCGTCCGCGAGATCCGCCGTCGCGGTCTCGTGCCCGGAGACAAGCTGATCTCCGAGCAGAAGATGGTGGAGCGCTACGGCGTCGCACGCGGCTCGCTCCGCGAAGCGCTTCGCTTCCTCGAGATGCAGGGCGTGCTCCGCATCAAGTCGGGTCCGGGCGGCGGACCGGTCGTCGAGAGCCCGAGCACGGCGCACTTCGCGAGCACGCTGGCGCTGCTCCTACAGTCCGCCGGTGCTTCGTTTCGCGCGGTCGTCGAAGCACGCGCGGCGATCGAGCCCGACATCGCGGGGCTCGCGGCCGAGCGCGGCACCGAGCAGGATCACGCGCGGCTCGCGGAGTGTCTCGCCGCGATGCAGGCGACGATCGAGGATGCGGCTGCGTTCCGCGAGGAGAATCGGCGCTTCCACGACCTGGTCGCGCTCGCTTCGGGGAATCCCGTCTTCGCGTTCCTGATCCCGGCGCTGCACGCGCTCTCGGAGGGAGCGCCGGTCCTCTACACGCCGTCCGAGCGACGCCGCATCCTGCGCGCGACGACTGCGATCCATGCAGCGATCGCAGCCCGGAACGCCGCGCTCGCCGCGGACACGATGCGCCGCTTCTTCGAGGCCTCGCTCGTCCACCTCGCGCGCGCGCATCCCCACGCCCTCGACCGACCCCTCTCGTGGGAGGATCCGTAGGTGCGGCCCGACCTTCCGTGGAACAAGGGCGCGGCCGTGCTCTGGCTCCTCGAAGCGCTCGGCCTCGACGGGGCGCTCCCCGTCCATCTCGGCGACGACGATACCGACGAGACCGTGTTCGCGGCGCTCGCAGAGCGCGGCGTCGGCATCTTCGTCGGCGAGGAGGACCGGGCGACGCAAGCGACGTTTCGCCTGAGCGAAGTCGGCCGCTTCCTCGACTACGTGCAACGCCTCGGCGCCCGATCGTGATGGATCCGAACGCGCTTCCGCTTTCCGCTCGCTACTTTCCCGTGCGACGCGCGCCGCTCCGGATGGAAGCCGGCCTGCGACGCTTCGGCACCGACTTCGGAAACGGAGACGTCGACCGGCTCTTCTTCCAGCGCGACCGAGAGGAAGCGCGCTACCTCGCCGCGAAGGCCGCGGCCCCGCCGGGACGCCACGGCGTCCTCGCGCGTGACGAAGCCGAGCGTCGCGTGCACCGTCGCGTCCAGGAGTGGATGCAAGCGCAGCTCGCGCAGGAGCACCCCGACGTCGCCGCGCAGTGTGACGGCACGTACGCGAGCCTCGCGGCCCGCGTGCAGGAGGACTTCGCCGTGCTGCACCGGCCGCAGCGCGACGAGTCCGCGATCGCGATGTTCGTCTCGATCCCGAGCGGCTGGCGGCCCGAGCGCCTTCTCGGCGCGAGCTTCCGCACGATCCACGGACCCGTGCCGAGCTTCGCCGACGTCGAAGCGCAGTCCGCCTCGATGGTCGCGAGCATGATCGAGCGCGGTCCGTACGTGCGCTTCGTGTGGACCCTCGCGGCGGACGACCATCTCGATCACCACCCCGAGGAAGGAAAGCGCTCGCCGTGGAGCGCGGCCGGTGCGGGCTGGCTGCGCGTCGAGCGGCAGGTGATGGTGCCCTTCCCCGCCGAGTCCGCCTCGCTGTTCCTGATTCGCGTCTACGTCTACCCGTTCGCGGCGCTCTCGCCCGAGGAGCGCGAGACGCTCGCGGCGGCGATCGAGGCGATGCCGGACGACGTCGCGCGCTACAAGGGGCTCGCGGGCGAGCCGCGCGAGATCGCGCTCTCGCTACTCGCGGACTGAGGACCCGAGAGAGAGCGGATCCAGTCGCCGACGACCTGCGCCGCCGCGCCGTCGACCGTGCTCCTCCCGATCGGCGGCATGCGGATGCCGGGCTCGTCGCTGACGAGGCGCCTCCACAGGATCGACTGCTCCGGCGAGCCCGGCACGATCAGACGCGCACCGGCGATGCCATGGTCGTTCCGCACCGGCCGATCGACGAGCGCTCGCGTCGGAAACGAAGCCTCGAGCGAGAACGAAGCCGCCGCGCCGCGGTGGCACGCGCTGCAGTTGACGTCGAGGTAGGAGCGCGCGCGCTCCTCGAGGCTGGCGCTCGGATCGTCGAGCGCGCGCAGCGGCTCGACGTGGAGGTCGTCGACATCGGGTGCGATCAGCTTCCACGGGGCGACCGTGAAGAGCCCGGCCGCCGACCACGCGGCGAGCTGGTCGAAGCGCTCGGGGATCCCGTCGAGCTCGAACTCGCCCGCGAGCTGTCGCGCGCGAAGGCCGAGGACGTAGCCGGAAGCGGCGTTGTGACAGCTCGAGCATGTCTCCGGTCCGTCGAACCACCAGGGACGCGAGCCGCCCGGCACGACGCCCTCGAGCGTCTCGTCGATGCGGACGGCGTCGCTCCCGTCCGCCTCCCAGCGATAGTTGACGCCGTAGACGGAGCCGCCCGGAGGAAGAACGAGGAGCCGCGTCTCGACCCGGACCGGCGGTTCTCCCGCGCTCGGTCCGGGAAGCTCCCGCGTCTCGATCAGGACCGTGCCCGCCGGAACGTTCCAGCTCTCGTCCTTGCGGAACAGCACGTGCTCGCGCGTGGGATCGAGGCTCTCGTCCGAGCCGTCTCCCGGGAAGGCGACCCAGCGCCGGCTCGAAGCACCGTCGGCGAACGCGGAGACGCGCACCCCGTAGGGGAGGACGCCGCGCGCCGGCGTCGCGCTCGCGACATCCGCGAAGAGCCCCGTCTCCGAAAGCCGGAGCGGCGCCTGCGCGCGAGGCTCGCTCGAGGCTTTCCCGACGCGCTGGATTCCGTGCGGTGCGCGCGCGAGGACGAGGATCTCGCCCTCTTGGTCGCGTGCGAACGCGAGAAGCCGGTTCGGCGCGATCGCGGCGATCTCCTCGACGACCGGCACGGAGGCATCGGGTGTCGCGAGGAGCGAGCGGATCCGGCCGGAGCCGTGGTCGCCGAAGACGTAGCGTCCGACGAGATCGCCGTGCTTCGCGCCGCGGTAGACGAAGCCGCCGACGATGCTCGTCTCTCCGCCGACGTGCGTGTACGTGAAGACCGGCGCCTGCGGGACGCCGAGCCGCGGACGCTCGGGATCGCGCTTCGACCATCCGACGGGACGCACGCCCTCGAGATCGCTCCACTGGTAGTTGCCGCCGGCGACGCCGCGATCGATCTCCTCGACGTCGGACTTGCCGACGTCGGCGATCCAGAGAGCACCGTCCACGGGATCGATCGAGATGCCCCACGGGTTCCGCAGACCGATCGCCCAGAATTCCTCGAGCGCGTCCGGGATGCCGACGAACGGATTGTCGTCGGGGATGCAGTACCCGGCGGTCGTACCGGTCTCGGGCTGGCGCGGCGGTGGATGGCTCTCTCCCTCTCGACAATCGGGATCGATGCGCAGGATCCCGGAGAAGAGGTCGCGATCGATGCGTTGCGGATTCTCGTCCTGCCGTCGGCCGCCCTCGTCGCCGAAGCCGACGAAGAGAAGGCCGTCGTCGCCGAAGAGGAGGTTCCCGCCGAAGTGCTCGCCCCACTCGCCCTCCTCCTGCCAATCGTGGCGCTGCTCGATAAGCACCTGCTCGGAGGCAGGATCGACCTCGGCGCCGCGCCAGGAAAAGCGGGAGACCCGGTCGTGGAGCGCACCGTCGCGCTCCACGACGTAAAACAGGAAAAGCGCGCCCCCGCCCGGAGCGCCTTCGATCGCGAAGTCCGGATGGAGCGCGAGACCTTCCGCGCCGGCCTCGTACCGATGAAAGACGACGTCCGAGAGGTCGAGGACGAGACGCTTCTCGCCGCCGTCGTCGGTCGAGCGCACCTCCCAGAGACGTCCCTCGTGCTCGAGGACGAGAATCGCGCCGCCTCTCGGCGACGGGACGGCGCTCACGGGTTCGCCGAAGTCGAGGGCCGGAAACGCCGGCTCGAGACGCCACGGGCGAGCGAGCGGGTCGTCGAGCGGAAGTCTCGAGACGTCGGGGGCCTCGCGCGTCCCCGCGAGGAAGGCCTTTCCGTCGAACGCCGCGGGGCGAAGCGCCAGCAACTCGGCCAGCCCGCCCGCCACGCAGAGAAGAGCCAGGATCGCCGAGACGCGACGCGCGAGAGGCTTCACGCCCTCCATTTCGGGCGCTATGTTAGCGCATCGCCGCGATGGGATCTCGTCCGATGGGGTTGCAACTGGGAGGCGGCGATCGTCCGGCGCTCGAGCCGCGAGAGAGCATCGCCGCTCGGGCGGGATCGCGCGGGCTCGGAATCGACCGGGTCTCGCACGGCGACGTCCTACTCTTCTACTTGATGAATCCTTCACGCTTCTGGTTCCTCCTCGAGAAGAGCGCACGCAGCGCGTTCGTTCTGATGGACGACTCCCTCGGGACGTTCGAGAAGGGTGCCGGCCATCCCCCCGGCGCGCAGAGCACGCGCTTTCGGATCTGGAGCGACTCGAAGCGCGACCTCGTCCCCGGAACTCCGTGGGCGCTCCTTCTCCTGTTCGGATCCGGGCTCGGCGCGTCGGCGTGGCTGTCGCGGCGCGAAAGCACGACGGACCGGCTGCGGCTCGGACTCGTCGCGTTCGCAGCGCTCAATGCGATGGCCTTCACGGCGTTTCTCGTCTGCACGCTCGGCGACAGCCTGTACGATCTGGCGCGGCACCTCTTCGCGTTCCACGCGACCGTGGACCTGATCCTACTGATCGCCGTGACCGCTTCGCTCGAGGCGATCGCGCGTCGCGGGCGCCGGCGAGGTCCGGCTTGAGTCGGCTTACGCCTCGCTCGCGGCTCCTTCGGCTCGCTCTCGTCGTCATCGGCGCGCTCGGTTCGATCGGCGCGCTCGTCGCGATCTCTGCCGTCGGATTGCGGCTCGCGGGGAAGGACCTCGGGGTCACGGAGAAGCTTCGGAAGCTCGCGGGCGCGCCCGAAGCGTGCAGGCCGCCGAGCGCGGGCCGCCGCGAGTGGCTCTCCGTCGAGCCGATGTTCGACGGCCGTCGCTTCCGGAAGCCGGTGCAGGCGATCCAGGATCCGAGCGATCCGGACGTCTGGTTCGTCGCGGAGAGCGAGGGACGCGTGCTCCGGATCGACGGCGAGGAGGCGACGGTCGCGCTCGACATCCGCGATCGCGTGAGTCCCGGCGAACAATGGGGACTGCAGGGCTTCGCGCTGCCGCCCGGCTACCCGGAGGACGCGCGCCTCTTCGTCACGTACACGGCGGAGGCGATCAACCCGGAGGACGCGCTCCAGGCGCGCGTCGCCGTCTTCCGGAGCCGGGATCGCGGCCGCACGTTCGACCCGAAGAGCGAGCAGGTCCTGCTCGCGGAGGGACAGAAGAACGTCTGGCACTCGATCGCCGGCTTGCGCTTCGGTCCCGACGGAAAGCTCTACGTCGCCTGGGGCGAAGGCAGCGCCGTCCAGTCGGACCACGAGGACGCGTACCTGCGCGGCATGATGCTCCGTCTCGACGTCTCGCCCGAGCAGGGCGGCGCCT
>Ga0194132_10009806_pt1 | contig 13007 bp, 11 predicted proteins | sample TA2KigOf80mmetaG_FD_148612 | JGI IMG/M metagenome (GOLD analysis project Ga0194132, IMG submission 148612) | Freshwater microbial communities from Lake Tanganyika, Tanzania - TA2015054 Kigoma Offshore 80m | ecosystem: Environmental > Aquatic > Freshwater > Lake | place: Tanzania: Lake... | reverse complement strand
CCCGCTGCCTGGTCACAGCCCGCGCCGCCGTTGCTCGGCGCCACCCCCACGCCTACAATAGGGCGGTTGGCGGCGCCATCTCTCTGCCGTACTCTTCCCGCAGGCTCACACCTCATGCCCATTGGCGTCGACATCGGCGGCACCTTCACCGACATCGTGCTCTTCGCCGATGGCCGCATCACCATCCACAAGGTGCCAACCACTCCCAGCGATCACGCTGAGGGCATGCTGACCGGCCTCGCCGACCTGGGTGACGCGGCGATTGCCGGCCCCGTGGTGCACGGGACTACCGTGGCCACCAACGCGCTGCTGGAGCGCCGTGGCGCCCGCACCGCTCTCATCACCACCAAGGGGTTTCGCGATGTGCTGGAGATCGGCCGGCAGGCCCGTCCCCGGCTCTACGACCTGGAGCCACAGCGCACCCCGCCGTTGGTGCCACGCGAGCTTCGGCTCGAGGTGGACGAGCGGGTGGATCACCACGGCGAAGTGCTGCGGCCGCTGGATATGGCAACGGTAGATGCGGCCATCGCCGAGTTGCAGCGGTTGGGGGCGGAGTCGGTGGCGGTGTGCCTGCTGTTCTCGTTCCTGCATCCCGAGTACGAGGCCGCCATCGCTGACCGGCTGCGGGCGGCGGGCTTCCCGGTCTCGGCGTCGCACGTGATCCTGCCGGAGTTCCGGGAGTACGAGCGCACCGCGACCACTGTGGCCAATGCCTTCGTCTCGCCGGTGATGAACCGCTACCTCAGCAATCTGGAGGCGAAGCTGCCGTCACACCTTGCGCCGCTGCGGGTCATGCAGTCCAACGGCGGCGTCATCACCGCCCAGGCGGCCAAAGACGCGGCGGCGCGCACCGTGCTCTCAGGGCCGGCCGCCGGCGTGGTGGGGGCAGCGTACCTGGCGGGCCTCTCGGGCTTCTCGGATCTCATCACGCTGGACATGGGCGGCACCTCCACCGATGTCGCGCTGGTACCCGGCCGGCTGCGCGAGACCACCGAGGCCACGGTCGGCGACATCCCTGTTCGGCTTCCGATGCTCGACATCCACACCGTGGGCGCCGGCGGGGGCTCCATCGCCCGTATCGACGCTGGCGGTGCGTTGCGAGTGGGCCCCGAGAGTGCGGGGGCCGACCCCGGTCCGGCCTGCTACGGGCGCGGCCAACACCTGACCGTGACCGACGCCCACCTGCTGTTGGGCCGCATGAGCGCGAGTCAGTTCCTGGGTGGCCGCATGGTCCTGGACGCTGATCGAGCGTCGATGCTCATGGATCGCCTGGCACTGAAAGCTAACCTAACGCGTGAACGCGCGACCGCCGGCGTCCTCCGGGTGGCCAACGCGACCATGGAAAGGGCGGTGCGCGTCATCAGCATCGAGCGCGGCTACGACCCGCGCCGGTTCACGTTGGTGGCGTTCGGCGGCGCCGGGCCGCTGCACGCCTGCGAGTTGGCCGAGGGGCTGGGCATTCCGCGCGTGCTGGTGCCGCGGGCACCGGGGGTACTCTCGGCGCTGGGTATGCTGGCCGCCGACGTGATGAAGGACTACAGTTTGACCGTGATGATGCGCCTGCCTGACGTGGTGGACGACGCGACCGTGCGGCAAGTGGCGCTGCACTTCAGGACGCTGGCCCAACGCGGCTGGACCGAGATTCTGACCGAGGGCCTGCCCAAAGACCAGGTGCAGGTGCACACCGCGCTCGATATGCGCTACGTCGGCCAGTCCTTCGAGCTGACCGTGCCCTTCGACGACACCGCCACCGGCGACCTGAAAGGCCGCTTTCACGCCGCCCACCGCGAGCGATACGGTTACAGCCAGCCCGACGAGCCGGTGGAAATTGTGAACCTCCGCCTGAAGATGCTGGGCCCGGTCCAGCGTCCCACCTTCCCCCAGGAACCGCTGGGCCCAGCCGATCCGAGCACCGCCGTGGTGGAGCAGCGCCCGGTGTGGTTCGGCGAGACGCTGCAGGCCACGGTGTACGACCGCGACCGCCTGCAGCCAGGCAACGCCATCGCCGGCCCCGCCATCGTCACCCAGCTCGACGCCACAACAGCCGTGCCCCCCGGCTGGCGCGGACACATTGACGCGGTACGGAATCTGGTGTTGGAGCGGGGGTAGGGCGGCCCACATGGTCTCGCAGTAGACGGTTTCCTGCGATTCCTGCGAGACTAACGCCATGCCCCTCGACTCCATCGAACTGACGGTGTTCGCCAACCTCTTATCTTCGGTGGCCGAGGAGATGGGGGTGACGCTGTGCCGCGCCGCCTACTCGCCCAACATCAAGGAGCGCCGCGACTTCTCGTGCGCTATGTTCGACGCCGAGGGTCGGATGGTGGCGCAGGCCGCGCACATCCCGGTGCACCTGGGCGCCATGCCGGTCTCGGTTGCGGTGGCGCGGGAGCGACACAGCTTCACGCCTGGCGACCTGGTGATCTTCAACGACCCCTACCTGGGCGGCACCCACCTGCCCGACGTGACTATGGTGACGCCGGTGTTCACCACCGACGGCGCCACGCTGCTGGGCTATCTCGCCAGCCGCGCCCACCAGTCCGATATCGGCGGCATGTCGCCAGGGTCGATGCCGGTCTCCACCGAGCTGTACCAGGAGGGGCTGATCATCCCACCCATCAAGCTGGTGGAGGGCGGGCGCGTCAACGAAGCGGCGCAGGCGCTGATCTTCCGCAACGTGCGCACCCCCAAAGAGCGGGCGGGCGACTTTGCGGCGCAGATGGCGGCGCACCGCACCGGCGAGCAGCGGCTGCAGGAGCTGGCGCGCCGCTACGGCGTCGAACTGCTGGGTGCGGCAATGACCGCGGTGATGGATTACGCCGAGGCCGCCACCCGTGCGACGCTGCGGGCGCTACCCGAGGGCGTCTACGACTTTGAGGACGTGCTGGACGACGATGGCTTCGTCGAGGCGCCCGTAGCCATCCGGGTGCGGGTGCTGGTGCGCGACGGCGAACTGACGGCCGATTTCACCGGCAGCGCGCCCGAGACCATCGGCTCGGTGAACGCGGTGGCAGCCGTCACCCAAAGCGCCACCTACTACGTCGTGCGCTGCTTGACCGGTGAGGACCTGCCCATGAACGACGGCTGCTTCCGGCCGGTGCGCGTTATCGCGCCCGAGGGCACCGTGGTGAACGCCCGCCCGCCGCGTGCCGTGGCCGCCGGCAACGTCGAGACCTCGCAGCGCATCACCGACGTGGTGCTGGGCGCGCTGGCGCAGGCGGCTCCCGGCCGCATTCCCGCCGCCAGCTCGGGCAGCATGAGCAATGTGACCATGGGCGGCCACGACATCGAGCGCGACAAGCCCTTCGCGTACTACGAGACGGTGGGCGGAGGCGCGGGCGCAGGGCCGCAGCGCCCAGGCCTCTCGGCGGTGCACACCCACATGACCAACACGCTCAACACTCCGGTGGAGGCGCTGGAGTACACGCTGCCCTTCCGCATCGCCGAGTACGCCATCCGGGAGGGCTCCGGCGGCGATGGGCAGCACCCGGGCGGCGACGGCGTACGGCGAGTGTACGAGTTCCTGACGCTGGGCGACCTGACGGTCATCTCTGACCGACGGGTGGGTCGGCCCTACGGATTGGCCGGCGGCGTGCCCGGAGCGGCTGGCCGCAACACCCTGCGTCGAGCCTCCGGCGCCGACGAGCCGTTGCCGGGGAAGATCAGCGTGGGCGTAGAACCTGGCGACCAACTCATACTGGAGACCCCAGGCGGCGGTGGCTGGGGAGGAACAAGAGAACAATCATGAGCCAAGCCCTGATCGAACTGTACCGCCACCAGCTGTGGGCGAACCTGCGGCTGCTGGACCATGCTGCCACCCTCGACCCCAAGCTGCTGGAGGCGACGGCGACCGGCACCTTCGGGCAGGTGGACGCTACGCTGAAGCACATCATCGCCAACGAGGAGGGCTACCTGGCCGCGCTGGGCAGCCCGGTGACCGAGAAGCTGCTGTTCCACATGCACGAGTTCCCGAGCTTCCCCGAGCTGCGGAAGCGCGCCCAGGCCTGCGGCGAGAAGCTCATCGAGCTGGCGATGGCGGTGCAGCCCGAGGACACGCTGTCGGGTACTTTCCAAGGCAACCCGTACACCATGCCGCGGGTGGTTCCGCTGATGCAGGCCATCAACCACGGTACGGAGCACCGCGCGCATGTGATCACCATCCTCAGCCAGCAGGGGATACCGCCGTTGGCGCTGGACGCTTGGACATTCTGGGAACAGGGGATGGGCCGATGACCACCGTGAGCACCGCCGCCGAACAACTGCTGGACCTCGCCCGCCGTCAGGCGCAGGAGGCCGAGGTGTACGCCGTGAGCTACACCGAGACCCCGGTGTCGTTCGAGGCGAACCACCTGAAGAGCATCACCACCCGCGAGAGCTGGGGACTCGCGCTGCGGGTCATCAAGGACGGCCGCATCGGGTTCGCCGCGGCAACCGGCGCTGCCGACCTGCAGGACCTGGTGAACGCCGCCATCGAGACCTCGGCCTTCGGAGCGCCGGCGCACTTCCATATGCCGGCCCAGGGGGTGTACCCCGACGTACAGGTATCCGACCCGGCGGTTGAGGCAGTGGGCCTGGACGCGCTGGTACAGGCAGGGCAGTCGGCCATCGACGGCGTGACCCGCCGCACCGAGGGCGTGCTGTGCGATGCGTCGGTGCGACGGCGGGTGGGCAGCGTCACCATCCTCAACTCGGCGGGCCTGCACGTCACCCATCGCGGCACCAGCTTCAGTGCCCGGCTGTCCGGAACGCTGGTGCGTGGCGACGACATGCTGTTTGTGGGCGACGCCCGCGCCTCCGCCCGCCTGGAGCTGGACCTGCACGACCTGATCGACGAGACGCTGCACGAGCTGGACCTGGCTGCCGACCTGGCCGAGGCGCCGCACGGTCAGGTACCGGTGGTGTTCACCCCGCGTGGGTTTATCCAGTGCTTCCTGCATCCGCTGTCCATCGGCCTCAGCGGCAAGACGGTGCTGCAGGGCTCGTCGCCCATCGGCGCTCGCCTCGGTCAGCAGGTGTTCGACCCCGCCTTCACCGTGGTAGACGACCCGACGCTGGCCTTCCGCGTCGGCAGTCGGCCCTTCGACGACGAAGGCATCCCCTGCGCCCGCTTCCCGCTCATCGAGAACGGCGTGGTGAAGGCCTTCGTCTACGACCTGCAGACCGCGGCGCAGGCAGGGACTCGCAGCACCGGCCACGCCGAGCGGACGCTCACCAGCCAGCCCTCGCCCGACCTTGGCGTGGTGACGGTCGCGCCCGGCACGGTGACCACTGCCGACATGATCGCCGGCATTGACGACGGCATTTTGGTGGACGAGCTTATCGGGTCCGACCAGGGCAACACCATCGGCGGCGACTTTGGCGGCAACGTGCTGCTGGGCTACCGCATTCGTGGCGGCAAACTGGTGGGCCGGGTAAAGGACGTGATGGTGGCCGGCAACGCCTACGAGCGCCTTGCCAGCATTCGCGCGCTGGGCAGCGAGCTGAAGTGGGTGGGCGGCGGCGTGCAGGTGCCCTACATCGCGCTCGACGGGGTGTCGGTCTCCAGCAAGGGGTAAGCGAGCCCGTAGGGGCGGACCCATGTGTCCGCCCAAGCTGTTACCCCATGTCCGCCCTTCGGCGAACGGAACGCGTATGCGGCCGAGACCTTGGGGGCAGACACGTGGGTCTGCCCCTACCTCTGAGTGCGGCCCACAGCTCCCCGCGCTCCACCACCGTGCCCCGGAACGGGCCTTGGGCGCATGATGTGGACCACGACCGCTGACCAAGTGCTGACGGACGACGGCCAGCGGCAACCCCTGGGGTTGGTTCTCCGCTCGTCCTTCGACGGGCTCAGGATGAGCGGGGCGAGGGGCGCGTTTGAACGTGTAGCAGGCTAAGGCGTCATGAATGCCGCCCTACCAGGCGACACTCGTGCGTCCACGCCAAGAGGCCGTGTGTTCGACGACGGTTGGCTGGGGGCAGACACGCAGGTCTGTCCCCTACGTTCGAAGGACGTTAGCCGGCGGCCACCGGCTCCCCCGCCAGGCGAGGCAGGATGAGGCGGGCGACGCGCTCCTGCTGGTCCAGGTCATCGAACACCATGCGCAGGTAGTTGGCGCCCCCGGCCTCCAGCTCGGCGATGCGGGCCATGCACTCATCGGGCGTGCCCACAATCTCGCGGGCGGCGAACTCCTCGAAGCTGGCCGCCGCGCCGCCGAGGCCGATGGGGTTCTTCTCGAAGGACTGGCGGGCGTCGGCGATAGCGGCGTCGCGGTTCTCGTGCACGAACATGCGGATCACCCGCACCACGGTCATCGGCCGTTTGGGCCAGTCCGCCGAGGCTTGCACGGTGGCGAGGCGGTCGGTGGCGCCGCGGGTCAGCAGCACCCAGCCGTCGGCCAGCTCCTTCACCATCTCCACCGTCGCGTCGGACTCGCCGCCCAGCCAGATGGGCGGGTGCGGCTTCTGGTAGGGGGCGGGAGCGAAGGCCAAGTCGTAGGTCTGCACGTGCTCGCCTTTGAACGACACCGTCTCCGGCGCGGGGTGCGTCCACAGCTCCTTCAGCAGCATCACCACCTCACGGGCGTAGGCCACCCAGCCGTCGTGGTCCTCCACCAGCGGGATGTTGTAGGCCTTGTACTCGGCGGGCGCTGAGCCCGAGCCCAGGGTGCAGACCACCCGCCCCTTGGTGACCTGGTCGAGCGTGGCCAGCACCTTGGCCAGCATGGCGGGGTAGCGAAAGCTGACGTTCAGCATGCTCCAGGCCAAGCGGGTACGGGTGGTCACCGCGCCGAGCGACGTCATGAGGGTGAACGAGTCCAGCGGCAGGTCGGGGCCGGTGGCGCCGTGCCCCATGATGTGGTCGCCCAGCCAAATGGAGTCGTAGCCCTGCCGGTCGGCCAGCTTGGCCTCTTCGAAAACGGCGTCGATGCCCCGCTCGGGGTGCAGCAGCAATCCAATCTTCACCATGATGACGCCTCCGTTGGTTCAAGTGTTGGGATTGTAGGCGGCAAGGCCCATCGCCGTCCACCAGACCTCTGGCCGGAGGGCTCAGAGTTCAGGGCTTTGTCATTGCTCCGAGTAGAGAGTCAGCGACGCTTGCTGCAACCCTGCGACCCGCTCATGCTGAGGTCCTCGAAGCACGAGCGGGCGTCAACTCCCAGGGCTTGGTTCTCCGCTCGCCCCCTTCGGCGTAGCTCAGGACAGGCTTCGAGAACCTCAGGGTGAGCAGGCCAAGTACTGGCGCCCCACCATCACCAGAGGTTCGGCATCGCCTCGACCGGCGTTGGTACCTGGTCGGCCGGGCCCTCCGCCACCGTGGGCGCGGGCGCGCTGCCGCCGGTGGGTGCGCCCGGCCCCGGCCCAAAGCCGACCGCCAGGCCGACGATCATCCGGAAGTCCGCCAGCAGCCAGCGGCCCTGCTGCTTCTCCAACCGGGCGAAGTAGTTGCCGGCGTTGCCGCGCCGCAGCTCGTCGTGGTTCTGCCCAATAGCGTTGAAATAGGCGGTCAGCCACGCCTCCTGGTACCCCGGCGAGAACCACACCATGACGTTGCTCACCCGGTGGTACGAGAGCTTGCGCTGGGCGTTCACCCACCGGTAGTTTGCGTCGACCGCCGCTTTCCCGACATAGACGCCACGGGCGCTATACGCCACTGCATCGTCGGTGAACAGCGTCATCACGCCGTCGACGTCGCTGGCGTCGTAGTAGTACGCGTACTTGGTGACGACCTCGGCGACGGCACGCTCCTCCACCAGTCGTTCCAACTGTTCAGCCGGCGTCCCTGCTGGCTCTTGCTGCCTGGCCAGCCAGCGGAAAGGGGTCCACTGTCCCCGTCGCACCAGATTGAACAGATCGCGTCCAGCTACAGCCATGACGGCGGCTCCTTCCTACGAATGCACGTGCTCGATAGTTGACAAGCATAGCGCACCTGGCTTCAATGGTGGACACGCGGGGCGTTTACCGCGAAGACTGCAGGGTAGAGACGGGAGATTGGTATGGCGCTCATCGACATCTCCATGGCACAGCGGCCCACCCGCCGTAAGCAGGGGCAGACGGCGGAGGCCGTGACCCGGGTGACCGAGGACTCGGTTATCCCCTCCTTCGAGGAGGCCGCCACCTGGCAACGGCAGTTCCCGCCCGACGGCCGCCGCTTCGGTTGGCTTCAGGCTGACGTGCTGATGGCGCAGCGCCACGCGCCGGTCAATCCGAACCGCACGGATATCACCGACCCGGCCGCGATTACCGAGCACATCAAGGCCTATGCCCGCGAACTGGGGGCCGACGACGTAGGCATCGCCGAGTTCGTGCCCGAGTTCAGCTTCAGCGACCGTGAGCTGCTGCCGCACACCAGGGTCATCGCTTTTGCCCTAGGCATGAAGTACGACCTAATGGCCGACATCGGCCCCACCTCACAGCACGAGGTGCACCGGGTGTACTTCAAGATGCTGGACATCGGTGTGCGGCTGGCGGAGTACATCGGCAGCTACGGCTACCAGGCCTCGGCCCACCCCAACGGCGGCGAGCTGGCGCACATTCCCTTCGCGTACCTGGCGGGTCTGGGCCAGCTCGGCAAGCACGGCTCGCTCATTAGCCCCAAGCTCGGCTCATCGCTGCGCCTCGCACTCGTCTCCACCGACATGCCGTTGGTGGTGGACGGTCCGCAGGACTACGGCGTGGACGACCTATGCTCGCGCTGCAATGTGTGCACCCGCTACTGCCCGGCCGACGCCATCCATCCCGAGCAGCAGAAGGTGAAGGGGGTGACCCGCTGGTACGTGGACACTGCCGCCTGCTTCCCGGTGTTCGAGGTGTTGTCGGGCTGCAAGATCTGCCTGATGGTGTGCCCCTTCAACGGCCGCAGCGAAAACAAGGACGGGTACAAGGCCATCGCCAAAGACCTGGCGCAGGCCAAGACCAAGGATGACCTGCTGTCGGTACTGGCCGAACGCACGTCCTACGCCCCCGACAACCCGATCCTCAAGCACTACCTGAAGCCGCAGCAGCCCGGGTAGTGGCGCACAGCGAGGATCGCTCGAGTGCTGGGTCGACGCGGTGCTCCTGCTGTGGCCGGGGGCTGTCTCACGACCGCCGGTTCCAGTTGCGGGGCGTGTTATGGTGCCTGCGCTGCGCCGTGGTGAAGGGGCCGGTGGGGCGGCGGTCGCTGAAGGTGGCGCTGGTGGTGGGCACGGCGCTGACCGCGATCAACCAGGGTAACCTACTGCTTGCCGGTCAATTCCCTGCTGATCTGTGGTGGAAGGTGCCACTGGCCTACTGTGTGCCCTTTTGCGTCGCCACCTACAGCGCGCTCAACATCAGCCGCTCATAGGTGCATCCCGCCTTCAGGGCACGGTGTTGAGCACCTGCTCCGCCAGCAGCTCAAGCTGGCGCTCAGCCTCGTCCTCCCGGCACAGCAGCCGCAGCACAAACTTGGCGGCCCCCGCCTCCACATACTGGGCGATGCGCTCCCTAATCAGCGACGCGTCGCCCGCCGCCGAGTAGGTCTCGATGGGAGCGTCTGCGCGTGGCCGCAGTGCCCCCGTCGCTAGTCGCTCGGCCGCCTCAGCCTTGGAATCAGTGAGGCACGTAGACAGCATCACACCGTAGTGATCGTCCTCGATGGTGCGCCCGCTCTCTGCACAGCCCTTGCGGATGGCGGCGATGCCCTCGACCACGTCGGCTGGTGTCACCTGGCTCGCCAGCCAGCCGTCGCCGTTGCGGACCACCCGCTCCCAGGCGAACGCCGTGCGGCCACCGATCCAGAGGGGCGGGTAGGGGCTGAACACCGGCTTCGGCGTGATGGTGACGTCGGTCAGGTGGTAATACTTGCCGTGGTGGGTCACGTGCTCTTCGGTCCACAGCCGGCGCAGCAGCTCGATCGCCTCGTCGGTGCGGCCGGCGCGCTCGCTCTTGCGGCCGCCGGTGGCCTCGTACTCCCGCTCGTCGTCACCGCCCAGGCCCACCGCCGGCAGAAAGCGCCCGCCCGACAGAAAGTCGACCGTCGCCACCTCCTTCGCCAGCAGCGCCGGGTTGCGGATGGCGAGGGCCAGCACGCTGGTACCGAACTTCAGGTTGCGAGTGCGTCCCGCCGCGACGGCCAGCGCCGTCACCGGTTCCAGACTCAGCCGATCACCCACCAACCGGTCGGAAAGCCACAGCGAGTCCCAGCCGTTGGCCTCGCAGGCGTCGATAAACCGCAGGTAGCCCGCGCCGCCGCTGCGCCATTGCCAGGCGCCGGGTGCAATACCGATCCGTACACTCATCCCATCACCTGTACTGGAGCGCGCGCAGCCGCCAACACTTGTGCAGCGGCGACCTCCGCCTCTGAGTTGATACCGCTGAAGGCAGCGTCGTCGCCGCCCGCGGCCCGCACCTCGGCCTCGTCCAGGTAGTGCACCCGCATCCGCCGCAGCATGGCAACCAGCGAGCGTTCCCGCCGTTCGGGGTTGGCGAGCTGGGCGTCGATGGCGGGCAGGCAGCTCCGGCTGTAGGCAGCGCACAGAAACTGCGGGCGGCCCCCCCACATCGGCAGCACCGCGTCCCACGAGGGTGCTACCTCGGCTAGGCGCTGCAGCACGCCGGTGGCCAGAAACGGCATGTCGCAGGCCGTGACCAGGGCGTGCTCCGTAGGGCAGGCGTCCAAGCCGGCGCGCAGGCCAGCCAGCGGGCCGTAGTCGGGTTCGGTGTCCGTCACCCGGCGTAAACCTGCTGGCAAGCCTGCCAGCGTACGGGCGCGGCCGGGTGCCTCCACTAGCACCAGCTTGCTGGTCATCGTCTGGAGCGCCGCTGCCACCCGCAGCAGCACCGGCACGCCGCCGATGGGCTCCAGCGCCTTGTCGCGCCCCAGGCGCGACGCGAGCCCGCCTGCGAGGATGATGCCGGTAACTGGAGGGTGCATGTGGTTACTGTACACCGAGCTTTGGCTCTAGGTGTTGTCTTCGTGGGCACATGAATGTGCTGGGAACACATGTTGGCGCCGGGAATGGCCCCAACCTATCATTCCCCTCCCTGGGCAGCGAGGGTCTAGGGTAGGGTCGAAGCTTCATCCGTAGGTGGGCTCTGGGTGCATGGTCCCCGAAACCCCTTCTTAGTCTCCCCCTAGGCAGGGGGAGAAAACGGGAGCGCTACCGTTGGACGCTACCCCGCGCCTTCACCACCCCTTCCGAGAAGATGGTGCTGTGGTAGCGCTGCCAGAGGTCGCCCAGGTTGTTCTCGCTGTTCACCGCGTCGATCGGCCAGACCCGCGCCCACTCCGGGTGCTTGCTGAACTCTGGCTCAATGCCCTGCTGCAACTGACGGGCCAGCTTCAGCAGCGTACGCCGCATGAAGATGATGGCGAGGTCAGCGCTGGCCAGGTGCTCGGCGGTGCGGTCCATCACTGGCCCCATGCTCTCGGTCACCGCGCCGTCCTGCACGCGGTTGGTGGGCAGGCCGGTGTAGTTCACCTTGCGCTGTGCTTCGCGGTCAATCAGATAGTCGTTGTCCTTATTCGCCGATTGCCGCCACGACCCCGGCTCTAGCTCCACGTACGGGGGAGCGTCGGGCATGGCGGCGAGTTGCGCGCCACGGGGCGAGATGGTGAACCACCAGCTCGTCTTATCGTCGCGCGGCAGCACGAAGAAGCCGCCGCCCTCGCCGCCGGGGTTGGGGATGACCGTGTACACCGGCAGCACGTAGGGGGTCACCCGCCAGTAATACTCGCCGGTTTGCAGCGTGCGCTGCGCGCCGTAGATGAAGCCGAACTCCGTCTCCTTGGCGGTCAGTTGTGGCGCGCCGTGCTCGAACAATAGCGTGCCGCGGCGGGTGCGGTTGGTGTTCCAGGGGTGGTCCATATCGAAGAAGCGGTGCAGGAACGAGGCGTGAGAGGAGTCGATGTTGCCCTCCAGCCCCTGCAGATAGTTCGACTCTTGCATCCACTTGTAATAGGTGCGGTTGGGGTTCTCCGTCAGGCACCAGTCGTAGTGCGGCAGTTCGGGCTGCACCGCCCTAGGCCCCATGTACACCCAGATGAACCCGCCCCAGTGTGCCGCCGGGTACGCCGCCGCCTTGATCTTGTGCTTGAAGTTGCTCTCGGCCGGCTCGTTCGGCATGTCGACGCAACTGCCCTCAACGTCGAACTTCCAGCCGTGATACACGCAGCGCAGGCCATTCTCCTCGTTGCGGCCGAAGAACATGCTGGCGCCGCGATGCGGGCAGGCGTTCTGCATCACGCCGTAGGAGCCGTCGGTGTTGCGCCACGCGATGAGGTCCTCGCCCAGCATCCGCAGCCGCACCGGCGCACAGTCGGGCTCCGGCAGCTCACTCGGCAGCAGCGCAGGCAGCCAGAAGCGCCGGAACAGTTCGCCCATAGGGGTACCGGGGCCGGTCTGGGTCAGCAGTTGGTTATCGGCGGCGGTCAGCATGCGGGTCTCCTTTGGGGTGAGCTGCCACGGTGAGCACTAGGCATTCGGGAAGCGGGCGTGACGTGGCGCTAGCTGCGCCGAATGCTAAACCTTTGAACTATTGGTGTCAAACCCCCGATGATATTCCCAGTAATGATGATTAATGCGATTGTTCATAGTACTATCCTATAACTCAAGCCCGGGGTGCGTGCTCCGGCGGGGTTCATTCATCGAAGGGAGGTCACTCATGACAACGGCTCAGCGGTTCTGGCGGCCGGTGATGTTGGTAGTGTTCGGGCTGGTGTTGACGGCGTGCGGCACACAGGCGCCTGCCGCCAATGTGGGTGGCGCTGGGGATGGGGAGGTGAAGCTGCCCCCGGTGATGAACTTCGCCTCGCTCGACGTGGGTTCCGCCAACTATCTGGTGCACACGGCCATCGCCCATGCCATAGCCGGCAAGGTGAAGAACACGATCCGTATCATCCCCAGTGGCAGCGAGGTCGCGCGCAACTCCATGCTTAACCAGGGCCGGGTGGACTTCGGCGTGTTCGGCGCCGCCACCAGCTTCGAAGGGCTGGTGTTCATGGCGTCGGGCGCTGAACTGGGGCCGCGGCCGTTGCGGTATGTCGCGGTGAACTTCCCGGCCAC
>Ga0194132_10009804_pt1 | contig 13009 bp, 13 predicted proteins | sample TA2KigOf80mmetaG_FD_148612 | JGI IMG/M metagenome (GOLD analysis project Ga0194132, IMG submission 148612) | Freshwater microbial communities from Lake Tanganyika, Tanzania - TA2015054 Kigoma Offshore 80m | ecosystem: Environmental > Aquatic > Freshwater > Lake | place: Tanzania: Lake... | reverse complement strand
GATGAATTTAAAGAAATTGAGACTTTGGCCTACTCAAAAGGCTTTTTGCTTGTTTCTTCAAGTCCTATGACAAGATCTTCGTATCATGCAAATGAAGATTTTAATAAACTAAAACAAAAGAGATTACAGAAGCTAATTTAAATTGCCTTTAAAAAGTATAAGTAAAACTTTTTATTTTTCTAAAGAAAATCTAATTAATCTAGTACTTGATATTAATGAGTATAAAAAATTTTTGCCTTGGTGTGTTGATTCAAAAATTCTTGCATCGGAGGATAAAAATAATGAAAAAATAATAAATGCTGATTTAACTATTGGCTATAAACGATTTATAGACACTTACACAAGTAAAGTTATTTATAATAAAAAAAATCACGAGATAGATGTTAGCTGTATAAAAGGAAATTTAAAAAAACTTGTTAATATATGGAGGTTTAAAGAAGTAAACTCTAAGGAATGTGTTATAGATTTTTTAATTGAAATTGAGTTGGAAGGAATATTAAAAAATTTTTTATTAAATAAGTTTTTTGACTATGGATTTGAAAAAATTTTAAAGTCCTTTGAAGAGCAAGCTTATAAAACTATTAAACCTAAAGTTTAGATAAAAGTTGTTCTAGTGTTAAAACTATTTTAAATAAAGTTAGTTTTTGTATTTTTTTTCTTGAATATTTTTTTGAAAAATTAAATTTATAAACTTTAATATTTCTATTTATTGAAATTCCGACGTAGACAAGTCCTATAGGTTTTAAGCTTGTAGCGCCTGTTGGTCCTGCAATTCCTGTTGTTGATATCGATATATTGGCTTTAGTTTTTATAGACAGATTTTTTACCATTAAATATGCAACTTTTTTACTAACAGAACCGTTTTTTTTTATTTGTTTATGAGGAATACCTAAAAGTTTATCTTTAAGCTCGTTCGAATAGGGTATGATTGAGCCAATAAAAAAATTAGAAGCTCCAGAATAACTAGTTATATAAGAAGAGATTAATCCTCCAGTGCAAGACTCTGCACAAGCGATAGTTAATTTTTTGACTTTTAAAATTTTTAAAATTTTTAACCATTTCTTTTTTATAATTAGAGACATAAATAAATTATTAAAAATGTATAAAATCCAGCAATAACATCATCTAAAATTACTCCAAAAGCATTCTTATGTTTTTGGTCGAAGTAATTACAAGGCCATGGTTTTAAAATATCAAATGCTCTAAAAATGAGGAAAGATAATAATATTAGAAAAATTTCTTTACCACATAATAGCAGTGGTATTGATTGTCCTAAAAATTCATCAATTACAATTTCTTTAGGATCTTTTGAAAAAAAAAACACTTAAAAAAAAAAAAAAAAAAAAAAAAAAAAAAATATTAAAATTAGAAAAAAAAAGAAAATAAATAGCTACCGTTACAAAAGATGCTAAGGTTCCTGATATTGGTAAGCCTCCAATACCTAACAAAGTAAATAACTTTAAATTTAAATTATTAATTCTTGACAGATGTAATTACCTCACAAGCTACTGCTTTTTCATTACCAATAGTTCCAACTCTATCAGTTGTTTTAGCTTTTACACTCACTTTACTAGAATCTAAACCACAAATTTTTGCAATGTTATTTGCAATTAATATTTTAAATTTTGAAAGATTGGGTTTTTGGATAATAATATTAATATCAATATTTATTATTTTAATATTATTTTTGATTAAAATTTTTAATATTTCTTTTAAAAAAAAAACTGATCTTTTTTTTTTATATTTTTTTGTATTAGGAAAAAGAGTTCCAATATCACCCAGTTTATTAGCCCCAAGCAATGAGTCGACTAAAGCATGCAAAACTGGGTCACCATCAGAGTGTCCTACTGTCCCGAGCTTATATGGAATTTTAAGACCACCTAAATATAAATTATATCCTTTTTCAAGTTTATGAATGTCGTATCCAATGCCATATTTTGAATCTTTTAGAATATCATCTGGATTTGTGATTTTTTTATTACTGTATTCACCTTGTATTTTTTTTAATGGAAGATTATTTTTAATAAAAAGACTAGCTTCGTCGGTAATAGTGTTCTTTATATTTTTTCTAAAAAGATAATAAACTTTTGATAGCTTAAATCCCTGAGGTGTTTGTGCTAATAAAATATTCTTTCTTGGTATAATTTTATTATTATAAACAATAGTTTCATTTGGATTTATATACGGAACAACTGCATCATTTTTTTTTAAATTAAAGATTATTTTTTTGATCAATTTAATACTAACAAAAGGTCTAGCGCCATCATGTATTAAAACATGGGTATATTTTTTTTTATTTATTGATTTGAGGCCTATATAAACAGAGTCTTTTCTTTCTTTACCTCCATAGATAATTTTAATTTTTTTATTTTTAAAAATGTAATTTTTATATTTTTGGTATGCATCTTTATTAACAACCAATGTTACTCTTTTGATAGAGCTTAGACTTGAAATTTTTTTTAGGGATTGATTAATTAATAAATCATTCTCGTATTTTAAAAATTGTTTTGGTATAGTATTTTTAAAACGATGACTATTTCCTGCGGCAACTATTATTGCACAAATGTTCATTATTAAATGATTAGAAAAATCATAAGTTCAAATCCAGTAATATATTTCTCTATATTTATATCAATCGTTTTTGGAATTTTTACTTTATATTCTTTTTCAAATCCCTCACTTTTTAGACTTAATGAAAATAATATAAAGTTCTTAATTATTTTAAATATTTTAATTGCAATTTTTTTTTTTATATTAATTGGATTTAAAATTTTAAACTTGTTTAAAAAAAAAAATTTTCAAAACACAAAAACTAATATTGACTTTTTAAAACACTTTATTTTAGTTACTATTCTACCAGCATTTTTTGTCGCTTTTTTTTCATTACTTTTATTCAACCTGGGTATTGAAAAGTGGTTTGACAAAAAAATAAATGAAGTAGTTTCAAATTCAGTTGAAGTTGCAAAAAATTATCTTGAGGAAAATCAAAATTCTATAAAAGCAGAAATATCTGCAATGTCATCAGATCTTAGTAGAAATATTAATATTTATCATAATAACAAAAATATTTTTCAAAATTATTTTGATCAGCAATCCATATTTAGAAAAATAGCTGAAGCATATTTAATTAATAACAATGGAGATATAATTTTATCGACGTCATTTACAAATAAAGAGCAATATTTTAAGCCAATTAAAACTTTCATGGACATGGCTGAAAAAGGTCAAACGGTTTTAATTTCTGATGCAAATAAAAACCAAACTAATGGCTTAGTAAAATTAGATTCAATAGATAATCTTTATTTATATGTTGTACGGTATGTAGACCCAGAAACTGTAAAATTTTTAAAACAAACTGGAGAGTCATCAAGTTTTTATTATACTTTAAAAGATAACAATTTTGGTTTGCAGGTAACTTTTGCAACTGTGTATCTTATAATCGTTACATCTTTGCTCCTGTTATCTAGTAATTATGCAATAAACGTTGCAAACAAAATATCTCAACCAATTAACAAATTAATTTTAGCTGTAGCAGGAATTTCAAAGGGTCATAAACCTAAATTAGTTGCAGAAGATGAAAATGAAGAATTTAAGAAGCTCTACTCAACTTTTAATGAAATGTCAGAGCAAATTGAAGACCAAAAACAAAAAATTATTTTAAATGAGAGATATAAAGCCTGGGAGATTGTTGCAAGAAAGTTAGCTCATGAGATTAAAAACCCATTAACACCAATTTTATTATCAATAGATCAAATAAAAGAAAAATTTTTAAACCAAGATATAAAGAAGGGTAATGGTGAATTTAAAAATTATTTAGATATTATTTCAAGACAAGTTTCTGATATTGGAAAACTTGCAAACGAATTTTCGGATTTTGCGAGAATGCCATCTGCTGAAAAAAGAGAAAATAATTTGAGAAAATTGATAGAAGAGAATATTAGTTTAATGAAGCTATCAGCCAAAGATATTGATTTTGATTTTAATTATCAATGTTCAAGTGAATTTTATGTGTTTGATAGGAGTCAAATTTCAAGAGTTATTATAAATATTTTAAAAAATTCAATTGAGGCTATTGATGAAAAAAAGCTAAAATCTAATTTTAAAGGAAATATAAAAGTATTAGTTGTTCAATTTGAAAATTTTATAAAAATTAAAGTCGAAGATAATGGTATAGGCTTTAAAAATATAGAGTTAGATACTGCTTTGCCATTACAAACAACAAAAAAAACAGGAAGTGGACTTGGACTTTCAATAGTTAACAAAATATTGGATCAGCACAATGGTAATCTTAAAATATTCAAAAGTGAAGAAGGTGCTAAAGTCGAAATTAATATTGGTATAAATTAAGTATGAGTTATGAAGTTTTAGTAGTTGATGATGAGAAAGATATACGATTTGCAATTAACACACTTTTATCAGATCAGAATTATATAGTTAGAGAAGCAGATACAGTAAAAAAAGCTCTAGAAGAAATTAAAAAAAAAATTCCTGATCTTGTAATTTTAGATGTTTTATTGGATGAAAAAGACAGAGATGGAATTTATGTTCTTAAAAGTATTAAAGAAATTCATAAAAATCTACCAGTTATAATGATCTCTGGGCATGCAAACATTCAAATAGCCGTTGATTCAATAAAATTAGGTGCTTTTGAGTTTTTAGAAAAACCTTTTAATAAAGATAGATTACTAAACTTTATAAAAAGGGGAATTGAAAACTCTAATTTAAAACAAGAAAATTTTAAATTAAAAAAAAACTTATTCTTTTCAAATGAAATAATTGGAAATTCTTCACAGATAGTAAAGTTAAAACAATTAATTGATAAATTCTCAAAGGCTGAAAGTAGGATATTAATATCTGGACCACCTGGATCTGGAAAGGAATTGATTAGCAGAGTAATACACCAGAAATCTAACAGAGGAGACGAAGCTTTTGGAATTGTAAACGGTGCTATTTTAGATCCGCAACATTTCGATTATGAATTATTTGGAAGTGAAAAAGATAATTTGACTAATGTTGGATATTTTGAGCGAAATAATAGAGGAACACTATTAATAGATAATATCGTTGATATTCCACTTGAAACCCAAGGTAAAATCTTAAGAGTTTTATCAGATCAGAAATTTAAAAGAGTAGGGGGTAATAAAGAAATTGTAGTTGATTTACGAGTTATTTCATCCACTTCAAAAAATTTAAAAGATGAAGTAGACAAAGGAAATTTTAGAGAGGATCTGTTTCACAGAATAAATGTCATTTTAATTGAGACACCTTATTTAAAAGATATAAAAGATGATATTCCTTTATTAATAAATTATTTTAATAAAAAAATATCAGAAGTTAACAATTTAAAGCCTATTGAAATTAATAGTAAAAATATAAGATTTTTTGATTACCATTGGCCTGGAAATATCAGAGAGCTTAGAAATTTAATTGAAAGAATTGTGATACTTGCATCTGGTAATAGTGATGGCGTAGATAAAATTATTTCAGAGTCTTTAATGTTATCTTCCTCAAAAGAAGTTGATACAGACTCTTATGAATATCCATTAAAGCAAGCTAGAGAAAAATTTGAAAAAAACTATCTTTCTATTCAGCTTAATAGAAATAACGGAAATATAGCTAAAACTGCAGATTTTATTGGAATGGAAAGAACCGCTCTTCATAGAAAACTTAAATCATTAGGTTTAATTTAAAAAAAAATTACTAACAATTTCAATTTTTACTAGTTTTAAGTATTTTTTTTCTTAAAAAAGTCTAAATAAAAAATATGACGATAAAAGTTGCAATTAATGGATATGGTAGAATTGGAAGAAACATACTAAGAGCTCACTACGAAACTAATAAAAGTCGAGATTTACAAATAGTAGCAATTAACGATCTTGGTGATCCAAAAACTAACGCTCATCTTACCCAGTACGATACTGCTCATGGGATATTTGGTAAAAAAGTATCAACAAAAGAGAATTATATTTTAGTTGATAATGATAAAATTGAAGTAACTGCAAATAAAAATCCAGAAACATTACCCTGGAAAAAACTTGGAATAGATTTAGTTCTTGAGTGTACTGGACTTTTTACGACCAAAGAAAAAGCATCTTCACACATTAAAGCTGGATGTAAAAAAGTTATTATTTCAGCACCAGGTGGCAAAGATGTGGACAACACTATTGTGTTTGGTGTCAATCATAAATCTTTAAAAAAAACTGATACAGTAATTTCAAACGCTTCATGTACTACAAATTGTCTAGCGCCAATTGCTAAAGTTTTAAATGACAGTATAGGCATAGAGTCGGGCTTAATGAATACAATTCACTCATATACTAACGATCAGGTATTAACTGATGTGTATCATGAAGACTTAAGAAGAGCACGATCTGCAACTTCATCAATGATACCAACTAAAACAGGAGCTGCTGCTGCGGTCGGTTTAGTTCTTCCTGAATTAAATGGAAAATTAGATGGTTTTGCAATTAGAGTTCCAACGATTAATGTATCCTTAGTTGATTTTAGTTTTGTTAGCAAAAAAAAAACTAATGTTGATGAGGTTAACAGCTTAATTAAAAGTGCGAGTGAAAAAGCTTTTAAAAATATTATTGCATACAATACCGAACCATTAGTTTCTGTTGATTTTAACCATAATTCACATTCAAGTATTTTTGACTCAACTCAGACCAGAGTATCTAGTGATGGTAAACTCGTGAAAGTTTTATCTTGGTATGATAATGAGTGGGGTTTTTCAAATCGTATGCTTGATACATCAATTGCTTTTATGCAGTTAAGTTAAAACGGTTTGATTTAAAATATTTTATTGTTAAAAATAAATATCCGCGCCCTTAGCTCAGCTGGATAGAGCAACGGTTTTCTAAACCGTGGGTCAGAGGTTCGAATCCTTTAGGGCGCGCCAAATTAATTAAATTTACATAAATTGAAAACGCGTAAGAAATTTTATACTTATTTAATTTGTTCAAGTCTTAAAAATAAAAAATTAATAAGTTATGCTGGATATACAGATAATTTAAAAAAAAGATTAGAAAAACATAATACAGGTAAGGGTGCTAAATTTACTAGAGGTAAAAAATGGTTTCTAATTTTTAAAAAAGTTTTTTGTACTAAAAGTTTAGCTATGAAATTTGAGCATAGGTTAAAAAATGACAGAAAGTATAGAAAAAAATTGATAAAAAATTTTCAATCAAAAGTTGTAATTTTAAATTAAGTGTTTATTAGAAATTTTAAAACAATATATTCCTCGAAGTTAAAACTTATATAAGGAAAAAATAACATATGAATAAAGTACGAATAGCTTTGTTTACGATTTTCGCAGCAGTTATTACTTTAGTGATTTCTTCTGCTAGTTCGTATGCAAATCAAACTAGAGAAGCTGTAGTGAAGCGAGGCAATGTAAATTGCGGAGTATCACAAGGTGTACCTGGTTTCTCAAACGCTGATGCATCAGGTAATTGGTCAGGAATTGACGTTGACTTATGCAGAGCAGTTGCTGCCGCTGTGTTAGGTGATGCAAAAAAAGTTAAATACTTTCCATTAAGCGCAAAAGACAGATTTGAAGTTTTGAAAGCCGGCGAGATTGATATGCTAGCTAGAAATACTACCTGGACTCTTGCTAGAGATGGTGGTCTTGCACTTGATTTCGTGGGTGTAAATTTTTACGACGGCCAAGGCTTTATGGTTAGGAAAGCTGCAAACATCAATTCAGCAAAAAAATTAAATAATGCTAAAGTGTGCGTAGAAACTGGAACAACAACTGAGCTTAACCTTAGAGATTATTTTAATGCTAATAAATTAAAATATGAGCCAGTATCATTCACTAAAGCTGATGAAGCAGTTGCTGCATACGACCAAGGTCGATGCGATGTATACACAACTGATAAATCTGGTTTAGCAGCAAACAGAACTAAGACAAAAAATCCTGCTGATCATATTATATTGCCAGAAACTATTTCCAAGGAGCCATTAGGACCAGTTGTAAGAGGTAATGATGAGAATTGGGCAAATATTGTTAGATGGTCATTAAACGTTATGATCGAAGCTGAGGAATTTAATGTTAATGCAGCTAATGCAGATTCATTAAAGTCTACTGACAACCCAGTTATTAAAAGACTTCTAGGTGTTGAAGGTGAGACTGGTAAAAATCTTAGTTTATCAAATGAATGGAGTATAAATATTATCAAACAGGTAGGAAACTACGGTGAAAGCTATGCAAGAAACGTAGGTCCGACAACTCCTGTTGGATTACCAAGAGGACTTAATCAATTATGGTCTAAAGGTGGAATATTATACGCTCCGCCAGTAAGATAATTTTTTATTACTAGATTTTAAAGGCCGCATTTTTGCGGCCTTTAATTTAAAAATTATGCTTGGTATAAAAAATCAAATTCTAAAAAATTTACAGCCAAGATACTTAATCCCACAAGTTTTACTGATAATCATTTTTGCAGGTATAATTTATTATTTTACCAATAACGCAGGAATAAATATGAAAGCTAGAAATATTTCTTCTGGCTTTGATTTTTTAAATACAAATTCCGGTTTTGATGTTCAATTTAGTTTAATACCTTATTCTGGTTCATCAAGTTATGGAACTGCTTACCTTGTTGGCTTATTAAATACTCTTTTAGTTGCTTTTATTGGAATAATATTTGCAACAATAATTGGTTTTATAATTGGAATTTCTAGGCTTTCTAATAACTGGTTACTTAATAAGTTTGCAGCTATCTACGTAGAATTATTTAGGAATTTACCATTAATTTTGCAAATTTTTTTTTGGTATTTTGCAGTTTTAAGAGCTCTACCTGAAACAAAAGATAGTATAACTTTTTTTAGCTCAGTTTTTATAAACCTTCAGGGTATATATATTCCAAAGTTTATATTTAAAAATTTTCATTTCATTACTTATGGATTTGTAATTGCTTTAATTACAATTTTTTTGTTAAGTTATTTTTCAAAAAAATTATTTTATGAAAAAGGTATTGCAATTCCTGTATTTAAATATTCCGTACTAATTATAATACTTTTACCCATAGTTTTTGCTTTAATTGGAGGCACAACGTATGTGGTTGAATATCCTTTACTTAAAAAAAATTACGGGATTGCTAATTTTGTAGGAGGTGTAAAGTTAGTCCCTGAATTTATAGCTTTAGCCTTGTCACTATCAGTTTATACTGCTGCCTTTATAGCAGAAAACGTAAGAGCTGGAATTTTAGCGATAAGTAAAGGACAAAAAGAGGCTGCAAAATCTTTAGGATTTAATAATTCGCAAAGTTTAAAATTAATAATAATTCCTCAAGCACTAAGAGTTATTATTCCTCCAACAACAAACCAATATTTAAATTTAACAAAAAACTCCTCTTTGGCAGCGGCAATTGGTTATCCGGATTTAACAGGAGTTTTTGCTGGAACATCGCTTTCTCAAACTGGTAAAGCGATTGAAATTATTTTTATAGTAATGATGACCTATTTAACAATAAGTCTTTTTATTTCATTGTTATTAAATTGGTACAACAAGAAAATTGCATTAGTTGAGAAGTAGAATGAGAGAAAGTAAAATTTATAATTGGCTCAAAGAGAATTTTTTTTCAACTTGGTATAATTTTCTAATATCAATTCTTATTCTAGTTATAATTTTTTACTCAATACCAAATTTTATTGAATGGGCTTTTATTGATTCAACATTTAAAGGCACAACCAAACAAGACTGCAAAAGTGATGGAGCATGTTGGGTATTTGTAAAGGTATGGTTTGAAAAATTTATATATGGTTTTTATCCTGCTGACCAGATTTGGAGAGTTAATATAGTTTTTATTTCTCTTTTATTAATTGTTGCATTAGCTTTTTTCATTAGACAAAAATTTAAATTATATATTATTTTATTTTTAATTTTTATATTCCCAGTAATTTCCTTATTCATTCTTCGCGGCGGCGCAGGACTGCCTTACGTTGAAACAAGAGTTTGGGGCGGTTTATCACTTACTTTTATTTTAACTTTTTTTGGAATTGTAATTTCTTTTCCTTTAGGTGTTCTATTAGCGTTGGGTCGAAGGTCAGAACTTCCAGTATTTAGATATTTTTCAATTATGTTTATAGAATTTTGGAGAGGTGTTCCCTTAATTACAGTTTTGTTTGCAGCAGCGGTAACTTTTCCTCTTTTTTTACCTGCGAATGCTTCAGTAGATAAATTACTTAGAATTGCTATTGGTCTTGCAATCTTTGAGTCTGCCTATATTGCAGAAGTTGTTAGAGGTGGTTTGCAATCACTTCCCAAGGGTCAATATGAAGCCGCAAAGTCTCTAGGTATGGGTTATTGGAAAATGAATTTTTTAATAATTCTACCCCAAGCTATAAAAACTGTTTTACCAGGTATAACCAATACCTTTATTGCTCTTTTTAAAGACACACCTCTAATATTGCTTGTAGGCCTTGCTGAACTTCTCGGCATGGTGAATTTAGCTAAATCAAATTCGTATTGGCTAGGTATGGCTATAGAGGGTTATGTGTTTACAGCTATTGTTTTTTGGTTCTTTTGTTATTTATTAAGTCTGTATACACAAAGTTTGGAAAAAAAATTTAGTACAGAAAGAAAAACATGAACGAACCTATAATTAAACTTACATCAGTAAATAAATGGTTTGGTAAATTTCAAGTTTTAAAAAACATTAATATGTCCGTTAATAAAGGTGAAAAAGTAATCATTTGTGGTCCCTCTGGCTCTGGAAAATCGACATTAATACGTTGCATTAATAGATTAGAGGAACACCAAGAAGGTACTATTATAGTTGATGGAATTGAACTTAATCAAAATATTACGAATATCGATAAGATTAGAGGTGAAGTTGGTATGGTATTTCAGCAGTTTAACTTATTTCCGCATTTAACTGTGCTTGATAATTGTGCACTTGCACCTTCATGGGTAAGAAAATTACCAAAGAAAAAAAGTGAGGAGGTTGCAATGGAATATTTATCAAAAGTAAAAATTGCAGATCAAGCCAAAAAATTTCCTGGGCAACTTTCGGGAGGCCAACAACAAAGGGCTGCAATTGCAAGAGCATTATGCATGGAACCAAAGATTATGCTCTTTGATGAACCAACATCTGCTTTAGATCCAGAAATGATCAAAGAAGTGTTAGATGTTATGATTGATCTTGCAAATGGAGGCATGACAATGGTTGTTGTCTCTCATGAAATGGGATTTGCTAAAACTGTAGCTGATAAAATAGTATTTATGGATGAAGGAACAATAGTTGAAAGTAAAAAAACTAAAGAATTTTTTGAAAATCCAGAAAATGAGAGAACGAAATTATTTTTAAGCCAAATTTTAAGATAATTCTAATGCGTTATATTTTTGCCTTAATACTATTTTTATTTGCTGAAAAAACTTACGCTCATGTTGAGCATTATAAAAATTTTAAATTAGTTGAATTTGATATTTATAGAAATAATGAATTAGTTGGTCATCATAAAGTTAAAGTAAATATTAAAGATAAGAGTACCAAGGAAGTTATAACTGACATTGCAATAAATATTAAATTACTTGGTATTAATATTTATTCATATAAGTCCGATGGAATTGAAATTTATAAAAATAATGAATTAATTGAATTTAAATCAAAAACAAAAGATGGAAGTTACAATGATTTTTGTAATATTAAACAGCAATCTAAAGGGAAATATTCATTTAATGGCTTAACAGAAGATAAAAAATACATATTCGATTTAGATAAAAGTTTTTATTTAGGAACATGGTGGAACCACGACTCATTATTAAATAATAATTTTATTTTAGGACAAAGTTGCAGAAATACACAAACTAAAATTACTTTTTTAAAAAAAGAAAAATTAAAAATTAGTGATAAAGAGCAAGTTGTTCAATTTTTTAATATAACTGGTGACAATCTAAATGTGAACGTTGGTTATACTGAGAATGATTTGAGATGGGTAGCTATGGATTTTTCTTTAAAAGGTGAATGGAATTATAAATTAAAAGCCCTAGATTAAATTAAGCAGTTTTTTCAACATAGAACTGACTTACATCAGTATGTCTGCTTTCAAATCCAATCTGACAGTAATTTAGATAATAATTCCATAGATTTTTAAATTTTTCGTCAAAGTTTAAGTTTTTAATAGTATTCCATTTTTTGTTAAAATTATCTTTCCAAATATGTAATGTTTTTGCATAGCAATTGCCAAAGCTAATTTCATTGTTTAATTTAAGATTATATTTTTTAAATAGTTCGTACAAAATTTCTTTGGAAGGAAGAATGCCTCCAGGAAAAATATATTTTTGTATAAAGTCTACATCTTTGGAATATTTATGGTAATATTTATCTGAAATAGTAATTATTTGAAAAGCAGCCTTTCCTCCCTTTTTGAGTAGTTCATTAATTTTTTTAAAAAAAATATTCCAATATTCTTTGCCTACCGCTTCAAACATTTCGATTGATACAATTTTATCGTAGCTATTTATTTTATTAAACACTCTGTAATCATTAAAAATTACTTTTGAGTTTTCAAAATTATTTTTAGTTATTTTTTCGTTAACATATCTAAATTGTTCTTTACTAATCGTTAGTGAGTCAACTTTAGATTTTGTTTTTTCAAAATTTCTATTAATAAAGCCTCCCCAGCCACTACCTATTTCTAAAATGTGATCTTTGTTATTAACATCTAAATTTTCAATGATGGAGTCGTATTTATTATTTTGTGCTATATGTAGGTCATCATCTTTATTTTTAAACAAAGCTGAGGAATATGTCATCGATGGGTCAAGCCACAAAGAATAAAACTCATTACCAAGATCGTAATGATATTTAATATTTTTTTTAGCTTGTAAAATTGAATTAGATTTAAAATTAAATTTAATTTTTTTAAAAAAATTATAAAAAAAATTATCAGTGGTATTTTTTTGATTCAATTGTTGATTGATCAAAAAGAACTTTAATAATGCCGCTAAATCAGTGGTTTCCCATTTTTTATGAATATAAGCCTCTGCAAATCCTATTTC
>Ga0194132_10009803_pt1 | contig 13010 bp, 6 predicted proteins | sample TA2KigOf80mmetaG_FD_148612 | JGI IMG/M metagenome (GOLD analysis project Ga0194132, IMG submission 148612) | Freshwater microbial communities from Lake Tanganyika, Tanzania - TA2015054 Kigoma Offshore 80m | ecosystem: Environmental > Aquatic > Freshwater > Lake | place: Tanzania: Lake Tanganyika... | reverse complement strand
AGTCGATACTGGGGTTGCGTACCTGGAGGGATCTGTACGCCAGGTCACCGTGAACGCCTATGAGCGCAATCAGGACGCACGTGAGGCGTGCTTGCGCCACTACGGTCGAAGTTGCGTCGCGTGCGGCTTCAGCTTCTTGGAAACGTACGGCCAGGAAGCCGCCGATTACATTCAGGTTCACCATATCAAGCCAATAGCACGCGCGAGAGGCGCCTATGTTTTGAATCCGATCAAGGACCTGCGCCCTGTCTGCCCGAACTGCCACGCGGTGATTCACCGCAGAGATCCACCGTTCGAGATCGCCGACGTCAAGCGGATGCTGCGCATGAACCGGCCAAGAGCACTGAGGGCGGGCTGAATCCTCAACGTGGAAGTTGTCGCATTCGGGTTCGCGGATCATGCGCGGGCGTTAACAAACTCGAAAAGACGGAACCAGAGACGCAGAGACGGGGCGCGGAGAAGAGGTGGAACCGCAGCGGAGTTGGCGGGCCAACCGTGGTGGGATCGAACGGAGAGACGTGCCGAGACGCGAAGTTCCTCGAAGCACTACGCGGACGCAGCGGAGGATGCCGTCAACCAACGGGCATGCAAATCAGTGGAGGGAAATAATTTGGCTCGCCGACCGGCATCAAAGGCTTCATCTTTGCCGTGGTTGGCGCTATGCTGATCTTAATCATCCTGCGGATGGTTTAGGATCTCGTAGTTGGGGAGGTTTCGATGCGGCCATTGCTGCTGCTGGCGGCGGGAGCAGGGGTGTGGGCACAAGCCCCCTCGGCCTCGATCACAGGAACCACGTCGGATCAGTCGCAGGCGGTGATGGGCGGCGTGCGGGTCACCGCGGAAGAGACCCGGACCGGTGTCAAGACGGAGGTCCGGTCGAACGAGGCCGGAGTCTACAATTTCCCGTCGCTTGCGCCGGGCCGCTACCGGGTGTCGGCCGCGGCCGAGGGATTTCAACAGTCCGCCTTCCAGGACGTCGTGCTCGATATCGGAGCGCGGCTGCGGTTGAACTTCACGCTGGAGCCAGGCTCGGTGAGCACGGTGGTCGAGGTCGCCGCGACGAATGAATCGCTGGTCAACACGATCGCGACCTCGATCGGCGGCGTGGTGACTGGACAGAAGGTGCTGAGTCTGCCCGTGGTCAGCCGGAATGCGCTTGGTTTCGTGTCCCTGCAAGCCGGAGTGCTGGGCGGCAACTTCTCGGGAGCCCGGATCGGCGCGCTGAACATCTCGGTGGATGGCATCAACGTCCAGGACAACCGGATCAACTCCGGGATCTTCTCACCGCTATCCGCGTCGATCGACATCATTGAGGAATTCCGCGTGGTGACCTCGCCTGCAGACGCCGAGTTCGGCCGTGGAAGCGGACAAGTGCAGGCGCGCACGAGGTCGGGCACGAACGAGATCCACGGGAGTGTTTTCCAGCTTCACCGCAACACAGTGCTGAATGCGAACACCTGGTTCAACAACCAGCGTGGCCAGGACGCCAGCGGAAATCCGATCTCACCACGGAATATCCTGATCCTGAACAATTTCGGGGGCCGCATCGGCGGCCCCATCCGGCGCAACAAGACGTTCTATCACATCAACTACGAGGGCTTCCGGAGTGCAACTCGCGCCGCGGTCAACACCACCGTTCTGACACAGGAAGCGCGCGCGGGCCGGTTCCGATACTTTCCAGGTGTCCGAAATGGGAACACGCTGGCCGCGGTGCCGACGGTGGATCTCAGCGGCAACCCGGTCCAGCCAGCGGGGGCGGGCGGGCCGCTGCAGACTGTGAACCTGTTCCAGTTCGACGCCGCGCGGAGCCAGCCCGATCCCACCGGGACGACGCGCCGGTTCCTCAACTACACACCGTTGCCGAACAACTACCGGCTGGGCGATGGACTCAACACGGCTGGGTTCACCTGGAGCCGGAACAGCTCCACGCCGTCGGATCTGTTCCGCGGCAAGATCGACCACCACTTCAACGACCGGCACCGGGCGGAGCTGAGCTGGCAACGGGAGTCCGACGAGACGCGGAACGGATTCCAGGCACAGTCGTATCCGCAGGGTCCCGGCGGCAAGCTTGCAAGCTGGACGCATTTCGCGTCGCTGGGGATTGACTCCGTGCTGACGCCGCGGGTGCTGAACCAGTTCCGCGCGGGGTTCAACCGCCCCTGGGTCCGGTTCTATTCGCCGTGGGAACTCGGCGATGACATCCTTCCGCGGCAGGACCAGCAGCGCTTTCTTCCCGTGTTCACCTCGTTCACCGCCGTGATTCCCAACCAGGATCCGCAGGGGCGGATCTCGCCGGTCTACCAGTTCAGCGACTCGCTGTCAATCACCTCCGGACGGCACACGTTTAAGGGTGGGTTCGAAGTGCGGTTCGTCAGCACGAACGGATTCAACTCGTTCGACGTGGTCCCGCGTGCGAACATCGGAGCCGGAATCCTGCCAGCGGGTCCGATAACGGCCATCACAGGGATCGGGCAGAATAGCGCTCTGGCCCTGTCGATCCTGCACGACCTGACGGGAACGCTCGCCAGCAAGGTCCAGGCATTTAACGCTACGGGCGGGACGTCGCCGCAATTTGTTCCTGGCCAGCCCCGGCAAAGGACCTGGCGCCAGCGCGAGTACTCGTGGTTCTTCAAGGACGACTGGAAAATCCGCCGCAGTCTCACGCTGAACCTCGGCGCGCGGTGGGAATACTATGGTGTACCCTGGGACGCACTCGGGAGGACTGCGGCGCTGCGGGGCGGGTCCGGCAGCATCTTTGGAATCTCGGGACGTGATTTCGGCGCGATGTTCCGTCCTGGGGTCACGCCGGGTTCACTTTCGCAGGTGGAACTGATCGGGCGCGGCAGTCCGAATCCCTCCCGGTCGATCATGAAGCCTGATCGCAACAATTTCGCACCAGCCGCCGGGTTCTCATGGCAGCTTCCTGGGCTCAAGACCGAGACCGTGCTTCGCGGTGGCTACGGGTGGGCCTACGAGCGGAACTCACTGCGAAATCTTGACGTCTACGCGGCGGACGTGCCGGGATTGAGGTCGACGATCAATTTCCGGTCCGGCGAGGCGCTGAACTTTGCGAATATGCCGATCCTCGCGCCGCAGGAAGCGCCCCTGGCCACGGTCCCGCTGACTGACCGCGCCCAGACGATGTATGCCTGGGACGACAATCTGGTGACTCCGTACATCCAGAACTGGAACGTGTCGCTCACGCGGCGGCTGCCTGGCAAGGCGACGCTGGATGTCCGGTACGTTGGGAGCAAGGGGACGCGGCTGCTGCGGGCAAGCAACATCAACGAGGTGAACATCTTTGAGAACGGCGTGCTGGATTCGTACCTGGCGGTGCAGTCCGGCGGATCAGCGCCGCTGTTCGACAATGCGCTCCGGGGGCTGAACTTCGGCGGATTCGGAGTGGTGGACGGGAGTCCGGGCCGCACGGGATCGGACGCGATACGGTTCGTCCAGCCGGCCAGTTTCGCCAACAACGCGGCGGCGACGGTAGCCAGCTACCTGAACACGACGGTGGTGGGCAGTCCCGGCGGGATTCTCCGGCGCGCGGGTCTGCCCGAGAATTTCGTGGTGGCCAATCCGCAGTTCGGCACGGCGTACCTGCTGGGCAACTTCTCCAACAGCTCCTATCACGCGATGCAAGTGGAGGTGCTCAAGGAACTCTCGCACGGGCTGGAGTTCCAGGCCAACTGGACCTGGGGCCGCACGATCGGCGAAGAGGAGGGCGAGACCCAGGATCTGGTGAACAGCTTCCGCACTAACCGGAACCGGCAGATTGAGAAGCGGCTGCTCGCCTTCCACCGCACGCACGTGTTCCGCTCGAACCTGATCTACATGCTGCCGTTCAAGGGCAAGGGCGTGTCCGGCTGGGAAGTCAGCTTCATCTTCAACAAGTTCAGTGGAGAGCCGCTGGGCTTTTATTCCGGACGGGCGTCGTTCAACAATTTCACCGCGGACAATACGGCTGACGCGGCGGCGGCGATCAATCCGCACGCGTTCAAGGTGAAGGTGGGAGGGAGCGGCGTCGAATATTTCGAGGGGCTGCGGATCGTTGAAGATCCCTACCGCTCCCGCCTGACCAACCTTCAGCGGGTCCGGGAGACGTCGGCGATGTTCGCGATCGCGGACGCGAATGGGAACCTGCTGCTTCGCAATCCGGTTCCGGGCACTATTGGGAATCTGAACGACGCGGTCTTCTTCGGGCCGGGATCGTTCCGGTTCGACCTGCGTATCGGGAAGAGATTCAAGATCGCGGAGCGGAAAGACCTGCAATTCTACATCGACGCCGAAAACGCCACGAACTCGCCGAATTGGGGCAATCCTGTGAGCACTATCAACACGGCGACATTCGGGCGGATCACGAGTGCCGGCGGGACCAGGATCCTGGCGGTGAACGGCAGGTTCAATTTTTAGCTCAAGGGTGAAACGGGAGGGGTCCGGACGGACACTATCTCCACATGGAGAAGAAGGTCCGGAACACTATCATCGACTTCAAGAGCCTGAAGGCTAGCCTGGACAAGGACGAGGGCCGGAAGCAGGAGTCGGTCCAGGGCGCCGCGCAAGAGGTTGCGCCCGGGGACGCGCTTGAACAAGCACGGCTGATCGCCGCCTACAACAATGCGATGGGCAGGCTGGAGGAAGAGGACAAGGGCACGGCGATGATGTCGTCGTCGGAGAATGCACTGGCGTCAAGGATCCAATCGTACCTGGTGGAGCGGGCGCTCGAAGAGGGTGGGGACACGGATTTCGCCCCTGCGCCGGGCGCGACCAACGAGGTGAAGTTCGACAGCCTCGACGTCTTCCCCTGGATCGGCACTGGGCTGCGCCGGCTGTTCCGTAGCGGAAAGTTCGACTTCCGGGATCCGGATCCGGTGGCCGCGCCGATCGCCGACCAGTTCCCGCTGGCGATGTTCAGCGACTGGGGCACGGGGTTGTCCGGCACCCCCGAAATCTCCACGTCCATTGAAAACGCGGCGGGCGGTTTCGGGTTGGTCATGCACCTGGGTGATACCTATTATTCCGGCACGCAGCGCGAGATCGACGAGAGGCTTGTGGAGACGTTTCCGAAGGTGGACGGCGCGATCCGGCGCGCTCTGAACGGCAATCACGAGATGTACTCGAGTGGAAGGCCGTACATCGAAGCGGTGGACCGCGAGTTCGGGCAGAAGTCAAGCTGCTTCGCCTATCAGAATACGCACTGGCTGCTGGCGTGTCTGGACTCGGCCTACGTGGACCACAGCATGTCCGACGGGCAGGTGGCGTGGCTCGATGGGTTGATCCGCGCGGCGGGCAGCCGCAAGGTGATCCTCTTCTCGCATCACCAGCCGTTCTCGCAGTTAGACAACCAGGGTCCGAAGCTGGTCCGGCAACTGAAGGACATCCTCGATTCGGGCCGGATCCACGCCTGGTTCTGGGGACACGAGCACCGTTGCGTGATCTACGATCCGCATCCGGACTGGGGATTCAAAGGCCGTTGCGTGGGGCACGGTGGATTCCCTGAGTTCCGCGACAAGTTCGACAACCAGGCGCAGCATCTCGAATGGCGTATTCTGCCGCAGAAGGAAGAGAACGGAATCGTAGCGCCCCGTTGCCGGGTGCTCGATGGCCCGAACACGTCGATTCCGGGGGAGGAGGAGCGGTACATTCCCCACGGGTTCGTGACGCTCGAGTTCGACGGCGCGCAGTGCCTGGAGACGTACAAGCTGCCCTCCGGGATTGCGCTGGCGGCGAAGGAAGTGCTGTAGAGGCGGCCATGGCGGGTCCTGCTGTACAACCACATCCGCTGCTGGCGCGTGTGCGACGGACGTTCGGCACTGCCACGCCGGACCAGGCGCTGCAGCGCGCAAGAGCCATAGTCGGCACGTCGCGGCTGCCGGATAACGCCGAAGGCGGTCTGGCCAAGGCCGGACTCGAAGCGCTGCAGAACGGCGACGAGCCCACGCCGCGGCAACTGGCGGCATTGGAGATGATGCTGCGGATCATGCGTCCGGCGCGGTTGATTCGCGGCGGCGAGCCGGATCCGCTGACACGGGACTTCGAGGAAATGTTCCCGGACTGGGACGATTTCCGTGAGAAGCTCAAGCCGTTCGCGCGCTCGATCGGGCGGATCGACAGCGTGGAAGGCGAGTCGTTCGGCACCGGATTCCTGGTGGACTCGACGACGCTGGTGACGAACCGCCATGTGCTCGACCAGGTGTCGAAGGGGACCCGCAAGCTCGAGTCCGGCCAGTGCGTGGTGCGATTCGTGCGGGAGTTCGGCACGCCGGATGCGGATCCGGTGCCGGTGCTGGGCGTGAAGAAGGTCCACGAGTCGCTTGACCTGGCGCTGCTGGAAGTTCCGGCGCAGGAGTTGCTTTCGTTGTCCATCGCGGCCGCCGCACCGAAAGCGGGAGATCCGGTGGTGGCGATCGGGTTCCCGTTCCAGGACTCTGAACGGAATCCGCTGTGGGTGGGAACGATCTTCGGGTCGCGGTTCGGCGTGAAGCGAGCCGCGCCGGGCGACGTGGTGAGCGTCGCGCCGCACAAAAGCGAGTGGGGCCACGACTGCTCGACGCTGGGTGGAAACTCCGGGAGTCCGGTGGTGAGCATGAGGACGGCGGAGCTGCTTGGGGTCCACTCCGGTGGCGGATTCCTGTGGCGGAATCAGGCGGTCGACTCAGCGGCGCTGCTATCTTTTCTCCATGGCTAGCGGACCACGGGCACTGATCATCGCAATCGAGAACTACCCCGGGGCGCAGGGGCTGGCCGCGAGTCTGCCCGGCACGGTTCGGGGAGGGCTCGATTTCTACGGATGGCTGAGGGACAAGAAAGCGGTTCCAGCGGAGAACATCCATGTCTGCTGCAACGAGGCTTGGACAGCGGGACATCCGGCAAACCGCATCTATGCCGCCAAGCGCGATGCGATTAAGGACGCGATCCTCGATCTGATCAGCGAGGGACAGGACAAGACTACGGAGTTCTTCTGCTTCTTCTCCGGGCACGGCGTTGCGTTGCGGAGTGACCTGCCGGGCGGCGCAGTGGACGTTCTGGTCGCTTCCGACTTCCGCAACATTCAGATCTCGGGCGACCGGTGTATCCGGTTCGACGAACTGGTCGACGTGATCACGGTGTTTGTTGGCGGGTCCGACCTGTACTTCTTCGTGGACGCGTGCCGGAACGTGCTGCCGAACGCCGCGCAGAAGGTTGCGAGTCTGGCGATCGACCTGGAGAACACGGCGCAGTTGACCCGTCCGAACTGGTACAAACTGCAGTCAACAGTGCCCGGTGAGGTGGCGGCGATCCACAGCGGGTTCAGCGATGCCCTGTTGAAGGGGCTGAACGGCGCGGGGCGCGCCAAGGGGTTCGACGAAAACGGGGACATCTGGGTCAAGTTCGACCTGCTGGCCAGCTACGTGAAGAAGGAGATCCGGCCCCAGGAGACCGATGGTCCGCAGAACGGTCCGGGGCTGATGTACCAGGTCCCGCCGCCCGTTGAGAGCGAGTGCAAGGTTCATGTCGAGGACGCGGGGGCGGCGGAGGAGTTCGACTTCACGATCCGCCTTGGGATCACGAGGGAAACTCGCAAGTTCACCGGGCCGGACTTCTCACTGGCGCTACCGCCTGCAACTCCCGGCTACCGGTTTGAGTTACGGCAAGGTGGTGCCGCACTGGAGCAATCCGCGCCGGCTTCAACCAAGCCGCTCGACCTGTTCGAGCCCGTGGTGTTGAAGTTCCGCAAGAGCGCCGGCGGCTTGGGATCGGCTTCCCCGCCCGCTCCGCCCCCGCTCCGCCGGCTTAGCGCCGTGGGTGCGGTGCGGATGCGCAACGTTGCAACGGGCGAGCGCATGACGGTGCATGGGAGCGAGGAGCTTGGTGTGGTCCGGTCCGGCAGGTGGAGTGTCGAGCTGCCGGTGGATGGACGCGTGGTGCGCAAGACGGTCGTGGATATCGATGACGACTCGCCGCTGGATCTGGATCTCGACACGCGGGTGGCAAGCCGTGCGGCGGCGAGCATCGAATCACAGCTTCCGGCCAATCCTGGCACTGGGCTTCCGCAGCCGTCAGAGACCTTGGCGGACCTGGCCGAGCGAGATCCGGCGATGTGGCTGTCGCTGCTGGCGGGATCGCGGGTGCTGGCCCCGAGATCCACGTTCAGCAAGCTGCGAAAGTTCGAAGTCGCATCTTTCGATGACGTGGGGGCGGGAGTGAGCTCGGTGTACCTGATCGGCGCGATTGAGTCCGAGCAGCCGCTGTACTATTTCCTCGATGAACAGTATCAAGGTCCGCTGCTTGGGATCGAGGGGATCGACGGCGCGCATCATATCCGTGTCGAGAATGAGACCGGCGCGCACCTGGTGTCGATTGCGATGCCGGGGACCGAGCCGCCGCTTACCTTTCCCACTTGGCTCGCGCCGGACCGCGTGACAGTGGCTGTCTTCGAACAGCAGGGCGAGCGGCTGGAGTTCGCGCATCAGTACCTGCTGCCGGTTCATCACCTGTCTGCCGCGCAACGGCTGAATATCCGGCCATGGGAGGTGCTGCGGATCATCCGGATGCTGTGCACCGCGCAGAAGCAGTTCCGCGACGGCAAGGTGATCCGGCCTGGAGCGCGGATGGACCGGCCAATCTGGGACCGCTTGACCGCGGCCGCGCGGCTGGATCCGATCACCGGTGTGATGGCGGCGCTGGATGCGCTGGGACGGGATCGCGCGGGGGCTAAGGCACGGAGGTCACTGGCAGCGCTGCGGAAACAGGACAGCGCACTGCCGGACGTGGACGCTCTTGCCGGCTTGCTCGACAAGGAGGCGCCGAAGCCCGGATCGGTTCCGATCCTGCGGGAGCTGTTGATGCGGTCGCCGTTTTATCCTAAGAGGCTGCCGTATCCCGCGGACCGGCTTGAATACGGTACTCCGTGGACGTGCTGGCGCGGTGAGGTCACGGCTCCGGGGACGTGACGCCCGGCGGAAGCTCCATGATTTTGATGTTGCGGAAGTGGATGGGCGCTCCCTCCGATTCCATGCACAGGTATCCCTTCTTCTTGGTCGAGGCGCGGATGCCGTTGACGAACTTGCCGTTCACGGACAGTTTGATCACGCCGTCCACGGCGACCACGTCGTAGGTGTTCCACTCGCCGCGTCCCTTGCAGCGGTTCTCGACCGACATGCTGCGGGACCCGCGTGGATTGTCCGGCGTGGTGGTCACCCCGCCGACTCCGAACAACTCGCCGTGGACATAGGCGAGAGGCGGCATCACTCCGTCGCGGATGTGCAGTTTCGGCCAGTCGAGCTCGAGCATCTGGACCTCAACGCCGTTCGGCAGCCGGTTCTTCTCGCCCGGCACGGCGTCGCTCCAGACGAATACGCCGGAGTTGCCGCCGGGTTCAAGATGCATCCATTCGACATGGAGCAGGAAGTTCTCATACTGCTTGTCCGTTCGCATCACGCCAATCGGTTTGCCGGTGCAGACCAGCATTCCGTCTTTCACTGACCAGGTATCGGGATCGGTGTTGACGTTCACCCAGCCGGTGAGGTCCGTGCCGTTGAACAGGTCGCGCCAGACGGGGACCTGGGCGAACAGAGGAAACGCAAGAGCGAGGCTGAGAAGCTTCATGGTGATCCTTTCAGGCCAGCATCTTCTGAACCACGCGCCCCTGGACATCGGTGAGCCGGAAGTCGCGGCCCATGTGGCGGTAGGTGAGGCGCGTATGGTCGAGTCCGAGGCAGTGCAGGATGGTCGCCTGCAAATCGTTGGCGTGGACCGGATCCTGGGTGATGGTCATGCCGAGTTCGTCCGTCGCGCCGATGGTGACGCCCGGACGGATGCCACCGCCCGCGGCCCAAATGGTGAAGCAGCTCGGATGATGGTCGCGGCCGGCGCCGGCTTCGTCTTCTTTGCGGTAGTCGCCGAGGGGAGTGCGTCCGAACTCGCCCGCCCAGACGACGAGGGTTGAGTCGAGCAGTCCGCGCTGTTTGAGGTCGAGCAGGAGAGCGGCTACGGGTCCGGCGGTGATGTCGCAGTTCTTCTTGAGTTCCTTGTCGAGGTCGGTGTGCTGGTCCCACGAGGAGTGGGCAACCATGACAAAGCGCACGCCCTTTTCGACCAGGCGGCGGGCCAGCAGGCAATTGGTTCCAAAGGCGCGCGTGGTCTCCTGTTCGAGACCATACCCAGCGCGCGTGGCGGCGGATTCGCGCGACAGGTCGAGCAGGTCCGGCGTGCTCATCTGCATTCGGAAGGCCATCTCATAGGAAGCCATGCGCGAGGCGATTTCCGGATCGCCGTTGCGGAGCTGGTGGTGGCGGTCGAGCTCGGCTACCAGGTCGAAATCAGCGCGCTGTTGCTGCTGGGTGACGCCCGGCGGGTTCGACAGGTAGAGCACGGGATCGCCCTTGCGACGGAACTGGACTCCCTGATAGCTCGACGGCAGGAATCCGCTGGTCCACTGCGCGGCCTGGCTCATGTTGTTGCGGCCAGTGGAGAGGACGATGAATCCGGGCAGGTCGGAGGCTTCACTCCCGAGTCCATAGAGGACCCAGGATCCGATGGTCGGCCGTCCCGAAAGCATGTGGCCGGTGAGCAGGATCATGTCCGCGGGCTGGTGGTTGAACGCGTCGGTGTGCATCGAGCGGACGATGCACATGTCGTCGGCAATGGGTTTCCAGGCGCTCAGCCAGTCGCTCAGTTCGGCGCCGCTTTGCCCGTAGCGCGCGAACGAACGCCGGCATCCAAGTACCTTCGCGTTCGGCTTGATAAAAGCGAACTTGAGGTGCTGCGTCATCGACGGTGGCAACGGCTGTCCGTGCCACTTGGTGAGCGCGGGCTTGGGATCGAACAGGTCGATCTGGCTGGGCGCGCCCTCCATGTAGAGAAAGATCACGTTGCGCGCTGTACCGGTGAAGTGCGATGGCTTCGGCTGGTAGAGTCCGGTATTGCGCGCCATCAGGGACTGGAGCGCTGCCATACCGATGCCTCCGGCAGCGGTGCGGAGGAAGTCGCGGCGGCGCAGAACGTGGGTCATGGTTCACTCCCGGGTGAGGAACTCGGCGGAATTCAGAAGCGCGCGGGCGGCGCCAAACCATCCGTCCGCGCCACGGCGGGCGACGTGGCTCAAGACCGCATCGCGCTCGGCGGGCGAGGGCTGGCGGTTATAGCAGAGCAGGAAGGCGAGATCCACGCGGGCGGCGTCCGTTTTGGCCTCTTCTTCAAGGCGTGCGGCCAGGGCCTGAGCCGCTTCGACGAAGACGGGGTCGTTCATCAGGTTGAGGGGTTGGAGCGGCGTGTTGGAGGACTCGCGCCGCGAGCAGGACACGATGCGGTCCGGCGCGTCGAAGTTCATCAGGAGCGGGTAGTTCGCGGTCCGCTGGATGTGGACGTAGAGCCCGCGGCGGTAGCGCGCGCGGCCGGTGGTCTCCTCCCACTTGGTGTTGTATTGGAGATCGGCCACGCCTTCCGGTTGCGGTGGGCGGATGCTCTCGCCGCCGACGCTGTCATTCAACAGTCCGCTGGCGCGCAACGCGGCGTCGCGGACCAGCTCGGCGGGCAGGCGGAAAGCCGACTGCCGGGCGAGCAGTGTGTTCGACGGGTCGGTCGAGGCCAAGTCGTTGCGCGTGGCCGAAGATTGCCGGTAGGCGGCCGAGGTGACCATCAACCGAATCATGTGCTTCAGGCTCCATCCGCGATCCATGAATTCGGCGGCAAGCCAGTCGAGCAGTTCCGGATGGCTGGGCTTCTCGCCTTGCATGCCGAAGTCCTCGCTGGTGCGGACCAGGCCGCGTCCGAACAACTCCTGCCAGAGCCGGTTGACGGCGACGCGGGCCGTGAGCGGGTTCTGGCGGGAGGCGATCCACTGGGCGAGCGCCAAGCGGTCCGGCGCCGGAGTGCGGGCGAGGGACTCGGGAATACCGGCATCCACGGCATCAAGGCGGTCCGTGAAGTTGCCGCGCTTGCGGATGTGGGTGGGTTTGGGATCCGCCGCCGGCTCGATCACCATCAGCGTGCTGAGGCGTGGGTACTGCTTTTCGAGCTTCTCCAGCTTGCCCGAGAGGTCCTTCAGCTTCATCTCGTTGTAGAGCTTGGTGCCGATGCCGGAGCTGCCACGGTTCGCGAAGTGGTCCACGAGGGCGTCCTGTTCGCGCGGGGTACGGGCGTGCGGTGGCTTGTCGAGGATCCGGTCGGCGTGGTCAACGAGTTTCGAGTAGATGTCGTAGGCGATATCCCAGTTGGGACGCTTGCCGGGATTGGCGCGTGCGTCGCGCATTCCCTGTTCCCAGACGGCGAGCACGGGTGCGATCTTGTACTCGGAGACCAGCGTGTCGCGCTCCGTCCGGAACTTGGCGGCGTACTGGCGGTAGATGCCCGTCTCACCGGGGAGCGGGGCCTCAAGGTCCTTTTCTTCGGCGTTCTCAAAGTACGCCATCAGGCGGTAGTAGTCGCGTTGTGAGATGGGATCGTACTTGTGGTCGTGGCACTGTGCGCATCCGGCGGTGAGTCCGAGCCAGACCGAGCTGAGCGTGTTCGTACGGTCGACAAGTTGCTCGAAGCGGAGACGCTCAAGTTCGATTCCGCCTTCGCGGCTGGTGACGGTGTTGCGGTGGAATCCGGTTGCGGAGCGTGCGGCGACACTGGCGCCGGGGATGAGGTCGCCTGCCAGTTGCTCACGCGTGAACCGGTCGAACGGCATGTCGTTGTTGAACGCCTGGATCACCCAGTCGCGCCAGCGCCAGGCGAAGGGGCGGGCGAAGTCCTGGATTCCCCCTTCGCTGTCCGCGTAGCGGGCGAGGTCGAGCCAATGCCGCGACCACTTTTCGCCGAAGTGCGGTGAGCGAAGGAGTTCGTCAGTGAGGCGCTCGTAAGCTTGCGGACTGGTGTCGGCGAGGAACGCACGCACCTGGTCCGGTGTGGGGAGGAGTCCTGTGAGATCGAGGTAGACGCGGCGGAGGAGCGTTTCGCGTGAGGCCTGGGGAGACGGCTGGATGCCGCGGGATTCGAGGCGCGCCAGCACGAACGCGTCGATGGGATCGCGTTTCCACGCCGCG
>Ga0194132_10009802_pt1 | contig 13011 bp, 12 predicted proteins | sample TA2KigOf80mmetaG_FD_148612 | JGI IMG/M metagenome (GOLD analysis project Ga0194132, IMG submission 148612) | Freshwater microbial communities from Lake Tanganyika, Tanzania - TA2015054 Kigoma Offshore 80m | ecosystem: Environmental > Aquatic > Freshwater > Lake | place: Tanzania: Lake... | reverse complement strand
CCATGCTGGCCTGCTCGCGCCGGCACTTTGGACACAGCGCGAGGTGGGTCGCAACCAGGACGGCCGACGCCGCGTCCAGATTACCGACGGCGTAGGCCCACATTGTTTCGGACGGGGGGTGGTGGGCCGGGGCCAAGGCGCTGGGTGAGATATGAGCCATCACCTGATACGTACGCCATGACAGGGCGGATTTGCCGCGTATGGTGGTGTCAGCTTGGGTCAGCCCCATGATCTATGTATAAGCGGGGGATATGAGCCCCGGCGGCCTCCATATCCTCATCGTCGACCCGCTGTTCCGACTGCCGTCCGCAGCCGGGCCGAGCCGCAGCCATGATTTGGCGCTGCCGCTCCTGAGAGCTGGCCACCGCGTGACCATCCTTGCCGCGGCTCTGGCTGCGCACCGAGACGATCTCATGGCATTGGCCAAGAGCGATCCTCGCCTCGATATTCGCGTATTCGATGATGCCCTGGCGCCGGCGCGGTTCGGTTCGCCGGCCGGCCCGCAGCGATTCGATCGCGGCGCTCGTTTTGCCGCTCGCGAAGTCGGCGCGATTGTCGACCTCGATGTGGTCCTGATCGCGCACCCGTCGTCGGGCCTAGGCCATGGCGCCATGGCGGCGTGTCGCCGCCGCGAAACACCGTTCATTCTCGATGAGCGGATTGGAGGGCCGGGCGCTGCCGGTCTGTGGGCGGTCTTCCGGTTTCGCCGGCGCCGGCGCGGTGCGTTTGCCGCTCTCGCGGCGTCACCCGATATTCGCGGCTGGCTCGCTGCGCGTCTGGGTGAGAGGTTGCCGATCGTCATCAGCCCGGCCGGCGCCGACACCGAATTCTTTTCCAAGGCGATGCCCCGACCAGCGTTCTTTGCGACTCATCCGCGTTTGACCCACGGACCGCTTGTCGTCTTCGCCGGGTCTCTGTCGCCCAACCGGCCCTTCGGGAGATTGCTCGCGATCGTCGCGGCGATGAGGCGCGAGGCGCCCGAAGTCTCCTTCGTGATTTGCGGCGATGGGCCGATCAGACTTGATCTTAACTTACACGCCGCGCGTCTCGATTTGCTCGAGCGGAATCTTTGGTTCACGCCCGCACTGCCACGCCAGGCACTGCCCGGTTTGCTGGCGGCGGCGACCGTCGTGCTGGCCTTTGGAACCGAACCTGAAACGCCGCTGTCCGAGCCTGGCCATCACCTTTATGATGGCCTCGCCGCCGGAAAGCCGATTGCCGTTCTCGGTGGCGGCTGGCAGCGCGATCTGATCGAGGCGCGACAAGCTGGGGTCGTGCTTCCCGTGGGCGATGGCGCGGCCGCGGCGCGGGAGCTCACCGACTTCTTGCGTGATGGCGATCTCATCCGCCGCGCCGGAGAGCAGGCGGCGGCCCTGGCCCGAGGCCGGATCAACACCCAGCGGATTCTCGGCGACGTTCGCGGGCTGCTGGAGCGGGCCGCGGCCGAGCAGCCGCGTGCGCCCGTGGTCCGGCGCAAGCTGCTTGCACACAAGCGATCGCTCGATATTGCTGTCGCCACGGTTCTTCTCGTCGGGCTTTCCCCGCTCTGGCTTGGCCTGTTGATTGCCGGCGGATTAATGTCGCGCCGCTGGCCGATCGAAGGAATCGAGTGCATCGGACTCAAGGGCCGACCGTTTCGACGCTGGCGCTTCGTCGCGACGATCAATGACGCCCTGGGGCGGTTTGGTCTTGATATCGGACCGGCCCTGATCAATGTGCTCAGTGGATCAATGAGCTTGGTTGGCCCGGATACGCATCCATCGAGTTACGTGCAGTTTTATTCGGCTCAGCAGCAGCGTCGCCTCGATCTGCGCCCGGGCCTTACTGCGCATGGCGCAACCCGGGCCGCCGACTGGGATTCGCGCTTCGCCGACGATCTCTGGTACGTCGAGCATGTCACCACGAGGCTCGATATGCGACTGATCGGTGGCGCGATCTGGCGCACGATCACAGGGCGCCGGCGTCAGCCGGATGCCGGCCTCGCCGCCTACGACGAGGTGATGGCCCGCAGCCAGGGTGCCGAGGACGTCTGAGGGCTCTTATCCAATAACCCCGCGGCGAATCATGTCGCCGCCCATGACAACCAACAGCCACAAAATCATTTTCCGATACCGGACCTCGTCGACACGACGGCGAACCACGCGGCCAATCACCATCATGAGCCCGATGATGCCGGCGCCGATACAAGAGGCGATGACCACGTCCCAAGTTACAATGGCTTCGCGCGCGAGCATGGTGCCAATCGCAATAGAGCCGGTGAAATACATCATCGATAGCGCCGCGACGAAATCGTCTTTCGGCATTCTGAGCGACATCAAATAGATGATCAGCACCGGCCCATAGATACCCGAGACGCCGGCGAGAAGGCCGGCGGCAACGCCGACAATCGGATTCCAGATTTTCTCGCGTTCCGGCGGGCAGCTGAGTTGCACCGGAAACATCTGATAGACGGCAAAAACGATCGATAGGGCCCCCAGCACCAGAAGGCCAGTTTCGGGCGTCATGCTGACCAGCATGCGCACCGAGAATGGGATCACCGCCAGCATCGGCAGTAAAAGCCACAAGAACCGCCGCGCATGGGCGAGGGCCTTTCCGCCCTCAAACATCTGCTGTCCGTTGGCTGTGTAATTCGGAACCAGGAACATGGCGACGGCAAGCGGATAGGGGATGGCGAACACCATCACCGGCAAACCGACCAGGGGCATGCCGAGCCCGAAAACGCCTTTGGCCAGACCGCCGGCGACAAACCCGAGCGCGACGACGACCGCCGTGGCGACGTCAGGAAAGCCGAGAATTTCGCCGGTCACGTGACGCTTATTGCATCACGTCGACCAGGAACGACAGGGAGCGTTCCTTAGCGAGCTTGGTCGCGGCGGCGTTGTAGAACTGCGGTCGCTCGTCACAACTGAAGCCGTGATCGGCGTCGTCGTAGATATGATAGGTGCCGACCGGGTGCGCCGCCTTGATCTTGGTGATGGCCTCGATCGGAATGCTCTTGTCCTTGAGACCGAAGTGATACTGGACCGGAACCTTTGGGGTCATGGTTTCGCAGTATTGGATCGTGCGGGTGCCGTAATAGTCGACGGCGCCAGAAATCCCGTTGCACCGGCAGGCGGCGAGGTAGGCCATGGCGCCGCCATAGCAGTAGCCGATCGGCACGACGAATCGCGCCCCTTTGATATCGTCGATCGCGGCCTGCATGTCGGCAATCAACATCGAATCGAGTAGCTTGCCGACGATCTCGCGGGCGCGGCCGATTTCGGCATAACCGATCTCGGCATTTTTCTCGATGCGGTCGAACAATGCCGGCGCGATCGCGACGTAGCCGTCGCCGGCATACTCGTCGCAGACATGCTTGACGTGGCTGTTGACGCCGAAGATCTCCTGCAAAATGACGACGCCGCCCTTCGCGGTCCCGGCCGGCGAAGCCTTATAGGCGCCAAAGCTGTGGCCATCGCTGGCCTTGAGCGTGATCATCGAACCATGAGCCATCGCGGAATCCTTCCCGAGTCGAGCGCGGACCAATCATGTGCAGTGCGATGACCTGATAGCCTAAGCCCTTGGCCGACGCCAGATTGTGCGCCGCACGATTGCCGAACAGCGAACGGCGGCGCATCATCGTGTCGCGGTCGCGGCGAACAGGAGTATCGGGTGCGGCACGGTCGCCCCTCACGCCTTCGCCACCGACCGCCGGGGTCGCAAGCAGCGGGCGAGGCGACCAGACGACTGCAGGAGGGTGCGTAACGAGCATGACTCCACCGGGTCAGATCGGGTGATATCGTACATCATCACCGCAAGTGACATTGGACAGAGTCACCGTCGCTTCATTGGAAAGCGAAAAAATGCGCGCCTCTTGGCGCTTGCAAACGGCCTGATGGCCTCCTGAAACCTCGTCACCCCGCGTGACGAGGTTTCATCGCTTTACGGAGCTGGAAGTAGACCTGCCGCGTCGAGCGCGACATCGAGCCGCGCCGCCAAGGCTTCCGAGGGGGGCAGCAGGGGCAGTCGGTACTCCAGCCGTTGGATCAAACCCATACGCCACGCCATGTACTTAACCGGACCCGGGCTGGTTTCGAGAAATGCGGCGTCGTTGACGTGGGCGATGGTTTCATGGATGCGCATCGCCGAACCGGTATTGCCGTGCGTCGCGTCATCGCACATCCGGCGAATGGCATGCGGCACGATATTCCCAAGGGCAATGATCAAACCGGCGGCGCCGTCCGGAATCAAATCCCACGCGATCTGCGATGAACCCAGGAACAGCCGGAAGTCGGGGCCATGCCGGCCGAGTACGGCATAGGCATAGTCGCGGTCGTCGTCGGAATGCTTCATTCCGACGAGGGTAGGGCACTCCTGCAGCAATCGCGCCAGTGTCTCGACTTCAAGCGTGATGTTGGTCCGGCTTGCGATCTGATAGATCAAGAGCGGTCGATCGGTGCGGCGCGCGACTTCGCGATAGAAAGCGATCAAACCTTCCTGAGTCGGTTTGGCGTACATGGGCGTCAACGTCAGCACCGCCGACGCGCCAGCTTGTCCGGCGTGTTCCGTCAGCGCCAATGTATCTGCCGCCGATGCCGCGCCGGTTTGGGCAATGACGAAGGCACGCCGTTTGGTCACCTCGACCGCAACGCGGAGCAAATTTTCACGTTCGCTGACCGACAACGACGTGAATTCGCCCGAGGTCCCGCCGACCACGATGCCATTGCTGCCCTGGGCGATCTGCCAGTCGACAAACCGCGCGAACGCCTCGTAGTCGACCGCGCCGTCCTTGAACGGCGTGATGACCGGCGTATAAGCCCCGCGCAGAAAGGCGTGCGACATCCCCCACATGCGAGTGGTTATAGCAGAACTAAATCTTTGATTTGAGGGAATAAAACGGCTGATAAAGGCCCGAATCGCGCGTCGATCATCGCCCCGGCGTTGCCGAAGCGGGGACGTCATCCTCGGTGATCAGGAAGACGCCCGCCACGGCGCCGGCGGTCAGCAACCCGACGGCGATCCAAGATCCCGTCCCGCCGAAAAGACGATCGCGCGGGCCCTTGATGTCGTTGGGGTCGGTCGACCAGGCAATGGCTTTTTCGGAGCGCAACGACCAGTGCCAGTCGGCCGTGAGGCTTGCGCCCGAAAATCAAAGATCAAACGTACGCGGCGCATCGGTGAAGGCGTGCCGCGCGCCGATGCGGCTTGTGGTCGGTGCCGTCATGGCAAAACCAAGCCTCGGCCCGGCCGTGCGATCGCGCCCGGCGTGAAACGGCAGTTCGGCATAGGCGACAGCGCCCGGATCGGACGTCCGCGCCCATCCCAGCATGGTATTCGCATTGAAGACCTCGGCGGCCGACAGCGGCGCCGCGATCAGCATCAGGCGGGCGACAAGACGCAGCATGGTGATTCCCTCCCAACGAACGACTCCCACACCGCCAGCCTACAAAGCACCGGTAAATTCTTGGTTTACCGGAGGCTTCCTCAGGTTGGTTTGATGTTGGCGTTGAGACGGAACTGATTTCCGGGATCGTACTTGGCTTTGATCGCTTTCAGGCGCTGGTAGTTGCCGCCGAAATTGTCCGCCACCCGGCGTTCGCCTTCTTCCATCATTTGATTGACGTAGAAGCCGCCACCGGCGGTGTGGTCGACAATCGCCTTCCAATAAGCCCGACCCCACGCCATGAGCTTATCGGCCGCGGCGCGGTCCGAACTGCCGCCGCCGACGTCGATGTTTTGGGTCGCGGCGCGATTGGGGTAGGCGGTGGCATCGGGTGCAACCCGACCAACCGCGCCGCCCATGGTGAGCAAACTCATATTGCCGCCCGGCATCGGGTTGGCGTTGAAGAAGTCGACCAGGGCATCGATCGTGTCCTTGGTGGTCTCGCCGAAAAACCCGGCCTTGGAATAATGGTAATTGCCGAAGCGACTTGAAACGTCGGCCGACTTCTGCACGGCGAGATAGTCGACGACATTGACGCGATCGGATGTCGGGCTGCCGAGTTTGCGGACCGCCGCCACCGCCGCTTCACGCTGATCGGGCGTGCCGATCAGAACGCCGCTGACGCGGAGGTTCGACTTGCCATCTTGTCCGGTCGACATGGCGGCCGAAACATAGACCCAGTCGGGCGCACTTGCGCCGTATTCGAAATAGTTGGCCAGCAGGTTCTTGGCGTCACTGGGGTCGAAGCCGATCGAGAACGTTGTCACTTTGCCGTCGAAAGGATGCAGACGGTACTGGAACTCGGTAACGACACCGAAATTTCCGCCGCCGCCGCGGACGGCCCAATGAAGGTCCTGATTCTCGTCCTTATTGGCCCGGAGCACTTTGCCGTCGGCAGTGACAATTTCGACGCCGAGTACGTTGTCGATTGTCAGGCCATGAGTTCTTTGCAACCGGCCGATGCCCCCACCCAGCGTCAGGCCGCCCGCGCCGGTGTACGAAACCACGCCCGCGGTCGTGACCAGACCTTGCGGCACGGCGGCGTCATCGAGATCGGCGAGCAAAGAGCCGCCGGCAACGCGCGCGACGCGTCCAGCGCGGTCGATCTTGGCGCCGCGGAGCAAAGACAAATCGATCACCATGCCGCCATCGCAGGTCGACAGGCCGGCGATGTTGTGGCCGCCGCCGCGAACCGCGAGCAGCAGGTCATATCCGCGCGCGAATTGCACGGCACGCGCCACATCCGCGGTCGACGCGCAGCGGGCGATCAGCGCCGGGCGTTTGTCGAACATGGCGTTCCAAATTTGCCTGGCCTCGTCGTAGCCGGCATCGCCTTGGAGCACGACGTTGCCCGAGAGACCCTTAGCGAAGTCGCGAATGTCGGCGTCTTTCAAGGTGGTCGACCCGCCCGACAGCGTCACCGCCGCGACATCCGCGGCCCAGGCGCGGCCCCACGGATCAAACGGTGCCAAGCCCGCAAGGGCGGCACCTAAAACGTCACGGCGCTTCATCGGTTGGATCCCCGTCGTCAAAACCAGCGAGGGGAAATCCTATCACTCGGCTGCCTTAGCTCGCCAGTGTCACCACTTGCCGCACGATCAGGCTGAGGATGAAGTCGAGAAAGACGACGCCAACGGCGGTCACCGCCGTAATATCGAGCGCGGTCCGGGCAATGAAAGTGCCATAGGCAAAGAAAGCGGCCAGCACCACGAGGTTCAGGAAGGCCCCGCTTTCGGGCACGATAAGCTGCATATCCGTGAGTATCGTGATCGGGAGCGCCACCAATCCGACGGCGAGCTGGAACCAGTTGTAGGCCACCATGTACTCGAAATATCGCGAATCGCGGTCAAGGGAGCGGGCAACCGTGATCATGACAAACGGGAACACCGTCCAGGACATGACGTAGGCGATCGACTCTGTCGCCATATAGAGGCCAAACGCCGGCCCGGTCTTGCTTGGCTGAAACGCGACAATCGAGTGCGCGAAGTAGACGGGGCCGAGGGCGATCGCGACCAGATAAGACCGCCAAAACCCGCCGAAGGTTCGGTCGATGTAATTGAAGCCACCGGCATCCCAGCGCAGCAGCAACCAGACACCGTAAAGAGCGGACGCCAACTGGCGAGCGGACATCATGCGCGCGCGAAGAATCGATCAAGCACGCGCTGATAAATCGAGGTCAACGCGCTTAAGTCGGCAATCGAGCATTGCTCGTTGGCCTTGTGCATGGTGAGACCGACCATGCCGAGTTCGACGACCGGGCAGGCATCTTTGATGAACCGCGCGTCGGATGTTCCGCCCGAGGTCGAGAGCTCGGCCGGGCGACTGGTGATGTCCTTCACGGCATCGGCGACCAGCGCGCTCAACGGTCCGGGCGGCGTCAGGAACGACTCGCCCGACACCTTGACGGCAAGGTCGTAGCTGCCGACACCGCCAAGGCGATCGAACGTCTCTGTGAGCCATGTCCGTAACGACCCGCTGGAGTGAAGATCGTTGAACCGAATGTTGAACCCCGCCGTCGCTTCGGCTGGAATCAAATTGGTCGCGGTATTGCCGACATCGACCGTCGTGATCGCCACCGTCGACGGTTGAAAGTGCGCGCTTCCGGAATCGAGTGGCGGGTCGGTGATCGCGGCCAACATCTTCATCAACCGCGGAATCGGGTTGTCGGCGAGGTGCGGATAGGCGGAATGCCCTTGGGTGCCAAACACCTTGAGCTTTGCCGTCAGACTGCCGCGCCGTCCGATTTTGATCGTGTCGCCCAGCACTTTGGCGCTGGTCGGCTCGCCCACCAGGCAGGCGTCGAGTTTTTCACCGCGCGCGTTGAGCCAGGCGAGAACCTTCTTGGTTCCATTGACGGCGTCGCCTTCCTCGTCGCCCGTGATCAGCAGGCTGATCGACCCCTTTGGCGCGCCCGCCTTGAGATGGCGCGCGACGGCCGCGACGAACGCGGCGATGGCCGCTTTCATGTCTGAAGCGCCACGGCCATAGAGAATGCCATCGCGAATCGTGGCGTCAAACGGCGTCATCGTCCAGCCGGTGCCGACCGGGACGACGTCGGTATGGCCCGCGAAGCAGAAGTTTGGCCCCGCCGTGCCAAGGCGTGCGTAGAGATTGTCGACCGGCGCGCCGCCGTCGTCGGCATAGACCTGACGGTGACATTCAAACCCAAGCGTCGTCAGCGCCGCCGACAGCACATCGAGCGCGCCTTCGTCCTTGGGTGTCACGCTCGGCCGCCGAATCAACGCCTGGGCCAGCGCCAAGGGCTCACTCAGCGCGGTTAGATCGGCCGAGGCGGTCATGGTGCTCAATCGCGAAGCAGTTCGTTGATGGATACTTTGGCGCGGGTCTGCGCGTCGACGCGCTTGACGATGACGGCGCAGTAGAGGTTTGGCCCCGGCTGGCCATTCGGCAAGGGTTTGCCCGGCATCGATCCTGCGACCACGACCGAATGCGATGGCACGCGGCCGAGGAAAACCTCGCCGGTGGCGCGGTCGATGATCTTCGTCGAGGCGCCGATATAGACACCCATCGACAGCACCGCGCCTTCCTCGACGATGACGCCTTCGGCCACTTCCGAGCGCGCGCCGATGAAGCAGTTGTCCTCAATGATAACCGGATTGGCCTGCAACGGCTCGAGCACGCCGCCGATGCCGGCGCCCCCCGAGATGTGACAGTTCTTGCCGATCTGGGCGCAGCTCCCGACCGTGGCCCAGGTATCGACCATCGTCCCCGAATCGACATAGGCGCCGACGTTGACGAAGGACGGCATCAAAATCACGCCCGGCGCGATGTAAGCCGAGTGACGCGCCACGGCGCCCGGCACGGCACGAAAGCCGGCGGCCTTGAAGCGTTCGGGCGTCCAGCCGGCAAACTTCGACGGAACTTTATCCCACCATGTGCCGCCTCCAGCGCCACCTGGCACGGCGCTGTTGTCATTCAGTCGGAACGACAGCAGCACGGCCTGCTTAAGCCACTGATTGACGAGCCAAGTGTTGCGACGCTCTGCGACGCGGGCCTTGCCCGAATCCAGCAATTCCAACGCCGTCACAACCGCGTCGCGGTGCGGACCCTTATAGGCCGGCGTCAGCTCGGCCCGCGCATCCCAAGCGGCCCCAATGGCCTTCTCTAATTCATTGATATTCATTGATTTATTCCAAGAGTCTCGCCCCACGACCGGGCCTGACGGCGGGCAAGATATATGGCCACCCCGGCCTGTCAATGAAGCCCCATACTTTAGTGCAGCGCGGACGATGCGAATTGCGATGGAACCCCTTGGGAAAACGCCATAAATTCACAGTCGAAACAATCAATCGGCGCCGGCGCTGAAGGGCCGCCGGGGCCAGTACCATTACAGAGCCGGGATCGCATGCCGAAAGCTGATGCCATCGCCGTTCAATTGAAGGCCGACCGCGATCAAGATGTGATCGGAAGCGTGTCGTCGGCCTCGATTGCCGCCTACGAAGAGGCCGTCTTTCGTGTCGCCGAGACAGGCGAAATCGCGGCCGTGAATCCGGCAGCGCACGCTTTGCAGCAACGTCACGGCATCGCGGCCTTCGACCGCCTGACCGGCTTCGGACTCAAAGCGATCAAATCCAATCGCGCCTTTGTCGATATGGTCGACATCGGCGAGGGCGACGCCGCCATGAATCTCCAAGTCACGGTGCCGCCGCTCAACGACCGGGCCGCGGCGCTGTGTATGGTCCGCGATCTGACGCTCGACTACAGCTTGCGTCGCGCTTTGGTCGATAGCCGCCGTCGCTATCGTGACTTCATCGAGATTTGCGCCGACTTCACCTGGGAGACGGGGCCCAATCGCAAGTTCGCTTTCGTCGCGCCGCGGGGCGCGCTTGGATATGCCGCCGACGAACTGGTGGCGGTCGACCCCGACACATTGTTCGACCGGACGAGCTCAACGGCAAATTTTTTCTTCACCAAGCATCGCGTCGAGGCACAGGAGGTCTGGCTCAGGCGCCGGGACGGCACGACGGCTTGTGCCCTGATCTCGGCATTGCCGCTGCTCGCTGTCGACGGTCGCTGGGTCGGCGCCCGCAGCGTTTGTCGCGACATCAGCGACCCACGCGATCGCGAGGCGACCTTCGCCCGTGTCCATAATCGCGAGCGGGTGTTGACCCGGATCGTGCGAGCTTTTCGCGACGAAGTGAATCCCGAGGCGATGCTGGCGGTCGCCGCCGAGGCATTGGCGCGGGGCCTGGGCGCGGACCACACCCACGTCTTTCGCGCGATCCCGACGCAAGGCTCCGGCAATACGGGCGCACGCCACGATCTTGCGGCGCGCTATGGTTCGCTCGACGCCGCAGAGGCCGCTCCAATTCTGGCCAGCATCGCCGCCGGTGCCGGTGCCGCCGAGCTCGTGATCGGTGATTGGCAAGTGCTCGCGGCGCCGACGCGATACCAAAACCTCACCAACGGCGCCGCCGTGCTCTGGCGTGCCGTGGATCGCGGAACGTGGACCGATGACGATCGCCTGCTGCTCGCCGATATCGCCAATCAAATCGGCGTCGCCATCGAGCAATTGACCCACCATGAGCATGTCCTCAGGATTTCGCGCACCGACGCGCTGACCGGACTGCTCAACCGCGGCGCCTTTATCGATTCGATGACCCGCCACCTCGCGCGACCGCGCCCTGACGCCGCGCTGTCGTCGCTGCTGTACGTCGATCTCGATAATTTCACGGCCGTCAACGACACCAAGGGACACGCCGCCGGCGACGAGGCGCTGTTGAAAGTTCGAGAGATTTTGCTGGCGTCGACCCGGCCAACCGATCTGGTCGCCCGCTTGGGCGGCGATGAGTTCGCCGTCTGGCTGATGGGCGCCGATCGGTCCGCCGCCGAAAGCCGCGCCCGATATATCCTCGAGCGCGTTCAGACGCTCGCGCCATACTCGGGTCGCCCCGATAAGCCGCTCGGCTTTTCGATTGGGATCGCCCCATGGTCGGCGACAAACGGCGAGACGGTCGATCAGGTGATCGCCAGGGCCGATGCCGCCATGTATGCCGTCAAGAAGCAGGGCAAGGGCACTTTCTCGGTCGCGGCCTTTGCCGGCGGAGTGGCGGCATGAGTCCCGCTCAGGCCCGGCTGGTCCAAATGCTCGGTTTGACCGGGCGCAAGATAACGTACGAACAGGCGCGTGACCTGCTCGACAATCCGGACGTGGACGTCCGCCGCGCCCTGGCCGCGCGGGACGATCTGGAGCCCGAAATCCTCTTCTAACTGGCCAACGACCCCGACTCCAACGTCCGGCAGATCACGGCCGCCAACGCATCCACGCCTGAAAAGGCATCACTGGTTCTTGCCGCCGACGACAGCGCCGATGTTCGCTGCGAGCTGGCCGAGCGCCTCGGCCGCGTCATTCCCGGCATGGACAAGGCCGACACCGACAAGGCGTGGCGCACCGTGCATCAGGCGCTGACGCTCCTGGTCCGCGATCAGCTCCCACGGGTCCGCAGGGTTCTATCCGAGGCGTTAAAGACATTGCCGGATGCGCCACGCGACATTATCTGCCCATTGGCGCGCGATCCCGAAATCTCGGTTGCCGCGCCGGTTCTCGAGTTCTCGCCGGTCCTGACCGATCAGGACCTCGTCGAGATCATCGAGGCAAGCCCTATTGCCGGCTCCCTCGCGGCGATTTCGCGCCGCGTCAATGTCGGCGAAGCAGTGTCCAAGGCCATCGTCGGCACCGGGGACACGGACGCTATTGCCGCGCTGCTTGGCAATCAGAGCGCCCAAATCCGCGAAGAGACGCTTGATCTGATCATCGACGCCGCGCCGGTGCATAAGACCTGGCATGATCCGTTGGTCAATCGTCGTAAATTGTCGGACCGCGCCGCGCTCCGCATCGCCGAGTTTGTCGCCGAGTCGATGCTCAAGACGCGTGCCGCGCGACGTGACCTCGATGGCGCGACCACTCAAGCGCTCGGCCACATCGTCAAGAAGCGTCTCAAGGTGGCCGACGGCGTCGTCGTTAAAGATGAACTCGAACTCGCGCTCGATCACGTCGCGCTCAAGCTGGCCATGACCCAGGCCGAGACCTTCAAGGCGCGCAGCCGGCTGACCAAGGACGCCGTGCTCAGACTGGTGGGCGAAGGATTGTCGCCGATCGTACTCGCCGCGCTCGCCGCGCGCGCCAATCTCGATGTCGCCGTGGTGGCCGAAGTCGTACGTACCGCCAGCGCCAAGGGTATGATGGCCGTGGCCTGGGCCGGCGACTTCACCGCCGACGATGCCGTAACCCTTCAGATCAAGGTCGCCCGCGTGCCGCCGGCCGAGGCGATCAAGTCGCGCTCCGGCGCATTCGATGCCACGCTGGACGAACTCGACTGGCAGCTCGGGCTGTTCAAGGACGCGGCGGCGGAGCGAGCTTGAGTGAATTTCCGCCTGCTGTGAGGTCCACCAGCCACCCGACTAAATCGTCCGTCACGTACCGGCAGTGAGTGAGATCGTCGTCGGGTCCGGGGGTGTGTTCGGGATGGCGCACCCAAATGGTGGTCATGCCCATCGCCGCGGCCGGGGCGAGGTTTTTGAAGCTATCTTCGAACATGGCGGCGCGCGCCGGGGTGATATCTAGCGTC
>Ga0194132_10009800_pt1 | contig 13013 bp, 6 predicted proteins | sample TA2KigOf80mmetaG_FD_148612 | JGI IMG/M metagenome (GOLD analysis project Ga0194132, IMG submission 148612) | Freshwater microbial communities from Lake Tanganyika, Tanzania - TA2015054 Kigoma Offshore 80m | ecosystem: Environmental > Aquatic > Freshwater > Lake | place: Tanzania: Lake Tanganyika... | reverse complement strand
CCGTCTTGGGCTCAACATGTACAACGCCCTGAACCATCCCGCCTACTCGACGCCCAGCGGCATTATCAACAGCCCGACCGGCGCTCTGCTCGGAGGAACGAGCTTCGTCCGAAGGGCAACGGAGGCTGCTGGCCAGCGTACCATGGTCGCAACGATGCGATTCATCTTTTAGAGCTTTTCGCTCCGGAAGGCTCAGGCTAGAGCTCGCTGGGAGTTGAAGCAAGATCCCGATCCTCCAGGGTCGGGATCTTGGAGTTTCTACATTTCCAGTTGTGCCTGGGCAAGATGCTCATGCCACAGCTCCGTCCCTCCCGCGCACGCGGGAGACCAGGGATCGTTGGGACTGTTCCGCGGGCAGCGGCAGGCAACCTGGATTCCCGCTTCCGCGGGAATGACGATATCGTTCGCGACTACAGTAAGGAAACGGCATGGGCTGAAAGCCCGAATCCGAGGAGGACATGAAGATCGTCAGTGGAGCTGTGCTTCTGGTTCTGTTGTGCTACCCGGCGGTGTCCATCGAAAACCGCCCAAGCTGGATCCATCAAGGGTTTGAGGACTTCTCTCAAGGCACTTTCGATGACGGAGGGAGCAACCTGTACGTCAACGCCGACGGCGTGATGGAATTGATCCGGCGGTGGGACGTGAACAACGATGGCTACGTCGACCTGGTTCTGGCGAACAACCACGATATCCAGGAGCGCGGCCCCACCGTCGTCTTCCGCGTGGAGCGGGGGAGCGAGCGAGGATGGAAAAGCAGGACTCTCCCGAATGACAGCGGTCATATGAGCTCCATCACCGACCTTGACCAGGACGGGGTGGCGGACTTGATCGTCGTCAATGCCTACGACGGGATCTCGTCTCGGCAGTTTTCGTACGTCTACTGGGGAGGAAGCGGCGGCCCGACCGACAAACGAGCGGACTTGTTCACAGTCGGCGCCCACGATGTCGCCGCCTTCGATATCGATCGCGACGGCCTCGCCGATCTCGTGTTCCCATCGGCCTGGGAGGACCCTCACAACCTGGCGAAGCCGCGTCCCTGCACCGTCTACCTGCAGCGGCCCGGTCGAAAATTCCTGGATGCGACCGGCAAGTACAAGTTGCTTGGGGTCGGCGCTCAGGGCGTCGCAGCTGGCGATCTGAACCGTGACGGTTTCGCAGATCTCATTGTCGGTAACAGCCGGATTGACCACAATCCCAAGACCGATTCGTTCATCTACTGGGGAACTGCCGCCGGTTTCAATCCACAGCCCCAGAAACTGCCTACCCAAGCCGCCGGCCAAGTGAAGATCGCCGATCTGAACCGTGACGGATTCGATGACGTTCTCATTTCCTGCGGTGAGGAGATCTGGGTCTACTGGAGCAAGAACGGCTCGATCGAAGCAAGCGCGCCAACAGTCGTGCCGGGGGGCCGATTCGCCATCGCGGACATCGATGGGGACCAGGTCCCCGACTTGATCTCAGCTCAAGCCAACGCCGTCTCGGTCCGATCCGGGACGCAACTGCACAAGGTTGCCGCCATCCTCCCGATCCGGAATGCTTCGTGGATTACTGCTGCGGACCTGAACAAGGACGGCAGGCCGGATTTAGTCGTCAGCCGAAACCTTTCCGAAGGCAGTCTCGAGACCGAGTCCGCCGTATTCTGGAACGGTCCGGACGGGTTCTCCCTGTCGGTTGACCCAAACACGCGTGGTGGGGTTTCGCCGCCCGTTTGCGCGTGGCTTCCCACGCGCGGCGCCATGGGCAACGCCGCCGGAGATCTGGACGGTGACGGGCGGATGGAAGTGGTTATCAACAGCACCGGAGGCGGTCACCTCCAGAGCGAGGTTCCTTCCTACGTTTATCTTGGCGGTAAGGACGGCTACGGCGTGAAGAACCGTCTTGAACTCCCCACCGCAGGTGCGTCGGTCGGGGAGATCGCCGACTTTGACCGCGATGGTTACAACGACATGGTTTTCAAAACCATGAGCATTTACAACGGCGGTGGTTTTCTGGCCAGCATGCGAGTCTTCTGGGGTTCCCGAGAGGGCCTCCGTCCTGATCGATACCTTGATCTTGAAACTCCAACGAGCACAGGATTTGGTTGTCGCGTGGCGGATTTCAACAAGGATGGCTACCTGGACATCTTTGCGCAGGGCGCCCCGCTGCAGCCCTTGGAGGAGCAGATTGCCGTAGCGTCCACCATCTTCTGGGGCTCAAAGACAGGATTCTCCTCCTCCAATCACCAGCGTGTGTCGAATTACGGCTACCACTCCGGCGTGGCGGATGTGAACCGGGACGGTTGGCTGGATTTGATTTTCGACGACCGGCGGGACTTCATTCTGATTCACTTCGGAGGTCCTGGAGGATACTCCGACGCGCGCTCCGTGAAGTTGCCATGTAACTATCTGGGGGAAGGTGGCGTGCCGAACTTCGCCGACATCAACAAAGACGGCTGGCTCGACCTGGTCATGGGCATGAACTCAAGCCGGGTTCAGCAGCCGGACACCGTCCATATCTATTTCGGGGGGCCGGATGGTTACAGGGCGGAACGTAAGCAGAGCCTTATCGGCGGCTACAGCAGCGGATACACGGGCATCGCGGACTTTGACCGGGACGGGAACCTGGACTTGATGGTCAGCGCTTACCAATCCCCGACGTCCCGAGTTCTCCCCGCACAATTGTTCCGGGGTAACGGACGCGAAATCGATTTCACCCGGCCGCAAAACCTCTTCTCGGAAGGCTCCACAGCAGTGGTGCAAATCGATTTGAACAAAGACGGCTGGGTCGACGCCTTCGTCGTCTGCCACCGCGACAACACCGGCCACCAGGTTAATTCACGAATCTACTGGAACGGACCCCAAGGTTTCACGGAACAGAACGTCACGCTGCTTCCCGGCCTCGGTCCCCATGGCGCCACGGCGGCCGACTTCGGCCATGCCTACCATCGGAAACCTTGGGAAGAGTATGTGTCCCCTATTCACGATATGGGCGGCGCAAAACCTGCAAACATATCATGGGTGGCTGAGGTCCCACAGGATGCTTCGCTCCAATTTCAAGTCCGATCCGGTCCAACCCGCGACGCGGTCGAGAGGGCAGCCTGGACCGGGCCAACCGGCCCCGGCTCGTTCTATGAACGCTCCGGCGAGGCGATTGGCGGCGTTCCGGCCGGCACGAAGTTCATCCAGTACAAAGCCCGCTTCACCTACCGGTACGGATGCCTCTCGCCCAAGCTTCGCCGCGTCCGGATCGACTTCGACTGACATTTCGCAGGCCGAACAGGAATCTTTTTTTGGCGGGCACGCCGAGGGGAAGGGAAGTGGGGCAGATCCTGTGCAGGCTTATGCCTGTTCTCCTTGGTTGCCGAGCAGGGATTCAGGGAAGCGGAGGAAGTGAAGGGCCGTAACGCCAAATGTGTCTCGGCAAGTGGAGAGGATCACAAGAGCTGCCAGGCCGCTCCGGGATCGCACGAGGCCAGCCAGGCTCCTGCAGGGAGAGGGTCCGGTGAATTCAGATCGATTCTGGATAGCGACGGTCCTGGTGACCGTTGCGACGATGGTTTTCAGCACGCCGGTCATGCCGCAGCCGGTCGTGGACCCCAAGATGCTTCGGGAGGGCGGCGACTGCCTGAGCGACGAAATACTTCTATGGGAACAATTGCGGGCTGAGCGAAGGGTCGCCGTGGCCGGGGATGACGGCGCTCCAGTGGTGTCCCGAGACGGCGCAGGCAAGATCTACTTGATCGGCGGCTCGGGTTATCTGCGCAGCTCGGTGGATGACGGAGTTTCCTTTTCTCCTCCCGATGAGATTGTGGTTGCCCGGCGGAGAGTGACCGATGTCCAGGCACTGGGCGTATTGAAGAGTGGAAAGCTTGTCCTGGCCTATGGAGAGGATGGCAGAGTTCGGCTGGCGAGATCGGAAGATGGGGGACTCACCTGGCAGCCGTCCGGGGATTTGAGGGCAGCCGGTTACGACCGGATCGCCGCCGATGGTGTACGGATCGCACAACGGGCCGATGGAACGGCGCTGCTGGCGGCGGCAGCCTGGAAAGGGGAAGGCAGCGGGGACGCGGAAGGCCTGTTGTATGCCTCCTCGGACGAAGGGAAGACTTGGAGCGTGACCGGGAAACTGGGGCCCCGCTGCGTCGGGGCCAATCTGCTGCAACTGAAATCCGGTGAGCTGCTGGCCGCGATCACCTACCAGGGAGCCCGCCGCGAAGGGGATCCGGATGGCGGGTTCGCCCGAGACGAACTCTACAACAACGTGGTGGTGGCGCGTTCGAGTGATGGAGGGAAAACCTGGCGTGACCATCAGTGGGTGACACGTTACAAAGAGTCGCCCGGGGACCTGACCGAGCTGTCTGACGGTACCGTGGTCCTTACGTACGGGCAACAGAATTTCCCTTATGGGTCGCGTGCCATGGTCAGTCGCGACGGCGGGAGGAACTGGAGCAGTCGGATCTATATCCTGGGTTTCTCAACCGTGTGGGCAGAGTGGTATGCGGGTGCGATGCACTCGACGCGACCCGGTTGGCGCGTCAGTTCCGTCCCGTTGAAAGGGGATACCATCCTCACCCTGTACACCCGAGGCTCGAAGTTGCTCACCAAGGAGCTGATGGTCTTTCCGCGAGTGACCAGTTGGTACGCCAAAGAGGGAACCCCAGGAGAGAAGGGCAAGGCGGTTCTTTCCGTCAAGTGGACGCTGGAGGGGATGCGGAAACCACCCTTGACTTATCCGGGCATCATCGGCAAGCTCAATCCGGAAGGCTACCTGGAGAATGCGCGGCGCCTGATCCGGCCGGAACACCTCAACGAGGGGGGGGACTACTTCCACCAAGACGAGATCTTGGCCTATGAACGTCTTGCGGCTGAACGTCATTGGATTGCCCCGGTTGGGGACCAGCCGTTTCTTTGCCTCGATTCCGCGGGTCAGCCAGCAGTGCACATCCCAGCGCAGAATCAGACTTTTCGCTCCCGTGACCAGGGGCGAACGTGGCACATGACCACCAATCTGGTCCCCCCAGGAGCCGCCTTGCTCGGGTTCCTCCGCGAAGGTGTGACTCTGGCTGCCAATCAGATTCGAATCCATCAGAAACCGGACGGCACCTACGAAACCGCCGTCCAGGTATTTCGTTCGACGGATGAAGGCAAGTCGTGGAGCGAGCCGAGTCTCATCGAAGCTCCGGGTTCCTTTGACCGGGTGGGGGTAGGGGCTCGAATCTGCCAACTTCCCGACGGCACGGTGCTTTTGGGTTCGGCGGCTTGGAGCAGTAGGGCAGAAGGGGTTTTGACTTCAGGACTGGGAGAGGACTTCAGCCCGGTCAACTTGGTTTACCGCAGCCGGGACGGCGGCAAGTCCTGGGGCAAATGGACCTACGGGAGCTGTGGGGACCTGCTCGCGCTTCGGTCGGGAAGGATCCTTTCCGCAGGCCGCTTTGACCGCCCACCGGTGGCCGATGACGTCATCCTCTGGAACAGTATCCCCGGGATCCAGTACCGAATTCGCTACCTGCTCAAGAACATGATGCTGTCCGTTTCCGAGGACAAGGGATACACCTGGAGCCAGCCCAGGACGGCAACCCGCTTTTTCGAATGTCCTGGGGATCTGGTGGAGATGCAGGATGGAACGGTCGTGTTGGCCTATCACCAGAAGAACGAACCTAGTGGATCACGCGCAGTGATCAGCCGCGATCAGGGAAGGACCTGGGATTCGAAGGTGTACATGCTCGGCTGGTGGGAGAATAGTGGGGGACTTGCGACGTCCGTGCTGTTGAGCAACGGAAAGGTCTTGACCATCAATCGAACCGGAGTTTCAACCCCGGGACGCACCCTGGTGGCAACGATCTGGCAACCGGTTGAGACGAGGTAGGGGCCGCTTTCGCTCCGCAATCGGCAACCGGCAAAAGCGCAGCGCCAGAAGACCGGCGGGCTCGTGCGCCTCGTCTGGATTTCCGCGAGAGCGGAGCCCAACGAGCCGGCGACAGGCCGTGATCGCCCAGGAATTTATCGTGTCGAAGAAGTGAGGCGAAAGTTAACTGGATCGCGGCGGGCGCCGGCAGTTGTGCGCATATGGCTTGACAGCACAGACGGCGCTGACTCCTGTGTTGTTCTCCAGAGTTTTTTCAGATAGATATTTAAGGAGACTGCATGCAGCGTTCTTGCCTGAGTGCAGTGACTCTCGGTGACCAGGACTGTTCCTCGACGAAAGGAAGGAATCTATGAAACACGTGGCAAGTCTCATCGTCCCATTGACGGTCTGCCTGGCCGGCGCTAGTCTGTCGTTCGCACAGCAAGCGACACCTGTCGACGTTATTGAAGGCCGGGTGCCAGCGCCGCCTCCGGTTGGCACCCGCCAGCGGGAGGTTGGGCGGGAGTTTACAGCACCGATCCAGGAGCCTGGTGTTTTGAAGGGCAAAGATGGCCGCCTGATCATGATTGGAGGCGGCCGAATCTGCTATTCCAGCGACAAGGGCGCAACCTGGTCGAAGCCAGAACAACTGCCGGTTCCCATCATCTACGCGATTCGTCTGGCCTCTGGGATTCTGGGCGGCTATGCACCGGTCCCCCAACCGGGCCCGCCTGTGGCCCCGTTTCTGAATGCCGGAGTGCTGTACTTCTTCGTTTCAGCCGACGAGGGCAAGACTTGGCAGCAGAGAGGGCGAATGCAGGCTGCCGACGCTCCTGGAGCTGGTCCCTATAAGAACACACTGATCCAGACGCACAGCGGCCGGTTGTTTCTTCCGGTCCGCTGGTGCGATGGCGCCGGGCACCTGGGTCTCTATGAGGCCACACGTTCCTGGGGGGTGCTGAATGGCAAGTTCGTTCCCGTCGAAGGGCACGCTCATTACCCGGAGCCGGATAACGCTTTCGCCCTCTACTCTGACGACGAAGGGCAAACCTGGAAGCGTAGCGAGGGCGGCATCATGGTCTGGCACCAGGAGGGTTACGGCGGCATGTGGCCGTGCGACGAGCCCAGCCTCGTGGAGCACCGTAATGGCGACGTGTCCATGTTTTGCCGAACGACTTTGGGCAGGGTTTACACCGTTCACAGCGGAACCGGCAGCGGCTCAGCCGACTACAACGCCGTCTTCAAGACCGGTGCGAAGCAAGCGTTTAAACCCGGAGAGCGGTTCGATTTTCCCCAGCCGACGGTGCTGGCAAGTTCTTATTCACCCTGCGCCGTTCGCCGCATTCCGGCGACAGGCGATTGGCTGATCGTCTGGAATCAGGTTTCCGGAGATGAGATTCGTAGCAGCTATCGCCGCGCCCGGCTCTCCTCGGCTATCAGCAAGGACGATGGCAAAACCTGGACGCACTACCGAACGGTCGATACTCTGGTGCTGCCGCCGGCGGGCCGGGTCGAGCCAGACCCGCAGCCCCAGATGGCTCGCGGATTCGATTTCGTGGGTGTGTTGCCGGACGACTACGGCTCAGTGGGGTATCCGACCTTCGATGTGGTGGACGACATGGTGTATCTGAGTTGGGGACGCCAATTGGTTCAGCCGCGCTCTGGCGACGTCACGGGCGCGCGCTTGTGGATCGTGCCCCTTTCATGGTTTTACCAAGAGGAGCCACCGGCTGCGGAATCCAAGGCCAGGCTTCTGCTGCGAACGCCTGCGGACAAAGGAGGTGGCTGGAACGTTCACCGGATCCCGGGCCGGTTTCACGATGGCCGATTCTTCTGCCATCTCCAGGACGTCAGCCCCTACTTGAAAGGTACGATCGGGCGGCTTTCGCAGAACATGTACGGGCCGCTGCATCAGATCGTTACTGCACTCGGCTGGGTGGCGTCCTACGACGATTCCCACTTGAAAGACCCGCAGGATCCGCGCCTGGTCGTAACCGTCACAATGCCGCTGGCCCCGGGCAGCGTCTCCAAGTAAGCCAGAGTCACCTGGCCCTGCCACGTACGCGTTTGTGGTGAAGCGCGCCAGTGCTTCCAGGGGCAATCTTGGGAGCGGCAGGCCGGGAACACCGATCCCGGCTACAATCGGGATCCCGGCGGAACTGCAACTCTCACTGGCCCCTGCCGGTTGCTTTCAGTTTGCGCGCGGTGTCTTCGCCCCCAACCAGGAATTGAAATCCTTGACGGACTCGGGCTTCGACATCGTTCGGTCCGGCGGTGATGCCGAAGGGAACCCGCGCATCCCGTGCAGCACGGGCCACTTTCTGGATGGCGGCTTCCACATCCGGCGGAAACCCACCGCCCGGGTAGGGCTTCGTGTGGCCGAACGAGACCTGCATGTCGCCGGGACCGATCATCAGCGCGCTGAGCCCCTTTACCCGGACGATCTTCTCGATGTTCTCGACCGCTTTCCGGGTCTCGATCATCGGAATCAGCAACAGCTCACCGTACGGCTTGACCGGCCACACCTCGGCTCGATCGAAATAGTCGGATCGGGAAAGTCCCCAATACCGTTGCGCCACCTGCGGGCCGACGCCGCGGATGCCAACCGGCATCCCCAGGTCGGCGTCGTAACTGCGCGAGTAGCGCGTGGCAGAAATTGCCGCTTCCAGATCTTCAGCCGTCTCCATTTGCGGCACCACGATGCCGTAGACGCCCAGGTCGAGCGACTGCTTGATCTGATTCTGATTTCGTTCGCCGCCGTTGGCGGGAATGCGGATCAGTGGCACGACGCGCGGTTGCAGGCTTCCGCGCCGGACGATGTCAGCGCGATCCAGCATGCCTTGTAGAAGCACGCGCACGGCTTGGAGGTCTGTGGGCCGGTGCTCGAGATCGAAGATCACAAAGTCCATCTGTGTCTCGTCGAACGACTGGATAAAATCCAGCCCCTCTCCGCGAAGCAAGCCGCCTGCGGCGACCTTGCCGCTTTGAAACAGCTCGATGACTCGGTTGAGTCGAGGTTCGACTTTCTGTCCGTGCGCGTGCGCAGCAAGGCAGACAATCAGCGCGAACAGCCAGGCAGGTGGCGCAGTTTTGATCCATGTCCGAATTCTGTTCATCCAGTCTCTTCCTTTCATCTGTTGAGGATTACACCGCATTGTCACGAGGCTCTCTGTGTCGAGCAGAATGCTCGACACGAGAGTTTGGAGATTTTTAATGTGGGAGCCGGCCTCTGGACGGCAACCAGAATCCCCGTCCAGCAACGGTCGCGGCCCAGAGGTCCGCTCCCACGTTCGCAATCTGCCGCTTTGTTGCTTGGAGGCTAACCGTTGGCGACGAAGCGTGGAGATGGGCCTGTCCCAAGAGCAAAGAGCCATAGCGATGCATCTCTTGGTGAACCTCATACTTTGAAAAATGTCCAATCTCCAGTGTCGATGTTGAGCAAGAATGCTCGACAGCCGACCACAGAAGCCCGGGCTCGAACGCAGTGCAGAATTCTCACTCACCTTGAGCCCGCTGGCAAGCCAGGGCCAAAAGCGCCAGAGGGATGGCGCACTCCAAAACTGGCGAACTTCCGAGGTGTCGGGAGCTGCCCGCTTCCCAGACTTCACTTTACTCCATAGAACCAACTGGTCGGCAAGATTCGTTGCTTCGTTCGGATCGGTACAACGGTGTCTGGAGGCTGGCCGCCGAATTGATATCGAACGATGACCGTATCGCCTACGATTCTACAGCTTGGATACGTTGCGCGCAGCGGTCCGGGCGCACGAATGTACCGCTTTCGGTCGGTTGGCTGCAAGTAGTGGGGGCCACCCACGCCGTGCAGGCCCTTCACATCCAGGGGCTGCTGTATGTGCCACCGCGCGGCGCCCAGCGGAGGAGGCTCCACACGCGCCACATCATCCAACGATTCGAGGTTTCTGAAGTGGCCCCAGCTCTTCCCCTCGTCCTGAGAAATCGCGGCGGACAGTCGGTGGCGCGAGTAGCCGTTGACGTTCTCCTCCACCGAGGTCTGGTTCCAGATCAAAAGAATGTCGCCCGTCCTGGGAAACCGCGCCAACATGGCAGGGGCATCGGGGCTGGCCAAATCCAAGGGAACGGGCTGGAAAAATGTTTCGCCTCCATCTTTGGAATAACTGACGAACGGACGCCCCAGGATGCTGCGGCCCAACATCATCACCTGCCCATCGCGCAGAGCCATGGCCGTGGTCTCTTCAAAGTTGTAAAACCCGCCTCGGGCTTGAGGCTGAACGGGATACCGGCCCGGCAACACGATGAAGACGTCGGTGAGGCTGCGCCGCCAGCTCTTTCCCTCGTCGTCGGACAGGTAACAGAAGCCGTAAAGCAAAGTGCCAAAGTGGTCCAGTCCCCATTGGTATGCCTTGGTTCCCTCGCCAATCACATGATTCCAATCCTTATCTTCCTGGCGGGGTACAATGGGTCCATACATCATGTTGGCTGCGGGAATGACAACCCGGCCGCTGGCCAAGACCAACCCTCGCCCGTGATGGGAGGCTCCCTGTTCCGCGAGTCCCCGCCCGTGACGAGCTTGCTCATCGGCAGGATCGGATAGCATCAGAGTGGCCGCAGACCAGGTCCTGCCACCATCGGTCGACTTCCGCCACCACTGAAGGTTGGCGCCCCATCCTTCCCGTCCGTCGGAGGTCCGGTAGTAATACCCAAGCGCACCGGATTTCAACTCGATCACTGATCCGAGGCCAGGGATGCCGATGTTTTTCCCATCTTCCCCTTTCATAGCGAACGGCTCGGTCCAGGTGGCTCCGTTGTCGCCCGAGTAAGCGCCAAAAGTCATTTGCGCTCTCTGGGCATCTCCATCTGGCTGAGCGCCCTTGCCCTGCGCCCGAAACACCAAGAGCAAGCGGTTGTCGCGCAGCTTAATGCAGTCGTCGAGATTGTGTTCGCCAATGGCTTCCAAAGTTGCCGGCAGATCGCGAAACGGCTGCTTCGCGAGCAGCGCTCGGGCTTTGACGAGCTCGGCCGGCACCGCATCGCCGGCAGCCGGCTGTTGCACCGGAGCAAGCGCCGACAAAACCACGATCAGGCCCAGCCAGCGCCCTAAACCCGGAACAGCGATCTTATGTCCAAGACGTGTTGCCATGTTCTTGCCTCCAATGATCAGCCAATACCGGAGCAGATCTGCTCACTGCCGGTCCAGTGGCACGCTATGCCGACAGCGCCAGAGGGCTGGCGCAGTGCAAACCGGCAAACCTCCGAGCTGCGGCCGCTACGCGCAGCATCCTGGAGTGCGGCAGTCCTCTGCCGCTTTGGCTTTGCAGGTCTCCGTCGGGCCTCGCCAGCGGCATGCAGACTGTCGGTGTCCACGCCGGCGCTCGTTTGCCGTGTTTGGGCGACTGGCGATGCATCTGGCGCGATGATATTCTAAAGGCCGCGCTGCTGTCAGCACCTCGGATCGGCGCCAGGACGGTGGAACGATGAAGACTCAGCGAACAGCTCAACTGCCTCCTTTCTACACCCAGGTGATTGGTTCCTTGCCCCGCCCCCAGGTGGTGCGAGACCGCTTGTCTCGCAGCCACGAACCGCAGTCGCTTGACGCCCTGGTGGCATTTGCGATTCAGATCCAAGAAGAAGCGAAGATCGACGTCATCAGCGACGGCGAGTGGCGGCGTGTTCACTACATCGACGAGTTTCTGAACCGCATCGGCGGCTTCGAGCGCGTGCGCCGGTTCGAACACGCGGGCGAAATTAAATTGCAACGCGTGGTGGTCAAGCGGATTGAGCCACGCGATCCGGTGTTCGCCGCCGATGCAGCCTTTCTGGCGAACCAGACCAGCCGTTGCCGCAAGTTTGCACTGCCCAGTCCGTTCTTGATCGCGATTCGCTACTGGCACACCGACTACAGCCGCGATGTCTATCCTACCTACCAGCATCTCATGGAGCATCTGGCTGAGATACTGCGCCAGGAAGCCGAAGCTGTCGTCGCCGCGGGCATCGACGTTGTCCAACTGGACGACCCGGCACTGACCTACTTCTGTGACCGGCGACTGATGGCGGGCGACTCCTCGCACGACGAGAGACTGCGTCGTGAATGGAAGCCCGACGTGCAGGTTGCGGAAGCCGTAGCAGCCATCAATCGCATCTGTGAAGGACTCAACGCCGAAACCCATCTGCACTGCTGCCATAGTGTCTACAAGCGGAACAGCGATGTGAGTGGCGACTACAAGCCGATTCTGCCGCGCCTGCAGACAGCGCGCGTGGACCGCATCAATCTTGAGTTCGCCTATTCTGGAACGGGCGATATCTCCGACCTGGAATTACTTCCACGACATCTTGGAGTCGGCCTCGGCGTCGTCGATGTGCGTCGTGAAGAACCGCAGACCGTCGAAGCGATGGAGGCGTTGGGAGCCGCAGCGGCGGCAGTGATCTCGCCTGCCCGTATCGCGTTGAACCCGGACTGCGGCTTCGCTCCAGACTGCGGAGAGCCACCATCGATCGATGAGGCTTACGACAAGTTGAAACGCCTGGCAGAGGCGGCGCGCCGTCTTCGCAGCCGCTTTGCACCTGGCGCTTAACTAACCAAGGGCTTCGCCCTTCCCGGTTGCGATCGGTAGGGCGCGGTGTCCTCACCGCGCCGTTTTCCCAACGCATCGGCGCTTGGCGGCGGGCTGGGGACAGACCGCCTTATCCTGCTGCTGCCCGTCTCGCGCCGAAACGAGAACAAAATTCTCTTTTTAACGTGCATAACCGGCCATGCGGAAGGTGAAGATTTGCCGCCTGCCAACCGTCACAGCGCCGAAGGCCAGGCTCTGTGCATTGCGCCCGCCAGTCGGCGCAACACCGGCGTCCGGGTCCGGACCAGGACGCCACTCCCGGAAGCGATCGCCGAATTTCTTCATCCTTTGAGCAATCGACAGGTGGTCTTCGGCCCCGCGAGTGCCTTCTTGGGATCAGAGAGAATGGCGATCGCCTGAGCATAGAACGCTTGGTGCTCTGACGGCCACAAGTACATGTTGCGTCTCGCCAATCCTGTCCCTTCCAACAATCGTGGGAGAAGCTTGATCCTCAGCCAATCGTTGGGCCGCTATCTCTAGATCATCATTCTATTAATAAGTAGACCATAACGATTGTTTGTGGCATACTCCTCTGAAAGGAGGATTCTATGCCATTCAGAAAACGGGGACCGTCACTGACCTTCACCGAAACCGAGTTAGCGA
>Ga0194132_10009799_pt1 | contig 13014 bp, 12 predicted proteins | sample TA2KigOf80mmetaG_FD_148612 | JGI IMG/M metagenome (GOLD analysis project Ga0194132, IMG submission 148612) | Freshwater microbial communities from Lake Tanganyika, Tanzania - TA2015054 Kigoma Offshore 80m | ecosystem: Environmental > Aquatic > Freshwater > Lake | place: Tanzania: Lake... | reverse complement strand
GCACCGGCGGCGCCCGCCGCGAAGGGCACGGCCGCGCCGGCCGGCAAGGCCGCCGTCGCGGACATCCCGCGCGGCGGGACCCTTACCGTCGGCTGGCCCGGCGAGGTGCTCATCCTCGACCCGCACCTCGGCAAGGGCGGCGACGAGCACAAGTTCTTCTACATGCTGTTCGACAACCTCGTGGACTACGGGCAGGACGGGCTGCTCGACCCGGCCCAGTCGCTCGCGAACAAGTGGGAATACGCCGAGCCGACGAAGCTCATCCTCTCGCTGCGACCGGGCATCAAGATCGCCGGCTCCGACGAGGCCGTCGACGCCGAGCTCGTGAAGTGGAACCTGCAGCGGGCGACGTCGGACAGGGCGACCCCGCGCTCGGACCTCGGCGCGATCAAGAACGTCGAGGTCGTCGACCCGCTCAAGGTCGTCGTCAACCTCAACACCCCGTCGGCGCCGCTGCTCACGAACCTCGGCGACCGCGGCGGCTTCATCGTCTCGCGCAAGCAGGTCGAGAAGCTCGGCGACGACGGCTTCGGCCGCAACCCGCTGGGCTCGGGCGCGATGAAATTCAAGGAGTGGATCTCCGACGTCTCGATGACCTTCGAGGCGAACAAGGAGCACTGGGGCAAGGACAAGGAGGGGCGCGCACTCCCCTACCTCGACCGCATCGTCGTCAAGAACATCCCCGATCAGACCGTGCGCGTCGCCGCGCTCGAGTCCGGTGAGATCGACATCACGCCGACGCCGGCGACCGAGTTCAAGCGGCTGAGCCAGAACACGAAGCTCGCCGCTGCGCAGTTCGTCGGCTCGGGTACCGCGCTCTGGTACATCAACCACGACTTCAAGCCGATGGACAACCTGAACTTCCGCAAGGCCATCGCGTTCGCGCTCGACCGCGAGACCTACATCAAGAACTTCCTGACGGGCGAGGAGCCCGTCGCGCTCGGCCACCTCACCCCGGCGAGCTGGGCGTACGACAAGTCGGTGAAGGGGTACAAGCTCGACAAGGCCGAGGCGGTCAAGCTGCTGCGGGCCTCGGGGCTCGCGGAGAAGGACTGGCGCGTCAACTTCCAGCCGTTCGGCGCCTCGATCAGCCAGGCCGAGGAGTTCTGGCAGGCCGGCCTCAAGGAGGTCGGGATCACGATCGACTGGGCGCCCGCGGAGCGCAACGGCTGGACGAAGGTGCTCAAGGGCCTCGGCGGCGCCGGGAGCTCGGCGGCGTACTACTCCGGCTGGTCGATGCGCGTGGACCCGGACGCGAACCTCGGGCAGTTCTACCTGGAGAAGGGCGGCTACAACTCGGGCCAGTCGAAGACGGCGGAGACCGAGGCCCTGATCGTGAAGGCGCGCGCCGAGCTCGACGTGAACAAGCGCAAGGAGCTGTACACCCAGATCCAGCAGAAGGCGCTCGACAACGTCTACTCGGCGATCCTTACCCACTACGGCATCGCGCGCGACTCCGCGCAAAAGAAGGTCGGCGGCCTCGACCGGCTGTTCGGCGGCGAGGGGAAGCACCACTGGCACTTCCTCTGGATCAACAAGACGTAGCCCGACCCGTGATCGGGCGGAGTTCGGGAGCCCCCGCCGGCGGCCGGCGGGGGCTCCGCGTTGCATCGCGGCGGCGCTCGGCGCGCGCGTGGGCGGCGGTCGCCGCCTGCGCGCTCGCGCTGCTCGCGGCCGCGTGCGGCGGCGACGGAGCGCCGTCCTCGCGTGCACCGGCGTTCGCCGACGTCACGCGCGAGGCGGGGATCTCGCTCGTCCAGGTGCGCGCGGAGAGCCGCGCACGCTGCGCGCTCAAGGACGACGTCTGCGACGGGGTGATGACCGGCGGCGCCGCCGCCGGCGACTTCGACGGCGACGGCTGGATCGACCTCTACGTCACGCGCAACGACGCGCCCGGGATCCTCTACCGCAACCGCGGCAACGGCACGTTCGAGGACGTCACCGCGCGCGCCGCGCTCGACCACGCGATCCGCGCGAACGGCGCGGCCTGGGGCGACGTCGACAACGACGGCGACCTCGACCTCTACGTCACGACGTTCGGCGGCGAGCGCTTCCACCTCTACATCAACGACGGGCGCGGGCGCTTCACGGAGGAGGCCGTGTCGCGCGGCGCGGCGCTCGCCGGCGACGGCGTGCACATGGGGTTCAGCGTCGCGTTCGGCGACTTCGACCGCGACGGCTGGCTCGACATCTACACGACCGAGTGGCGGCCGAGGGAGCTCGCCTCCGCCTCCGGCCACTCGCACGCGCGGCTGCTGCGCAACCTCGGCGCGGCGAAGCCCGGCTTCTTCGAGGACGTCACCGAGGCGGCCGGCGTCGCGCTCGAGGGCATCGCGCGCGACGGCGTCTGGAGCTTCGCGGGGATGTTCACCGACCTCGACGACGACGGCTGGCCCGACCTCGCCGTGACCGCCGACTGGGGGAACAGCCGCCTCTTCTGGAACGAGCGCGGCCGCTTCGTCGACGGCACGAAGGCGGCCGGCGTCGGCGGCGACGAGAACGGGATGGGCTCCGCCGTCGGCGACTTCGACGGCGACGGGCGGCTCGACTGGTTCGTCACCTCGATCTTCGCCACGGGCGAGCGTTGCGCGGACTGCCCGTGGGGGATGAGCGGCAACCGCCTCTACCGCAACGAGGGCGGCCGCCGCTTCTCGGACGCGACCGACGCGATGCGCGTGCGCGACGGCGACTTCGGATGGGGCGCGGCGCTCTTCGACTGCGACAACGACGGCGACCTCGACATCGTCATGACGAACGGGCTCGACATGCGCTTCGGCCCCGGCGACGTGAGCGAGCTCGCGGAGCGGCACCTGCTCCGCTTCCGCAGCGACCGCATGCGGTTCTGGCGGAATGACGGCAGCGTCATGACCGAGATCGCGGAGTCGCTGGGGATCACCGACCGCGGCTCCGGCAAGGGGCTGCTCGTCTTCGACTACGACAACGACGGCGACCTCGACCTCTTCGTCGTCAATCACGGCGGCGAGCCGAAGCTCTACCGCAACGACGGCGGCAACGCCAACGGCTGGCTGCGGGTGCGGCTCGAGAGCAAGGACGCCGGCCGCGTGGGGGTGGGCGCGAAGGTCACGGTGCGCGTGACGAAGGACGGGCCGGTGCAGGTGCGCGAGATCCACGCCGGCGGCGAATTCCTCGGCCAGTCCGAGGCCGTCGCGCACTTCGGGCTCGGGCCGGGGAAGGGCCGGGTGGCGGAGGTGCGCGTGCGCTGGCCGACGACGGGGACGGAGCAGGTGCTCCGCAACGTCGAGCGCAGCCGCGTCCTCGTCGTCCGCGAGTAGCGCCGGCCCCGGCGCGTACCACGCGCCCCGCGGTGGAGCGGGCAAATGTTGAGCGCGATCACCGACCGCGGGCTCGTGCGCACGTCGAACCAGGACGCGGCGGCCGCGGTGCCGCTCACAGGCGGCGCCGCGCTGCTCGTCGTCGCGGACGGCGTGGGCGGCCACCCTGGCGGCGAGGTGGCGTCGGCGCTCGCGGTCGAAGCCGTGCTGGCGCGTTTCGCGTCCCCCGATGGCCCGCCGCCCGATCCCCCGGAGCGCGCGCTGCGCGACGCATTCGCGCTCGCGCAGCGGCGGATCCGCGATCGCCAGGACGGCCGGCTCGCCTGGATGAGCACGACGCTCGTCGCCGCGCTCGTGCGCGGTGACGCGGCGTGGGTCGCGAACGTCGGCGACAGCCGCGGCTACCTGCACGGGCGGGACGGGCTGCGGCAGGTCACGCTCGACCACTCGTGGGTGGAGGAGCAGATCCGAGCGGGCCGCCTCGCGCACGACGACCCGCGCGTCGCCGCGCACCGCAACCTCATCACCCGCAGCGTCGGCGGCGACGAGGCCCTCGACGTCGACGTCTTCGGTCCGCTCGCGATCGTACCGGGCGACGCGCTCCTCCTCTGCTCCGACGGGCTGCACGGGATGGTGCCCGACGCCGAGGTCGACGAGCTGCTGCGCGGCGGGGGGGAGCGCGTGACGGAGCGTCTCGTTGCCCGCGCGCTCGCGCACGGCGGCGCCGACAACGTCGCGGTGGCGCTCTACGTCCCCCCGCCGCGCGGCGGCTAGCCCCGGCGCGGTCGCTTCAGGTCGCTGCTGTCGACGATGATCGTGATGGGTCCGTCGTTCACGGCGTCGACGAGCATGTGGGCGCCGAAGCGCCCCCTCTCCACGCGCAGCCCGCGCTCGCGCAGCGCGCCCGCGAGGCGCTCGAGCAGGGGCTCGGCGACCTCCGGTCGCGCCGCGCCGACGAACGAGGGGCGCCGGCCTTTCCGCGTGTCGGCGTAGAGCGTGAACTGCGGGATCAGCAAGAGCGCCCCGCCCGCCTCGATCACGGAGCGGTTCATCTGCCCGGCGTCGTCCGCGAGGATGCGGATCTCCGCGAGCTTGCGCGCGATCCACTCGACCTCCGCGTCTCCGTCGTCGGGCGCGGCGGCCACATAGGCGAGCAGGCCGTGTTGGATTGCGCCGATGGTCCCGCCGTCGACGGCGACCGCGGCTCGGCTCACCCGCTGCACCACCGCGCGCACGGAGCGGGAGCTCGCGCTACTCGGCCGCGGGCTCGCTCGTCTTCGAGAGCGTCTCGGACACCTCGCGGCGCTTCTCGGACTTCTTCGCGGACGCCTTCGACGGGGCCTTGCCGTTGCCGTCGCTCGCGGCGGCGGCGTCGCTCGAGTCGTCGCTGGCGGTCGGGGATGAGCGCACCCGCGAGGAACCCCGGGAGTCCGTCGAGTACCAGCCCGAGCCCTTGAACATGATCGGGCGGGCGTGGAGCACGCGGCGGGCGGGCTTGCCGCACTTCTGGCACGGCTGCTCGGCGGGCGAGCCGAACGGTTCCCGGACCTCGTACTGGTGTCCTGACTCGCAGCGGTAATCGTAGAGAGGCACGCGCGCTTCCTCTGGGCCCCGTCGCCCATCGACGGGTCGAGCCGGGTGTAGAAGGCGCAGGTGAACACCTGCGGGTGGATAAGCCAGTGTAGGCAGCATGGCTCATAACAACAACGGAGCCTCGCCGGCCGGCGCCGCGGCGTTTGCGGCGTGGTGGGGCGGGGTCTCCCCCCGGCGGCCACCCCGGCGCCGGCGGAGCCGCGCACCGAGTGTGTTCCCCGGTCGGGGACCGCCGGGGGACGCCGTCGCTGGCCCGTGGGGAGAGGCCGCGCCTATACTTTCCGCGCATCGAGAACCGAGAGGCCAGCGCCTGGCCCCGCCGCCCGCGGGGCCAAATCTATGCGCCGGCAGCACTGAAGGAGGCAGCAGATGGCCGCAGGCGTCACCATGCGGCAGATGCTGGAGGCCGGGGTCCACTTCGGCCACCAGACGCGCCGCTGGAACCCCCGGATGCGCCAGTTCATCTTCACCGAGCGCAACGGGATCCACATCCTCGACCTCGCGCAGACCGTGCACCGGCTCGACTTCGCCGTCGACACCGTGCGCGAGGTCGTCTCCAGCGGGGAGCAGGTGCTCCTCGTGGGGACGAAGAAGCAGGCCCAGGTGATCATCCAGCGCGAGGCCGAGCGCTGCGGGATGCCGTACGTGAACACGCGCTGGCTGGGCGGCTCGCTCACGAACTTCACCACGATCGCGCGCCGCATCGAGTACTACAAGCAGCTCGAGCGCCGCTTCGGGGTCGCCGCGGGCAGCGCGGAGGCGGCGGTCGACGCGATCGCCGCGGACACGAGCCTCACGAAGCGCGAGCGGCTGGGGCTGCAGAAGGAGTTCGAGCGGCTGAGCCGCTCGTTCCACGGGATGCGCACGCTCACCCGGCTGCCCGGGCTCCTCTTCATCATCGACCCCACGATCGAGGAGATCGCCGTCCACGAGGCGAACCGCATGGGGATCCCGATCGTGGCGATGTGCGACACGAACGCGAACCCGGACGTGATCCAGTTCCCGATCCCGTCGAACGACGACGCGATCCGCGCGATCCAGCTGATCACCGGGCGCGTGGCCGACGCGGTGCTCGAGGGCATCGCGGTGGGCGAGGTGGAGCAGCAGTTCGACGCGGCGACGGCGGGGGACGCCCAGGGTGTGCCCGCCGGCGCCGAGGCGTCCGGGAACGACCAGGCGCGGCAGCGCCGCGGAGGCCGCGGCGGGCGCGGGCGCGGGCGCGACGAGGAGTAGCCCCGGCGCCGCGCGCGCCGGACGCACCGCCCGTCGGCGCGACCGCCGGGCCAGCGAGGAGCACGAACCGTGGTGACGACAGAGGACGTCAAGCGGCTCCGCGAGGAGACCGGCGCCGGCGTCATGGACAGCAAGCGCGCGCTCGAGCAGGCCGGCGGCGACTTCGAGCAGGCGAAGAAGATCCTGCGCGAGCAGGGCATCGCCTCCGCGGCCAAGCGGGCCGAGCGCACGACCGGCCATGGCCTGATCGAGGCGTACCTCCACGGCGGCGGCCGCATCGGCGCGCTCGTCGAGGTGCAGTGCGAGACCGACTTCGTCGCGCGCACGGACGGCTTTCGCCAGCTCGCGCGCGACGTCGCGATGCAGGTCGCGGCGATGAACCCGCTCGGGCTCACCGTCGAGGAGGTCCCCGACGACGCGCCCGGCCGCAAGGAGGAGCACGCGCTGCTCCTGCAGCCGTTCATCAAGGACGCCTCGAAGAGCATCCAGGATCTCGTGCAGGACACGATCGCGCAGACGGGCGAGAACGTCCGGATCGCGCGCTTCGCGCGGTTCGAGATCGGACGCTGATTCGCGGATTCGCGGACGGGAGGGCGCGGCGCTATCGTGAGGCGAGCGCCTCCCCGCTCGACCGGAGGACGGCCATGACCGACGAGATCCTCCTCGACGCCGACGATCGCATGGACAAGGCCGTGAAGGCCTACGAGCAGACGCTCGCGACCGTCCGCACGGGGCGCGCGAACACCCGCCTGATCGAACACGTTCAGGTCGACCAGTACGGGCAGAGGATGGCGCTCAACCAGCTCGCCACGTTGAACGCCCCGGAGGCGACGTTGCTCACGGTGCAGCCGTGGGACAAGAGCGCCATGAACTCGATCATGAAGGCGCTGCAGGCGAGCGACCTCGGGATCACCCCGCAGAGCGACGGAAACATCATCCGGCTGCCGATCCCGCCGCTCACGGAGGAACGCCGCAAGGCGCTCGTGCGGCAGGTCCACCAGAAGACCGAGGAGGCGCGCGTCGCCGTGCGCAACGTGCGGCGCCACGCGATGGACGAGCTCAAGACGGAGCTGCGCGAGGGCGAGGTCTCCGAGGACGACGAGCACCGCGCGATGAACGAGGTCGAACGGATGACGCACGACCACATCGAGCAGATCGAGGCGCTCGCGAAGGACAAGGAGCGCGAGCTCCTCGCCGTCTAGCACGACGGGCCGAACGCGCCGCTCCCGAGGCGGAAGACGACGAGAGACGAGTGGTAGTCCAACCGGCCACGACGAGCCCCCCGCTGCTTCGGCTGCGCGCGCTGCCGCGACACGTCGCGATCATCATGGACGGCAACGGTCGCTGGGCGCAGGCGCGCAACCTCAAGCGCGCCGACGGTCACCGCGCCGGCGCCGAGGCGATCCGCCCGGTGATCGAGCGCCTCGGCGAGTACGGGGTCGGGGTGCTCACGCTCTTCGGCTTCTCGACTGAGAACTGGGGCCGCCCGCGCCACGAGGTCGAGGCGATCCTGCGCCTCGGCGGCGAGTTCATCGACCGCTACCTCGACGACTTCGACCGCCACGGCGTGCAGCTGCGACACCTCGGCGAGCTCGACGCGCTGCCGCGCGGGCTGCGCGCGCGCGTGCGTCGCGCCGTCGAGCGCACGCGCCGAAACGACCGCATGATCGTGAACTTCGCGTTCAACTACGGCGGGCGCGCCGACATCGTCGCCGCGGTGCGCCGCCTCATCGCGGAGGGCACCACCCCCGAGGAGATCACGGAGGAGGCGATCGCCTCGCGCCTCGCGACGGGCGACCTTCCCGAGCCGGACCTGCTGATCCGCACCGGCGGCGAGCGCCGGCTCTCGAACTTCCTGCTCTGGCAGTCGGCCTACGCCGAGTACTACTTCACCGAGACGTTCTGGCCCGACTTCAACCTCGCGTGCGTCGACGAGGCGCTCGCCGAGTTCAGCAAACGCCAGCGCCGCTTCGGGCTCGTCCCGGGCGAGGCGGCCGACGGCGAAGGGCCCCACCGGGGCGCCGGGGACGGCGAGCCGGCCTAGCCCGGCCCGATGCTGCGACAGCGCCTCGCCGTCGCGGCCGTCGGGCTGCCGCTGCTCGCGCTGCTGCTCGCGGCGCCAGAGCCGATCTTCTCGGCGACGGTCGAGCTGATCCTCGCGGTCGCCGCCTTCGAGTTCCTGCGCGCAGCCGCGCCGGACGTCGACCGCGCCGCGCCGATCGCCGCCGCCGCCGCGTCCGCGCTCTACGTCGCGGTCGTGCGCATCAACGATGACGTGCCCCATCACTGGATGCTGCTCGTCGTCGTCGTGCTGCTCGTCGGCGCGCTCCGCCCGCGCGGCGTGCGCCGCGGGCTCGGCGACTCGCTCGCCGCCTCGTGGCTGCTCGCCGTGCTCTACCCCGCGGTCCTCGGCGCGCACTTCGTGCTGCTGCGCAACCTCGACGACGGCCTGCGCTGGCTGCTCGTCATGCTCGCCGCCACGTTCTCGACGGACACCAGCGCCTACGCGGTCGGGCGGCTGCTCGGCCGTCACCTGATGGCGCCGCGCATCTCGCCGAAGAAGACCTGGGAGGGCGCCGTCGGCGGGTTCGCCTTCGGCGCGGCCGCCGGCGCCGGGGCGCCGCTCCTGCTCGACCTCGACCCGGGAGTCGCCGCGCTGGTCGCGATCGCGGTGGCGCTGCCGGTCGCGGCGATCGCCGGCGACCTGCTCGAGTCGGCGCTGAAGCGGCGGCTCGATGTGAAGGACATGTCGAGGCTGCTGCCGGGGCACGGCGGCCTCTTCGACCGCCTGGACTCGCTGTTGCTCACCGGTCCGTCGCTATACTGGCTCCTACGATGGCTTCTGAACTGACCCGCGTCGCCGTCCTCGGCTCGACGGGGTCCATCGGACAGCAGGCGCTCGACGTGGTCCGGGCCCTCCCGGACCGTTTTCGTCTCGTCGCGCTCGCGGCCGGCGGGAACGTCGGCGCGCTCCGCGACCAGGCGCTCGAGTTCCGCCCGGAGGCCGTCTGGGCGCGCCCCGGCCGCGACGCCGACGCGCTGCGCAGCGAGCTCCCCGCGGCGAGCTGGCAGCCGCTGGAGGCCATGGCCGCGCGCGCGGACGTCGACGTGGTGCTCGTCGCCACGAGCGGGCTCGCGGGGATGGCACCGACGCTCGCGGCGCTGACGGCGGGCAAGGCCGTCGCGATCGCGAACAAGGAGGTCCTCGTCGTGGGCGGGCGCGCAGTGCGCGCCGCGCTCGAGGGGGGCCGCGCGCGCGGCGCCGAGTTGCGCCCCGTCGACTCCGAGCACTCCGCGATCTGGCAGTGCCTCTGGGGCGAGGAGCCGCGCGCGGTCGCGCGGCTCACGCTCACCGCCTCGGGCGGCGCCTTCCGCGACCGCGACCGCGAGGCGCTCGAGCGCGTGACGCCGGAGGAGGCGCTCCGCCACCCCACCTGGCGCATGGGGCCGAAGGTGACGGTCGACAGCGCGACGCTCTTCAATAAGGGCCTCGAGGCGATCGAGGCGCGCTGGCTCTTCGACATCCCGCTCGACCGCATCGACGTGCTGCAGCACCGCGAGTCGGTCGTGCACAGCATGGTCACGTTCGTCGACGGCTCAGTGAAGGCGCAGCTCGGCGAGCCCGACATGCGGCTGCCGATCCAGGTGGCGCTGGGCTACCCGGCGCGGCTGCCCGCCCAGCCAGCGCCCGCAATGGACCTCGCGGCGCGCGGCACGCTCACGTTCGCGCCGGTGGATCGCGCGCGCTTCCCGGCGCTCGCCGTCGCGCTCGAGGCCGGCGCCCGCGACGACACCTCGGCGGCCGCCGTCTCCGGCGCCGACGAGTCGGCGGTCGCGCACTTCCTCGCCGGGCGCTGCCGCTTCACGGACATCCCGCGGCTGCTCGAGCGCGCGCTCGAGGCGCACCGCCCGGCCGCCGAGCCGGCGCTCGAGGAGCTGCTCGCGGCCGAGCGCTGGGGCCGGCGCTTCGTCGACGAGGCCGTGATGGCCGGAACGGCGGGCGTCGCGTGAACGAGGGCTGGCGCGACGCGCCCGCGCAGACGCCGGCGCACGCCCGCGGCCGGCCGCGCACGAACCTCATCACGGCGGCGCTCTTCGCGTTCCTGATCGTCTTCGCGTTCTTCTACGCGCGCAGCGCGCTCAACTCCGCCCTGCTCTTCCTGTTGATCCTCGTGGGGCTCGTCTGGGTGCACGAGCTCGCGCACTTCCTCACCGCGAAGCTCTTCGGCGTCTACGTGCATGAGTTCGGCCTCGGCTTCCCGCCGCGCATCTGGGGGAAGCGCATCGGCGAGACCGAGTACACGATCAACTGGCTGCCGATCGGCGGCTTCGTGCGGCTCGAGGGCGAGGAAAACGCGAGCAAGCCGCGCTCGCTCGCCGCGAAGCCCCGCTGGCAGCGCTTCATCGTGCTGGTCTCGGGGGCGGTCGCGAACCTGCTGCTGCCGGTCGTGCTGTTCGCCGCGGCGCTCTCGTTCCCGCACGAGGAGTCGATCGGGCGCCCCGTGGTCACCAGCGTCGTGCCGAACGCACCGGCCGCGGCGGCGGGGCTGAAGTCGGGGGACGTGATCTACGCGGTCGAGGACCGCAACGTGAAGAACGTCTCCGAGGGCAGCCGCTACATCAACCTGTACCGCGGCCGCGAGATCGAGATGCGCGTCAAGCGCGGGAGCGACTTCGTCGACCTGCGCATGCACGCGCGCTGGGCGCCGCCCCCCGGCCAGGGGCCGACCGGGATCTCGATCGCGTCGCAGTACCCGTTCACGGAGCGCGTGGCGCTCGCGCCGTGGGAGTCGATCCCGCGCGGGGTGCGCCAGACGTGGGACACGCTGTTCATCGCGCGCAACGAGATCATCTCGTGGTTCAAGGGCGCGAGCGGGCCGCAGCTCGCGGGCCCGGTCGGCATCGCGCAGACGACCGGCGAGGTCGCGCGCGCAAGCGAGAGCGCGGCCAGCGCGGTCTCGCCGCTGCTGGAGCTCGCGGCGCTGCTCTCGGTGAACCTCGGCATCCTCAACCTGCTCCCGCTGCCGATGCTCGACGGCGGTCGCGTGCTGTTCCTGCTGATCGAGGTCGCGCGACGCGGCAAGCGCATCGCCCCGGAGCGCGAGGCGCTGATCCACCTAGTCGGCTTCGCGATGTTCATCGTGCTCGCGGTCGTGATCACGTTCTTCGACATCAGCCGCATCGCGGCCGGCGAGTCGATCTTCCGCTAGCGCGTCGAACGACCGAGGCTCGCGACCGCGCTTGCGAGGCCTCGCCATCATGATCCGGGTCACGCTCGACACGAACGCGCTGGGCGCCGGGAACTCCGCGCGTACGCGCGGTGGCGGAGGGGCTCGGCATCGACCTCGACCATGTGCCGGTCTCAGATCGCGAAATGAAGTCCTACGCAGCCGCGCCCCCATCGGGCGGAGTCGCCGAAACAGCCGTGTACGGAGAGTCGCGCTACGACCGCGCGGTCTACGCCTCCGACAGCAGCATGTCCGTCCCCGAAGATGTCCTCGATCTCATCTCGAGCGACAGCTTCCCTTCGCGGGGACGGCAGGACTCGGTCACGAGCGGACAGAGGCACCCATTCCGCGATGCAATGATCGTTGAAGCGCACGTTCGCACCGGGCGTGACATCTTCGTTTCGGATGACCGAAAGGCGCTGTCGGACGCGATGGGGTGTTGCGCGCGGCGCTGGAAGCACGATACGGAACGAAGACCCTCAATTCGGAGGAGTTCGTTCATCATGCGGAGGGCCTTTGCCGAGCGGGCGGCGCGCCTGCATCAGCCAGCCCCGTAGCAGCGAGTCGATTGGTACCTGCCGGGGCAGCGCAGGGTCAGGTCGCTGTCATCCGCACACCTACAGCGCGAGTAGACCGCGCCGCGCGGCGAGCGTGACCGCCTCGGTGCGCGAGCGCGCCCCCAGCTTCGAGAGCACCGCCTCGAGGTGGAACTTCACCGTGTGCTCGCTGATCCCCAGCTCGAGCGCAACGCCTGTGTTCGGCAGCCCCGCCGCGACGAGCCGCAGCACCTCGAACTCCCGCTCGGTGAGCGGGGCGGCTGGGCCGTCCGCGCCCTCGAGCTCCCCGGCCGGCGCGGCGCGCCGGCGGCGGGCGCGAGCTCGAGGTCGAGCGCGAGCATCCCGGCGGCGACCGCCCGCACCGCGGCGGCGCGACCACCGCCGGCCCGTCGACGAGGAAGAGCGTGGGGAGGCCTTCCGCCAGCTCCGCGACGGCGGGCGCGTCGTCCTCGAGCGCGCCGACGTCGGCGACGAGCACGTCCGCGGCGACGACCGACGCGCCCTCGCCGTCGCCGCCCAGCTCGCCGGTCACCTCGCAGCCCGCGCGCGCGAGCAGCTCGCGCGGCCCCGCGCGCTCCGCGGGGTAGCGCGCGTAGACCAGCACGCGCGGGCCCTCGCTCCTCACCGCCGCATCCTCCGGGGACCGCGGTCTACGCCGCCGTCGCGGCCGTCGCGATCACATCGAGCGTACGCCGCTCCCTGCCGCGCAGGACGTGCAGCCGCGTCGCGCGCCCCGCGGGCAGCGAGCGCAGCCGCGCCACGAGCGGGTCGAGTCCAAGCGCTGCCCCATCGACGCCGATCACGATGTCGCCGGGGATGATCCCGGCGGCCTCCGCCGCACTCCCGGCGGCGACGCCGGTGACGAGCAGGCCCTGCGCCGCGCCGCCCGCGACCGGCACGTCGGTGAGCGGCACCGCCATCACCGCGATGCCGAGCTCCCCCTGCGCGCCCGCGCCGGCGTCGATGCCGCGCACGAACGCCTCCACCGTCTCCGTCGGGATCGCGACCGCTACCCCGTACGCGATCATCGAGTTGATCCCGACGACCCGGCCCGCGGCGTCGGCGAGCGGGCCGCCCGAGCTCCCCGGCGCGAGCCGCGCGTCGGCCTGC
>Ga0194132_10009792_pt1 | contig 13022 bp, 10 predicted proteins | sample TA2KigOf80mmetaG_FD_148612 | JGI IMG/M metagenome (GOLD analysis project Ga0194132, IMG submission 148612) | Freshwater microbial communities from Lake Tanganyika, Tanzania - TA2015054 Kigoma Offshore 80m | ecosystem: Environmental > Aquatic > Freshwater > Lake | place: Tanzania: Lake... | reverse complement strand
GCTTTCAAGCGACGCCACAAAGAATACGATCGCCTGAACAAGCCGCGGCACGTCATGCGAGCCCGATTGCTCGGCAAACGAAAGGCGGCATAAGTTAATGGCATTCAGTCGCGTCCCCTTTACTCTTTCTGCGTGACCGGCACGCCCGGCGAATGACTCCGGGCGAGCCGGTTTCACGAAACAAGCTCGCATCATGTCACGTTGATCGTCAGCACATCGTCGAGGTCGTCGAGCAGCGGGCCGCTAATCTGGACGACCATGATCGATTGCGTTCCCTTCTTGGTCAGGCCACGTGTCCCAGGCCGTGGCCGGCACGCAGCGATCTTCCAGCGTTTCCAGTTGAAGACGGCACGCCTTCTTCCGCCCGGCCGACCGGGGCGAAGACGTGCGGGAACCGCGAAACCAGCGCGACAACGTCGTCATCATGAGGCAACTCCCGAAACGGTGTACGGACTGCGAGCGAATCTTTGGGCCCGGCGCGCAGTCCGTACGCCGGGGCGAAAGAAGCCATTTGCCTGCGTCAGGTTCCGGTGTGTATCACGACGGGCGATTGATCCATGCTTCAGCCCCGTTCACAGACCGTCTGTTCACGGGGTTTGCCGCGAAGCGGTGTAGGCCAGCCGTTGACGGCGGGTTGTCACTTCTCGACGTTCGGTTTCAACCACTGAAGTCATCCTGCCATTCGCTGCTGCCTACCGCAGCTCGCGGAAATCGTATTCGTCAGGTTGCCGACGGCAGTATACTACAGGCAGTGTTCTGCTCAACAGCTCCTCAAGGGAGCCGCTGCCATGACCCTGACCGTGGAAGCCATTTACGAAAACGGCGTGCTCAAGCCCGCACAGCCGTTGCCGCTCCAGGAACACGCCAAGGTCCTGATCACCGTAAAGTCTGCAGCGAGCCGCGTGCGGCAAACGGCCGGCTTGATCGGCTGGACCGGCAGCCAGGAAGACGCCGATTTCGTCGCGTTGAGCCCTGAACTCGATCCGCAGGAGAGTGCATGATCTACGCCGATCTGCCCGCCGGCGCCAACGTCTTTCTGGATGCCAGCATCTTCATCCACCATTTCGAGCCTAATCCCCTCTTTGGACCGGCCGCCACCCAGTTCCTCGAGCGCATCGAGAATCAGGAGATCCAGGGCACAACGGCAACCCATGTTGTCAGCGAGGTCGCCCACCGCTTGATGACCATCGAGGCCATGCAAGCCTTCGGTTGGAAATCGCCCGGTATCGCCCTCCGTCTTCGCAACCATCCGACCCAGGTGCAAGCACTCAAGCACTTTCGTCAAGCCGTTCAGGAGATCCCGTTGTTCGGCATTCCGATTCTGACCATCGATGCCGCCTGGCTGGATCGTGCCGCCGAGATCAGCCAGCAAACCGGTCTCTTGCACAACGATGCCCTTGTCATTGCTGTCATGCGTGCCCATGGCCTCACGAACCTCGCCAGCGCCGACCCCGATTTCGACCGCATGCCGGGGATCACTCGCTATGCGCCTCAGTGAACACGCCGCTCCGCTGACGAGACCCGCCTGTTGCAGCCCCGTTCACGGGGCTTCCCGCGAAGCGGTATTCGGCCCGCCGTTGACGGCGGGTTGTCGAGCGGCGACAATCACCTCCAGCCCCGTTCACGGGGCTTCTCGATGTTCGGCTGCAGCCTCTACTCCAAGCAGACCCATGGCCCGCAACTACTACTCCGAAATCAACCTGCACATCACCTGGCACGTCAAGGAAAGCGCCCCCTTGCTCGTGCCCAAGGTCGAAGCCATCGTGCATCACTATCTCCGTGGCCGCTGCATCAACACTCCCGGCGTATTTGTCCACGAAATCGGCGGCATCGAGACGCACGTCCATCTTTGCGTGACCATCGCGCCCACCATCGGCATCGCGGAGTTCATCGGCCAGCTCAAGGGCTCGTCCTCCCACGAAGTCAACCACAAACTCGGCGCTGGCAGCAAGGTCCTGGAATGGCAAGCGGGCTACGGCGTGGTCAGCTTCGGCACCAGGGACCTCGACTGGGTCATGGACTACGTCCGCAATCAGCGGCAACGACACGCGACAAACACGATTGCCGAGCGGCTGGAACGGATCACGGCCCTCGAAGAAGCGGCTCAAGCCGAACCGCGAGAAGCCCCGTAAACGGGGCTGCCCGGCGGTGGTCGTGGCCCCGCGATACCCGCCGTTAACGGCGGGCCTACACCGCTTCGCGGCAAGCCCCGTGAACGGGGCTCGGAAACGAGCGACACGTCTCTCGCTCGGTGCTTCCCGTCGATGTCGTCCGGCAATCAGCAACATGCTCCGATCTTCAGCCCCGTTCACGGGGCTTGCCGCGTCAGCGGTATTCGGCCCGCCGTTGACGGCGGGTTGGCACTGCGCTCTCTCCCAGTCCCGAGCCCCGTTCACGGGGCTTCTCGCAGCTTGGCTTTAGCCTTTCCTTCGAGCCGCACCAGTCTCCACATGCCGCCTCACGATGGCTGAAGCCGAACCGCGAGAAGCCCCGTAAACGGGGCTGCCCGGCGGTGGCCGTGGCCCCTCGGTACCCGCCGTTAACGGCGGGCTTACACCGCTTCGCGGCACGCCCCGTGAACGGGGCTCCTAATAGTGCGACCCGACACTCGAAGCTCATTTCCCCTTCTCCATCTCGCTCACGAGCCGCTGAAAATCGGCCAGAGGCCGCAGCTCCCGGAAATCGTCGTCGGTCCTCAGCCTGGCCACGTCGCGCCAGCCGTTGGCCGCGGCCTGGCGCAGAAACTCGATGGCCGTGCTCGTGTAATGACCGTGCAGCCGGGCATCGTTCTTGACGGCGGCGGCCGAGAGAGCGTAGATGCGGGACCATTCCACACACCGACCAATCGCATGGCCTGCTTATTTCCCCCATCACTTTTTCGATTGGGTCATTTCTGGCCCGCGCGCTTCTCGAAGGCGGCCAGCTCCTGCCAAAACTTATGCCAATCCGCCCGTTCGCTCTCTGGCAAACGGCCTAGCGCTTCGGACCCGCGCACTCCGGCGAAATCAGAGTCGCGTTGCCAGTGTTGCATCGCCTTGACCACGCCAGGGCGCGCCTTGATTCGATCCTTCTCCATCTGTTGGCGATACGCCACCAAGTCTGCGCGCAACCAGTCGAGAGCCTGCCGGCGAAGCCCGGCACGATCCAATTCCTTGGCCGGTGCATCCTTGCCATGGCCGCAGCCGGCAAGAGCAGCGAAGCAGGCGGCGTTGTAGCGGTATTGGGCTCTCAGGTCCTCCGCCAATTGTGGCTGGGCTGCGAAGGCTTCAGCAAAAAAGCGCACCCCCGTAGCGTACAACTTGTTGTAGGGCCTTATGTAGTGCAATGCTAATTCGAGGCATTCGGTCGCATCGGCCGGTTGCCTCTCACCCTTCAGCACTTGTGACAGCTTCTCGGCGACCCGTAGGTGTTGTTGGGAGAGCGTGTAGTTCGGATCGATCTTGAGAGCAGCTTGAAATTCGCGAATCGCCCCGACAATGTCTCCTTTCAAAAACAAGCATAGGCCTAGGTGATCACGGGCTTGGACGAGATCAGGCTGAACGTCAAGCGCTGCGGCGAAATGGCGCATTGCTCCATCCACGTCTGCCTTCTTGCCGACGAATAGTGCGCCGAGGTTGGTGTGAGCTTCGGCAAATTTGGGGGCAATCTCGAGAGCGGCTCGATACGCGTCGATTGCGCCATCGACTTCCCCCTTGGCCACGAGCGTAAGGCCCAGGTGGTATTGAGCCGCAGCGTAATTTGGTTCGATCCTGAGCGCCCGCTTTAGTGCACGGATGGCCCCGTCGAAATCCCGTTTCTCGCGCAGCGCACTGCCAATGCCAGCGTGGGCAGAAGCGTATTGAGGATGGATTTTGACAGCGACTTGATAGGCGCGGATAGCACCATCGAAGTCCCCTTTAACATATAGCGCAGCAGCTACGTTTACGTGAACACCCGCGGTCTCATGGCGCAATGCGAGCGCCGCCGTCAGATAGCGCAGCGCCTCATCGGGCTTCTTCAACTCGGTCAGACAGAAGCCCAGACAATGGTTCAACCAGAAGTTGCCAGGGTAACGCTCCTGCCACGTGCGCAGAATTCTCTCGGCGTGAATCCACTGTTTTTCAGACACAAGGCCCATCGCCAAATTGACGACGCTCGCCGCGCGTAAGTCTTCCCGTGCTTCGCGAGCGAATCGCACTAGGGCGGAGCCGTCCCTTCGCACTACTGCCGCACGCCATTGCGGCCAGAACCCGTCGGTCGGCTCCGTTGCTACCAAAAGCTTTTCCAGACACTTCCCCTCGACGCTTTCAGGATTGATGAAATGCCACCAGTCCTGGATCGCTGCTATCAAGATTTCGCGCAGGCGGCTACTTCGTAGGCGCTGTGCGGCAGCGCCAGGGTCTGCTAGGTTAATACCGTACTTGGGCAGCAGCGTTGCGTACAAGGCCGCGCACCGCTTGGCGTCGAACTGGCTGTTCACCGTGTCCGTGCGGGCCTTTTCAATTTGCATTCGGTCCAACTCGGTCAACAGCTTGCTATCGGTCCGCGCAGCATCTATCGCTTGTCGCACCTCCCTTACTCGCACCTCCAGTTCGTCGCTGCTTATACCACTTGCTGTCAATTGCTCCGCTCGGAGCATTGCCAACTCGGCCTGCTTCATGCTCGCCTCCATGCGACCCGGGTTGTCGTCCATGAGCTTGTACCCTTCTTCGATGAGCGTCTTGGCTTGTGCAAGTGCCTCTGTTACGCTCATTTCCGTGGCGCGCTGTCGAGATAACCGATCGTTGTAATGCCACCCGGCCCAGACACCGCCCAGCAGGAGTGCTGTCAAAAATGACACCACTATACTTGCCACCAGCGTCTTATGCCGCCGCGCCCATTTCCGCACCCGTTGCACCAGCTTCGGCCGACGAGCACGAATCGGTTCATCCGATAGGAACCGCCGCAGATCATCCGCCATCTCCTGCGCCGTCGCGTAGCGATCCGCCGGGTTCTTCTCCAGGGCCTTCATGACGATCGTTTCCAGCTCGGCGGGGATGGCCTTGTTCAGCTTGCGCGGCAGGCGCGGGTCGTCGAAGGCAATCTGGCGGAGGAGGTCCTGGCGGTCGCGGCCATGGAAGACCGGCTCCAGCGTCAGCAGCTCATAGAGGGTCGCGCCCAGGGAGTAGATGTCGGTGCGGTGGTCGATGACGACGCGCTTGGCGAGGGCTTGCTCGGGGCTCATGTAGCGTAGCGTGCCGATCAGGTCGCCGGTCATCGTCAGGGCGCCCTCGGCGTGCTGGATGTGGGCGAGGCCGAAGTCGGTTACCCAGAGGCGGAGGTGGCCCTCGCCTTTCCCCTCACCCCCAACCCCTCTCCCGAAGGAGAGGGGAGAAGAGGTTTCGAGCATCAGGTTGGCGGGTTTGATGTCGCGGTGGACGATGCCGACCTGGTGGGCGTAGTCGAGGGCCTCGGCGGCCTGGATGCCGAGTTGCGCCACGGTACGGAAGAAGGCAGGGCTTTTGAGCGAGCGCTCGGTGGAGAGCGCGACCATGGTGGGATTGCAGATTTCAGATTTCAGATTGCAGATTGCTTCGGCGTCGGGCGCAGGATGGGCGCGCGTTGCCTCTGGATCGTCGGCCGGCTTCTTCGAATCTGCAATCTGCAATCCTACATCTGCAATGGCGGCAGCCAGCGTCACGCCATCGATGAACTGCATCGCATAGAAGTGGGTACCGCGCTCGCAGCCGACGGAGAACACCGGCACCATGTTGGTGTGATGCAACTGCGCCGCAGCTTGCGCCTCGTTCTTGAAACGTTGCAAGTGCCGCGGGTCAAGTGTCGCGGCGAAGGGGAGCACCTTGAGAGCCACGCGCCGGCCGAGAGAAACTTGCTCGGCCTCGTAGACGACGCCCATGCCGCCCCGGCCGACCTCGCGGATGATGCGGAAGTCGCCGAGGAGGTGTGGCGTTTCGTCGGCAGGGAGGGAATGCAAGTCCGACCTGCGATGAGATGGAGAGGATGCCAGGCCGACGATGTCGAGGGCGGCCAGCACGTTGCGGAGCAACTCGGCGGCCTCTGGATGGCGGACGGCGTATTCCTCGATGTCCGGCCGTTCGCCCTGCTTGTGACGCTCGATAAACTCGTCGGCGACGCGGGCCACCAGCGACTCCACGCTCTCTTGCAGCGATGCATCATTCATGGACGATCCTCCAGCAGGCCGTGCTGTTGCAACACTTTTTGCAGTCGAATCAACGCCCGGCCGTAGCGCTTGCGGGCGGCGGCCGGGTCGATCTCCAGAAGACAGCCGATCTCGTCGTAGGAAAACTCCTCGGCGTGACGCATGGTGAGGATGGTGCGGTCGTTGTTGGCCAGTTTGGCGACGGCACGGCTGACGCGGTCGGCGAATTCCTGCCGCTGGGCTTGCAGGCTGGGGGAACTCGCCGACGAATGATGGAGCAATGGCCGGGCTAGCAACAATGACGAACGGTCCGGAAGGGGCACCTCGCGATGGACGGAGCGGCGCTGGCGCTGGCGGTGGTCACGACGCAGGCCGAGCAGCCGCTGGTAGGCGGTCTTGCGCACCCAGAGGTGAAACGGCATGGGCCGACGTTTCAAGAAATCGTCCATTCGCCGCTCCACCTCCATCTGGGCGTCCTGGACCACGTCGGACGGATCCAGCCGCGCCCGCAGTTCGGCGTCGAGGTGAAAATCGACGAAGGCCTGCATGGGCGGCCGCCAGCGAGTCAGCAGCTCGTCCACGGCATGGGCGTCTCCATCGACAATCCGTGCCAGCAGGCCACGGGTCTGGGCCGAGTCGGGCTTCACGGGCAACAAGACCTCCGAATAATTACCTACCGTTGGCGAGAAAATGTGACAGGGAGGGGCAAGTTTTTTTACTGGGGCGCAGATTTGGGTTGAGGGCGAGGCTCCTGCCGCCACGTGGAGCGATATTAACCAAGTGGGTTCACGGCTCGGCAGGAGCCTCGCCCTCCCGAAGAACTTATGAAATGGCCAACCAGGCGCCCGGCGCGTTCACCACGCCCAGAACGCCAGGAATGGGCTGGACGTCATTCCGGGCCAAAGGTTCATCAAAAACTGTCAAAAAGTCGAGAAAGTTTGCCGCGAATCCATTAGAGCCGCCCGATGCGCGTCGATTCGTCCAGGTCAGGATGCGCCGAGGGGGTGTATGTCCCTTTCTGGACGAATCCTGGACGAATCCATGCCAAGAAGAGCATGAACATGGGGGCCCAGGAGCCAGTTTCGTCCGCGACAGCTGCTGCGGCATGGCCGGCGTGCGATTCGCTTCACTTGCAGGCCTTGAGGAAGGCCACCAGGTCTACCAGATCGCGCGGCGTGAGTTGCTGGTCGAGGCCGGCCGGCATGACGGAGATGCGGCTGGGTTGCATGTCCTCGATGTCGTTGCGCGTCAGGCGGATTTCCTGGTTGGGGCCGATGCCCAGGACGATCTCGTCGGCGGCGTCCTTGCGGATGACGCCGTTATGAACCTTGCCGTCGCGCATGGCCACCACGACCGGCTCGTAGCTGCGCACGAAGCTGGCGCTGGGGAAGACGATGGACTCCAGGAGATCGCGCTCGGTGCGGATGCCGCCGATGCGCGTCAGGTCCGGGCCGATGTTGCCGCCCAGGTAGCCTATGGCGTGGCAGGCGGAACAGGCGGCCTTGGCGCTGTTGAAGACCTGCTGCCCGCGGCGAATATCGCCGTCCTTCAGGAGCGGCACCAACCCCTCGAGCTTGGCCTTCTGCTTGCCGGCATCGACGTTGAGCAGTGCGTACAGCTCCTCGGCCTGTTTCTGGACGCCGGGGCCGAACTTCGCCAGCCGGGGTTTCAGCGTGTCGCTGCGCAAACTGCCGCGGACCGGCGACGACTTGAGTGCCGCCAGCAGGCCGGCACCAACCTGTGGATCGGACGACTGGCCAAAGGCCTCGACAAGACGATCCGCCTCCATGGGGCCGACGACGGCGAACGACTTCGTCAGCGCCCGCAGTTGATCGGCGGTCAAGCGCGATCGTGCCAGCACGTCGGCGGCCTGGCTGCGCGTCGCGACCGGCAGTTCCGGGTCGAGATGGCGGAGGAGAAAGTCGAAGAGCGCCGCATCGACCCGCGCCGGCCCGCCGGGAATCGCCGCCAGGGCAGGAAGCCGGCTGGCCGCGGAGAGCTTCTGGTTGTTGCCGATCGCCAACAGGGTCTTGGCGATGCCGGCCACGCGGGCGCCGTCCTTGGGATCGAGTCGCAGTGCGCGGACGGCAGGGATGGCCTCGCGAATGACGTCTTCGCTGTCCGTGGCCAGCACAGGGTTGAGCACGGCGATCCAGGTCGGCGGAGCCGTCTTCACATTCGACTGAGCGATCGCTTTGAGCGCCAGCCGCGAGGACCCGGGAGCTTGCAGCAGCCGTGCGAGCAACTCCTGAATGTGCGGAGCCGAGCTGAGCCGGGCCAGGTGGCGGGCCAGCTCATCCTGGTCGGTTGGCGTGGTCTTGCTGCCGGCCAGGTCACGCAAGACCCCGGCCAGCTCCTTGCCCCACTCCGGATGCCGCCCGGCAATCCACCAGGCGGCTTCCTTCATCGCCGGCGCAGACGAACCTAGCTCGCGTGTCACGCTGTCCGGCGTCAGGCCGCCCTTGTCCATCTGGTCGAGGGCGATCATGGCGGCACGGCGCGTCAGAGCGTTTGAGTCTTTCAAGCCGGCTGCGGTTGTCTTGAGGTCGTCGATCTCGATGAGGGCATAGACGAGAGAATGCTCCAGGATGCGGTCGTCGGTCCGTCCGGCGACTTCCAACAAGCTATGGACGGCACTGGCGTCGCCGATGCGACCGAGGGCCTCGGCAGCGGCGCGCCGATTCGGCAGCGAGCCGGTGTGCAGGATCCTTATCAGCTCGGGCAACGCCGACCGGTCGCGCCAGACGCTTGCCGAGTGGATTGCAGCTTGCTTGATGCTTGCGCCGCGCTCCTGCATTGCTTGACGAGCGACCTCGCGTGCTTCCGGCCAGGTCGATCTGGTTGCTGCCCAGACCGCATTGCGCCGTTTCTCGTCTGAACTGGAGTTTCTGAACACCAGGTTCTTGAGGACCTGATGTGTCTTGGCGTCGTAATCTCGCGCCAGAGCCTCGATGGCTCGCTTCTTCACCGCCGGGCGCGGATCATCGAGCAAGTCGGCCATCTGTACGGCGGTCATTTTCGCCCAGTCAAGCTTCTGGCCACGCGGATCGTCCGGCGACTTCGCCCCCTTCTTGCGCACGCTATAGATCGCGCCGAGCACGTCCGGCTTGTGGAGCTGCGCGGTCGGGCAGCACAGCTTGTACCAGCCGCCGGTATCGACCACGAGCAGGCTGCCGTCGGCATCCTCCAGCACGTCAGTCGGATGAAAGTCGAAATTGTCCGAGACCAGGAAATCTTCGTCCTTGCTTTTGAAGCCGGCGCCGTCCGGGACGAGGATGTGCCGCGTCACCTTGCGCATGTTGAACAGGCAGGCGAACAGGTTGTCCTGGTACTCCTTGCCGAAGACAGTGGACTCGTAGCGATGCAGTCCGCACGGAGCGGCGGCGCCGAGGTGCGTCAGCGGCGGCATCATGCTCGGGCCGGTCCAGGGGTGTTCATAGATGACGTTGTAATCCTTGCCATAGATGCCGCCGTAGACGGCATGAATGAGCCCGTCGCGCTTGCCGCCGCCGGGGTTCTGGATGAAGGTGCTGGTGAAGATGCGCTCGCCGCCGGGCGTGAACACGAGATCGACGGGATTGTCCATGCCGCCGGCCATGAGCGGCTCGACGCCGGTGCCATCCGGCCGGGCGCGGAAAACGTGGGCCGCCCGCGTCTTGAGCGGCTGCTTGCCGGGCCGCTCGTAGGTCTGCGGCGCGAAGGCGCCCTTGCACCAGTAGATCCAGCCATCGGGCCCCAGGTACGGGCCGTGCAGATCGTTGGCGCAGCCGGTGAGCGTCTTGCCCTTGAACCACTCGACGCGCTGGTCGGCCACGCCGTCGCCGTCCGTGTCCGTCAGCTTCCAGATGCTCGGCGGGGCGGCGACATAGAGCGAGCCCTGATGCCACATCGTCCCCTCCGGGAACATCATCTTGTCGGCGAAGACGATGCTCCTGTCGAACTTGCCGTCGCCGTCCGCGTCCTCCAGGCGGACGATGCGATGCGGCTTCTTTTCGAGCTGAACGGTGACTTTCTCATTCGAGCCGGAGGAATCGGACACGTAGAGCCGACCCTGCTCGTCGAAGTCGATGGTGATCGGCCGATTGACCAGCGGCGGGCCGGCGACCAGCTCGATCTCGAAGCCGACCGGCAGCGTAAACGTATGGCCGTTGAGCTTCACCTCTCGGGTCCTGGACGAACCGGACTGCCCGAAGACGGTCAGGAAGCACGCAAACAACGCTGGAATCGCCAGTGCGATGCGTCGCCGTTTCATGAATGAACCCTCCAGGTCGATTACTGAGAGTGTACCCGCCGCCATGATGCTCCGCCACTCGTGCCGCGATTTCGGTCGCGCTCGCCGTGCGCAGCATCGTGGTCTTGCACGACGTCATTTGATATGCATCACCGTTAGTGGCGGTTCATGAGTCTACTGGTGTATCATGCGATTCATCGCCCCTTTCCTGCTTGGATTCATCGTCGCAGGCTGTCAAGCGACCACGCAAGGAGGCAGGCTCTACGTCGCCTCCTGGAACGTCGAGAATCTGTTCGACACCGTGGATGATCCCGACGTGAACGGCGACGAGGAGTACACCCCCAGCGGCACGAAGGCCTGGACCGACGAGAAACTGAAGCGCGGACTGCAGAACCTGGCCCGCGTCATCAAGGACATGAACGGCAAGAAGGGTCCCGACATCCTGGGGCTGTGCGAGGTCGAAAACCGCCTCGTGCTGGCGATGCTGATAAAGGAACTGGCGTCACTGAAGCGCGATTACCGGATCATCCACAAGGACTCGCCGAGCAATCGCGGCATCGATTGCGCCATGATTTACGATGCCAGGGTGCTGCAAGCCGCCTTCGAGGGCTTCCACCTGGTGCCGGCCGGCAATACCCGCGACATCGTCGAGGCCGACTTCCGCATCGCCGACAAGCGTCTGCGCGTCTTCATGAACCACTGGCCGGCCCGGTCCAACCCGGAGAAAAACCGCATCATCGCTGCCAGGACACTGCGGAAACGGCTGGACGCGATTCTCGCCGTCGAGCCGAACGCCGACATCGTCGTCATGGGCGACTTCAACGACTACCCGACCAACGTCTCCATCCGCGAGCACCTGCGTACCGGCGCTGATCCCGGGGCGCTCAAGGCCGGCGAGCTTTACAACACAATGTGGCCGATCCACAACCAGAATAAAGGTTCCTACGTCTTCCAGAATCGCTGGGAAGTGATCGATCACATCATGATTTCTCCTGGCCTGCTCGACCAGAAAGCGTTCCGCTGGAAAGCCGACTCCACCCAGGCGATCATGTTCGACTACCAGATCTTCACGCCGAAGAAGGGCAACCAGATTCCGCGTCCCAACCGCAAGTACTCCGGCAACACCTACCACCGCAGCGGCATCTCCGACCACCTGCCGATCGGTTGTGTCGTCGAGTATTGATGCAACGCTGCGTTCGTGGCCACACGGTTCATCCTTCACGGTGTTCGCTGCTATTCGGCAAATCTTGACGAGGACGAGTCTTGCAGAGCCAGCCGCCGCACAATTCCATCAGAAACCGGCCCACCACCAACAAGGCGACCAGCACGGGAAAAAGCCACCACCAGCGCAGCCAAACCATCGGCTCTTCGCGAGGCTGCGGGGCGGGCGGCTCAATGGCCCCGACCGACTTCAATCCGGGACGCGTTGCGATTACTCCCTTGTCATCCCTCGGAGGAAGCGTCAACTCGCCGGCAGCGTCCGTCATGCCAAACTTCTTCGTGACGTGATCGGTGACCAGGATTCCGGGAGGAAACCGGAATCGAAAAGCCTCGTCCGGGATCGGCTCGTTGATCTTGACATTGCTGAACACCGCCAGCGAGGACAGGGTAACTTCCCCTTTCTTATGGGGGCGTTCCGTTTTCACGGCTTCAGGGAAAAAGATACCCGGCTGATGTTCGATGAAGCGCGTCACCGTGCGCACGATCTCGCCCGAGAAGGAGAATGGGCCCTGATGACGTTTCGCCGCGTTCTTGGCATGCTCTTTCGCGTTCAGTCCGCGGATCAGGTGTTTTCGTATTAGATAGTTGACACGCGGGTCAAACCAGAATTCAACGGTCTCGCGCAAGCTTGCTGTCACGATGGTGGGATCGATGGGCACAAAATCCTTATTCAGGGACTGGGTTCTGGAGAAGCCGATGTGGATCAGTTCCGCGATGTCCACGGATCGAAGCTGAAGTTGCAGGTCGATGGTTGGATGAAGCTTGAGTCGGACTCGTTCACGCGGCTCGACCAGAAACTCGTCAAAACTCAGGTGTTCTCTCCCGAAGCGAAATAACGCTAACTCCCACGGGTCGTAGCCAAAGCGTGACGCGCCGGGAGACAACCGGTCTTGACGTAGCTCGATGCTGCCGCCGGGTTTTTGGCCTGCCGAAGCCTTCCCGAGGTATCTGTAGAATTCCCACTGCACGGGTCCGTCAATGAAAATGTCTAACTTGCGCGAGTCCGACTCCTCGATGCAGCGGATGGTTTCGCTCTTTCCGTCAGACTCACCGCGTTGCCAGTATTTGACTCGAACGGGCGCAACCTTGACAGGCCGTCCCAAGTGAGAATGTGTGATCTGAACCTCGCAGGACAGCGAGCGAATAGACTTCCAGGTGGCAGCGTGCGCCGCGCGAACCTTTTCCAGCGCGGCGGCATTCTCGTCAGCCCTGACGAGATCGAGGGGGCAAACGAGCAACAGCAGAAAAGCCGCGACAGCCTTGAACCCGGCACATCTCATGTCGCCAGTCTAACCGAGCTCTGCAAGTCATGCCAGTATCGTCGAGTATTGAGGAGCCCGTTGCGATGTACGACGAGCCAGTCTTTTTTCGGTTCTCACCAAGGGGCAAGAATCTCTTCCCCCGCAGAACTCTCGACTTCGTAAGAATAAG
>Ga0194132_10009791_pt1 | contig 13024 bp, 12 predicted proteins | sample TA2KigOf80mmetaG_FD_148612 | JGI IMG/M metagenome (GOLD analysis project Ga0194132, IMG submission 148612) | Freshwater microbial communities from Lake Tanganyika, Tanzania - TA2015054 Kigoma Offshore 80m | ecosystem: Environmental > Aquatic > Freshwater > Lake | place: Tanzania: Lake... | reverse complement strand
CTACTTTCGTTAACTAAAAATCTTGGCACAGGATCTGATTTCCTAAATGCTATACATAAAACCAACAAACAGCAAGCTGAGATGGTTTTGAAATTAATTACCAAACAGGTAAAATCGTTGAAAAACTCAAACATTTCGATATTGGGTTTGGCATTCAAGGAAAACAGTGATGACATTAGGGAATCCGTATCAATTAGCTTGATAGAAAAACTCTTGACAAAAAAAGTAAACGTTAGAGTACATGATCCACGTGCAATTGATAATGCAAAATCCGTATTCAATAACAAAGTAATGTATTGTACTGATGTGTCTGACTGTCTAAGAAGCTCGGATTGTGCTGTACTTCTGACCTCATGGAAACAATATCTATCATTGGGAAAAGAATTCTCAAAAATGAGAAATCCAATCTTGATTGATACTAGAAGATTATTAGCAAACAAAAAACTTCCTGTAAAATATGTTGGCCTAGGAATTGGTAATGAAATTGTCAGCTGAAGAAATTATTAACATTCTGCAAAACATAGGTTCTGATAGTTTCACATCAAAATCAATTCTAGTGACTGGCGGAGCGGGTTTCTTGGGTAGCTGGTTATGTGACGTGTTTTCAAAAAATAACGCAGATATCACATGTTTAGATAATCTCTCAACTGGGTTATTATCAAACATTGAACATCTTAAAACGAGTCAAAAATTCGCTTTTGTAAATTCTAATGTAGATGACCCAATTAAAACATCAAAAAAATTTGATATAATTATTCACATGGCTAGCAGGCCATCTCCAGATGATTATGTGAAATTTCCAGTAAGCACACTTAATGCAAACTCAAAGGGAACTTATAACATACTTGAGCTAGCAAGAAAATTTGATAGTACTGTCTTGTTTGCATCTACATCAGAAGTTTATGGTGATTCGCAAATCATTCCAACCCCAGAAACCTATTGGGGAAACGTAAATCCGATAGGCATTCGTTCTTGTTATGATGAAGGTAAAAGATTCTCTGAATCTCTTCTTATGGCGTATAATAGACAGTATGGGGTAGATACTAGAATTGTAAGAATCTTCAATACGTATGGGCCACGAATAAGAGCTGATGGTGCTTACGGTCGTGCATTGCCGAGATTTATCTTGCAGGCCTTAAAAAATGAAAAGATAACAATTCATGGTGATGGATTGCAAACGCGATCGTTCTGCTATGTAACTGATACAGTAGAAGCCATACTCAAATGCGTTTTGAATAAAAAAACAACTACACCAATTAATGTAGGTAATCAACAAGAAATTACTATAATAGATCTAGCAAAACAAATTGTCGCAAAATGTAACAGTAAATCGCAAATAATTCACCTGCGAAGGCCGCCAGATGATCCTCAAAGAAGATGTCCAGACATAACACTTGCAAACACCGTATTGAATTGGAAACCTCAGATAACTCTTGAACATGGGTTGGAAAAGACAATAACGTGGTTTAAAAATCGTATATGATCTGATTCTATTCTATAATGGTTAATTTTGTTCTATCTAGAAACTCATCTGTGTTCTTTATGGCAAGTAAATTCTCTCCGATGGGAGAATAACTATCTGTAACTTTTATGATTTTATTTTCTTGAATTTTAAAAATAGTGAATCCAAGAGATGTGAGTAGAGTAAAAATATCTTGATATGTATATTGGTAATTTTTATACAGTTTGTCTGACGCCTCAAAGTATACACATTTTGTTTTTTTGAGAACATTTTTTGCACCAAGAATAACGAATTTCTCATATCCCTCCACATCTATTTTAATAAGTGCGAATTCTAGCTCATTATCAATAAAATCATCAATTTTTTGCTGGCGTAATTTTATTCCCTCATCATCAATTCTGACACTATTTTGATCATCTGATTTCACATCTGAAAAACTTTGTAACTGGTTTTCATTACCTGCTATAATTTTAAAACACTCAATATTATCAAAGTTATTTAATTTTATATTTTCAACAAGATATTTGTATATTTGTGGATGTGGTTCTATCGCAAAAACTTTACCGTTTTTTATTAGGGATGCTGCCTTTAATGTCAAAGAGCCAATGTTGGCCCCAACATCAATAACATTATCGCCTTTGCGTAAATAACTCTCAAAAAATGTCTCATCTTCATTTCTAGCTTTAGCGTCTAACCAAAGCGTCAAAGAGAGTGCAGTTGGATAAAAACTCAAAAAATAATCTTTCATCTTGATCTTAAAAAAATATGAAACATTCAATTTAATTAGAAATATACCTACGAGAAACTTTAGCGGCTTCTCACGTTTCTCCATCGATTTAATTAATCTAAAAATTTTCATATCTAGTGCTTGACATGTGTCGATTTAAATTAATTCTTTATCAAATTATAATTTAATATCTCAAAGACATTGTTTGGCAACTTCAATAAAATTTTTAGTTACTACATCCCAGCTAAAAGTTTTTTCAACAAACTCTCTACCATTTACACCCATTCGTTTAGCTTTACTTTCATCGTTTAGTAAAATTGTTAACTTGTCTATCCATCCATTAACATCTCCTTTTTCAATCAAAAACCCTGTCTCACCATCCCTCATTAATTCTGGAATTCCTCCAACACGTGTAGCAGCTACGGGTTTCTGCATTAATTGTGCCTCTTGTAGAGTAAGCGGAGACATATCTATGCCACTAACTAGCGCATAAACATCAATTTCAGAAAGATACTCCCTTACTTTGTCTGGATATTGCATGGCTCCAAGCCACTTGAAATTTTGATATTTGTTTAACAATGGAAGGATTTTGTGTCTATATGGCCCATCTCCGACCCAGTAAAACGTGACATGTGGCATTGCCTCCAAAACTTTTGGCAACACGAGCATCTCTCTGGCCTTTCCCCAGATTACAGAACCTTGTAGCAAACCAACACAGGGATGTTTTAGTTTTAGTCCTTCAGTTGGATACCAATTTGATGGATTGATTCCTTGGTATAGAACTTCAGCCGGTTTTTGTGGATAATTGTCTTTGACAATGTCTTTGAGGTACGAGCAAATTGGCAAGATCAAAGTAGAGCCGTCAAAACATTTTTTGGCCACCTGATCTTTGAGTTTTAGAACCGTTCTTTTCACAGGTGATCTGTATAATGTCTCTCGTGCCCATTTCATCTCAGACCAATAATCTCCTCTGAGATGAACAAAAAGTGGTATCTTTGCATCAAGAACTGCAGATCCGAAATGAGCCTGTCGATCAACGAAGACCACATCTGGCTTGAAATCCTCAATTAATTCATTGAATTTCTTCTTGTTAGGTATCCAATTTCGAATCTTTCTTGTTGGAAATGTATCATAGATTTCAACGTCATGTACTAGTTTTGTCTCTACATCAAATTTTTCCAGCTTTTCTGCAAATTCTTTCAAATGAAAAAACTTGGAACTAGCGCCGGCTATCAGTAACTTCAACAATTATCACTTGATGGATAAACTATTTGAATTATTAATTGATATATTCCCATACTCAAAATAAGATCAATGAAGGAAAATATACCTTTTCGCCTATGGTTTTACTTCAGACAAGGATGGGCAACGTACTTTACATTCATCTTTTCCGCAATCAATACTCTAACAGTGACATATTATTTGGCAGTTGACAAGTATCCACTTCTAAAAGAACTCTTTCCGTCGTTTGTGCATTATGTGTTAATAATGGCGGCAATAGCAATACCGCTTTTAGTAATAGCAGGCTATATTCATTACAAGAAAAGCTCCGCATTCAAAGCAGAGGCTGACATTTACATAGAAGCCAATCCGCATATGAGACGTATTCTAGTTAATACTGAATTGCTTTTACCTGCCTATCTACAACTCACTGAATTGATGATAAAATTATCTAAAAATGAAAAGCTTACTGATAAACAAATAGATGAACTTTCAAAACTCCAAAAAGAATTATCGGAACACATAGACAAAAGAAAAATTGACAAAAACTAGCTTTTGATATGATCAGCCTTTAGAATTAATCTGATGTCTGTTCCTTGGTTATCAGATAATATTTTTGGATAAAACTTGTATGGGTTTAAGATTGATGTGCTTCTTAGCACTCGATTGATTGCTCCCTCTACTAGTATGGGCGTTCCACACATAACAAGAGCATAACAAGATATCGGTGTCTTTGCATTGTTGGATGTATTCATCTACTTTGTCTCTGAACACAAATGATTTTTCAAATTTGAATTGTGAAGATAGACTTTCTTTTGATTTAATGTATGCTACTAATGTTGCTATACTGTAAGGAAAATGAATCTGATCACCATATTGATAATTGAATTGCGAGCTATTGACTTTGATCATCTATTTACTTTGTTGAGTCTCAAAGATTGTTTATAACCATTTTCAGCCTTTTCTTAGTGATTCTTATGATTACACTAGTCATTGCAATAGATTACATCTACTCAAATTCACATATTATTACAGAAAATTGATTAGAATTCACACAATTACAATTCTAGTCTAATTAAACAAATCTGTTGAATCAGTCATGGTTTTAAAATAACATGATTACTTGCCAAATATGTTGAAGAAGAATTCACTAATATTGATTTTAGTCTTTTTTGTAATTGGATTAGCTATTGGTAAAGCAACTGATCAATATGTCACACTTAATCCATTATCTAATGGCAGTTTACCTTCATATCCATATATAGAGAATAATGCAGAAGATCTGATCCACGTAAAAAACCAGACTGACATTGCATCAAAAAGAAACACACTGATTAATTATGTTTGGAAGGATAATGTGTTGCCAACTTATTTGCCTACACAAATTGAACAAAACATATCTGATCCTGATTTTTCCAACATGGAAAACCTGAAACAAATTGATAAAATCAGTGTTAAAATGGATCATGGAATAGATTCGATAGCATATCTGTTTCTCTCAGAAAATAACAACAACAAATTAGTGATCTATCATCAAGGACATGATGGCGGCTTTGTTAATGGAAAGAAATCCATTGAATTCTTTTTGAAAAACCATTACTCTGTACTTGCATTTTCAATGCCGTTGTATGGAATGAATAGTCAGCCAGTCGTGGATTTAGAAAACGAAGGAAAAATCAAACTAATCTCACACAATCAATTATCATACCTTGATTCTGAACGATTTTCATCAATCAAATTTTTTGTAGAGCCAATTGTTGTTTCTCTTAATTATATTGATCAAAATTACAAGTTTGACAGATATTCTATGATCGGAATATCTGGTGGTGGTTGGACCACTACTTTGTACTCTGCAATAGACACACGAATAACTCAGAGCTATTCAGTAGCTGGTTCGTTACCTTTGTACCTCAGATACACACAATCTGACATGGGTGATTACGAACAAACATTGCCTGGTCTATACAGAATCGCAAATTATCTAGATCTCTATACTATGGCAGCTAATGGTGATGACAGAAAACATGTACAAATATTCAATAAATATGATCCATGTTGTTTTGCAAATCCTGCAATCGATACATATGTTAATGCTATACAATTAACACTGACCAATCTTGGTGCGGGAAACTTTTCAGTATATATTGACGACACTCATAGGGAACATAAAATTTCAGATCATGCTTTACAAATCATATTAGATAGTATGAAAGAATAATAACATCACAACTGTGATCATACCGTGAACAAGACAAAAGACATTGTTGTAGGACTTGGAGAGATTGGAAATCCAATCTTGCAGTTATTATCAAAGAAGAATCTCATATTGGGTTATGATCTAAATGAAAAATTAATGGATGTGGATAAATTCAAAAAATATTCTCCTCTTGAAGTGTCATTCATGCATATTTGTATTCCATTTACAAAAAACTTTATTCCAATTGTTAGTGGTTATTATAAAAAATTCAAACCAAAATGTATCGTTGTACACAGCACAATAAAACCAAACACAACAAAAAAACTACAAGAAAAACTTCCAATTCCTGTCATATATAGTGCAACTAGAGGAGTCCATAGACGAATGCTTTATGATCTCAAACGATATTCTAAATTTTACGCAGTTGATCCAAATGCACCTAATGCGAAATGGGCGTCTGCAAATTTTGAAAAATTAATGAAATCTTCTGGTGTTACTACAAAGAAAATATCCAAACCAATTACACTAGAGCTGGCAAAAATCGTATGCGATACGTCTTATTATGGTTGGTTGATTACATATTCTCAAATCAGTAACATGATTGCAATGAAGCATGGGGCTGATTATGACGAAATGTGGTCTTTTTCGGACGAAATTCACAAATTCCTCGGTAATAGGCCAAAGATGTATCCTGGATTCATTGGGGGACATTGTGTGGTACCAAATCTATCTCTGCTTGATAATGAAATTCTGAATCTTATTGATAAAATCAATAATAAATATGCTAAACTTTTGAAACTAAAATAATCTGGTTAACAGTAACGCTCATGAATCTAACAAAAAAATTAATTCTATTTACAATTGCTGGTATAGGAATCTATTCTGTCATTTTGTTGTTTTCAGACTTGTCGTTGTTGTTATAGCACTGGTTCTATCAATCGGATTTACTCAAAGATTTGTACCTGATCAAGTGGATGAAAGTGAAAGAATGCGATTTACACAAGATATGATGAATAATTTTGATACGGGTAAAATTCTGATCAGCAATGAGGACTGGAAACATGTAACATTTATAAAAATTGATAGGCCAGAATTTTTCAGAAATTTCAAAATTAACTATGATGAGAAAAAATCAATTAACGATGCAATTGACTCTCCTCTTATTAGCTTACACGCAAAATCCGTGAATGAACTATTGTTTATTGGCCAACAATATGATCTAAAATATTTGGTCCTGATAGATGATGAATATTCTACATGGTATGGGTATCTTGCAGATGTATACAAAAAAGAATCTAACTATGAGTACCTTACAAAAGTATATGATTCATCAGAGATGGAATTCAAAAAACTACATGTGAAAGTATTTTCTATAGATTACGATAAATGGAAATCAATCAGTACTAATTAATTTAGTACATTTCTATATTCTTCAAATTTGTCATAATCAATTCTGTAAATCTTTACGTGATATTTGTAACCTAAATCTACTGAATCAAACTCTTTTGTGAGGTATGGATATTCTTGTCTACCGTAATATACATCATTTAAAAAATTTGGCCTGCTATTGGCACCATCTAATACCAAATGATCTAGTCGATTATTGGAACTATCAATAAATTTCTCAAGAGAATCGAATCCTTCTACAGCGATAAACTCAGGCCCAAATTTTGTTCCGTTAACTATTGTCAAACCGTTATGCATTTCTAAAGGCGTACGAACGTATTTTGTCTCTGGATAATAATCATTAGTGATTCTAGTTATCTTAGAAACATGTCTTGAAATCTCAAATGCCTCTTTTTCGTGATTATAATCAATTTTCTTGTATTCTATAAATGCCACTGATGCAATAATTATGCCGCATACAATTACTATTGTTACAATATTTCTCAGACTTGTTTTGTTAAGCAGTTTTTCAATTGTAAGTGATGCAAATATGCAAAATATTGGAAATATTGTAAATAGATACCTTAATTCTTTGATATCTCTGCTGTAAGCATATAATGCAGGAATCAGCATAATGAAAAATATGAATAATACTGGTATTGTTTTTGATTCCCTTTTTTGTACAAAATAAAAAATTCCAGTGGGTACAAAAAATACAAAGATTGGAATCGTTATCCAGCCTGCAGATTTTATCAAGTTAACAAGTCCGTTAAGAATGAAGTTTATTCCGCCCTTTTCGTTATTCTCTTTCATTAAAACATGAGTAACAACTGCACCTCCAACGACCTGACTCGTCAGACCGTCATTTCCAATACTTATGGTCCTAAGATATGAAATAGGAATGATGATTACTAGTATGATTGAAATTACTAGGATAAATTTCAGAATAATTCTACGTTCTTTATGAAATTTTATCAGATACATAATCGTAAATGGAATCAGTAGCAAAAGCCCTTCGTATCTAACTAAAGCAGATAATGTAGCTACTGCAAATGATGGATAGATCATCTTGGTGTTTTTTGAGAAAAATAATGTTAGTGTTGTAGCTATAAGCAGAATAAATAATGGTTGTGTGTCGCCTTGTATTGAATTCTGTATTATCCTTGGATCAAGAACAAATAATGTAGCTCCTAGTATGCTGTACTTTTTCTCAACAAATTGATTACATAAAAAATAAACTGGAATTACAGTAACAATAGATAATGCAATGGAAATATAGCGCTGCAGATCCATATAGTCCAATAAACTATTTGACTGGAATATTGCAAAGAAAAATGAAACAAACAGAGGCCAACCGTTATTTGGGAAATGATAACCGCTAGGTAATTTTCCTAATATGCTAACATCATTGGCGTAAAAAAAATAGGACAATGTATCCAGCGATAATGGAATTCCATGTGGGAAATAATACAATCTGATGATAAGACCTATAACACAAATCCCCAAAAGAAAAATAACATGATTGCTGGTGAATCTTACTAATCTGTTCTCTAAAATCTTACTAGACATTATTTTTTCCGTTCATCATATTAGCGTGATTCACGCACTACATTTACCAATGAATATAGAATTATTGCAGTCATTAACAACATAACTGCAATTAATGTTGAAGTAAATCCAATCAATGCGACATTAGTAAGAATGGTTCTGGACTCAGAGAACGCCTGAATTGTCCAAATTATGAAAAATAGTCCAATCCCTAGGAATACCAATCCTGGAATGCCATAAAATTTCAGGGGATGTTCTATTGAAATAAACTTCATTGTACTCAAGATAACCGACAATCCATGAGACACAGGATTGTGGGTAGATGTGTCTCCTTCATATAGAACTGTAATTGGAACTTCTGCTATTCTAAATTTTTTCTTACTAGCTTTAATCAGGATTTCAGTTGAAACGCCCATCCCGTGTTCTGATGGGATTATGTCTTTTAGAACAGTATTTTTGTATGCTCTAAACCCACTTTGTGAATCTGTGATCTTTGTATCTGTTGAAAGATTTGTAAGACTAGTGATTGTTTTTATTCCAGCTTTTCTATATGATGGAATGTTTTTCTCGTTGTCATTTAAGAATCTAGAGCCAATTACTATGTCTGCTTTGTCTTGTAATATTGGCTCTATCACAGTACTGATGTCTTCTACTCTATGTTGCCCATCTGCATCAAAAGTAACTAAAACATCTGCATTGATCTCAATTCCTTTGTTAAGTATAGATTTGATGGCTGCACCATATCCAAAATTTTTTCCATGATTAACTACAATTGCTCCGAGACTTTCTGCGATTTCTCCTGTAGCATCTGAGGAGCCATCATTGCACACGATTATTTTATTGGTGATCTTTTTGAGTTTTAATAATAATGCTGAAATATTCTTCTCCTCATTATATGCGGGTATTCCGATAGCTAACTCCAAGTTCTCTCTTCCCTATGATTTGTTATATTTTTGACGTATAAAATCTGCGATGCAAAAATATGCTCACTAAACCTATCATACAATACACTTTATTACTTTGTCTTGTTGTTTCTGCGAGATCTGAGGATAGAATGGCAATGAAATCACTTCTTTGTATGCTCTCTTAGAATTTTCGAGTTTATCATAAATTTTGGCCTTTCTCTTGAAAACTGTAAACTCATGAAGTGGTTTGTAATGAACAGAAGTTCGTATTCCTCTTGTTAGCATTTTTTTGAATAAACTGTCTCTGGAAGTTTTGTACTCTTTTTGTATTCTTATGATGTAAAGGTGAAATGACTCTTGCATATCTTTTCCTATTTTTGGTGTAATGATCCCTTTCACATTGTTCAATTTGGAGTTGTAATACTCAAAGGCCTTTTCTCTATCTGAATTCAACTCGTTTATTCTTTTTAATTGACTTAAACCTAATGCAGATCTAATCTCATCTAATCTGTAGTTGTATCCTGGTTCTAAAACATCATAGTCCCAAGGTTTTCCGTGAGTATATCTTTCTCTTAGCGATTTTAATATTCCATGATTCCTTAAAGTACTGACATATTTTGCGATCTCTTTTGAATTAGTGGTGATCATACCACCCTCAATAGATGTGATATTTTTTGTTGGATAAAAACTGAAACAACCAGCGCTGCCAAATATGCCAACATGTTTTTTGTTATATCTGGCCCCAATTGCATGTGCACAATCCTCAATTATGATCAATTTATTTTTTTTAGCAATTCTTCTAATAGATGTCATATCACATGGCTTGCCAGCAAAATGAACTGGAAGTATAGCTTTAGTCTTAGATGTTATACTTTGTTCGATAGATTTTGTTGAAATATTAAGATCCTCATTAATGTCTGCTAATACTGGTGTAGCTCCTGCTAATAATACGGCACTGGCGGTAGCAACAAATGTCATATCTGGAATTATTACTTCATCGCCGTTTCCTATGCCTATGCTCTTTATTGCTAAATGTAGTGCAGATGTAGCGTTTGAAACACCTACAGCAAACTTTGCACCTGTAAATTTGGCAAAAGCAGATTCAAATTCACGAAGTTTCGGTCCGTCCGTGAGTAGTGGGGACTCTAATGCCTTGAAAATTGCCTGTTTGTCTTTTTTTGTAATGGATGGAGAAAAAAAAGGAACTCCTATTGATCTACTGAATGCATCCCCATCGTTTGTTTTCAAATCTACATCAGATTGCCGCGGTGATATTATTAACTCTCTCTTAGGATGTCTTTGTATACCTGTAAGGTGTTCTGGGCCATAATTTTTGAATTACAAACGTCGTGAACTAGTCTGTAACCGTTTTCTCCATATTCTAATCTTGTTTTTTCATCTGTAAGTAATTTCAAAATTGCTTTTGCAAGATGATCTGTATTATCTGATTCAACTAGTATTGCATTCTGTCCGTCTTTAACAGTATAGGGTATTCCGTGAGCAGTAGTACTAATGGTGGGTTTTTTGAAAGCAAATCCTTCCAGAGGAGTAAGAGGTGAAAGCTCCCATCTTGATGGCAATACTAGGAATTGACATTCTGCATATGCCGCAAGAACATCTTCTCTTGGTGGTTTTTTTATGATTATTGTTCTGTCTGTTATCTTTAATCCGTTAATCATTTTAATCATTTCTGTTTCAAACCCAAAATCTACTCCCATGATTACTAGTTTGATGTTTGAAACTATTGGTTCGTTTTTTATTGAGGCAAATGCTCTGATTAATACATCCACTCCTTTTACGTGGGCAAATCTGCCTACAAACAATATGTATCGAGATGAAATATCGTATTTAGTTTTAAAATTGGTGTTACCTGTATGGATTTTCTCCAGATCTATGCCATTTCTGACTAGTACTAGCTTGGAATTAGAACAAAACTCTGAGAATATTTTTCTTTCATATTCATTACCTATTGTAATCATAGATGATTGGTTAATTATGAAACGAATCATTGGCAACTGAATTTTATACAATAATTTTTTCACAAAGCTAGCAGAAATATCTGGATGAGTTGTTAGTCCGCCCTGATCAGTCAGAACTAGGGGAATTCTCTTTCTTCTTGAAATCAAAGCTGCTACAAGAGATTGAAAGCTCCTGACTCCAATTGTATGTATGATATCGGGCTTGCCTTTTGATATTTGAGAATAAATCCCAGGATTGACAAAAAATAACTGCAAGTAAAACCATACATGTGATCTATTAATTTTGAATTTATCAACGGTTTCTACTCTTGGAAGTTTTTTGTTAAATGTGTGAGCATTATTTGCTAAATCCATGTCTGTCGTGTAAATAGTCACATCGTGTCCTAACTGGGATGTTTCTCTTGCAATATCTAGGGACAAATGCATTATACCACCAAATTGCGTGGCTGGAAGTGATGCAGGACAAACCAAGGCTATTCTCATTTTGTTATATTACAAGAATTATTGTAATGTAATAAAGACTGCCGAGAAATACTCTGTTATGATTTGTTTGCAAATATTAAGCCATAATTTTGTTTTTCTGCCTTTACAAATAAGTCGAATCCGACTTCCTGTAAATGTGACTTTAATCTCTTCAATCGTTCCAAGTTATTGTCTATTATGTGGTATTCCATGCACATCTTTTCAATTCGTTTAAAGTAGTCTTTTGGTAATGACTCCAAAATGTCGTATTCAGCTCCTTCACAATCAAGCTTGATCATGTCTATTTCATCGCATTTTGAATCGATTATTTCCTTTAGTGTTGTAGATTTAATCTCAATGAAATTTTTTCCTGCCCCATAGATTGTATGTGCTGCATTGTCGGACTGATTGAGATAAATCTTCAATGACGAACTCTTGTCAGAAACTGCCAAATTAAACGCAGAAACATTACTTAAATGGTTTAATTGTATGTTTTCTAACAAAACATCGTAATTTTCCTTTATTGGCTCAAAGGCCAGGATTTTTCCGGCATGACAAAATTGAGATGCATAAATAGAAAAAAGACCAATATGTGCACCAATATCAATAACTACGTTATCATTTCTAATGTCGAAATTTTCTAAACTATATTCTTCAATGATCCAGACATTAACGAATGCCTGAATATCTGTAGAGTGAGTCCTTAATTTCAAATGCTTGCCATTTCTTAAATGCAAAATAAATGATGGCTTCTTGAATAAACCGTAATAAGCTAAGGGAATGACATGCCAATTTTTAACTAGTTTAATGAGCTTGATTAATATTGATAATTTTGTGCTCACATTTAATTTCATAATGATTCTGATATAGTTTTAAATCTAAAGGTTGTGTATATGATCAATTCCTGATCATTAATCAACTACAGTTAATAGATAGATCACTGAGAAAATAAAACATGAAAATAATGATAACGGGAGGTCTTGGTTTCATTGGTAGTCATCTCGCAGAGAAATTATTAAAGCAAAATCATGAACTCATCCTGCTTACAAAGACATATTCAAAAAAATCTAACATTGAGGTAATAAAAAAACGAGTCGTGATAGAAAAAATTGATGTTACTGATTTTTCAAAATTGGA
>Ga0194132_10009787_pt1 | contig 13027 bp, 10 predicted proteins | sample TA2KigOf80mmetaG_FD_148612 | JGI IMG/M metagenome (GOLD analysis project Ga0194132, IMG submission 148612) | Freshwater microbial communities from Lake Tanganyika, Tanzania - TA2015054 Kigoma Offshore 80m | ecosystem: Environmental > Aquatic > Freshwater > Lake | place: Tanzania: Lake... | reverse complement strand
GGTCGAGCCGTGGAACTCCAACTTGATCTCGCGGTCGAAATCCACACGCAGGGGGTCATTTCGGCGGTCACCCATTGGGTTCCTCGGTCATTTCGGCAGGAAAGAGGCAGAAACGCTGGGAATCCCAGGGTTCCGGCGCACATGCCATGCCGAAAGTCGAAGGTCATCTGGGAAATAGGGGCCGACGGATAATCCCCCGGCGCGCGGTGAACCGCGCGCACGACCGAATCGGGGAACGTCGCGGCATAGAACCGCGCCGCGGCCTCCGCGTCCCGGTCGTACCACAGACAAACGGTGTTCTTCGCCGGCGTAGCCATGCCACTTCCTCCTTGCGGGCGAGCCGTGTATGGGAGCGAATCTGAGGCCACGTGATATTAGGCTCGGTCTACGCTACCACCAGACGCCAGCTGATGTGCCACGGTTCTGATCGGTAATCCGGCTGCAACACTCGGAATTCAAGGTACACGGCCCCGGCCGGCAGCCAGATTGATGCCTCTCCCGGAGCGAGCAGAATGTCTGCTAGTGAACGCCACGGCAGTTCGCCAAACTCTGGTGGCAAGTCCCCTTCGTTGGGATCAACCGGCAAAGGACCGAACCGAAAGGCAACGCGCTCCGGGTCGGGCATCAGATCGAGCGAGTACCCGCACCGCAACCGCAGCCGGGAAGCTACATCAGAGCGGCACGGGAACGGAACGATCTTGACCCCGAAGTGCCACCCATCGCCGAGTTGCCAGACCGGGGCGCGTCGCGCATCGGATGGTTCCCCCCAGCCCATTTCTTCTCCTCGGCCTTTGGCGAGAAACGACCATGACGACCCCTTTGGCATTTCTGCCGAAGGCTGTCTTTCGCCCTGAAGGGGCGGGCTTCGTCAGCCCCGGCCGACGGCCGGGGTAAACGCGGGTTGTTCCGCGCGTCCTGTAGGGACGCGCTCCCGTAGCGCGTCCCTACAGGACGCAATACAAGAACCCACCGGCTTCCCCGGCCGCTGGCCGGGGCTGACGAAGCCCGCCCCTTCAGGGCGGAAGGCACGCAAGCGGGATACGGACAGCACTCTGACCGTCGGGCCTCGCTCGCAGAGCCTCGCTCGACCGCGACCTACGAGACTTCGACCATCGCCTTCACCACGCCGGTTTCGGGCTTCAGCCAGTTGGTGAACTCGCCGATCAGGGCGTCCATCGGGGCGCGGTGGGTGATCCACGGTTGCGTGTCCAGCATCCCGCCTTCGATGAGGCGGATGATGCGCACGAACTCGTGCGGCAGGGCGTTGCGGCTCGCGAGGAACGTCATCTCGCGCCGATGCATCAGCGGTTGCGTGAACTGCAACCCGTCCTGCGTGATACCCACCCACACCAGCCGGCCGGCGAACCCGACGAAGTGGTACGCGCCGTTCATGCTCTTCGCGCTGCCGGTCGCGTCCACCACGACGTTGCCGAGCTTCCCGCCGGTCAACTCGGTGAACGCCTTCACGTCGGCGTCGAAGTCGCCCTTCGAGAGGATCGTGTCGGTCACGCCCATCTTGTCGCGCGCGAATGCGAGGCGCTGCTCATTCAGGTCCATCACCACGACGCGCGCGCCGGCGAGCTTGGCGAACTCGATCACTGAGAGGCCGATGGGACCGGCCCCGATCACGAAGACGGTTTCGTCCGCGCGCGGGGCCGCGCGGTTGATCGCGTGCAGCCCGATACCGAGTGTTTCGACCAGCGCCAGTTGCTCGTAGCTGAGCTTCTTGGAGACGTGCAGCTTGCGCGCGGGCACCGTGAACAGCGGGCGCAGGCCGCCGTCAACGTGTACGCCGAGCGTCTGGTGGTTCTCGCAGCAGTTGGAGTGCCCGCGGGCGCACGAGTAGCACCGCTGGCAGTTGATGTACGGCTCGACCGCGGCCCGGTCGCCGACCTTCACGTTGGTCACGCCGTCGCCGGTTGCGACCACTTCGACGCCGAGTTCGTGGCCGGGGATGCGCGGGTAGCTGAAGAACGGCATCTTGCCGAGGTAGCCGCTGTAGTCGGTGCCGCACACGCCGACGCGCGCCACGCGCACGACCGCGTCGCCGGGACCGGGCGCGGGCGGTTCGGGGATGTCGATGACGCGGAACTGTTTCGGCTCGGCGAGTTGAACGGCTTTCATGGCGGCTCCGGGTGAGGTGCCGCCATTGTAGAAAGCGCAGCGCTACCGCACCTTCGCTTTGAAGCGCACGGTTCCACTCTGACCGGGGAGGATCGTGCCGGGCAGTTCCCAGCGCACCACCACCGAGCCGGCTTCGTTCTCCGCCGCCGTGAAGTTCGCGGGGCGGTCGGACTGCGCGGAACCCGGCACGTACTCCAGCCGCCCGCTCAGGCTGTCGCTCACGACGATGTCGCTCACGGCCTTCGCGCCGGTGTTGGCGTACTTGATGGTCACGGTCACGACCTCGCCCGGCTCCTTCGGCCCCGGCGGGTCGATGGCCTTCGTCACCGTCAGCGGTTGCAACGTCGGGAACGCCGTGAGCTGTTCCGGTTCGACCAGCGCGCCCGTGACCTTTACGCCCTCGACCTGCCCGACGACCGCGGGGCGCGTCGTGCCGATGTAGAACGACAGCCCGACCTTGCCGACGTAGGCCGACGCGCGGACCTTGCCCTCTAGCCCGGTGGGGCGCTCGCTGCCGATGGTCGCCATCACCCCTTGGCGGTCGCGAATGTTGCCGGTCGCCAGCGCGCCGCTGTGCGCGGCAATGTTCTGTTGCCCCTGATAGCCGCTGGGCAGCACCTCGACGCGGCGCACCATGAACCGCGGCGAGGCGATCACGACCACGTTCGACGTGGTGACGCGGCGCTTCCCGCCCACGGTGAACTCGACGCCCACGTCGGTCGGGTTCAGACCGCCGAGCTTGTCGTTGCGGTTGATGCCGAGCGGGTCGTTGCGGTCGCCGCCGTCCACGAAGAACTCTTCCTTGACCGGCTTCGGCCCCAAGATCGGGTCGAACATCGGCACGGCCCAGTACGCGAACACCGGGGGCACGGCGGGCGCTTTCAGCTCGCGCTCGCCCGGCAGCAGCACCGTGCCCGGCACCGCGAACCGGCTCAGTTGCTCCGCGGTCGGCTTCAGGTTGCCGACGCGCACGATCGCCATCAGCCGGCCGTTATCGCGCGCGGCCTTGAGCGCGGTGTCGTCGGTCGTGTCCGGCATCTCGACGGGCGCGTCGCGGTCCACCTGCGCCGGCAGCGCCTTCTCCGGGTCTTCGAGGTAGATCACCTTCGTGAGTACCACGCCCTTGAGAACCTTCTCGATGTCGGCCGCGCTGAACGTGAGCGGCAGCGGGTAGTCCATGTACTTCATGCCGGCGCGCGGCACGAGCGACCCGCGGACCTCGACTTCCGGGTACAGCGCCTTGCCGGGGTGGTACGGCAGGTTCGACAGCTCGAAGCGGTACACGTAGCCGGGGCGCAGGCCGAACACCGACGGGACCGCGTCGTACACGCGGCTCTGCGCGGTGCCGGGGAACGCGGTCACGCGCACGTCCTTCGGGGCGATGAACCGGGCCGCGACCAGCGGGGCCGGGGCCTGCTGCTCGAAGCGCATCACGTGCGCCGGCAGCGCGCCGGGCGCGCCGTGCGCGGGCACCGGCACCGCGCCGGGTTGCGCCATCAGGGTCGGCCCGACCGCCAGCGCGCCGAGCAGGGTGAGCGTGCGTGCCTTCATTGGGAAGCCCCTTGTAGGACAGGCCTCTGGCCTGTCCAAGAAACGGGACAGGCCAGAGGCCTGTCCTACACGAGCAAAAACCCCGCACCCCGACAGATTGCGGAATGCGGGGTTCACCTGTCAGCAAACCGCGGCGCTACTTCGCGGGCTTCGGGTCCGGCGCGACTGGGGCCGTCGGGCCGACCGGCGCGATCGGCGGCAGGTCCGGCAGGCTCGCGGGCGGCTTCACGGTCGCGGTGCCCGGCGGGTTCACCGGGGCCAGCGGCCCGGCCCCGATGGGGGGCAGCGTGTCCACACCGCCGCCCTTCGGCAGATCGGGCAGCGGCTTCGGGTTCGGCAGCCCCGGCACCGGGCGCGGGCCGGGCACCAACATGCCGGGCGGCGGCGCGGTCATGGCCGGCGACACGCGGTTCTCGAGGTCGATGTTACCCATGCGGATCACGGCCAGAATCGTGCCGCGGCGCTGGGCCTCGGCCACCGGGTCCGCGCCCGGTTCCAGCCGCGTCGAGACCACCTCTTCCGCCCCGATGATCGTGCTGAAGTCCTGATTGATCGGGTCCGGCAGGTACACGACCTTCACCACGAGGTTCCCGGCCTTCGCCTGCGCGAAGTCGTCCGGGGCGAACGTCAGCGGCACCGACGAGTGCGACAGGAACGTTAGCGTCTTGGCGCTGGCCGGGGCCACTTCGAGCGTCGGGTAGAACGACTTGCCCGGGTGGTCCGGCAGGATGCTCGTGAGCCGCAGCCGGTACACCTGCCCTTGCAGGAAGTTGTACTCCTTCGGCGCGGTCAGCGCGTCCTTCTCGTCGTTGAACGAGCCGTCCGGCAGTTGCCACGTCACCTTCATCCCGGCGGGGCCGGTGAAGTTGATCGACGAGCGGCCGTTCGCCATCGCCGGGCGGCCCATGCCCATGCCGCCCATGCCGGGCATCATCGCGCCGGGGCCGGCGGCGACCACGCCGGGCGGCCCCATGCTCGGCACCGGCTGGATGCCGTATTGCGGCATGTTCGGCATCCGCGGGCCGTAGGGCACACTCACGCCGTAGCCCTGACCGTCGGGCGGGCCGTAGCCGCCGTTGGCTTGGCGCACGTACGGGTCGCGCATCACGACGCCGCCCATGCCGGGCACGAGCGCGGTCGTCGAGCCGTCGGCCATGGTCACGCGGTACGGGCTGACCGCGCCCGCCGGGCGGACGTTCATGTCGCCGAACAGCGTCGTGCCGCCGGCCTGCTGGACGCCGCCGGGCGCGGCCCCGCGGACGGCCATGACCGGTTCGCCCATCGGACCCTGAACGGAGCCGATCTCCTTGCCGCGGGTTACGGTGCCGTACCCGCCGGCGCGCTGCGTCGGCTGGCCGTGCTGCGAGTCGGAGCTGACGCACCCGCTCCCGCCAAGCCCGGCCAATAGTGCCAATGTGGTCGCGGTCCGCTTCATCGTTCCCCCCCGACGGTGGCCTGCGAATCGTTCACGTCAGCAGAACTTTCGGCACCGGCGCGGGCGGAACTTTGCACAAACGCGGAATCCCCGGCACAACCGGCCGCGCCGCGGCAAGCTGGCGAAGGGGGAGAAACGACGTGACGGCGCGCGGGCGCGCACCGCGGCTACTTGGACACGACTTGCGGCGTGTGGCCCATCTTGCGGAGTTCGTCGAGCACCGCGTCGAGCTTGCCGGGGCGGATCAGCAGCACCTTATCGGAGAGCCGCCCGGCGACCTCGCTCGCCAGCTTCTTGCGCGCGAGCAACTCCTCCGCGAGCACCGCGTCCTCCGTGAGAACGAGGCACACGCGCCGGTGTAACTTGGCCGGAAGACGAGCGGTCGGGTTGTTCATGGCGTGCAACGAGCCTCAATCGCTTACCGATTCGGGGCAATCCAACACGAGATCGGTGCCCGCGAAGAATGCGGCCATCGACGCGCGAGAGAACGGCCACCGCGCATCATCTTCGCCGTAGTCCGTCTCGAAATAGTCGACGAACTCCAACTCTTCCCACGGGCCGAGCGACGCCATGTAATCGTCGTACTGCCACTGAAGCTGTTCCCAAGTGGCACGCGCGTCTTTCAGAAGCAGCGTCCGAGTGCGACAGAACACAAGGTGCACGACGGTTGCCATGTGTCACCCCGCGGCGGCTTTGGTGGGGAGCATGTCGCGCTCGTCGAGGATTTCGTAGCTGTAGCCCTGTTCCGTGAGGAACATCTGGCGGTGGTGGGCGAAGTCGAGTTCGCGCGTGTCGCGCGTCACCAGTGTGAAGAAGTGCGCGTCGCCGTGGTCGCCCTTGGGGCGCAAGATGCGGCCGAGGCGCTGGGCCTCTTCTTGGCGGCTGCCGAACGTGCCGCTCACTTGGATCAGCACGTTCGCGTCGGGCAGGTCGATGGCGAAGTTGCCGACCTTCGACAGCACCAAGTGCCGGACCTCGCCGGAGCGGAACTTGTTGTACAGGTCTTCGCGCTCGCCGTTGGGCGTGCTGCCGGTAATCAGCGGCAGTTCGAAGCGGTCCGCCAAGCGGTGCAGTTGCGACAGGTACTGGCCGATCACGATGACGCGCTGGTCCTTGTAGCGCGCCAGCAGTTCCGCGACCACTTCGTCCTTCGCCACGTTCTCGCTGGCGATGCGGTACTTCGCGCGGTGGTCGGCGACCGCGTACTCCATGCGGGTCGCGTCGGTCGGCAGCGCGACGCGGATCTCGGTGCAACTGGCGTTGGCGATCCAGCCCTTCGTTTCGAGTTCGCGCCACGGCACGTCGTACTTCTTGGGGCCGATGAGCGAGAACACGTCGCCCTCGCGCCCGTCCTCGCGGATGAGCGTGGCCGTGAGGCCGAGCCGCCGGCGGGCCTGAATCTGCGCGGTGACGCGGAACACCGGGGCCGGCAGCAGGTGGACCTCGTCGTACACGATCAGCCCCCAGTCGCGCTGCTCGAAGAGCCCGAAGTGCGGGAAGTCCTCGGTCTTGTCCGGGCGGTATGTCAGGATTTGGTAGGTCGCGACCGTAACCGGGCCGATGTCCTTCGTCTCGCCGGTGTACTCCTTCACCTCGGCTTCGGTCAGCGAGGTCTTGTCGAGAATCTCGCGCTTCCACTGCTTCACGGCCGTGATGCTCGTCGTGAGGACGAGCGTGTTCTTTTGGAGCAGCGACATGGCGACGATGCCGACGACGGTTTTGCCCGCGCCGCACGGCAGCACGATGACGCCGCTGCCGCCGCGCACGTCGCCGCCGGCGTGGAACACGTCGGCCGCCTCGCGCTGGTAGTCGCGCACCGTGAACGGCGCGCCGTCGTGAACCATCGTGTCGCGCAGGGCGATGGGCAACAGCGCGCCTTCGGTGTACCCGGCGAGGTCTTCGGCCGGGTAGCCGACCGTGATGAGCGCCTGCTTCAGCACGCCGCGGTAGGCCGGCAGGACGGCGAAGCTGGTGTCGGTGCGCTTCTCGCCGAGGTACTCGCGCACCTTTTTGTTGCGGGCCAGTTCCGCGAGCAGCGGCTTGTCGAGGCACACGAGTTCGAGCGTTTCGGCGTCGACGCGTTGGAGCTTCACGCGCCCGTAGCGGGCGACGGTCTCGGCGATGTCGGTGGGGATGTTCGGCGGGACCGGGAACTTGGTGTACCGCTGGAGCACCGCGACGACCTCGGCGGCGCTGAACCCGGCGGCGGCGGCGTTCCACAGCGACAGGTTCGAGATGCGGTACGTGTGGATGTGTTCGGGGCTTTTTTCCAGTTCCGCGAACGGCGCGAGGGCGTCGCGGGCCTCGGTGTACTTCGGGTTATCGACCTCCACCATCACGGTGCGGTCGGGCTGCACAAAGAACGGGTTCGTCGGGTCGAAGCTGGGCGGCCCGCCGGGAGCGTGAACGACCGGGGTAGCCTTCGCGATCTTCGGCGGCATGGTCACCGTCATGGTTCAGAGGCCCCGGAAGCCTTTTCGGGGGCGAACGGCACATTTTATCGGGGCGCGCCCGGCGCGGACAAGTCGAACCGCGCGCGCGGGCGATTGCGTGCCCGCGGTGCGGGTGGTAAGGTATCATCGCTGGCGCGCCCGTACCGTTCGTTCATCCGTTCCCCCGTTGCCGCCGTATGTCAGTCACCCTCGACGCCTCTGGTATCGGCCAACTCGCCCTGCGCATGGGTCTCGTCAGCGACGAGCAACTGCGCGAGTGCCTGACCGAACTGGACGACAAGAAAGCGCCCGCGGCCGACATGATCCGCCTCATGGAGCGGAAGCGGATCCTCACGCCGTGGCAGGGGAACAAGCTCCTCAAGGGCGACACCGACGGGTACGTGCTGGGCGGGTTCCGGCTCCTGTACAAGATCTCGTCCGGGAGCTTCGGGCGCGTGTACCGCGGCGACGACCCGCGCTCCGGGCAGGTGGTCGCCGTCAAGGTGCTGCGCAACAAGTGGACGATGGACAAGCAGAAGGTCGAGCTGTTCATGCGGGAAGGGAAGCTCGGCCTGACGATCCGGCACCCGAACATCGTGTCCGTGCTGGCGGTGAACCAAGACCCGAAAACCGGGCAGTACTTCATCGTCATGGAGTTCGTCGAGGGCGGGAACCTGCGCGACCTGTTGCAGGCCCGCAAGAAGCTGAACCCGGACGAATCGTTGCGGATCATGGACGAGTGCGCGCAGGGGTTGGCGTACTCGCACGCCCGCGGGCTGACCCACCGCGACATCAAGCCCACGAACATCTTGATCGCGGTGAACGGCGGGCAGGCCAAACTCGTGGACTACGGGCTGGCCGAGATCAGCCAGAACTCGTCCGTCCACCTCCAGCGCCAAGACGACCGCGACGAGGACGTGGCCGTGGACCGCACGGTCGATTACGCCGGCTTGGAGAAGGCCACTAACCAGAAGGCCGGCGACGTCCGCAGCGACATCTACTTCTTGGGGTGCGTGCTGTACGAGATGCTGACCGGCGCGCCGCTCATGCCGGTGACGAAGGACCGGCAGGCCCGGATGGTGGCCCGCCGGTACATGGACGTGGAGGACACGCTGCGCAAGAACGGCCCGGCCCTCGGGGTGTCGCCGGCGCTCATGCGGCTGCTGAGCAAGATGGTCGCGTTCGAGCCGCTCCAGCGGTACCAGACCCCGACGCAGCTCGTCGACGCGATTCAGGCGGCGCGGGCCGAACTGACCGCGGGCACTACAGAGTCGCGCGTGCCGACCGGCCCGAAGACGCTTTTCGTGGTCGAGACGAACGAGAAGCTCCAAGACGCCTTCCGCGAGCGGTTCAAGGCGCACGGGTACCGCGTGCTCCTGTCCATCGACCCCGGCCAAGCGGTGAAGCGGTACGAGCAGCAGGCGTACCACGCGGCCGTGATCGACGCACGCACGGTGGGGCGCGACGGGGTGAGCGCGTACAACGGGCTGCTCCGCGTCGCCGACAACGGCGGGCTCGAAGTGGGCGTGATCCTGATCTTGGGGGCGGACCAAGCGAACTGGAAGGGCGAGGCGCGCGAGCACCCGCGCGGCGCGGTGCTGATCGACCCCGGCGTGACGATGAAGCAGCTCCTCGGCACGCTCGACCGCCTCGTTCCCGCCGACAAGTAGCGGCGCGTGCGGGGTGCTTCTGTAGCCGGCCTCAGTGAGGCCGGGGCTACACGCCAGGGTCAGCAATTGGAAGCCACGAGAACCTGACCGTTGGGTTCGCCCCGGCCTCACTGAGGCCGGCTACAGAAGGCGGCACAAGTCGGGGGCTGCCGGGGCGCGTGCGGGAAAACGCGGCAAGCCCGTCGAGCGCCTCGACGGGCTTCCGCGTTTGGGGATGTGGGAAGGTCGGCCGCGGGGTTAGAAGAAGAACCCGATGCCGACGTTGAACCCGTGCAGCAGGCGGAACCAGTTGCGCCCGTAGTTCGGGTCGATGTTCCCGAAGTTGAAGCCCACCGGCTCGCGCATGTACCGCGTGTTGAAGAACGTCATCCCCATGTACCCGATCCGCATCTGGATGCCCTCGACCGGGTAGAACCAGATGTTGGCGTTTGCGGTCACACTGGGCACGATGTGGAACGACTCGCGGCCGAACTTGGTCTGCGTCGAGTCGTCGCCGAGCCGGTACTTGGCCCGCTGCTTCGCCACGTCCATGTATGCGGCCCCGGTCAGGTCGAGGCTCGCGGAGAACATGCTCCCGAGGTACACCTCGTGCCCGCACCCGACGAACAGGCCGTACATGCGCTGGGACAGGGTGTTGGTGTAGTACGCTACGTTCTGCGGCGGGGCGTTGCCCTGATCGTCCGCGTCCACCGTGCGCCACGTGAACCGCTCGAAGAACCACGCGAACCGTGCCCCGGTCAGCCCGTACACGCTGCTGTACTCGGTGGCGAACAGCGGCGTACGGAGGCCGATTTCGGCCTGCTGGTACCGCTGCACGAACTTGAAGTCCATCTGGTCGGCCGCGTTCCAGATGCCGGCGGTGTTACCGCCCCCGGCGTTGGCGTCGGCCGCGGTGTCCGTCAGCGGGCCGACGAACGCCAGCGGGAAGTTGTACACCGGGGCGCTGAGGAACGTGTCCGCGAGGTCCGTGCGGCGCGCGAACCCCAGCGGGAACTGGGACGCCGTGGTGTGGTAGTGTGCGTCGTACAACTGCATGTAGTTGACGTACGCCCGCACCCCGGTGTCGAACTTGTACCCGATCTCGGTCCAGTGGCCCGGCTGGAACTCGCGCCGGCCCATCTTGCGGGTGTTCAGCACGTCCTCGCCGGTGCCGACGAACGTGCCCGGGGTGCCGGTGATCGCGCCGGTGGCGTCGAACAGCCCGCGGACCCCGATGGTCTGGTTCCCCAGCGCCTTCGTCTGCGTCAGCATGACGAACTCGGCGCTGATGTAGAACCCCGGTTGCCCGGCCTGCCCGGTCGGGATCGGCAGCCCGTCGCCGACCGGCGACGTCTGGAACCCGCCCTCCTGAGCGCGGGCCGTGGACGGCCCCCCCAGTGCCACGACCGCCGCCAGCACGGCTCCCCCGAAGTACCGATGGCGCATGACCCAAGTCCCCCTTCGACGACTGTTACGACCGACCGGCGCAGGCTCCCCAACCTGTACCGGCCCGGCTCACCCGGCCACGCCGGGCGAACCGTTCCCCTGTTTACGGTCTCTCCGCGCACGCCCCGATACGGAGTGCGGACGGAAAGTCGCGGGACGATAACGACCGCGCGCCGCCGGTCAAGCGGTTTCCGCCCGAAAACCGCGCGTTCCGCTCGAAAAAATGAGCCGCGCGGCCCGCGCCGCGCGAACCTACACGCGCCCCCGGCGAGCCGGCAAACGGCACCGACCCGCACGCCGTTGTGCAATGGGGAAGCCGGGGTATTGGGGCACGCGCCCCGGAGGAGTTCGCCGTGCGAACCGTGCTCGTGCTCGCCGCAATCTGGTTCTTCACCTCCCCCCTTGAGGGAGAGGTCGCCGCTCGGCTTTGCGAGCGGCGGGGGGGGGAGCTGTCGAGCGACTCAGGAGACGCCCCCCACCCACCCGCCGGCGAAGCGCCGGCGACCTCCCCCTCAAAGGGGGAGGTGAAAGACGACCCCACACTAGAAGCCGTGGACGCGCTCGCCGCCGACGCGCTCAAAGCGTTCCGCGTGCCGGGCGCGGCCGTCGTCGTCGTGCGCGGCGACAAGACCCTCGTGCTGAAGGGCTACGGCACGCGCGCCGCCGGCGCGAAGCCGCCCGTCACCGCCGACACCGTGTTCCCCCTCGCGTCTTGCACCAAGCAGTTCACCACCGCGCTGCTCGCGATGCTGGTAGACGACGGCGCGCTCGCGTGGGACGACCGCGCGAAGAAGCACGTCCCGGTGTTCAAGCTCTCCGACCCCAACGCCGACGCGCTGCTGACGGTGCGCGACCTCGTCTCGCACCGCACCGGCCTCGGGGGGCACGACCTACTGTGGTACCACGCGCCGTGGGACATCGACGAGACGATCAAGCGGGCCGCGGCCCTGCCGCTGGAGTACCCGTTCCGCGGCGGCTACCGCTATTCGAGCATCCCGTTCATGGCCGCGGGGCGCGCCGCGGAGAAGGCCGGCAAGGACTCGTGGGAGAAACTGCTCCGCGCGCGCCTCCTCGAGCCACTCGAAATGAAGGGCGTCGCGTTCACCACGGCGGAAGCGACGAAGAGCACCGACCGCGCGCGCGGCCACCGGCTCGGCAAGACCGGCGCGCCGGAGCCGATGCCGCTGTACGAACTGAAAGAGCCGAACCCGTCCGGCTCGCTGCACGCCACCGCGCGCGACCTCGCCGCGTGGCTCCAGTTCCACGTCTCCGACGGCGTCGCCCCCAGCGGCAAGCGCCTCGTCTCGGTGAAGGCGCTGCTCGAAACGCGCACCGGGCAGAACCTGATGCGCCTCGACGACGCCTCGAAGCGCCTGTTCCCCGACACCGTGCAGATGAGCTACGCGATGGGCTGGGTGGTGAGCGACTACCGCGGGCTGAAGGTGGTGGGCCACGGCGGGTTGTACGACGGGTTCCGCGTGCAGATCACACTGGTACCGGACCGCGACCTCGGATTCGCGGTCCTCACCAACCTGCACGACACCCGCGCGCCAATGGCCCTGACGAACGAACTGATCGACCGCTACTGCGGGTTGAAGTCGAAGGAGTGGATCGCGTACTACCGGAAGATCGTGGACGAGGACGCGGAGGCGAAGAAAATCGCGCTCGCGGCGCGCGACAAGGCCCGCGACCCGAACGCGAAGCCCGCGGTGCCGCTTGCCGACCTCGTTGGTGTGTACACGCACCCGGCCTACGGCCGCGCGACGGTGGCCCTCGCCGGCGGCGCGCTGACCGCGCGGTTCGGCGGGTTCGTGTGCCCGCTCGAACACTTCGAGCGCGACCAGTTCCGTATTACGGACGGGTTCTTCGCCGACGAGTTGGCGACGTTCGTGGTGAAGGGCGGCAAGCCCGCGGCCCTGACGCTCGCGGGCATCGAGTTCACCCGCTGACCCCGCGCGGCGCTACCTCTGCGGCTCGAAGTCGAGCGTCGTGCCGTCGGTGTCCTTCACCGTCAAGCGGTTCCCGTTGATAATGCACGTCTGCTGGTGCCGCCGTGAGCCGCCGAGTTCGCGCGTGAAGTTCCACACCACCACGTCGCCGGGGTCGAGCGTGTAGGTGCCGCGGAACTCGCCCATCGGCGTGTGGTACACGAGGCTCCCGTCGCGGTTGAACTCCAGTCGCAGCGTGCCCGCGGGGATGTCTTGGCCCTTCACGAACCCGCGGAGCGAGCGCCACCTCGTCCCCTCGATCTTCCCGGCGTTATCCGATCTTTCCCAGATGAACGCCTCTGGAAACGCAAATCGGCCGTGCGGCCACAAAGTACCCCCGCGAAGGGTGGTCCGCAACGATTTTCGCACCCGGATGAGGTCCCGACCACGGTCGAACGGTTC
>Ga0194132_10009781_pt1 | contig 13031 bp, 9 predicted proteins | sample TA2KigOf80mmetaG_FD_148612 | JGI IMG/M metagenome (GOLD analysis project Ga0194132, IMG submission 148612) | Freshwater microbial communities from Lake Tanganyika, Tanzania - TA2015054 Kigoma Offshore 80m | ecosystem: Environmental > Aquatic > Freshwater > Lake | place: Tanzania: Lake Tanganyika... | reverse complement strand
GGCCACCGGGGGGGCGGTGCCGGCGTCCGCCGCCGTCGCGCGGCGGCGGCGCTTCGGCGTACTCGCCGGCGCGGTCGCGCCGGCACCGTCGGCATCGCCGTTGCGCATCTTCCTCCTCGACTCGCTGCCGGTCTTCGCCACGGGACTCCGTTGGTGCCGCTCAGCGCCGTACGCTGCGCAGCGTCTCCTCGAGGGTGTAGAGCGGCTCGAAGCCGGTTTCGGCGCGGAAGCGTCGGCCGTCGATCGTGCAGGGGTACTTGGCGAAGTCGATCGCGTCGGCCGGGAACGGATAGAGCCCGTAGCGGAACAGGCGCGACAGCAGGTCGCGCGCGATCGTCTCGAGCACCGGGACCGCTGTTCCCCCGGTCTCGCGGATCGCGACCTTCAGCGGCACCGCACCCGGTCCGATGAGGTTGAACACGCCGCGCGCGCCGGTCTCGAGCGTGACCGCGATGGCCTCCGCGACGTCCTCCTCGTGGATGAACTGCATCATCGGGTTGAAGCCGAACACCGTCGGCACGTAGCGCAGCTTCAGGTACGCGCCGATCGAGCTGTGCACGTAGTAGCCGAGCGTGCTCACCGGGCGGAGGATCGTCGTGCGGATCTCCGGGTAGCGCCAGAGGAACGCGGTCGCGAGCGTGTCGACCTCCGCCAGATCGCGGATCTCGGGGTAGTGCCGGCTCACGTTGAGCGCGGTGTCCTCGTCCATGTAGTACGGGTTCTCGGGCAGGGCGCCGTAGACGTAGGAGCTCGACAGGATGACGAGCTTCTTCACGCCGTAGGCCGCGCAGTACTCGAGGATGCGCTTGGTGCCCACGACGTTGACGTCGTGGCGCAGCTTCTCGTCGAACTGGTGGCGGACCAGGCCCAGGTGCACGACGGCGGTCGGACGGTCCTTGCGGAACACGTCCTCGACCCTCTTGCTGCGCAGGTCGGCCTGGTGGAACGTCACCTCGCGCGAGTGGCCTTCCCAGCGCGCGGCGTCGATGCCGCTGATCGCGTAGTCGCGCGCGAGGCGCTTCGCGACGAGCCGTCCCTGGCCGCCCGCGATCCCGGTGATGAGGACGCGCTCCATGGGTCGAGAATCCGGGGTACTGGACGCCCCCGCCGCGTTCAACCCGTCGCGCGTGTCGGGAGCGCGGTCGCTCAACCGGATGCCGACCCCGCGCCGGCGGCGCAGGTCGCGTTCCGGTGACGGATCGTCGTCGCAGGTGGCCCCGAGTCCGCCGCGACGATCCGGCGCTGCTCCGCCATCGGATCCGCTCTAGTACTCCGGATGCGCGTTGGAACGCCCCCGGCGTTTCCGCTCGGCAAACTCAGCTTCCAACCGTCGAGTTCCGATCCAAATGCCTTGACCACCGGTGCGTCGACGTCCCGCGAGCGCTCGGGCTTGCGGGGCTGGTCGCGAGTCGTGCTCGGCCGCGGGGCACGCTCGGCCGCCGTCCGCGACTCCCTCCGCGAGGACATGCGGCTGGCGCTGCTCGACCGCCTGGGCGGCGTCATGATGGCCGCGGCGGTCAGCATGCCGCTGAGCCTCGTGGTCGACGTCGGCGTCGCTCCGGGCGAGCGCTATCTGCGCATGGTCGTGAAGCTCGCCATCGGGCTCGCGTACGTCGCGGGCGTGCTCCTCCTGCACCGGCTGCGAAGTGCCCGGGCGGCCCTGGTCGAGCAGGTCGTGCCGTTCGTGGCGGGCCTGATGTGCGTGGGCACGACCGCACCGGGCCTCGTCGCCGACGACGCGATGATGATCGCGTACCTGCTGTCCGTCGTGACCATCGGCGTCGCGGTCGTCCTGCCGTGGAGCGTGCGGGCGCAGCTCGTCCTGCTGGGGATCGCGGTCGCGTGCTTCGCGCTGACCCTGGTCGCCTCGCCGAGCGGTGAGGCGCTGTCGCCCGACATGCGCTTCGCGGTGCTCACGGCGATGTTCGTCTCGGTGGTCGCGGCGTACGCGCTCGAGGCGCATCGCGAGGAGACCCACCGCATCGCGCTGCTGCACGCGGGGCAGGCTGCGATCCTGCGTCGCGTCTCGGCCGACGCCGATCTCTCCGAGGTCCTGGGCCGCATCGTCGACCTCTGCGAAGAGCAGTTTCCGCGCCGGATCTTCTCCGTCCTGCTGCTCGACGAGGACCGGCGTCGCCTCCGCCACGGCGCGAGCGGACGTCTGCCCGCCGAGTGGGTCGCCGCGATCGACGGTGTCGAGATCGGACCCGACGTGGGCTCGTGCGGCGCCGCCGCGGCGCGGGCCGAGCGGGTCGTGGTCGCGAACGTCGCGACCGACTCGAAGTGGACCGCGTACCGGGACCTCGCGCTGTCGCACCAGCTGCACGCCTGCTGGTCCGAGCCGATCCGCGACGCGCGCGGCGAGGTGCTCGGGACCTTCGCGACGTACTCGAACGAGCCGGCGCATCCCGGTCCCGCGGAGATCACGCTCGTCGAGACCGCGGCGGACCTCGCAGGAATCGCGATCGAACGCCAGCGGGGTCACGAGGCGATCCGCAAGTACCTCACGGCGCTGGACGCCGCGCGCCGCGAGGCGGTACGCCAGGCGGGCGAGCTCCCGATCGCGCGCGACGAGGCGCTCGCGTCGACTCGCGCGAAGTCCGAGTTCCTCGCCAACATGAGCCACGAGATTCGCACGCCGATGAACGCGGTCATCGGCATGACGACGATGCTGCTCGGGACGCCGCTCACCGACGACCGGCGCGACTTTGCGCAGACCATCCGGATGAGCGGCGACGCGCTGCTCTCGGTCATCGACGACATTCTCGACTTCTCGAAGATCGAGGCCGGCCAGGTCGAGCTCGAGAAGCACCCGTTCGAGCCGCGCGTCTGCGCCGAGGACAGCATCGATCTGATCGCGCAGCATGCGGCGGAGAAGGGCGTCGAGGTGACGCTCCTGATCGGGCGGCACGTTCCGCGACGCGTCGTCGGCGACCCGAGCCGCCTGCGCCAGGTCCTGGTCAACCTGCTGAACAACGCCGTCAAGTTCACCGATGCGGGAGACGTGACTCTCGGATGCTGGGCGGTGCCCGGCGAGGAGGATCGCATCCACTTCGCGGTTCGCGACACCGGCGTCGGCATCCCGCAGGAGCGCATCTCCCGACTCTTCCGCCCGTTCACCCAGGGGGATGCGTCGGTCACTCGGCGCTTCGGCGGCACCGGCCTCGGCCTGACCATCTCGGAGCGCTTCGTCGAGATGATGGGCGGGGACATGTCCGTCGAGAGCGAGCCGGGTCGCGGCTCGACCTTCTTCTTCACCATCCGTGCCCCGGCCGAGGCGGCACAGCGCGATGCGGCTCCGGAAGCGCCCGCGCTCGCCGGACGCACCGTCCGGGTCGCGGACCCGCACGCGACTCGCCACCTCGGCCTGGCGCTCCAGGCCGAGGCGCTCGGCCTCGACGCCAGCACCGTGGACGGTGCCGGTCAGGCGGTGGCACGTGTGCGCGCCGGTGAGCGCTTCGACGTCGTGATCCGGGCGGCGACGGCGCTGACCGGCGACGAGCACGCCGCAGGCATCGACCTCCTGCGCGCCGCCGGCGAGCGCGCCATCCCGGTGCTCCTCGTCGGCGCACCCGGCCGCGACAGCCTCGAGGGATGCCCCGGCCCGCGCGTCGAGACCGTGCTGCGGCCGGTCCGGTCGTCGCAGCTCGCGACCGCGCTCGGTCGCCTGCTCGACGGCGGCACGCGCGCGTCGGCGCGCGCCCGGCAGGCGTCCGACAGCCTCGACACGAGCCTCGGCAGTCGCCTCCCGCTGCGCGTCCTGCTCGCCGAGGACAACCGCATCGATCAGAGGGCCGCGCTCACGCTGCTCGAGCGCATGGGGTACCGGGCCGACGTCGCGGCGGACGGCTTCGAGGTCCTGGCTGCCCTCGATCGCCAGCCCTGCGACCTGATCCTGATGGACATCCAGATGCAGGGCATGGACGGCAACGAGGCGGCGCGGACGATCCGCCAGGGCCGACCGCCGCACGAGCAGCCGGCGATCCTGGCACTCACCGCGAACGCGACGCAGCACGACCACGAGGCCTGCCTCGCGGCGGGGATGGACGGCTTCCTGTCGAAGCCGGTTGCGCCGGCGGCGCTGGCGAAGGCGCTCGACCGCTGCGCCCGCGCGCGTCTCGGCGACGTGGAGGACGCCGCGCAGCGGATGTCGGTCTGACGTCCGCGTCGGCATGCGCGACCACGAAGTGGCGCAGCCCTGCCCCGCGTCTGTAGCAGCGGGTGCCGAACCCGCGTTGGGGAAACGGGACGAGGGGCTCGGGCATCGAGGTGGCGTGTCGCGCGCGACCCTTTCCTTCTCCGCACCGCACGGGCACTGTCGGATGGGGCAGCGGGCACGGGAGGACAGGTGACGAAGACGGATCCGGCAGCGCTTGCGGAGCGGAGGTCGCGGGTCGGGCCGGCGATCGGCCTGGTGGTGCTGATCGCGGGCCTCGCGACCGCGTTCTCGGTGCTGCCGATCGGGTCCTGGCTCGCGTCGTTCCAGACCTGGGTGCGCGCCCTCGGCCCGGCCGGGTGGGTCGTCTACGCGCTGGTGTACGCGGCGTGCGTTACCCTGTTCGTTCCCGCGTCGATCCTCACGCTCGGCGCCGGCGCGCTCTACGGGCTGGGCGTCGGCGTGGGCGTCGTGCTCGCCGGTGCGACGCTCGGGGCGACGACCTCGTTCCTGCTCGCCCGCACGCTGCTGCGCGAGCGCGTCGAGCACATGACGCGCGGCAACATACGATTTCGTGCGCTCGACCGCGCGATCGCGAAGGAGGGCGCGAAGATCGTCTTCCTCGTGCGCCTGGCACCGGTATTCCCGTTCACGTACATCAACTACGCCTTCGGCCTGACCGGGGTGGCGACCACGCCCTACGTGGTGGCGTCGCTGGTCGGCATGGCGCCTGCGACCTTCGCCTACGTCTACATCGGCTACGCGGCCGCGCACGCGGCGAGCGGCTCCGCCGGCGCGCGCACCGTCGTGCAGGTCGTCGGCGCGGTCGCGGCGATCGTCGTCACGATCGTCGTCGCACGGATCGCGACGCGGGCGATCCGCGAGGCGGGGGTGGAGGAGCCGGTGGACGCCTGAGCCAACCGGGCACGCGGGGCCCGCCCCTCGTGACGGGTCGAACGGAGGGATGCCGGAACATCCTGGTGCACCAGTACGGGAACGTGCTCGACGATCTCGTCTACGAGACGATCTCGACGCGTCTCGGTGACTTCGCGGAGTTCCGGCGCCAGATCCTCGCTGCGCTGCCGGCGTGAGCCCGCGCCGCCGCCCGGCGGCGGGATCCCCGCTGGGCTCACATGGTGGGCCAAAGACCCCCGGGGGTCGACGGATACGTCATTTCGCGTATCGACTTCGCAGGGGTGTTTGACGGAATTTGGTGCGGACTCGCTCGCGCCCGGGGCCATCCGCCATGAAGCCGCGCCCGCCCAGCCTGATCCGACTCCAGCGCTGGCCGCTGACGCAGCTGATCGCGCGCGTGCTGGTGCTGACGCTGCTGTCGTGGAGCCTGCCGTTCGACGCGGCGCTGCCGCCGCGGGCGGCGGCGACCGAGGGGACTGCCACGTCGCCGGTCGGCGCGGTCACCGGGGTCCTCCCGCTCACGCTGTACGTGAACGCCGATGCGTCGGCGGCGTGCGGCGGCAAGGCGCCGTGCTTCGTGACGATCCGGGCCGCGATCGACGCAGGGGCCGCGGGACAGCGCATCGAGATCCAGGCGGGGACGTACGTCTAGCAGCTCGAGATCCACCGCAAGAACGCGGGCGCGCGCGCGACCGAGGCGGATCGCATCGTGATCGAGGCCGACCCGGCGGCGGCGCCGGGCAGCGTGCTGCTGCGCGGGCGCGACGCGCGCTGCGAGGGCGGCTACGCGGTGGAGTTCGCGCGGTCGAAGTACGTGACGCTGCGCGGGCTGACGATCGTCGGTGCGGGCGTGCGCGGCATCGGGCTGCGCGGCGGCAGCCTCGAGAACACCGGCATCCACCTCGAGCGCAACCGGATCGGGCGTGGCGGTCCGCGCGAGTGCAACGGCGGCATCGACGTCGGGCGCGGCAACCCGCAGACGGTGATCGCGAACAACCTGATCCACGGCACCGGGCGCAACGGCATCCGCTTCCGTGACGGGCGCGGCGGGTCGTACTACGTCGTGGGCAACACCATCGTGCGCAACGCGTGGAGCGGCATCCAGATCGCGCACGCGGCGGTGGTGGATCTGGTGAACAACGTCGTCGTCGGCAACGGCACCGCGCCTGGCGCGGCGCCGACGCGGGTCGGCGTGCGGCGGCTCAAGACGAGTCCGTCGCCGGCGTCGCAGGTGCGGCTGCGCGGCAACCTGGTGTGCGGCAACGCGGGCGGGGAGCTCGAGGGCCCGCTGCTCGACGCGAGCGACGCGGCGAACCTGACGCCGACGGGCCTCGAGGGTCCGGGCGTGGCCGCGAGTGCCACGTGCGGCGACCTCGCGGCGCTGTTCCGCGACGCGGACGGTGCGGACGACGAGGCGGAGACCGCCGCCGACGACTTCCGTCTGGCGGCGCAGTCACCGGCGATCGACGCGGGCGTGGACCCGCGGCTGCTGGGCGTGCCGGCGGCGAACGCGGTGGTCGAGGCGGACTTCGGCGCTGCGAACGCGCGTCCGCGCGACGGTGACGGCGACGAGACGGCGGAGTTCGACGCGGGGGCGCACGAGAGCCCGGGCGGGGTGCAGCCCAGCCCGACGCCGAGCGCATCGCCGTCGCCGAGCCCGTCGCCTACGCCGAGCGCATCGCCGAGTCCGAGCCCGACTCCCACCCCCGACGCCACACCGACTGCGGTGCCGACCGGGGTGCCCACGCCCGAGCCGACCCCGACGATCGCACCCACGCCGGTGCCCACGGCCAGTCCGACTCCGCCGCCTACCCCTGAGCCCACTCCGTCGTGCCAGTCGGGGACGGTCGGACCGTTCGAGGTCGTGCCGAACGGAAATCCGTACCTCGCCGGCATGCCGAACGGCTACACCGCCAAGAGCGACCGTGTGCCGGAACAGTCGCCGACGCAGCTCCAGGGCCTCGTGCTGAGCCCCGGCGCGCGTCTCGTGTTCCGCGCGACCGGTTGTGCGAACCTTCGGGGCGGTACCTGCAACTGGACGCCCGACTCGTCGGGCGGTGTCAGCACCGACGAGGCGACCGGGATTGCGGCGATCACCGGAACACCGTTCAACTCGCTGATCGGCGTCTTCCTGAGCGACGAGCGTCCCGATGCGAGTGCCGCTCCAGCCGCGTTGGACTTCGGTGTCGGGATGATCGGTCTCGCCTTCGCCGAGCTCTCGCCGCTCGTCAAGCAGCCGTTCTTCATCGGTGACGGCCTGACCGGAACGGGCTCGGGCGCGGTGCAGACCTTCGTCGTGCCGCCGGGGGGCGACCCGGCTCTTCTTCGGTCCGCTCGACGGCTTCGGCTGGTTCAACAACACCGGCGGCTTCCAGGTGATCGCCACGCAGATCTGTGCGGGCGAGCCCACCCCATCGCCCGTTCCGGTGCCGACGCCGACGCCGACCGCGAGCCCGACGCCGACCCCCGTCCCGCCGCTGCCGCCGGTCGCGAGCCCGGACGCTTACGCGGTGAACGCGGGCGATGTGCTGCGCGTCCCCGCACCCGGCGTGCTGGCCAACGACGACGACCCGAACGACGACCCGCTGACGGCGATGCTGGTGCGCGGTCCGGCGAGCGGCGAGCTCGTGCTGCGGTCGGACGGCTCGTTCGACTACGACCCGCTCGGCTCGCGCGGCCAGGCGTTCGTCTACTGCGAGGACTTCCAGGACGCCTCGGCGAGCCGTCCGGAGTGGTCGTCGTCGGCGCTCTACACCACCGCCAGCGGACGTCGTGCGCTGGGGCGGTTCGGCAACGAGACGGTGCGTCTCGCGCTCGCCGGACTGCCGCCGCACGAGAAGGTGACGGTGGCGTTCCAGCTGTGGGCCAACGGCTCGTGGGAGGGCAACGGCCCGACCAACGGCCCCGACGTGTTCCGCGTGCGCGAAGGCGGTACCGACCGGATCGCGACCACGTTCTCGAACGGGGGGCAACGCCAGGCGTTTCCGGGTTCGCACCCCGGCGGCGACAACGCGGCGTTCAGCGGGGCGGCGGAGCCGAACGCGGCCGGCTCGGTGTACTCTCTGTCGGCGAGCTTCGATCACACGGCAGCGACGCTCGACGTCGACTTCCTGGCCGAGGGGCTGCAGGCGTTGACCGACGAGAGCTGGGCGCTCGACAACGTCTGCGTCTCGATCGGCGCTCCGCTCGTAGCCCTGGTCGAGCAGCAGCGGAGGGAGTTCGTGGGCTCGCCGGAGGCGGACGACATCATGTCGGCGCCGGTGGTCGGCGACGGGAACGGCGATGGCACGCCGGACGTTCTCGTCGTGACGTACCCGGGCAACACGTGGTTCGGCGACGGCGTGCTGCGCGCGCTCTCGGGCGCGCCCGGGACGATCGTCGGTGGTGACCTGGTCCGTCCCGACACGGTGACGCCGACGGCGAGCAGCGTCCTCTCGCCATCCTATCCCGCCTCGCGCGCGATCGACGGTGACCTCGCCACGTCCTGGTTCAGCGCGCGCCCCGACCCGAACGCGTTCTACGAGGTCGAGTTCGCCTCGGACGTCGTGGTCGAGGAGATCCGCTACTACGGGAACCGCGAGTTCCCCACCGGGTACGACTTCACCTCGGGCCGCTTCACGATCCTCGCCGCCGACGGGACGGTGCTGCACGACAGCGGCGACGTCACGCTTCCCGCGCCGACGCGCGACCTCGTCGTCGATGTGGGTCGGGTCGTGGGAGCCCGCCGCGTGCGCTTCACCGCGTCGGGTTTCGAGACTCCGGGTGGCGACCACGGCTTCGCCGAGATCGAGGTGATCGGCGACGGTCCGGACCCGCTGCCGCAGCTCTGGGCGGTGACCGATCCGCAGCACCAGCTCTACTCGAGCACCTCGATCGCCATCGGCGACATCGATCTCGACGGTCGTCCCGAGATCGTCGCGGTGCACGAGGACGGGCGCTTGATCGCCTTCGAGCACGACGGGGCGTTCAAGTGGAAGAGCCCGGTCGTGACCACGGTCGGCTGGGGGGCGCTGTCGATCGCGGACCTCGACCAGGACGGCGTGCCCGAGATCGTCGCCGCGGGCGCGGCCTTCGACAACCAGGGAAACCGTCTGTGGGACGGAGGCCACGGCCGCGGCGGACGCAACGACGCCCGTATCTCGACCGTCGCCGACATCGACCTCGACGGCCGCCCGGAGGTGGTCGCGGGAAGGAGCGCCTACCGCCACGACGGGACGCTGCTCTGGAACGCGCCGATCGGCGACGGCTTCCCGGCGGTCGCCGACATCGACGACGACGACCAGGCGGAGATCGCCGTCGTGGCCTCCGGTCTGGTGTACCTCCTCGAGCATACGGGAGCGGTGAAGTGGGGACCGTTCGCGCTCCCGGGCGGCGGCTTCGGCGGCCCGCCGACGATCGCCGACGTCGACGGCGACGGTCGCCCGGAGATCGGGATCGCCGGTGCGAACAACTACGTCGTCTTCGAGCACGACGGCACGATCAAGTGGATGCAGCCGACGCGCGACGCGAGCTCGAACAGCACCGGCTCGTCGGTCTTCGACTTCGACGGCGACGGCACCGCGGAGATCGTCTACGCCGACGAGTACTTCCTGCGCATCTACGCGGCGCGACCGGCGCGGTACTGTACGCGCTCGCGCTCGGTTCTGGCACCGGGACCGAGCTGCCCCCGATCGCCGACATCGACGGCGACGGCCACGCCGAGATCGTCGCGATCGCGAACCGGTTCCTCGGCGGCGAGGCGAAGCAGGGCGTGTTCGTCGTCGGCGGCGCGGGCGACACCTGGGTGTCGACGCGCAAGCTGTGGAACCAGCACGACTACCACGTCAGCAACGTCAACGACGACCTGTCGATCCCGCGCGTCGAGCGCGCCAACTGGCTGACCGCCGGCCTCAACGACTTCCGCCGCAACTCGTTCTCGCCCGACGACCAGGAGCGCACCGAGACGTTCGTCTACAAGGCGCTCGACCCCGGTAGCCTCGCGTCGGCCGAGACGCCGGTGACGATCGAGATCCGCTCGCCGAACGGACCGCCCGAGATCGTGTCGCAGCCGCAGACGACGGCGTACGCGGGCCTCGTGTACACCTTCGCCGCGCAGGCGACCGACCCCGACGTCGGCGACGAGCTCAAGTGGTTCCTGCTCGACGGCCCGCCCGGCATGACGATCGGCGAAGACGATGGCCTCGTCGCCTGGACGCCGGGCGCGGGTGACGTCGGCGGGTCGTTCGACGTCACGATCCGCGTGCAGGACCTGCGCGGGCTCGCCGACATCCAGAGCTTCGTCAATTCGGTCGCGGTGGCGCCGACGCCTTCGCCGACGCCGGTGCCGACCGTGACACCGGTTCCGACACCGACCGCAACCGCGCCTCCGACGCCGACCGGCCCCACGCCGACACCCACCCCGGTGCGTGTCATCGCCTCGATCGCGGTGCAGCCCGCGAGCGACGGCGTCGTGGTGGGCGACACGCGTTCGTTCCGCGCCATCGCGACCTTCGCGGACGGCAGCGGCGGCGACGTCACCGCGTCGGTGGCGTGGAGCAGCGGCACGCCGGCGGTCGCGACGGTGAACGCGGGCGGCGTCGCGAGCGGCCTTGCGCCGGGCAGCGCGACGATCTCGGCGACGTCCGGAGCGGTGAGCGGCAGCGCGCAGCCGTCGGTGCTCGCCGCGGTCCCGGGAGACAGCACGCTGCCGGTCGCGGCGATCACCGCGCCGGCGGCGAATGCGCAGGTGACGGCGCCGACGAACGTGATCGGCACGGCGAGCGACGCGAGCTTCGTGCGCTACGAGCTCGACCTGGCACCGGTCGGCGAGACCACGTTCACGCGCATCGCGACCGGTGCGACGCCGGTCTCGAACGGCGTGCTCGGGGAGCTCGACCCGACGCTGCTCCTGAACGGGCCGTACACCCTGCGTCTGCGCGTGTACGACGCGGGCGGCAACGTCTCGACCGCGACCAGGACCGTGATCGTCGCACGCGAGCGCAAGGTCGGCCTGTTCACGCTCGCCTTCATCGACCTGGACCTCTACTACCTGCGTGCGCGCTACGACAGCCCACACTCTCCTGCGGCTGAGGCCGCCCCGCTCACGCGCACCCCGCCGATCGCTCGGCGCTGGGCTCGAAAGGTCCGCGACCGGCTCGCCGTTCGGTCGTGCCCCCTTGCCATGATGCGAGGATTTACTCATAAAGTACTCACATGAACTATTCGGTCGAGCAGCTCGCCGCAGCCGCCGGGGTCCGGGTCGACACCGTCCGCTACTACCAGGCGCAGCGCCTGCTGCCGCCGCCCAGGCGCGCCGGCCGCCGCGCTCTGTACGCGGAATCCCATCTCAAGCTCCTGAAGCGCATCCGCGAGCTGCAGCGCGACGGGCTGCCGCTGGCCGTGATCAAGCGCATGGTCGCGGACGGGAAGGGCACGGCGAAGCGCCGCGCCTCGGCGCTCGAGCGCGCGATCGCCGAGCAGCGCGGTGAGCAGGAGCTGACGCGCAGCGACCTCGCGTCGGCGTCCGGCGTCTCCGAGGAGCTGATCGCCGCGGTCGAGAACGCGGGGCTCGTCGAGCCGCTCAAGGTCGGCGGCAAGCCGCGCTACGGTGCCGCCGACGTCGAGATGGCGCGCGCCGCGCTGTCCGTGCTGCGCGAGGGCTTCCCGCTCACCGAGCTGCTCGGCCTCGCGATCACCCACGCGAGCAACACGCGCGACGTCACCGAGCGCGCGGCCGACCTCTTCGACCGCTACGCGCGCCGCCACAAGAGCGGCGAGGAGAGGCCGGACGAGGAGGTCGTCGAGAGCTTTCGCCGCCTCATGCCGGCGATCACGGCACTGGTCGCGCACCACTTTCAGCGCACGCTGATCGCGGTCGCGCTCGCGCGCCTCGAAGAGCGCGGCGAGACGCGCGCGCTCGAGGTCGCCATCGACGCCGCCGAGTCGGGACGCCTGGAGGTCGCGTGGCGCTAGCCGTGCCCGACACCGGCGCGGACCCCGCGGCCGCGCTGCCCGATCCCGGGGAGAAAGCTGCCGTCGTGCAGTCGATGTTCGACCGCATCGCGCCGCGCTACGACCGGCTGAACGCCGTCTTGACGTTCCGTCTCGACCGCGCGTGGCGCCGTGCCACGATCGACGAGGCGGAGATCCGTCCCGGTGACCGCGTGCTCGACGTCGCCTGCGGCACGGGAGACCTGGTGGAGCTCGCGCGCGCGCGCGGCGCGCGCGTCACGGGAATCGATTTCGCGGCCGGGATGCTCCAGGTCGCGGGGCGGCGCGGATCGCGCGGGCGCGTCGTGCGGGGCGACGCGCTCGCGCTGCCGCTCGCCGACGCCGCCACCGACGCGATCACCTGCGCCTTCGCGCTGCGCAACTTCGTCGCCATCCCGCCGTTCTTCGCGGAGGCCGCGCGCGTGCTGCGGGACGGCGGACGCCTCGCGGTGCTCGAGGTCGCGGAGCCGCAGAGCGCGCTGCTGCGCGCGGGGCACAGGCTCTACTTCCACCACGCGGTGCCCGTCGTCGGCCGTCTGCTGTCCGACCGCAGCGCCTACGCGTACCTGCCCGCGTCCACCGCCTACCTGCCGCCGCCCGAAGAGCTCGCGGACATGCTGCGCGCGGTCGGCTTCACCGACGTGCGCCGCCGCACCTTCGGGCTCGGTGCGGCACAGTTGGTCTCCGCCCGCCGCGCGCCCCGCACCGGAGCACGCCCGTGACGCGTGCGACCCGCTCCCTCGCGGTCGCGCACGACGTGATCGCGAGCGCCTCCTGCGTGCTCGACGAGCCCGTCGACCCGCTCGACTTCCTCGCGGCCTTTCCCGAGCGCCAGCGCTTCCTCTGGCTGCGCGACGCGGACGACGAGCACCTGGCCGCGGTCGGCGCGACGGCGATGGTGGAAGCGCACGGCGACGCACGATTCGCCGACGTGTCCGGCGCGCTCGCGTCGCTGCCGCTGGCGGGCGACGCCGAGCGCGCGGTCCTCGTC
>Ga0194132_10009776_pt1 | contig 13034 bp, 8 predicted proteins | sample TA2KigOf80mmetaG_FD_148612 | JGI IMG/M metagenome (GOLD analysis project Ga0194132, IMG submission 148612) | Freshwater microbial communities from Lake Tanganyika, Tanzania - TA2015054 Kigoma Offshore 80m | ecosystem: Environmental > Aquatic > Freshwater > Lake | place: Tanzania: Lake Tanganyika... | reverse complement strand
GCGATTCTGCTAAAACTAAAACTAGCTGTCCACTGCTTTTTTGCAGGGGCCGCCAACTGTCTCTAAACTTTTGTCTCACCGTAGGGGACAACCTCAATTGCCATCTACGAGCGCCTACTCGCCAACGGTCCCAATCCCGCAGTGGCCAATGAAGCCGCTTACGCTGCCGCTTTCAGCGGCGATCGGGTCAAAGCCGAAAACTTCGTCGCGCGCGCTTTGCAGAGCGCTCCGGCCGATCCGCGCTTCCTCGACACCGCAGGCGGCGTCGCCTACTACTTCGGTGACTATGCCGCTGCCGCGCGAAGCTACGCCGCCGCCAACGGGATCAACAAAGCTGCCGAAGCCTTCGCTCTCGCCGGCGATAGAGCCAGTGCCGAACCCATACTGTCGAAACAGACGGATGACGGATTGGCGAAAGCGTTGTGGCTCTGGCGCACAAAACAGCGTGCCGCCGCACTCGCGGAGTTGGAGAAATCGTCTCATCCGCGAGCTCCGTTCTATCTCGCCCTGAGCAAGCTACACGCCAGAGATTTTGCGGGAGCCAGAGCGCTTCGCCAGCGGATATCACCATCGACGGTCGAGTTCGTCATCCTCTCCGCCCTCATCGACGAGCCTCCGGCCAATGCGGCGGAAGCGATACATGCTGTTCATGCGTTCCTCCACGGCGACAGACAAAGGAGCCTCGCCCAAATTTCTCTGGCCAAAGCCAAACTTCATCCGTTTGCCGACAGCAGCCTTCGCCGGATTGAGGCCGCGGTTAAAGGCGAGAAGTCGAACGGATACATTCCCGCATCCCTCGACGACTGGCTTGCGTTCCTTGCCGTCTGAAAACCTGTAGCACTATCGGACCTGGAAGATCGACAGTGTCACACTCATCGACGGCCTTTAGTTAGTGCGCGTGTTCGCGACCCTTCACGCGGTCGTACAAGTGACCCGTGCAAGTTGATCCCAAGCCCGTGTTGTAGTGCGAGGTGATCCCGAGCGCCTCGACGAGGTCCTCGGTAAATGCGTGCAGCGCTTTCAGATGATCCGCCAATGCCGCGTGCTTGTGCCCATCGCGGGTGACGAAAAACATCTGATAGCCGCCATGCACCAGGCGCGCTACTTCCTTGCCGTGCACGAGCAAACCGGCTTCGCCGATCTCCGGCAGTCCGTCGGCGCCTTCGGCGATCGCGCAGCCGAGTCCACGCCGCGTGACGAGGTTGCCGTCGACGGCAAATCCAGCGCTTCGTGCCGCGCTCAAACGATCAGAGTAGGTAAGTTTCCGTTCCGGTTCCCGGCGAAAGAACATATCTCCCCATTATAATCTCCCCAATGGCCTATATTCTCTCTCTCGACGAAGGAACTACTTCCGCGCGCGCCGCGCTCTACGACCGCGAGGCCCGCCGCGTAGCCATGCGGTCGGCTGCAACCGTCTCGCGGTTCCCCAATCCCGGCTGGGTGGAGCAGGACGCCAACCAAATCTGGACCGCGCAGATCGACGCTGTCAAAGAGACCCTCGCGCAAGCCGGTGCAAAGCCCGCCGATATCGCCGCCATCGGCATCACTAACCAGCGCGAGACCACGGTCGTTTGGGATCGCCACACCGGCGAACCCATCGCGCCCGCTATCGTCTGGCAATGCCGCCGCACCGCAGCGCGCTGCAAAGAACTCGCCGCGCAGGCGGATGGGATCACGGCCAAAACAGGCCTCGTCGTCGACGCCTATTTCTCCGGCACCAAGATCGCATGGATACTCGACAATGTCTTCGGCGCGCGAGCAAAAGCGGCCGCGGGCGACCTGCTGTTTGGCAACATCGACACGTGGCTCATCTGGAAACTCACCGGTGGCCGCGTGCATGCCACCGATCCCACTAACGCCTCGCGGACCATGCTCTTCGATCTCGCCGGCGGCGATTGGGACGAAGACATGTTAAACCTTATCGGCGTACCCCGCGCGATGATGCCGAACGTTGTCGCCAGTTCTGCGCTCATCGGCCACACCAGCGGCGATGTCTTCGGCGCCGAAGTTCCCATCGCTGGCATCGCGGGCGATCAACAAGCCGCGCTCGCCGGGCAAGCCTGTTTTTCGAGAGGTCTTTCCAAGAATACCTACGGCACAGGTTGCTTCGCGCTCCTTCACAACGGCGGCGATCGTCCCGTTTCGAAAAACAAGTTACTCGCCACACGCGCGGCCTCGGCCACGACTGCAGCGCAGTTCGCTGTCGAAGGCAGCATCTTCATCGCCGGCGCCGCCATTCAATGGCTGCGCGACAAACTGCAGATCGTTCCGAACGCTCCCGAAACCGAGGCCATCGCCCAGTCGGTCCCATCGACAGGCGGCGTCTATCTCGTTCCTGCGTTCGTTGGACTCGGCTCCCCACACTGGAACGCCGAAGCCCGCGGGCTGCTTTGCGGCATGACCCTCGGCACGGCCCGTGCAGAGATCGTTCGCGCCACTCTTGAATCGATGGCCTATCAAACACGCGAACTCATCGAGGCGATGGAATCCGACAGCGGCGCCAAACTCGCTGAACTCCGTGTCGATGGCGGCGCGGCCTCCAACAATTTCCTCATGCAGTTCCAGGCCGATATTCTCGACACCCCTGTCGTTCGCCCCGCGGATGCCGAAACGACAGCGCTTGGCGCCGCGTTCCTCGCCGGCCTTGCCACTGGCTACTGGAAGTCCGTCGGCGAAGTCAACGCCTTTTGGCGCGCCGACCGCCGCTTTGAACCGCAAATGCCGGCCTCCCAACGAGACGCACTCTGGTCGGGTTGGAAGGACGCGATCCGCCGAGCGACATGTTAATTCTGCGCTACAACCGCGCAGTTCAACGCGGTTTGGAGTATCGTTACAGACGGAGCACTCCAACCTATGAAAAAAATCTTCCTTACGCTCGCAGCGTGCGCGGTTAGTGCGTTCGCGCAAAGCGCCGAAACCGCGGTATTTGTCGCCGCTCTCTCCCCGGCCAACGAAGTTCCCGCCATCACCGGCTATGACGCCTCAGGTACCGCCGTTCTGTACGCGCACGTTATGCGCAACGCCCAAGGCCAAATCGTCTCAGGCTCGGTCGATTTCGTCGTCTATCACAACTTCCCCGACACGCCGACCGTCACTGGCCTGCACGTGCAAAACGGCCCCGCCGGCGTTAACGCGGGCGTCGTCATCAACACCGGCCTCGCCGCCGGCGCCAACGCGCTCACCGTCGCCAACGCGCGCGGCATCATCGAGCGCCAGGCGCAGGTCATCGGTACCAACGAAGCGGGCGTCGCCGCTTTGCGTGGCATGTTCGACAACGCGGCCGGATACTACGCCAATCTCCACACCACCGTTTACGCCGGCGGCATCCTGCGCGGACAGCTTCATCGCGCCGAACGCCACATCGTCATGGGCCGCATGCTGCCAACGAAAGAAGTTCCCGCCATCAACGACTTCTCCGGCACTGCCACGGGATCGGTCGAAATCGTTCGCGCTTACAGCAACGCTCGCTACATTGGCGGCGCCGCGACCTTTAGCGTCGACTATACGGTTCCGGAACCCACTACGTTCACCGGCCTCCACATTCATCAGGGCCTCGCGACGGCCAATGGCCCGGTTCTGATCAACACCGGCATCGCCGCCGGCGCGAATTCGGTGGCCTCGGCAGCCAGCGGTAGCGGTAACATCACCCGCCGTGTCGAGGTGCCTACCGGGACCCCGGCATCGCTCGCACTCGACGGCGTTTTTGATGCCGCCGAAGCGTTCTACATCAACATTCACTCCACCCGCTTCCCTGGCGGCGTGATGCGTTCGCAACTCACGCGCACCGAAACAATGAGCATCCCCGTGTCGATGTCGCCCGCCAACGAAGTTCCCGCAATCACCGGTCTTGAAGCCGCCGCGGTCGGGACGTTCACCGTCAACGCGCTGCGCGGGCCAGACGGCGCCATCGTCGCCGGTGTCGCGACATTCGACGTCAATCACCGCTTCCCCGCCGAAACCCGCTTTACCGGTCTGCACATTCACGACGCCAAAGCTGGCGTCAACGGTGGCGTCACCATCAACTCCGCGCTCGCAGCGTTCGACAGCCCCACTGGCTTCGGCAACATTACGCGCTCGGTGAACGTCGGCGGCGGTCAAGCGTTGACGTCGCTCAACTCCGTCGTCGTTTCGCCGGAAAATCACTACATCAACCTGCACACGATGGCCAACGCGGGCGGCGCGGTGCGCGCGCAACTGGGCGCGGAGAACACACGTTCGCCTCAGGTCAGTCTCGTCATTTCCGCCGTCAGCGATGTCAACACTCGTGTCATCGCGCCCGCGGGGCAATTCACGATCTTCGGCCGCGATCTAATGAAGATTGGCGCCAATGTTGGCGGTATGGAAGCTCTTCGTATGCCGTCGGCGGTGAACGGCACTAGCGTCACCGTAGCCGGCCGCGCCGCGCCGATCGTGGCAATGGGCACTATCGCCGCCAATAATCCGCCCGACTATATCGTCGCGATGGTTCCGGTCGACACACCGGTCGGCGAGCAGGACGTGGTCGTGAAGACCGTCAATGGATCCTCGGCGGCGGTCAAGACCACCGTCGCCGCGCAAGCGCCGGCGCTGTTCTTCGACACGGAGGGCGCAATCGTTGTCCGGGCCGATAATCTTGAGCTCGTACGTCCCAACGCTCCCGCCCGCGCGGGCGAAGCGCTAGCGCTTCTCTCCACCGGCCTTGGCCAGACGACGCCCGCCCTCGCCACCGGCGAGATTCCTGTCGCTCCAAACGTTGTCTTAGGAGGCGTCACGCTCACCGTCGGCGGGCAGACAGCAACCGTCGCGGGAAGCACAGTCGTTCCCGGTCTACCCGGTTTCTACATTACGCTGTTCCAGATGCCCCGCAACGTGGCTGCCGGTAATGCCCCTGTACAACTGCGGATCAACAGTGTCGCCTCTAACACCGTGATGATGCCCGTCCGTTAACTACGTCAACAACAAGGCGCGGGTACAATCATATTAATGGGCTTGTACCCGCGCCTTTTCCTTTTTGCCTTCGCATGGCTCGCCGCCGCACAACCCGCCGTGACCAGTGCCGACCGCCTTGCCGCGATCCGCAACCTCGGCAAAGCATTCTACGAAAATCCAACGACGCACAAAGAAGCCGTCGCCGAATTCGCTAAGGCCGTCGCGATGAATCCGCGCGATCCCAAGGACCGCCTCAACTACGGCCTCGCGTTGCTGCGCTCCGGCGCGACAAAAGAAGGCATGGCCGAACTCGAACGAGTGCAGAGAGAAAAGCCCGATCTTCCGCACTCCTGGTTCAACCTCGGCATTCAGTGGAAGAAGTTCGGCGAGACCGACAAGGCCCTAGCACAGATCCGCAGATTCGTCGTCCTCGCACCGAACGATCCTCCCGGTCACTATAACCTCGGCGTGTTGCTCAAGCAGAATGGCGACATTACTGGCGCGATTGCCGCATTCCGGAAAACAACCGAACTTGACCCTCGCCTCTTCGGCCCGCACTTTCAGCTCTTTAATCTCTTCCGTCAATCCGGCAAGGCCGAAGACGCCAAGAAAGAACTTGAGATCTTCCAGCGCCTGAAGAAAGAGAAGGAAGGCGAAGCTGTTCCCGAAGACCTCGAATGGTCCTGGTTTTCGGAGATCTTCGACGAAGTCGAACCCGCCGCGCCGCCCTCTAAGGCTGCTGCGACGTTTCGCGACTTTCCCGTCGCCGGACTCGTCATCGATCCCGCTTCAGCTCGCATGCAGGTTCTCGCCAACGGCCTGCTTCTCGCTTCGAAAAGCGGCGTTGTTGTCCTGAACCGCGACGGCTCTACTCGCTGGAAAGCTTCTGGTTTCGCCGCCGCCGCTGGTGACGCCAACAACGACGGCGTGGAAGACTTCGCCGTTCTATCTACTCGCGGCGTGGAACTCTATCAAAATGGCGCCGCGCGGCTACTCGACAAAACTAACTACACGTCCGCGTTCTGGCTCGACTACGATCACGACAACGATCTCGACCTAGTCCTGCTCGGTGCGCAATCGAAACTTCTCCGCAACGAAGGCGACCGTGGCTTCAACATGCAGCCTTGGCCTTTTGCCCAACGCGCGGCGCAATACGGCTACGCGTTGCGGGAAGAGCCAGACTCCAAAGCTACCGACGTCGCCATCCACTACGCCGACGGGACAACGATTCTTCACCGCGATCAACTCGGCGGCAAATTCACTTCGCTGAAGGCCGAAGCCAGAACGCTGGTCCCGCCGCGTGACCTGGCAAACAAGGGCCTGTACGCCATCCACGGTGACTACTCCGACGCCGCCGACTTCAACGGTGACGGCCGTTTGGAGGAACTCCGCAACGCCGTGGCCGACGACATCGACCGTGACGGCCGCGTCGATCAGTGGGTCACAAACGGAAACTCCCTAATTCGCCGCCTTAACACGACAATGCCGCGCGGCAACTGGATCACCGTGCAGCTCGAAGGCGTCAAGAATCCCAAACTCGCTTACGCCGCCGAAGTCGAAGTCAAGGCCGGCCGCCTCTACCAGAAGCGTTTCTACACCGGCGCCCCGCTGACGTTTGCGCTTGGCGCGGCCAAGGAAGCCGACACCGTTCGCATCACTTGGCCCAATGGCCTCATTCAAGGCGAGGTGCATCAGGCCGCTAACAGGGCCTACGTGTACAAGGAAGCCCAGCGCCTCTCCGGATCGTGCCCGCATATCTGGACCTGGAACGGTCACGAGTTCGAATACATCTCCGACGTTCTCGGTGTCGCCCCGCTCGGCGCATCGTCCGGCGATGGCCAGTACTTTCCGGTCGATCATGACGAACATATTCAGATCCCCGCCTCCGCGCTGCGTGAAAAGGATGGTCTGTTCGAAATTCGCATCACCGAAGAGTTGAGCGAAGTCGCCTATCTCGATCAAGTGAAACTTCTTACAGTCGATCATCCAATCGGCGAGTCGCTTTACGTCAGCGACAAATTTAAAGCCCCACCGTTCCCCGATTTCAAACTCTACGCCGCGCGCACCAAGTGGTCCGCCAAACGCGACGGCAATGTCTTCGACTTTGGAGTCGCTCCGCCCAAGCGCTCGCTGCTGGTGCTCAACGGTTGGGTCGACTGGGCCGATGGCTCGACGTTCTTGCAATCCGCGCAAACGCGCGATCAGCAACTGCGCTTCCCGAAACTCGAAGCGCAAAAGCCCGATGGCACTTGGATCACAATCGTTGAAGACATGGGTATCCCCGCCGGCAAACCGAAGTCGATCGTCGTCGAACTCGGCGAACTGCCCTCGACTCGCCTCCGCATCGACACCAATCTCGACGTGCACTGGAACAATGTCTTCCTCACGCCAGACGTATCCGAACCCCAGACAACGATCCATGCTGCGAAGTTAAGCAGCGCTTCTCTACGTTTCCGTGGCTTCAGCGCCGTCACCATTCACCCGCAGCGCAAAGAACCGGAAAAATTCCACTATGGCCGAGTCGAGACGACGTCGATGTGGAATCCCACGCCCGGGCTATATACCCGTTACGGCGAGGTCAAACCGCTCCTCAATGACATCGACGACAAACTCTCCATAATGGGCAGCGGCGATGAGCTGAGGTTGCTCTTCGACGCGAAACTGCCGCCGGCTAAACCCGGCTTCCAACGCGAGTACATCCTGAAAGTCGACGGTTGGGCCAAAGACCGCGACCCAAATACTGCGTTCTCAAACACCGTCGATCCTCTTCCGCATCACGGCATGAGCCAATACCCCTACAGCGCAAGCGAACCGCATCCCGGCGGCGACTGGATCAAACGATACAACACCCGTCCCGCGCTCCGTCTACTCCGTCCGCTGATTACTCAACGATGATCCGCATCCTCGCACTGCTCTTCGTCGCGTTACTCCTAAACACCGCTTACATCGGCGCATTCGCGGAAGCCAGCATCTTCTACATGGGCAATGTGCTGATGCACGTCGTGCTCGGCGCACTTGTCTTCGTGCTTGCTCTGAGGTTCATTCCGAACTGGCAACGAGCGATCGCACTGATCGTCGCAGCCACTGGCGCGTATCTCACCGTAATGGGCGCGACCACGCCGAATCGAAAAATCCTCTGGGCGCACATCGCCGTCGGCGCACTCGCCGCCATCGCTTCTGCCATAAGGTTCCCTCGCATTCGAACCGCCGTCGCCGCGCTGACACTCGCCGGCCTTGGCCTTGCGCTGCGCCCAGTCAAAGAAGCGCGCATCGTCAACCCCGAAGTCGTACCGCTCTCGATGGAAGAAGAAGGCGACGGCCCGAAAAGCCCCTTTTGGCCCTCAAGTTCCACAACGAACGTGAAGACGACCATCCCGTCGGACTTTTTCATGGACTCCAAGCTTTGCGGCGAATGCCACAAAGACATCTACGAACAGTGGAACTCCTCGATGCACCACTTCGCGAGCTTCAACAATCAGTTCTATCGCAAGTCCATCGAGTACATGCAGGAGCACGCCGGCACCAAGCCCAGCAAATGGTGCGCGGGTTGCCACGATCACGCCGTCTTCTTCAATGGCCGCTTCGACAAGCCAATAAAGGAACAAGTCGATACTCCCGAAGCGCAGAACGGCCTCGGTTGCATGTCGTGCCATTCCATCTCGCACGTCGATTCGTCCATGGGCAACGGCGGCTTTACGATCGACTATCCGCCGCTTCACGAATTCGCCTCCAGCCGTAACAAGTACATCCGCGCGCTCGACTACTTCCTCACCTACCTCGACCCCGAGCCGCACCGCAAGACTCTCATGAAGCCCTTTATGCGCAAGGACAGCGCCGAGTATTGTTCGACGTGCCACAAAGTCCATCTCGACGTCCCCGTCAACAACTACCGCTGGCTGCGCGGCTTCAACGACTACGACAACTGGCAAGCCTCCGGCGTCAGCGGCCAAGGCGCGCGCAGCTTCTACTACCCGCCGAAATCGCAGACCTGCAACGACTGTCATATGCCGTTGGTCGCCTCGGACGATCCCGGCAACATCGACGGCAGAGTTCATAGCCATAGATTCCCCGCCGCCAACACCGCCGTCGCGTACGTCAACAAGGACGCCAAGCAACTCGAAGCCACTGAAAACTTCTTGAAGTCCGGCTTCATTACCGTCGATATCTTCGCCGCGTCCGCGTTCAAAGAGGAAAAACATGCGGGACAAAAACGCGCCGGCGACGCCGCGCAGCAAGCCATGACGACATTCGCCGTCGGCGAAGAAGCCGAACAAAACACGCAGGTCTTCCTTCGCGAGGTCGGTGATGTCGCTGCGCCGATCGATCAATCGCCAACCACCTTCAAACCGGGCGACACCGTGCGCCTCGACGTAGTCGTCCGCACCCGACGCATTGGCCATTTCTTCCCCGGCGGCACCGTCGACGCCTTCGACATTTGGCTCGAACTCGAAGGGAAGGACGCAACCGGCAAGACCGTGTTCATCAACGGCGCCGTCCAAGACAACGGCAAAGGCCCCGTCGATCCCGCCGCGCATTTCTACCGTTCCTACCTGCTCGACGAAAACGGCGACCACATCAACAAACGCAACGCCTGGCAGGCACGCAGTACGATGTATGTGCGGCTCATCCCTCCCGGCGCCGCCGACACCGTCCACTACAAAGTCCGAATTCCGAAAGACGCTAAAGGCCCGATCGCCTTCACCGCGAAGTTGAACCACCGCAAGTTTTCGCACTACTACACGCAGTTCGCCTACGAGCAGTTCAAAGACAAAACACCCGATCTTCCGATCGTCACCATGGCTCAGGCCACCGCAAATCTCAAAATCGCCGACACTCCGTCGCAATGGAAGTCAGTCGCCGACAAAAAGAGCCGTGAACGCTGGAACGATTGGGGCATCGGAATGTTGCTGCAAGGCGATTTGAAAGGCGCCGAATACGCCTTCCGCCGCGTCACCGAAGCCGAGCCAGAATACGCCGACGGCTGGATCAACGTAGCCCGCGCATTGATTCAAGAAGGCGAAACCGACGCTGCCAAACCGTTCCTCACCAAAGCGCTAACGCTCTCTCCCGAGCTCGCACGCGCTCACTTTTTCAACGCCATGGTGCAAAAAGCCGACGGCGACTACGACGCCGCGTTAAAGAGCCTCGACAAGGTCGTCGCGCAGTACCCGCGCGATCGTGTTGCCCAAAACCAAATCGCTCGCATTCAATTCTTGAAGCGAGACTATCAAGCTAGCGTCGCCGCCGGAAAGCGTGTTCTGTTCGTCGACCCCGAAGACGTGCAAGCGCACTACACATTGATGCTCGCCTATCGTGGCCTCGGCGATACCGCCAGCGCCGAACGCGAACAAAAACTCTTTCAACGGTTCAAGGCTGACGAATCCGCGCAGGCCATCACGCAGAAGCCGCGCCTGCTAAAGCCCGAAGACAACAACGAACGCCAGATGATCCACGATCACGAGTCCAGCAAGTGAAATTATTCCTCCTCGCCGCCACTGTCCTTCACGGCCAAGCGGTGCAATTCACCGACATTACAAACGCAGCCGGCATCACTTTTGCACACAACGCCGGCAAGGCAGGGAAGCGCTGGCTGCCCGAAACCATGGGCAGCGGCTGTGCCTTTATTGACGCCGATGGGGACGGCTTCCCCGACATCGTCTTCGTCAACAGCCGCGACTGGACCTCGCGCGGCCGCCGCTCGACCCACACCATCTACCGCAACAACAAGAACGGCACCTTCACCGACGTGACAAAAGGCAGCGGCCTCGACGTTGAGGTCTACGGTCTCGGCATCGCCTTCGCGGACGTCGATAACGACGGCCGCGACGACATTTACATCACGGCCCTCGAAGGCGATCGTATCTACCGCAATGAAGGCAACTTCAAATTCAAGGACATCACGGCTGCTAGCGGCATCAACAACAATGGATTCCCGTCGAGCGCGGCATTCCTCGATTACGACAAGGACGGCCGCGCCGATCTCTTCGTCGCCAATTACGTCCAGTGGACCGCGCAGGGAGATGTTTTCTGTTCGCTCGACGGCTCGGCGAAATCCTATTGCACACCCGAAAGCTACAAAGGCCTCGCGAGCAAGCTCTACCGAAACCACGGCAACGGCAAGTTCGAAGACGTCTCGGCAAAAGCCGGCGTCTCAGATCCGAAGAGCAAGTCTCTCGGCATCGCAGTCGTCGACTTCAACAACGACGGCTACTCCGATCTCTTTATCGCGAACGACACACAACCCAACAAGCTCTACCGCAACAATAAAAACGGCACATTCACCGATGTCGCCGTGCAGGCAGGCGTGGCCTTCAGTGAAGACGGCGTGGCACGCGGCGCGATGGGGGTCGACGCCATCGATCACGACGGAAGCGGCCGCGCCCACATCCTCGTCGGTAATTTTTCGAATCAAATGCTCGGCCTCTATCACAACGAAGGCAACGGCCTCTTTGTCGACGAAGCCCCGCGCAGCCCCATCGGTCGCGCTAGTTTGCTTTCCCTGGCCTTCGGCGTCTTCTTCTTCGACTACGATCTCGACGGCCGCCCCGACGTCTTCGCAGCCAACGGCCACATCGACGAAGACATCGGCCGAGTGCAGCCCAAGGTTGCCTACAAACAACTCCCGCTCCTGTTCCGCAACGAAGGCAAGAGTCGCTTCCTCGACGTATCGAAAGCCGCCGGCTTCACCAAACCGCTCGTTGCGCGCGGCGCCGCCTACGCCGACTTCGACCGCGATGGCGATCTCGACGTTCTCATTTCCAACAACCACGGCCCTGCCTTGCTCTACCGCAACGACGGCGGCAATAAGAACAATTACCTGTCATTCCGTTTTAGGGGAAATGCATCGGCGCTAGGTGCAATCGTCCGCATCGGCACGCAATGGCAGACCATCCACAGCGGTTCCAGCTACTGCAGCCAAAGCGATCTCGCCCTTATCTTCGGCCTCGGCGACAGAACCGTCGTCGACAAAATCGACATCGAATGGCCAAACGGAAAGAAGCAGAGCCTGACGAACGTCAAGACTCGCCAACACCTCGACATCCGCGAGCCGTGATAACCTCCATCGATATGAAACGAGTGTTCGTCATCCCCGCGATGGTCTTGTTGACCGCCTGCAACGACAAACCCCAATCCGCCAGCAAAGAGCCAGAACCAGAAGTCTCCACGGCCGCCAGCGTCGCCTTCACCGAAGGCCCCGCGCAAGGCCCGGACGGGTGGATGTATTTCACCGACGTCGCTAACAACCGCATCATGCGCCACGACCCGAAGACCAAAAAGCACGAGGTCTTCCGCGCCGATTCCAACCGTGCCAACGGACTGCTCTTCGATGCCGAAAGCCGCCTCATCGCTTGCGAAGGTTCCGATCCCGAACACAACAGCCCGCGCGTAACCCGCACCGACATGAAGACCGGCAACGTCGAAGTCATCGCAGCCGAGTTCGAGGCCAAGACTTTCAACGCTCCCAATGACGTCACTATCGATGGCAAAGGGCGTCTCTATTTCACCGACCCCGCTCCCGACGCCACTTCGCAAGCTCCCGCCAAACCGAAGAATGCCACCGGTGTGCCCGGCATTTACCGCATCGATACCGACGGTAAGATCACGCGCCTCCTGACCGCGCCCGACACCGAATGGCCCAACGGTCCCATTATCTCGCCCGACGATAAGACGTTCTACATCATTGAAGCCAACAAAACCGAAAAAGGCACGCGCGCCATTCGCGCGTTCGATCTCTCTCCCGAAGGCACGCTGTCGAACATGCGCGTCCACTACAACTTTTTCCCCGGCCGCAGCGCCGACGGAATGGCCATCGATAAAGAAGGCAACATCTACGCCGCCGCCGGTCTCCACAAACTCCGAGGTACCAAGGAAACGCTTGATACAAAATGCGGCGTATATGTTATTTCGCCCGCGGGCAAGCTGCTGCGTTTTGTCCCACTTGCCGAAGACACCATCACCAACACCGCATTCGGCGGGTCCGACAACAAGACCCTCTACATCACCGCCGGCAAATCTCTCTTTCAATTCACCAACAACATCTCTGGACTCAACCGTTGAAGCACATCATCCGTTCGCTTGAGGTCTTGGACCTCCGCTACCCCACCGTCCGCCTCGGCATGGCCGGT
>Ga0194132_10009775_pt1 | contig 13035 bp, 15 predicted proteins | sample TA2KigOf80mmetaG_FD_148612 | JGI IMG/M metagenome (GOLD analysis project Ga0194132, IMG submission 148612) | Freshwater microbial communities from Lake Tanganyika, Tanzania - TA2015054 Kigoma Offshore 80m | ecosystem: Environmental > Aquatic > Freshwater > Lake | place: Tanzania: Lake... | reverse complement strand
GTGATCACCCTCGTTTCCCCTGCTCAAAAAACGAGCAGGCAGGTTAAACACCCTGGTCAATTTTCAATTGAAATTCACCCCAAAACCTGGTCAATTTTCGGTCAGCGACAACACCGCATGGGGCTGTTGCAGTGCAGGCAGATCAGCGGGAAGCACTCGAAGAGGCGAGCTAGGAGTGTGGCCCATCGCCACTGGGCGGCAGAGGCGGGGGCTGGGTGCGGTTGCGGATCTGAAGCAGGAGGAGCCAGTGTGTACGGCGGGGCACAGAAGCCATCGCTGAGTTCACCGGGCCGGGGCTGCGGATCGTTGAAGGCCTGGGTCCACAGGGCGAGGGATTGCCGAAGCGCAGCGTTGGGCGCGAGGCAACCGAAGTATCGATGCCGGTGGGCGCGCGGCGGGGGAACGAGGGCAGCGAAGCGGTCGAGCCGTTCGAGTGGGGAGACGATGAGACAGACGTTGCCCTTGGGGCCGGGCTTGGGGGTGTCGTAGCGGTAGCGAGCCGCGTCGATTTGGCGCAGGCGATCCTGGGCGAAGGCGGACCGTGCGCAGTAGCGCAACAGCCGCTCGAGGGCCTCGCGCTCGTGTGCGGGGATGAACACGCTGGCATCCAGACTAAATACACCGCCGTGGGCCCAGTCCAGTATGTCGCGGGCCTCCTCGGGTTCGAGAAATCCACGCGAAGCGGCGTAGTCCAGTAGCTTGGCGCGGATGGTCTGCTGCACGCCGAGGACGGCGACCGAATCGATGGGATCGGCGGGCACGAAGCGCACGCCGCCTTCGGGGTTGTTCTGGCACAGGCCATCGAGGACGATGAGGTGCAGGTGGGTGTGGGCGTGCAGAAGCGAGCCGAAGCGCTGGATGAAGCTGCCTCGGCGCTATAGCTCTTGCGCGGATCGAGCACGATCAGCTTCGCGCCCTGTGCTTGTGCGATCTTGATCGACTTGTACTCCAGCGCCCAGCTGTGGCGCCGAGGGTCATGGCCGAACAGAACGATGCACTTCGCATTGAGCACGTCGCCGCGAGGGTACCAGCCGTAGACCATGCGGTTGACGGCCGCCGTGTTGCCCATGCAGTAGGCCACGCCGCTGATGAAATTGGGCAGCCGAAGAGGTTCATGAAGCGGCGGCTCAGTCCATTGTCGTTGCCGTAGTTGGCAACACTGGAGGCGACGGCAAATGCCTCAGGGCCGTGGCGCTGGATGACTTGCGTCAGGCGCTCGGCGATGCCATCCGTCGCGCTGTCCCAAGATACCCTCTCCCAGCCGCCCTCACCGTGCGCACCGGTACGCCGCAGGGCATACAGCAACCGGTCCGGATGCGCGAACGACTTCGGGGCGTACGCGCCCTTCATGCAGATGACGTCCTTGAACAACAGGTGGTCCCGGGTGCTCACCTTGACCACACGCCCATCGCGGATCTTCACCGCGATCGGACAGAACCCGTCGCAACTGGTGCAGACCAGGTTCCGGGTTGCTTGGAGAGGGGTCTCCATGCGACTACTCCAGCTTGATGGGGTTGATAAAGATCCAGAGGCCGGGGGGCAGATACTCCGTGAATCCCTGAAACCACAGCACCTCGACAAAGTCACCGCTGATGACCAATTCCTCGTAATGTAGTGCAGTCAGATACGCCCCTTCTCATCTCACCTTGATGACGATCTTGCCTTTTGCTCGCCCCGTTGCAAGGTAGTCCATGGCTTCGTTGACGGCTTCGAATGGGAACACCCGATCCACAACAGGCCGGACCGCACCGGCTTCGATGAGTGTGGTGATCTGACTTAACTGCTCACCATTGGCGCGCATCAGAACAAACGCGTAGCTGATGCCGCGCTGGGCCGCTTTGCGGCGGATACCGAAGCTCAGAAGACCCATGACTTGCTGGAAGAACCAGTTCAATCCGCTCTCTCTGGCGAACGCGGGATCGGGCGGGCCCGAGATGGAGAAAAGCTTGCCCCCGGGTTTCAGCACCTCGAGAGACGCCTCGAGTGTGTCCTTGCCCAGGGTGTTCAGGACCACATCGTAGCCATTCAATACCGTGCTGAAGTCCTCCTTTCTGTAATCGATGACGATATCCGCCCCGAGACTTCTGACCAGATCCACATTCGCCGTGCTGGTCGTCGTCGCCACCGTCGCGCCGACGTGCTTCGCCAGCTGGATGGCAAACGTGCCGACCCCACCAGAACCGGCGTGTATCAGGACTTTATGGCCCTTCTTGAGTCCGGCGCGTTCGATCAGTACCTGCCACGCAGTGAGGCCGACCAGTGGGAGGGTGGCGGCCTCCTCCATGGTGATATTGCCGGGCTTCAACGCGACATCGGATTCATGCATTGCTATGAATTCCGCGAACGTTCCGATGCGGTCCTGGCCTGGCCGCGCATACACCTCGTCGCCAGCCTTGATTCTCCGGACCTTGGCACCCACACGAACCACAACCCCCGCCACGTCGTTGCCCAGGATCAGCGGCATTCGGTAGGGCAGGAAAACCTTGAACTCGCCCTCGCGAATCTTGAGGTCCAAAGGGTTCAGACTGGTCGCGTGGATTGCAACCAGGACATCATGGTCACGCACTTCCGGTTCGGGCATATCGGCCACGCGCAATGCGCTGTTGCGGCCGTAGCGATCGATGATGAATGCTTTCATGAATCTCTCCTCGTCTTGCAAAGCTCTTCCTCTACCTGCCCGAGACGCTCTTTTCCGAAGAACATCTCTTCGCCCACGAAGAAGGTGGGAATGCCGAAGACTCCGCGCTGAGCAGCGGCGTCAGTGTTGGCGGCGAGTTCGGCCTTTACTTCGGGGTCCTGCGTGGCCGTCAGAATCCCTTGCGCATCCAGGCCTGCGGCGCTGAGAACACCCGCTGCTACCGTAGGGTCATCCATCTTTTGCCCGACCTCCCACATTGCCGCGAGGACCGTTTCAATGTACTTGTCTTCCACGCCCATGCGCCGGGCAGCAATCAAACCGCGCATGATGCGCAACGTGTTCACCGGAAAATGCGGATTGAAGCGGAAGTCGTGTATTGCATGCTTCTTCATGAATCGCTGGCTCTCGAGCTGTTCGTAAGCCAGTTTGCCCTTCACACCACCGGACGCGACCATTGGAGGCTGATTGCCGGTGAGCTTGAACAAACCGCCAAGCAATACGGGTACAACATTCATCTGGGCACCGGTGCGATCCAGGATGGCGGGCAGCGCCTTCCAGGAAAGGTAGGCATTCGGGCTGCCAAAATCGAATAGGAAGTCAAGCGTCTTCACGATGCCGTCCTCTATCGCCGGGTTACCACTTCTCCAGCCATGGCCGAAGAACAACCTCGAAGGCCCAGGTCGACCGATGCTGGCGGTGCAACTGCAGATAGGTTTCCGCGATGCGGTCCGGGTCGACCATGTTGTCGTCGACCGTCGTACCGGCCAGTCGATGAGCGCGTGTCCCATCCTCCCGCTTCCAGCCGATGGCGGCATCGATGGGCACATTTGCAATGTGAATGCCCCGCGGCATCAGCTCGCGTGCCATGCTCTGCGCGAGGCCGGATTTGGCGTGACAGGCCATTGCAAAGGCGCCACTGTTCGGAAAGCCTTTGAGCGCCGCGCTTGCGTTTGTGAAGATGATCGTCCCCTTTGCGCCGTTCGCGTTCGGCTTGTTGTCCAGCATCAGCCGAGCGGCCTGCTGACCGATCAGGAATGCACTGAACGCGGCGTTCAGAAGCGTGTCGCGCGCAAAGACCGGATCTGCTTCAGTAATGCCCTTGCGGAAAATTTCCTGCATCCGGCCGTCGATGTTATGCACGACCAGGGTGGGCACGCCGAGATCCCGAACGACGTTCTTGAAGAGTTGCTCCACGGCATCTGGGTGGCTGGCATCACACCCGTAGCGGCGTACGCCGTGCGATTTCTCCAGTAGCTGCAAAGCCGGTTTGTCCGGATCTCTCGCCGCGACACCGACACGCATGCCTTGCTCGGAAAATAGTCTTCCGCAACTCGAACTGATGCCAGGGCCGCCTCCGATAATGAGTGCAATGTCCTGCACGGGGGCGCCCGAGTCAGGTGAAGTCGATTCAGTCATTTGTGCATGCTCCGTAGTTATGGATTTCGCAGCGGTTCTGCCGAATGACCTGCTTCAGTGATTCCACCAGGCCCGATCTGAGAAGGCGCGGAGGTCGAGTTCGTGTGTCCAGCAGGAGCGATGTTGCTGAGCGAGGTGGAGGTAGGTCTCCGCGACTTGTGCGGGCAGCAGCAATCCATCGTGCTCGTTGCCGCGGGTTTCACGCAGGCGTTGAAAAGCTTCCGGACCCAGCATCTTGCCCAGCGTGTCGGGTGCATCGACGGCGCCGTCGATCACGATATGGGCGACGTGGATACCCTTCGACGCGAATTCCGCATTGAGTGACTGGCATAGCATCCGTCGCCCGCCCATGGCGGCCGCGTGTGAATGCTGGCCCCTGTTTCCTCGCCTTGACGCGGTGGAAGAGGTCACAAGAAGAGTGCCTTTTCCGCGCGCTTCCATCGGGGGACAGACGACGGACGCGAGCCGAAACAGGCCGAACGTGCCGAGGTGCCAGCCGGTCTCGAAGGCCTTGAGGGAGGTGTCCTTGAGAGGCCGGTCACCGATCTGCGCGCCGAGGTTGTAGACCACGACTTCGATGGGACCAATCTCCGCCTCGATGGCGGTGACTCGATTTTCGATGGCGTCGGGTTCGGTCGCATCGAGCAGATACCCGGTTGCGGAGCCCCCTGCACGCTTGATCTCGGCAACCAGACGGTTCAGTCCATCGAGATCGCGCCGCCTGCACAGCACCGCGTGATAGCCCTCGCGCGCGAAGCGCTGGGCGACATGCCCGCCAATGCCGGCGCCGGCACCTATTACCAGACAGACTGGCTTCATGATTGCGTTTGCCCTATTCGTCGTCGCACACAGGGTTCATCGGCCACGCGCTCACGCTGATGGGCTACCACGTCTCTCCAAACGGCCGCAGTTCGACGTTGAAGGACCATGCCGATCGCGGTTGCTGGGTGAGGTGCCAGGCTTCATCGGCTATGGCCGCGGGCGCGATGAAGAAATCGTCTGGCTTGTCGTTGAATCGTTGGCGGGCCCAGGGCACGTCGATCACTGCGTCGATGACGATGTAGGCGACGTGCACGCCTTTCGGACCCAGGTCTCGCGCCATGGCTTCGGCAAGAATGCGTTGCGCCGCCTTGGTCGGGGCAAACCCCGCGAAATTCGCGCGTCCGCGCTGGGCGGAGGTGTTGCCGGTGACGATGATGGCGCCGCTACCGGCGCTGATCATGGCCGGCGCGACACGCCGGGCGAGATAGAGCAAGCCCATGGTGTTGACCTGAAAGTTCGCATTGAGCACAGCCGGATCGATTTCCATGAAAGTGCCCCATGCACCGCCCACGGCATTGTGGACCAGTACACTCGGCGCCCCCAGCTCTCGCTCTATGGCGAGCAGCGTCGAGTCGACCTGCGAGGGATTCGATACATCGCAGACATAGCCTTTTGCGCTGGGCACGGCGCTGGAGAGATCCGCGAGGCGCTCAGCGTTGCGCGCCAGCATGGCGACGCGGTAGCCACCCTTGGCGAAGCGCCGTACCAGCGCGGACCCCGTTCCGGGTCCGACGCCACTGATGACACAAACGGGTTCTGACATGTGCGTTCTCCTTATTTCGCGGCGCGCAGCGCCTCGGCGAGAAAATCAAGACGATCGTTGCCAAAGAACATCTGGTCGCCGAGAAATATTGTGGGGGAGCCAAACACGCCACGATCGGCGGCGGCCTGGGTGTCAGCGTCCAGCTTGGCGACAATGTCGGCGCTTTCTGCACGTTCGAGCAAACGGGAGGCGTCGAAGCCTGCACGCTCCAGGATTTCCATCATTGTGGCGCGATGCGAGAGGTCGACGGGCTTACCCCAATAGGCCGTGTAGATTGCGGCGACGTACTCCGCACCGCGCCCCAGTTCGATGGCAGCCAGGGCACCGCGATCGAACTGAGCGAAGTCAAATCCCTTGGAGTGTAGGTTGCCGGCAAACTCAACGCCGTAGCGTTTGGCCCAGCGCTGAAGATCGACGCCAGCGTACTTGTTCTTGTTCTGGCATTCGATCGTAGTGGGACGATTGCCCACGATGGCCATGAGATTGAGGATGCGGAATGGATGATAGGTAATGCGTGCGCCGTGCTCGGCCGCCAGTCGCGGAAGCTGGGTGTGCGCGAGATAGGAATAGGGCGATGGAAAATCGAAATAGAAGTCTAGTGTGTGCGCCATGACTGTGCTTTCGAAGTGAAGTGCGGGGGTTTGAAGGTGAGGGGTTGCAACGGGATTTCTGTTTTCGGTCAGGACTGGGACAGCCAACTCGGCGAATGCCGCCGCTGGCTACAAGTGCCCACCTTGGCTAGCTTCCGGACCCGAGATGAGCATGAATTGGGGTCACTATTATGATCATCATATTTAGGCTTAGAAGAACTCCAATCACCCTTGATCATGATGAACTTAGCTACCGACCGGGGTGAGTTGCTTCAGCGCGGCAGTGACAGCTGCCTCGGCAAGCTTGGGGTCGTCGACAGCGCGCGCCAATAACAGAGTCCCCACCATCGTGGCGACGACCACAAGCGCACGTTCATGTGCACCGGGCTGCCCCCAGTCCGGAGACTGCCGCGCGACGAGATCGATCATTTCCTTGATGCGGCGCGTAGCCGCACGCCTCACTTCGGGCGCCTGCCTCGGCATCTCCGACCCGAGCGCGGCTACTGCGCAACCCGTTTCAACACCTTGAATGTGCGCCTTTGAAAGGTAGGCCTGGATCATCGCGGGGAGCGCCTGCGTTTCAGGAGACCGGGCGGCTATGCGCTCCAGCATCAACAGGCCTTCCTGGCCCGCACGGTCCGCAGCCTCGGCGAGCATAGCTTCGCGCGAAGTAAAGTGGGCATAGAAGCCCCCATGGGTCAGTCCTGCATCCTTCATGATGTCGGCAACGCTGGTGCCGTTGTAACCGCTGCGCCGGATCGCGCGTGCAGCCACTTCTACGATGCGCTCGTGGGTGGCATCCTTGGACCTGCTCGGTGTTCTCTTCATATGACGGTTATCATAATTCATCGTGAAGCGCCGTGCAAGGCAGAATTTGCCGCGGCTACGACACGCTGGCCTAGCTTCTCTGGAAAAGCCTTGGACTGGAAAGGTCGTGGTGTAAGCTCCAACCGCCCTCTCACATCAATCAATAGAACAACCTGATCGATGGGATCGGCGGGCATGAAGCGCACGCCGCCTTCGGGGTTGTTCTGGCACAGGCCATCGAGGACGATGAGGTGCAGGTGGGTGTGGGCGTTCAAAAGCGAGCCGAAGCGCTGGATGAAGACCACGGCGCCCAGTCGGGCGGTGGGATCGGCCAGAGGTGTGTGTGCCCGCAGGTGTTGCTCGATGTGGCGGATCGCAAGCGCGATGGTACGGTTGAGGAATTCGCCATCACGGGCCAGGAAGTAACGCAGGCGCTTGGGTACCGAAAGCACCCACTGGCGCATCGGCACGGGCGGGATGACGGCGCTGACCAGGAGGGCAGCGGTGAAACTCATGCGCTTGGTGGTTCAGGACGGACACACGCCGCGTCCCTTGCAGGAGAAGGCGATCAGGAAGTCGTGCCCGCAGCCATCACAATAGGCGCGCGCAAAGCCATGGGCAAGGATGCCGCACTCGAGGAAGGCGCGCAGTTCACGCTCGACATGGGCGGACACTTGGCGGCTGGGATCCTCCTCGCGCAGCGCCAGCCAGGTGGCCAGGTGTTCGTGCACCAGGCGGTACAAGACGCTGCGCTCGGGCGTGCGGCGCCGATAGGTGGAGATCCGATGAGCGCCAGAGGAAGGCTGCGCGGTGGAACTGGGCACGGCAGTCGTGGGATGCCTTGGAGGAATCCGGGACTGTATGGGTGCTCAGTCAATCTGGGTATCGGTGGGTGTCTGTCAAGCTCCCGAGTGACTTCGCTGGCGCTTGGGCGGGCGTGAAGTCGTCGAGCACAGAGGTGCGTGACCTCGATCTGCGCGTCGCGCGCTTGGAAGGTGTCGTGGTCGGTCAGGTGCAGGCAGCAGCACACCGCAAGAGGGTGCCCCGAAAGGACAACTGAAAAGCGCGTGAGCCCGCCGGCCGCTGGGATCAGTCCGTCTCGCGGATGGCGTTGGCCCAGGCTTTGGTATCCACCTGCGGCCGGAGCGTCTCGCCGTGATTTAGTTCGGATAGTCGTTGCGCCTGCCCCTACCCGGGGTCAGGGTCCATGTTTGCCCTTACCCCGTTTTCGGCACAACTTTCTTGAACCGTCTGGTCTGGGGATTCGACTCATTGGTCAGATGCGTCGCGAAACGATGTACCCCGCAGGCATCACCCACCCGAACCCAAATTCAAGCGACCCACTTTCAAGGAGATACCAATGAACACCTTCGCCAAACTTTCCGCCCTCTCCCTCGCCCTGTCCCTGGCCGTCGGCGCGACCTTCGCCGCCGAAACCGACGTCAAGGTCAAGCACATCGACCAAGTCCAATCCGGACTTTACAACACCCAAACCCTGGAACTGGGCAACGCCTCGGGCAATGCCAGTACCAAGGCCCGCGTGCGAGCCCGGGACATCACCCAAAAACAAAAAGGCGACACCAACACCCAGGTCCTCAAGGCCGGAAATGCCGAGTCTGGCGGCAAGAGCGATGTCACTATACGCCAGGTCAAACAATCGCAGGAGGGCGTTGTCAACCTTCAGGAAATGCTCATCGGCAATGCCGAGTCCGGCGGCAAGTCCCACGTCTACCTCGAGAACGCAGCGCAGAACCAGAAGGGCAACTACAACATCCAGAAAATGTCGGCGGGTAACGCTGAAAATAGTGGCGAGAGCGATGTACGCCTAATCGACGCCGAGCAGACCCAGGATGGCGACACCAACCAGCAGCACATGAAAGTCGGTGATGTGGAATCCAACGGCAAGTCGAAGGTCGACGCCGCCGCCCTCAAGCAGGCTCAGGGCGGCCACGACAACCACCAGCTTACGAAACTTGGTAACGCCCGCAACGGCGGCAAGACCGACGTCTTCGCCGAGCACGTCACGCAGACCCAGTCCGACTACGAAAATAGACAGACCGCCAAAATCGGCAACGCCAAATAAGGAAACCCCGACCCCTCTTCACCAGCACTACCCTACCTTCATCCTCCTCCCCCTCGCGGCCCGGATCCCCCTCGATCCGGGCCGCTTCTTTTCCTCACAAACCCCTGTGAAAGCGCTGTGCCGGCACAATGGGCACCGCACCGGAGGCTAGGAGTTCCAAGCGATTCGCGGTTTGCGGGAGGAGTCAAGCGTGTGTCGGAAGCGGTCGCCATGCATGCCTGAGGGTGTCCAAAGCTGGGCAGCGCGCCGACAGGCGGGTCAGCGTCACGGTTTTGAGGACGTCAGACAAAGCGTGGCCCGCGCCGCCTGGCGCCGAGCCGCCAGGGCCGCGATCGGCGACCAGGGCAGGCCGCCCCCAATGGCACCGGAGATGGCTCTTCGAAGGGAAAGGCAGGGCCGGCTCGCCAAGCCGGAAGAAGTTGCAAACACCCTTGCCTTCCTGGCGTCCGACCGAGCGAGCTACATCTGCGTTGCAGTGAGCGAAGTTGGTGGCGGCGCGACCCTCTAACCGACCCAACGGGGTGAAGGCTTCTTTGAACGGCGCCCGTGCCACGCCGGGCTCGTTATTGATGGCGCTAACAAGAGCGCGAAGGTTCCCGTGCGCGTCATGCCATCCCTCTGATCGCGCAAGCGTCCGGTGAGCAGGCGGAAGGGATAGAGCGCGCATCGGCGGCTTCCGCCACCGGCCGGTAAGGCGTGAACACGTGGCGCGCACGCCCGCTCGGGGTGGCGAGAAGCGGCCGTCCTCGTAGAGCCGTGCACGGCCCTCGCTGTCGCCGGGGCGAAAGGGCCACTGGCGCGGGGCTGCGTCCAGCAGCAGCTGCTTGTACTATGCAGAGACGTACACCACCGCATCGACGATATGATATCCCTCGCCCTCAGCGCCGAGGATCAATGGATTGAGGTCGAAGCTGGCGACCTTGGAATCCGGGTCAGCCAGCATGCGCCCCACGCCGACACAAGCCTGGGTAAGTGCCCAAACATCCATGGCGGGATCGCCGCGAATGCCGCCGAGGAGCGGAGCGATGCGCAGTCGTTTGAGGGCAGCGCGGACATCGCTTTCATCGAAGGGCCAGACCAGTAACGCCAGGTCGGGCATGGCTTCGACGTACTTGCCGCCGTCACCTACTAGTACGACCGGCCCGAAAATCGGGTCGATGCGGCCGCCGAGCATGAGTTCACGCTGGCCCTTGACCTGACGCGCGACGACGCTGCCGTTGCTCACCGCCCCGCCCATCCGTAAGGTGCGGAAGAAGTTGTCGACGTGGCGGCGGACGTCATCTTCGTTGTCGACGCCGACCTTGACCAGACCCCATTCGGACTTGTGGGCAATGGTCGGCGAGCATCCCTTGAGGACGACCGGTTCATTGAACTCGCGGAAGGCGGCGACGGCGGCATCGGAGTCCTCGGAGTGACGAAACTCCACCACGCTCAGGTTGTGTTGTGCCACCTTGCGCAGACTTTCCACTTCGTCAAGCATGCGCAGTTCGCCGCTTTGCTGAAGTGGCGCCATGGGCATGTGGGGGTTGCGGTCTCGCACACGCTGAATGAGTTCGAGGTGGGTGAGGTATTGATTCAGCGCGGTGACGGCTTCGCTCTCGGTGGTGAACACCGTCATGCCTTGTGCTTTGAAGCGGTCGGCCACCAAGGCCTGCGGTGCCGACACCACCACGGGTTTGCCGGTGCGTTTGGCGAACACCGCCGAATCGGCGGCGAAAGCGGCGACATCGTAGCCTTCACCTGCCACCGGGATGCCGATGTGGAAGGCATCGGCCGCCGGGTCTTTGGCGATCACCGGCAGGATCTGGCTGAACAAGGCACTGTTGGTGAGTAGCGCCGCGGTGAGGTCGATGGGGTTGGTGGTGGTGGCAAAGCTGGGCAGTATCTTGTTGAGATCCTCGCGTGTGGACTGTGCCAGCGTGGCCAGGGGCATGCCCTGCTCGCTGGCGACGTCGGCGGCCATCACGCAGATGGCGCCGGAGTTGCTGATCACTACCAGATTGCGGCCCTTGGGTTTCCAGCCCTTCAGATAGAGCTCGGCGGAATTCACCCACTCGTTGACGTCGCGTGCGCGGGCGATTCCGTGCTGTTCCAGAAAGGCATCCACCACACGATCTTCATTGGCGAGGGCGCCGGTGTGCGAGCGGGCGGCGTCCTGACCGGCCTGGGTGCGGCCGGACTTGAGCGCAATCACCGGCAGGTTGCGCTCACGCGCCACCGCGGCGGCATCGGCGAGCGCGCCGGCATCGCGGATGTTCTCCAGGTAGAGCAGCAACAATTTGAGGTCGGGGTCTTCTGCCACCACTGCGGCCAGTTCGGCGACGTTGGCGTCGGCGTCGTTGCCGGTGGCATGGCAATGGCGGATGCCCAGCCCGCGCGCGCGCAGCAAGGCGTAGGGCACCACGCTCATGGCACCGCTCTGACTGATGATGCCAATGGGCCCATCCTTTGCCGGTGTTTCGATGAACATGGTGGAGAAATTGAGCACTGCACCGTTGCCGAAGTTGGCGAGTCCTTGCGAGTTGGGGCCGATCAGGCGCATGCCGGTCTCGCGTGCGATGCGCACCATCTGCTGCTGCTGGGCGATCGCCTTGGGATCGCTGGTTTCGCCAAAGCCTGACGAGAAGATCACACCGGCCTTGACGCCGGCCTGAGCACAGGTCTGCACGGCTTCGACAGCGGCTTCGCCAGGCACGGCGATGATCGCCACCTCGGGGATCTCAGGCAGAGCGCCAAGCGTGGGGAAACACTTGTACTTCTGCACGTCCTTGCGATTGGGGTTGATCGGGTAGACCTTGCCCCTGTAGCCATGCTTGCGCAGATAGAGCAGCGGGCGGCCGCCGATCTTGTTGGAGTTCTCGGACGCGCCCACGATCGCGATGGAGCGGGGGTTGAGCAGTGCGCGCAGGGGATCTTTGCTGGAATCGGACATGATGACTCGATGAAAGTGGAAAGTCTCAATCGCCGGCGGCGATGAATCGTGGAATGATGCGGTCACCGAATTCGATGAACTCGGCCGTGACCCTGTCGCCGATGCGCAGACCTGCCTGGCCATGTGCCATGACCCGGAAGCCTTCGGCGCAGTCCACCAGCACGATGGTGTAGGGGGCGTACTGCCGCAGGATTTCAGTGGGCGCGCGGGTGACCTCGGTGTGGGCGTAGATCACACCGAGGCCGCTGGCCTGTGCATTGACGGGTGAAGCGTGGCCGCAATGCGGGCAGAAATCGCGATGCATGTACCAGCGTGCCTGGCAGGCCGGACAGTGCTGATAGGCCAGTCCGGCACCGCCTTCTGTCCAGTCGAGAATGGCGGTTGCGCTCATACCTGCTCCAGTATCAGACTGACGTGAGATGACAGTACGCCGCCGTCACCGTGCAGGAAGGCGAGTGATGCGTCCTTGACCTGCCGCACGCCTGCGCGGCCAGTCATCTGCAAGTAGGCTTCCGCCAGATGCGCCATGGCACCGGCGACGCCACAGTGACCGTAGGAGAGCAGACCGCCGTGGGTGTTCATGGGACGTTCACCATCGTGATCGAAGTAGCCGGCGCGGGCAAACTCACCTGCCTGACCGCGTGGTGTGAGGCCAATCTCTTCGAGCAGGATGGCCAACGTGATGGTGAAGCTGTCGTAGATGGCCAGATACCGCGCGTCTTCGATCTTCACGCCTGCTGCAGCGAGTGCTCGCGCGGCGCTGTCGGCGGCGCCGAAGGCGCTCACGTCACGGGCCGCGCTTATATGCTGATGGTGATGAGCCTGCCCAGTGCCACGGATGCGAACCGCGTGAGTGTTGCCGCGTGTTCGGCTGATAACGAAGGCACATCCGCCATCGGACACCGGGCAGCAATCCAGCAGTTTCAGCGGCGCGGCAATGGTCTTGGAATTCATCACGTCCGCCACCGTGATGAGTTCGCGGAA
>Ga0194132_10009772_pt1 | contig 13038 bp, 11 predicted proteins | sample TA2KigOf80mmetaG_FD_148612 | JGI IMG/M metagenome (GOLD analysis project Ga0194132, IMG submission 148612) | Freshwater microbial communities from Lake Tanganyika, Tanzania - TA2015054 Kigoma Offshore 80m | ecosystem: Environmental > Aquatic > Freshwater > Lake | place: Tanzania: Lake... | reverse complement strand
CGCTGGAGGCGCTGCGCGCCGTGCTGCGCGACGCACGCCGGCACAAATCGCTGAATGCCGGCTGGCCGGAGGCCGCCGCCGCCGGGGCGCTCGGTCTGGCGCTCGCCGGCCCGCGCCGCTACGACGGCATCATGGTCGACGATCCCTGGATCGGCGAGGGCCGGGCGCGGGTCAATACCGACGATATCCGCCGGTCCCTTTTCCTGTTTTTCCTTGCCTGCCTGATTCATCTCGGGCTGGTCGGCGGCCTGGTGCTGGCGCGCCAGGCGGCCGGTCTCTGACTCACCATCCACGGGCGATTTCCAGAAGACGATCGAGATCCAGCGAGAGCGCGAGGTGAGCGGCTAGCCGGTCGAGTATCGCCTCGATGCGGGACTCGAATTCAAGATCGCTCGCCACGCCGAAGCCCGCGAGGAAGGCGCGGCGATAGGCATCGCCGCCGAACAGCCCATGGACATAGCAGCCGGCGACGCGGCCATCGGCGCTGGCAGCGCCCTCCGGCCGCCCATCGAGCACCAGCATCGGCCGGCCGGTATCCGGCCCGGTCGTGCGGCCGATATGCATCTCGTAGCCGGTGACCGCGGCACCGCTGAGGCTGTCCTGCGCGCGCAGCTCGCGCAGCACCTTGCCGGTCGCGAGCACGGTCTCGATGGCGAGCAGCCCCAGCCCGGGCGCGCTGCCGGCCGGGCCTTCGATGCCCTGCGCATCGACGATCCGCTGGCCGAGCATCTGATAGCCGCCGCACAGGCCGATCACCCGGCCGCCGCGCCGGACATGCGCCTGGATATCGATGCCCCAGCCTTGCTCGCGCAAAGACGCCAGGTCGGCGAGTGTCGCCTTGGAGCCGGGCAGCAGCACGATGTCGGCATCGCCGGGCAGGGGCCAGCCCGGCGGTATCAGCTCGAGCCGCACGCTAGGCTCGGCGGCCAGCGGATCGAGATCGTCGAAATTGGCGATACGCGGCAGGCGGGGCACGACGATCTTGATAGTCCGGCCGGCCGCGGAGTCGGCCAAGGCGTAGCTGCGGCTGTCGAGCCCGGCGGCGTCTTCGGCCGGCAGCAGGCCTGCATCCATGAACCAGGGCACCAGCCCGAGCGGCGCCAGGCCTGTGCGCGTCGCGATCTCCTGCATGCCGGCGGCGAACAGTGCCGGGTCGCCACGGAACTTGTTGACGATGAAGCCGCGCAAACGCTGACGCTCGCTCGGCTCCAGCAGCGCGACCGTGCCGACCAGGCTGGCGATTACGCCGCCGCGGTCGATGTCTCCGATCAGCACCACGGGCAGATCGGCCGCTTCGGCAAAGCCCATATTGGCGATATCGCCGTGCCGCAAGTTGATCTCGGCGGGGCTGCCGGCCCCTTCGACGAGGACCAGGTCGGCCTGCTCGCCCAGGTGCTTGAAGCTCTCCAGCACGCGCGGCAGCAGGGCCGGCTTCAGGGTGTGATAGTCGGCGGCTTTCACGTTGCCTTCGACCCGCCCCTGGACCACGAGCTGTGCGCCGATATCGGTCTGCGGCTTGAGCAGCACCGGGTTCATATCGCTATGCGGCGGCACGCCGCAGGCCCGTGCCTGCAGCGCCTGGGCCCGGCCGATCTCGCCGCCGTCGGCGGTGACCGCGGCGTTGTTCGACATATTCTGCGGCTTGAAGGGCCGCACGCGCAGGCCGCGCCCGTTGAAGGCACGCGCCAGACCGGCGACCAACAGCGACTTGCCGACGTCCGAGCCGGTCCCCTGCAGCATGATGGCCGCCGCTCTTGCTGTGCCGGAACGGCGCGACATCTCAGAACTCGACGCCGGCCTGCGCCTTGATGCCGGCGCGGAACGGGTGCTTGACCAGCGTCATCTCGGTGACGAGATCGGCCGCCTCGATCAGGGCTTCCGGCGCGTTGCGGCCGGTCAGCACCGCGTGCTGGTGCGGCGGCCGCGCCGCCAGCGCCTCCAGCACCCCAGCCAGATCGACCAGATCGTAGCGTAGCGCCACGTTGATCTCGTCGAGCACGACCATGCGGTAGGCAGGATCGGCGAGCATCGCCTTTGCCGCCTCCCAGGCGCGGGAGGCGGCGGCGAGGTCGCGCGCCCGGTCCTGCGTCTCCCAGGTGAAACCTTCGCCCAGCGTCCTGATGGTCACCAGATCGGGGAAGCGGGCGAGGAATTTCGCCTCGCCGGTTTCCCAGGCGCCCTTGATGAACTGCACGATGCCGACCTTCATGCGGTGGCCGAGGCAGCGCATGACCATGCCGAAGGCCGAGGACGACTTGCCTTTGCCCTTGCCGGTGTTGACCAGCAGGACACCGCGTTCGACCGTCTTGGTCGCCATGATGCGGTCGCGCGCCGCCTTGATGCGCGCCATTTTCTCGGCATGCTCCGTGTCGCCGCTCATGGACATTCCGCTCTTTCTGGCCTCTGCGGTGCCGAGACCGACGATGCGCCGATATCATCCAGCAGATCGCGCGCGCTGTTGGAGCGCGGCTTCCACAGATGGCGTTCCTGGGCGTCGATCAGGGTCTCGCACATCTCGCGCAGTGCCGCCGGGTTTGCTTCGCTGAGGAAGTGCCGCACGGAAGCGTCGGCGATATAGGCGTCGAACACCGCGTCGAAATGATCGTCGCGCACGGCGCCCGTGGTGGCGGCGAAACCGACCATGTAGTCGACGGTGGCGGCCATCTCGAAGGCGCCCTTGTAGCCGTGACGCATGACCCCAGCGATCCATTTGGGGTTGGTCACCCGGCCGCGCACGACGCGGGCGATCTCCTCCTCGAGCGTGCGGATACGCGGCTGCTCGGGGAGGGAATGGTCGTTGTGATAGACGGCCGGGTTGCTGCCGCCGAGATGCCTCACCGCCGCGGCCAGCCCGCCTTCGAACTGGTAATAGTCGTCGCTGTCGAGCAGATCGTGCTCGCGGTTGTCCTGGTTGTGGACGACGGCCTGCACTGAGCGAAGCCGGGCCGCGAACAGATCGTGCGCCGCTTCCCCGGCGGCACCGCCGCCATAGGCGTAGCCGCCCCAGGCGACATAGGCACGCGCCAGATCGCCGGCATCGGTCCAGCCGCGTTCGTCGATCAGCGCCTGTAGACCTGCGCCATAAGCGCCCGGCTTCGAGCCGAAGACCCGCGATGCCGCGCGCCGCTGCGCGGCCTTCTCCGGCAGGCCGTCGTTGCACAGCAGAACCGTTTCCTCGCGCGTGCGCGCCGCCAGCGGATTGTCCGCCGGTTTCTCGTCGAGAGCGGCGACGGCGCGCACCGCGGCGTCGAACAGGTCGATGAGGCCGGGAAAGGCGTCGCGGAAGAAACCGGAGACGCGCAAGGTGACATCGACACGCGGCCGGTCGAGCAGCGACAAGGGCAGGATCTCGAATCCGGTAACCCGGCGCGAAGCCGCATCCCAGGTCGGCCGCGCGCCGATCAGCGCCAGCGCCTGGGCGATGTCGTCGCCGCTGGTGCGCATGGCGCTCGTGCCCCAGGCGGAGATCGCCAGGGTCGCCGGGTACTCCCCGTGCTCCTGGGTGTAGCGCTCGATCAGCAGCTGCGCCGATTTCCAGCCGAGCTGCCAGGAGGCGGGGCTGGGCACGGCCCGCGTGTCGACCGAATAGAAATTCCGCCCGGTAGGCAGCACGTCAGCACGGCCGCGGGTCGGGGCCCCTGAGGGACCGGGAGCCACGCGCCGCCCGGCCAGCCCGGCCAGCAGGCCAGCGATCTCCCGCTCGCCCGATATGGCGATCGCCGGCCGCAACGTGCCGGCGATCCAGTCGAGGACGGGCTGCGTGCGGATCCAGGCTGGCTCGGCGACGGCTGTGCCGCCGATCAGCCGGCGGGACAGGCTCTCAAGCCGCTCGAGCGTGTCGCCGCGGCTGCGCCAGGTCTCGTTGTCGCCGAGCACGGCCGGACGCGGACCGCTCCAGGCCGCCGCCAGGTCGCCGTCGAGAGGATCGAAGCCGAGGCCGAGGTCGTCGGCGAGCGCGCGGAGCAGCGAGGCGTCGTGTCCTTTGCCGCTGCCGCGCGGGTTGCGGGCGACGGCCAGCAGCAGGTTGTCGAGCAGGCTGCCTTCGGGCGCCCGGCCGAAGATGTGCAGCCCATCGCGGATCTGCAGATCCTTGAGCTCGCAGAGCCAGCCGTCGAGCTTCTTCAGGGCCGCGTCGGTCGCCTCGCTGGCAGCGATACCGCAATCGCGGGCAAGGCCGCTCGCGACGGCAAGGTCGCGGATTTCCGAGGCGAGGGTCTTCAGCCGGCGTGGATCGAGGCCGCTGGCTTCGTAGTATTCGTCGATCAGGCGTTCGAGTGCCGCAGCCGGACCGTAGCTGCCGGCAACGGTCAGCGGCGGTGTCAGGTGGTCGATCACCACCGCGCCGGTGCGGCGCTTGGCTTGCGTGCCCTCACCGGGGTCGTTGACGATGAAGGGATAGAGGTGCGGCAGAGGCCCGAGGGCCGCTTCGGGGAAGCACTCGGCCGAAAGTGCGAGTCCCTTGCCCGGCAGCCATTCGAGATTGCCGTGCTTGCCGAAATGCACGACGGCGTCTGCGCGGAAGGAGTCGCGCAGCCAGGCGTAAAAGGCGAGATAGGAGTGCGGCGGCGGCAGGCTGGGGTCGTGATGGCTCACCGACGGGTCGAGATTGTAGCCGCGTGCTGGCTGCACCCCGACCACCGCATTGCCGTAGCGCAGGGCCGGGATGCGGAACACCCCGCAGTCGAGCTCGCCCGGCCGATAGAAGGGATCGCTCTCCGGCGGACCCCAGCGCTCGGTCACCTTGGCGCGCAGGCTCGCCGGCAGGTTGCCGAAGAAGGCGGTGTAGTCGATCAGCGACAGGCGCTCCTCGACCGCGCGGCCGCGAAGCTCCGCCAGCGCGTTCGTCGGTCCTGCCAGCAGCCGCGCCATCAGCGCCGCGCCATCCTCCGGCGGATCGATGATCCGATAACCGGCCTTGGCCATTTCACTGAGCGCGACGATGACGGCTGCCGGCGTATCGAGACCCACACCGTTGGCGATGCGGCCGTCGCGGTTGGGGTAGTTCGCCAGCACGAGGGCGACGCGGCGCTCGGCGGCTGTGGTGTGCCGCAGCCTTGCCCAGGCCTTGGCGAGACCGGCGACGAAGGCGACGCGATCGGACACCGGCTTGAGGCCGATGATGTCGGCCTCGCAGTCGGGGTCGCGGACGAGCAGGCCCTTGAAGGCGATGGCACGGGTGAGGATGCGCCCGTCGAGCTCCGGCAGCGCCACCGACATGGCGATGTCCCGCGGTCCCAGGCCGTTGCTGCCCTCGCGCCACGCGGCTTCCGTGCCGCTGCCGGGCACGGCCTGCAGCACCGGGCAATCCGACGGCGCCAGCGGATCGCCGGCTTCACCCAAGGCAAAGCCGGTCAGGTTGACGATCACGCCGGGCGCGGCCTCGGCGAGGATGGTGCGCACGCTGTCGGCGGCGAGCGGGTCCTTCAGGCTGGTGACGTAGAGCGGCAGCGGACTCATGCCGCGCTCGGTGAGGGCGGCGATCAGCGCATCGACGACCGCGGTGTCCGCGGCCTGAACCAGTGCGCGGTAAAAGACGACCGGCACTATCGGCGCGCCGCCAGTCCAGCGGCGTTGCCAGTCCTGGAGTGTCGCGTGAGCTGTACCGGGAGAATAAATCCCGGCGCGCAGGATGGGGGCGGGCCCGGGGGCCGGGATGGCGTGGCCGAGCTGGGCGGCGGCCCGGGCGAGAAAACCGGCGGCATTCGCCGCACCGCCGTGCACCAGGTATCGCCAGAGCGCATGCGCCTCGGGTGTCGGCAATGTCGTGAACCCGGCGAGATCCGGATCGGGCTGATCGTCCCCGGGCAGGAAGGCGGCTGGGATGCCGCGCTCGCGGCAGGCGGCGGCGATCTGCTCGACGCCGTAGGGCCAGTAGCTGCGTCCGCCGAGCAGCCGCACGATCACCAGTTTCGCGCGGGAAACGACCTTCTCGACGTAGAGATCGACCGACATGTGGTGCGACAGGCGCAGCAGATTGGCCAGACGCAGGCTGGGTAGCTTGTGCTCGGCGGCGAGGCGCCGGCGGGCGGCGGCGAGAGCCGCAATCTCGCTGTCGGCCGCGGTCAGCACGACGATCTCCGCCGGGCTCTGGCCGAGATCGATGGCCTCGCCGCCGCTGATCGTGCCGGGCTGGGCCGCCAGCAGATGCATCAGCCGGCAATCTCCTTGGCGATGCTCACGCGGTCGAGGCCCTTGCGGCCGATGACGACCAGCGCGCTGCGCCGCTCGCCCTCGCGCCACGGCCTGTCGAAATAGCGGTCGAGACGCGGTCCGACTCCCTGCACGGCGAGGCGCATCGGCTTGCCGGGGACGTCGAGAAAACCTTTCACGCGCAAGATATCGTGACGCGCGACGGCCGAGGCGATACGGGTCGCCAGGGCGTCCGTGTCGCTGACGGCACCGAGCGGCACGACGAAGCTCTCGAAATCCTCATGATCGTGCTCGCCTTCGAGGTCGGCGTGAGACTTGCGGCTGGCGAGATCGTCCTCGGCCGCGGCGCCGATGCCGAGCAGCGCCCTGGGGTCGAGTACCCCGAACTGCGCCGGCACCAGCTTGGCGCCCGGCCGCACCCGGCCGCCGATCTCGCGGCTCAGGCTGTCGAGCGTCTCGCCGGCCACAAGATCGGTCTTGTTGAGCACGATGAGGTCGGCGCATTGCAGCTGGTCCTCGAACACCTCCTCAAGCGGATTGTCGTGGTCGAGGGTCGGATCGGCCTCCTTCTGCCTGGCCAGCGCTTCGAGGTCGTCGGCAAAACGCCCGGCGGCGACGGCGGCGGCATCGATCACGGCGATGACGCCGTCGACGGTGACCCGGCTGCGCACCTCCGGCCAGGCGAAGGCTTTGACCAGCGGCTTGGGCAGGGCGAGCCCGGAGGTCTCGATGACGATGTGATCGGGGGCGGGGTCGCGCGCCAGCAGCGCCTCGATAGTGGGCAGGAAATCGTCAGCCACCGTGCAGCAGATACAGCCGTTGGCCAGCTCGATCACGTCCTCGTCCTCGCAGCCCTCGACGCCGCAGCCGAGCAGCAGCTCGCGGTCGATGCCGAGCTCGCCGAACTCGTTGATCACCAGGGCAATGCGCCTGCCGTTGGCCTTGGCAATCAGGTGCCGGAGCAGGCTGGTCTTGCCGGCGCCGAGAAAGCCGGTGATCACGGTGGCGGGAATGCGGGGCTTCATTTGATGTCCTTGAGCGTGAGAGGCAGCCCGGCGGCGACGAAGACGACGCGGGTAGCGATAGCGGCGATGGCCTGGTGGAGGAGGCCGGCGTGATCGCGGAAATCGCGGGCGAGCTTGTTATCGGGCACGATGCCCAGGCCGACCTCGTTGGAGACGAAGATCACGGGCAGGCGCAGCGGCGGCAGGGCTTCGACCAGGAGGCGCGTTTCTGCTTCCACATCGCGGTCGGCAGTAAGGAGATTGCTGAGCCACAGGGTCAGGCAGTCGACCAGAACCGGCCGATCGGCGGCGCGCAACGCCTCGACCAACGCCAGCGGCGCTTCGCGCGTCGTCCAGTTGGTGCCGCGGCGCTCGCGATGCTGGCGGATGCGCTCGCTCATCTCTGCGTCGCCGGCTTCGCCGGTTGCCAGGTAGAGTGCGGGCCGCGTGCCGATCAGGGCCTCGGCATAGCGGCTCTTGCCCGAGCGCGCACCACCCAGCACCAAAGCAAGCCTTGGCAAATCCTGCTGCGGGTCCGCCGGACGGGTGGCGGCTGGAACGATCACGACACGCCTCCCTCCGAGGACGGTTGCTGGTCAGGGCGCGCCTGCCCGCGCAAACCGCTGCGCGGTTTCGCCGGGGCGCGGCGTCCGGGAGGTCTCCTGGCTCGCGGGTCAGTGTGAAGCGGCCTTCGCCTTCCCGGTTACCCAGTGGCTGGAAAATGGCCGCGTCACTCGCCGCTGACAGTTGCGGGGGCAGCGCCGGTCTTGCACCGGCTTCCCTGTCCGGAACGCGAGGTCAATCTAGCACGCCCTTTACGGCGGGCTACAGGATTCAGCCTTGCCGGGTGAAGTACCGGGCGAGATTGGCGCGGATCCTGTCCAGCGGCTTCTGGCCGGCCGGAGGCAGCACGAAACCCTGGCCGGTGATCATCTCATAGGCGCCGATGTAGATGCGCGCCGCCTCGAGGATCACCTCGCGCGGGATTTCCGGGATCCTGTCCTTGTAGGGGTCGCAGCGTGCCGTCACCCAGGTGCGCACGAAATCCTTGTCGAAACTTTCCGGGCGCTGGCCGGTGGCAAAACGCTGCTCGTAGCTGGCCTGGAACCAGTAGCGGCTGCTGTCGGGGGTATGGACCTCGTCGGCCAGCAGGATCTGGCCGTCCTCGGTGAGGCCGAACTCATACTTGGTGTCGACCAGGATCAGCCCGTGGCGGGCGGCGATCTCGCGACCGCGGGCGAAGAGCGCCAGCGCGCGTTCGGAGACACCCTGCCACTGCGCCTTGGTCAGCAGGCCGCGTTCGAGAATCTCGGACGCGGTCAGCGGCTCGTCATGGCCGCCATCGGCGGCCTTGGTGGTCGGCGTGATGAGCGTCTGCGGCAGCTTCTGGTTGTCGCGCATCCCGTCGGCGAAGCGTGCGCCGTATATCTCGCGCCGGCCGGCCTTGTACATGGAAAGGATCGAGGTCGAGGTGGTGCCGGCGAGATAGTCGCGCACCACGATTTCCACCGGCAGGATCCTGAGGTGCCGGCCGACCACCACGTTGGGATCGGGATACTCGATCACATGATTGGGACAGATGTCGCGCGTGGCATCGAACCAGAAGCGTGCGATCTGGGTCAGCACCTGGCCCTTGAGCGGGATGGCCGTGAGGATGATGTCGAAGGCGCTGAGGCGGTCGGTGGCGATGAGGATGCGCCGTCCGCCGGGCAGGTCGTAGTTGTCGCGCACCTTGCCGCGATAGTGGTTGGGCAGCTCCGCGATCGTCGCATCGCGCAGCACGCTGTCGAGGTAGGGCGACAGCGCCGCCGTGTCGGGGGGCATGTCCTAGACGGCTGGCTGGTTGACCAGGCCGACGCGCCAGCCATGCCCGGCGGTAGCGTTCTCGATCAGGTCGATGCGGGTCAGCGACAGTGTGTCGATGTTCACGGCCAGGGCCGCTTCCGGCGTCAGCCCGAGGCTCAGGGCGAGGGCGGCGCGGATCGAGCCGCCATGGGCAACGCAGACGATGTCCCGGCCGGCATGCGTCTTCGACAGGGCCTCCACGGCTTTGTGTACGCGCTCCATCACCGTGACGAAGCTCTCGCCGCCCGGCGGCACGGAATGCGCCGGCGCCAGCCAGAAACGATGCGCTGCGGTGGTGCCGTGGCCGTAGGCGCCGAGCTCGGCATAGGTCCGGCCCTGCCACTCGCCGAAGCACTGCTCGGCCAGTCGGGGCTCGAGATGCAGCGGCTCGGGTGTCGTGCCACGCGCCTTGTGGATGGCGTGCATGGTGCGCTGGGTGCGTGACAGCGGCGTGGCCATCCACACCGCTTCGCGCGGCACGCGGCGGGCGAGGTTGTCGAAGGCAGCCGTGTTCGTCGTGTCGCAGGCGACATCGGTCTGGCCGTAGCAGCGCGCTTCGGGATTGGGGACGGGGGCGTGGCGTACGAACCACCAGCGGGTTTCGCTCATGAGCCTCTAGGGTGTGACGGTTGTGGCGACGATCAGGATAACGACCTCGGCACCCTGCTGCACGGCTCCCAGCGTGTCGCCGGTCTGGCCGCCGAGACGATGCTGGAGATAGCGCAGGAAGAGCGCGGTGAACAGGGCCAACAGGGCGATCAGCAGCAGGCCGGCGAGAAGGCCGAGACAGAGCAGGAGCACGATGCCGCCGAGGGCGGCGGCCTCGATCGCGGCGCGTTGGCTGGGGGTGCCGGCGGCCTGCGCCAGCCCGTCGGGCCGGGCCGGCGGCATGAGGAACATGACGGCCGGCAGTAGGGCACGCGAGGCGCAGGCAGCGGCGACGATGGCTAGGCCAGCCGCGTCGGGATAGCCCAGCGCAGCGATAGCGGCGGCACGCAGCCCGATGGCGATTGTCAGGGCGATCACGCCATAGCTGCCGATGCGGCTGTCACGCATGACGGCGAGGGCGTGCTCGCGGTCGCGCCCGCCGCCGAGCCCGTCGGCGGTGTCGGCCAGGCCGTCCTCGTGCAGGCCGCCGGTGAGCAGCACCATGCCGGCGACGGCGAGCAATGCCGCAACCAATGTCGGCAGGGCGAAGACTTCGGCGATGGCGAAGACCACGGCGCCGGCGATGCCGACCGCCAGGCCGGCGATGGGGAATCCGCGTGCCGCCTGAGCCAGCTTCAGGTCCGGCGCGTCATCGAGGGGAATGGGAATGCGCGTCAGGAAAGCCAGGGCGACACGAATCTCCAGCCACCAGCGGGCGAGGCTCTCCGGCATATTGGCAAGACGCGGGAAGTCGGCAGGCATGTGGGGGAATCCGCTGGCGGTCCGGCCGGGGTTATAGGACAGTCCCGCGCCGCCGCCAACGCACCCTTGCGAGTCTCGTCATGGCCGATCCCGCCGCACCCGTCGCCAGCTTCGCCGAGATCCGCGCCCTGCTGCCGGAGCTGCCGGGGCCGCACCTCGAGGCGGCGACCGCGGCGGCGCAGCGCGAAGCGATCCTGACCAAGCCGGCCGGCGCCCTGGGCCGGCTCGAGGAGCTGACGTCGTGGCTCGCCACCTGGCAGGGCCGGCATCCGCCGCGCATCGACCATCCGCGGGTCTGCGTCTTCGCCGGCAATCACGGTGTGGCGGCGCGCGGTGTCTCAGCCTTTCCCGCTTCGGTGACGGCGCAGATGGTGCAGAACTTCATCGCCGGCGGTGCGGCGGTGAACCAGCTCTGCAAGCAGGCCGATGCCGATCTGCGCGTCTATGAGATGGCCCTGGACCGGCCGACCCGCGATTTCACCGTCGCGCCGGCGATGAGCGAGGAGGAATGCGCCCGCGCCATGGCCTACGGCATGATGGCGGTGGAGCCCGGTGTCGATCTTCTCTGCCTGGGCGAGATGGGCATCGCCAACACGAGCTCGGCCTCGGCCCTCTGCCTGGCGCTCTTCGGCGGCGCGGCCGAGGACTGGACCGGTCCCGGCACCGGCCTCGCCGGTACGGCCCTGGCCAACAAGATCGAGGTGGTGGCCGAGGGCGTGGCCCGGCACAAGGCCGCTCTCGCCGATCCGCTGGAGATCCTGCGCCATCTCGGCGGGCATGAGCTGGCGGCGATCGCCGGTGCGCTGCTGGCGGCGCGCCTGGCGCGGATACCGGTGGTGCTCGATGGTTTTGCCTGTACGACCGCTGCTGCGGTCGTTTGGGCGCTCGACTCGCGGGCCATCGATCACTGCCTGGTCGCACATGTCTCGGCTGAGCCCGGACACCGCCGCCTGTTGGACAAGCTCGGCAAAACAGCGCTGCTCGATCTCGGCATGCGCCTCGGCGAAGCCTCGGGGGCGGCGCTGGCCGTCAACATCCTGCGCTCTGCCGTCGCCTGCCACAGCGGCATGGCGACGTTCGGCGAAGCCGGAGTCAGCGGCAAGAGCGCCTAGGCGGCGACCGGCTCCTGCTCGATGCAGATGGTGCGGCTGTCGGCGTCGGACAGGCGCACATCCAACAGAGCGCAGTGATGCGGGCTGCCCGATGATGGATGGACGCGGGCGCAGAAATGCCGGCAGCTGGCGCAGATGCCGAAGGCCCGGCCTCGGTTGCGCGCCAGGGCGTTGCGCAGCGTCTGCTGCAGGATCTCGACGAACAGCTCGGCGCGAGGTCCGGCCGCCTGTGCGATGTCATGCGCCAGGACCAGCAGCGGGTCGCGCTTGAGCGCGCGCTCGCCCTGGCGGGTCAGCGCCAGCTCGATCGAGCGTTTGTCGCGCGGGCTCGGTTCGCGGCTGACATAGCCCTTGCCCTCCAGCGCGATGAGCGTCTGCGACACCGTGCCGCGAGTCGAGGCAAGATAGTCGGCCAGTGCCGCCGGCGTGCGTGAGAAACGGTTGGCCTGCGCGAGATAGCGCAACGCGTCCCACTGCGCAGGGTTGAGCCCCTCGACCAGTTCGCCGCTGCGCGCCAGGCGCTCCAGGCGGTCGATGAGGTAGGCGGCGTCCAACGCCTTTTCCGACATAGTAGCGACTCGCTATTGCTCTTGACGACCCTGCCCAAGCTCGCTAGAGATTAGTAGCTACTCGCTACTAATGCAAGGAGTCCAGATGTCTCGCTCTCTCTTCGCGGCTGTCACGGCCGCAGCGCTCGTCGCGGCCACTGCCGCCCAAAGCCACGAGATCAAGGCCAAGGCCGCCGAGGCGGTGACCGCCTCGTTCGACATCCTCAGCGCTTCGGCCGAGGCCAAGGATCACCTAGTCACCTTCACCATGCGCACGCGCGGCACGGTCGGCGCCGACAAGCCGGCCAAGACCGGACACTTCGCCGGATCGGGCGTTCACGCCTACGTCTGGCCGACGAATCTCGATCCCGAGACCGTCGGCTTCGAGAAGGGCAGCGGCATCCTTGCTGCGGCGGTCACCGCCCATCCCGATTTCAACGACGAGCCGCTCTTTGCCAACAGGGGCGCGGAGTGGCATTTCCACTGGGTCGTTCTGGCCAAGGATCCGGCCTGCGGGGCCGCCGGGCTCAAGGTCCGCGACATCGAGCCCGGCGCCAAGCCGCGGCTGCCGAAGACCTGGCCGGGCGCGCCGATCTTCATCGATAGCCCCGGCTATCGCCCGCGGCTTGGTGGCAGTGCAGTGCGTGTGACCGTGCCCTTCGAAAGCGCCGAGGTCGCGCGTTCCGTCGGCTTTGACGCGGTGACGACGGCGCTCAAGGTCAATGGCAACCTGCATGCGCCGTTCCTTTGTGTGAGCGGCGTGTTCAAGGTCGCCTCGGGTGACCTCTCGCTGCCGGGCCGGGTACAGGCGAAGTAGCGAGGAGCGTCCAACTCCGCTCTCGCCATCGGCATGTATGGTTCGAGCAGTTCGGTACACCGGGGCCGGTACTCTCCCCGGTGGCCGAATGCTGTTTTGAGGACTGGGTCGGTGCCCCGCCGGCGGGGCGCCGATCGTCTTACTTCCCGATC
>Ga0194132_10009770_pt1 | contig 13039 bp, 9 predicted proteins | sample TA2KigOf80mmetaG_FD_148612 | JGI IMG/M metagenome (GOLD analysis project Ga0194132, IMG submission 148612) | Freshwater microbial communities from Lake Tanganyika, Tanzania - TA2015054 Kigoma Offshore 80m | ecosystem: Environmental > Aquatic > Freshwater > Lake | place: Tanzania: Lake Tanganyika... | reverse complement strand
ATCTAACGCCTCACCTAGTTTGTCGTCCAGTCGGTAGATGTCCCTAATTTGCTTGTCTGAACGTGTTTTCATAGGACAATAATGCGTCCCGTGGGAGTTAAACAAAAGGTGTAGGCCCTCGAGGGGCGTTGTGTAATTAGTTTGATTCCCCCAGGTTTTGTTCAATACCGGAGGTGGGTTACGTGCAAAAAATGCTGAAATTTTATGATAAAGAAATGGAGAGTGCTAAGAAAATTGATAAGAATTTAGATCCTGAAATATTAAGAAAAGAGATACTTTTTGCATATTCCCTCATGAATGAGCATTCTGTACTAAGTTGTTATGATACGGTATCACGTTTGTATGTTAAACAATTAGAGAAAACAATCAAGAAATCTAAGTGATTATTGCTTTTGGGCTTATTCTTGCAGACTTTCTGAATCTTTGTTTCGTCTCTTTTTCATCTGAGAGGGTTTGTAGATTTTTCGTAAATTTTTCTACTGTAGTTCCAAAGTGATTCTCCTGAAATTTATCAAACACAGATTTGATTTTTAATATTTTTCCGCTTTTTAGAATCTTCTTAGAATGTACTTGATAAGTTCCATGTGCAGTATTAATCACAAATTCATGTGGTCGATTATCATTAATGTAGCCAATTTCTAGTGGATCTATTACATATGTATCATCAAGAAAATTAGGCGAATTTCTTGCCAGAGCATTAGTATTTTCAAATGCCGGTAAAGCATAAAATATAGATCTGATACTACCGGCCGCTCGTGCTGCATCACAAATCAAATTGTGTTGATTGTTTCTTTTGTTATTATTGAAGTTAAATACAAATTTTGGCGGATCAAGTGAATGAACTTTTTTTGAATTGAAAGGCCATCATTGAAGAATTAGGACTAAGATCTATACTAGAATCTAATCCACGTGATCCCTCATATGACAGAGTGAATCCAAGTCGATCCAAGAGATCTGCCACCTTGCGTTCGTTATCATCCACGATATTTTTGATTTTTTCTTCCGCCAACTTTATGACAAATCCCTGCCAAAGGAACAACATGACGGAATATTATTTAGATATTGAAACATATTCGCCCAATGAACGGCCTGATCCGGCAGTAGACAAAATAATCACAATTCAGTATCAAAAGCTTTCAAAGAGCGGCGCTGCCGACGGGGATCTCAGAATCCTTACGGAATGGGACTGCGGCTCCGAGAAGAACATGCTTGACGAATTCAGAAGGACATTCATTACAGAATCAGACTTTGATTTCATCCCTGTTGGAATGAACATCTACGGTTTTGTTCTCATTGCAATAATAAGCAGATTGAACCACCACTTTGCCCTCAATCTCGGATTGGAGTTCTACAGAAACAGGCCTGTCATCGACATCAAACCGACACTGGTCATGATGAACGGCGGAAGACTGAAGGGATACTCGGAAGTGCTTGGAAAGTCAGTTCCAGGATCGATGATAAAGGAATGGTATGAAAAGGGAGACCATGCGTCGATTCTAAAATATGTTGCAGACGAGGCAGACAACTTTGTCAGAAAATATCAGGCGTTAAGGGACAGGATCATGAAGATTCAGCTACAGACGGTGTCATGATTTTGGACATTATTTTATCGACATAGTCATCATCCTCCTGGAAGACCACGTGGTTGTCCTCGAACTCCTTTTTCGTTTCGAATCCAAGCCCGCCCTTTATTGTGTCAAAGGAGCTGCTTTCTACAGCCACTATGAAGGACGTCAGCTCCACGTCATCCCTTTTGAGCTTTTTTTCTATCTCCTTCAGCGTCTTTCTGACCTCGATCTTTGCTTTCTTCTCCTCCGGTCCGTAAACAAGACCCTTTGGATCAATGAACGCAATCCTCTGTTTCTTCTCATCGACACACCACAAAATGAAGTCAGGATAGAAGTTGTTTGTCTCCGCAAAGAACCCGATGCCCTTCCTGCTCAGATTCCTCAGCAGATAGAATTCGGAATCTTTGATTCTGCCATCATTCCGGTGATCATGAAGGTATTCCTTCAAGTCCATGACAAATTTTTCCTCTCCCGCATTAAGACCCGGCGGTGCGACGGTCATCCTCCAGTTGTATACCATAAGCGGCTGGTACAGGTGCCGGTCAAAGATGATACTTGATATTTCTTTTCGATCTTCACGGTACATCTTGTCCGAGTCTTGCAGCAGCTTCCTTATCTCCTCAAGGAGACGGTTTTCTTTCCTGTCGACAAAAATTTTGTAGTCCTGAAAGTTCTCATCATCATCCTTCAGTACTGCGTATTCAAGGTTGTCCGTGACCCATTTTCTTTTGTGAGTGTTGTAAAACCCTAAAACGTATTTCTTCAAAATTCTGGCACACAGGCTTTCAATGAACTGCATCTGGCCGAACGTGTCAGCGTCGAACGTTTTGTCAAAGATGACACGATAGTTTTTTTGATCGATTATTTTCCTTAATGTTTGCTTGTCAAAGTGAAGATTATAGAGTTCCTTTTGCCGCTTGAAATCGTACAGTTCGAAGAAGATTTTGTCCCAATCAAAGTAATCGGCATATTGATGGACAGGAATTACCTTTTCTTCAATCTGTCCACTGTTTGCCTCCGTTTCCGTGCTTTCAAACAATTCGAATTTGGGCCTAAGATCTAGCCTTATTGTAGGCATGGAGGAGGCAAATTCCAGTGTGAGAGGTTCTTGAAACTCTTCTTCCTCCTTCTGCCTTATGGTTATCAGATGCCTGTTGAGAAAATCCCGGTTTTTCCTGATTCCAATCTCAAGCGTTTCTGTTTCCGAGATGCCTTCCTCCTCCAGCTGGTTTTTGAATGTGTCAACATAGTCGGCCTTGATTCCGAATATGTTTAGGGTTTCAAGGTAGCCAATATCGGTGCTGACATTTTTCCTTTCAAGTACTTGTTCGTCTATCAGTGCTTTCGAGCGTTTCATCAGGTTCTTGTATCCGCGCAGTCTCACTCCTCTGCCAAAGAGCTGGATGATCTGCGATCCTTTGCTTCGTCCCATGTTCAGCAGACCCATTGTGGATACACGGAAGCTGTTCCATCCCTCTATGAACTTCTTCGATCCCATCAGGACGTTGATTGGGGATTCTTGGTCGTTAATTGTATTAAAAAAAGAATCTGAGAATTTGTCCTCGCGGAGAACAAGACCGTGCTTTTCTTCCAGTTTTTTCTTAAATGATGTGACATCCCCTATGAAGACCAGTCCGAAATAATTTGTGGCGCCAGATACTCTCAGGCCCACTTCCCCGTTAGCACTGCTTATGCTGGAAAGTTCCAGTTTGCCTCCTGTGTCGGAGTGAAATACTGTCTGCAGTATGTCGTCATACATTTCTTCAGCAGTCAATTTTTTGTTTTTGATGAATGCCAGTGATTTTCCAAATGAGAATTCCAAGTCCCTTCCTTTGAGAGGATTTCTGTCGTTAACTATGTCGTCTATAATGCCGACAAACTCTTTTCTGTTTGTAAGATACCTGTTGAAGAAGGTAACAATGAACTGGAGATCGGACACGGTGTCATCATCAAACTTGTCCCCCTTTTGGCTGCTGACGCTGTTGCCGACAAAGATCCAGAGCGGCCTCTCGAAAAAGAATTCCCCAAGCTTTTGCTTGTTCTCCTCGTAGAAGATCATCTGCTGATAGAATGACATCATGTTTGCGAGAAGAATCAGATCTTTGTGCCGGTCATATTCGGTATTCCTCAGGTTCAGCACGGTGAACTCTTTCCCAAATCCGTCACGGTAGAAATGGGCGTATGAGTAATCCATGATGATTGATTTGGAATACTCATCAGTCAGATCGTCCCTTCCGGAGCCTATTGCCTCATCAAAAGTGGCACTGTACTCGAATGTGAACCCGATTTCGGATATTTTGTCCCTTAGTCCCTTCCATGCTTTTCCTGAAAATCCCTTGTGACCTTCATCTACAAAAACTAGATTGTTTCCCTCAAATGATCCTACTTCCACACTCAGTCCTTCCCCCTTTTTTTCTTCGGTCAGTTTGTGAATCTCGATTACTTGGATTGTATTTTCAGATCTGTCCGTCTCATTGAAAATTTTTGCCGGGATGCTGCTTTTTCTTAGCTCTTCCAAATGCTGCCGTGATAGGCCTTCGTTAGGCGTGATTAAGAGGATGTTGTCAACATCTTTTTTGTTGTATTTGTGGAACTGAAGCCAGTTAATGTGCATCACCAAGGTTTTTCCAGAACCGGTGGCCATCCAGTAGGCCAGTTTGGACAGGTCGTCTTTGGAAAATTCCGGATAATTTTTTTTCTTCTCCTTGTTCTCGTTTGCAACAAAATCGTTTAGTTCCTTGATGAAGTCATTGCTTCTGGCGAATACATTATCAAGGAAAATCTCGGTGAAAAGAACTGCAAGATACTGAAAATATTTGAGTTGTATTTTGTCAGCACGCTGCTTGTTTATGTGATCAAGATAGGATTTGATGTTCTGGTCATAATTTTCTAGGACTTCCTCACTTATCTTCAGGTTAAGACCTTTCAGAACATTGAAAAAATAGCTTTTTCCATCAGAATCATAGGTTTCTTTTTCCCTCTTAATTGTCTCACTCAGTGCTGACAGATCAGATGTCCCGAAATAGCTCAAGGCATGATTGAAAAGCGCCAGTTTGTGCCTAAGATTTGTCTGTCCAGTCAATTTAACTTCCATTCATGAGAGTTTTGAACTGTTCTTCGATGAGAATGGCGTTTTTGATTAGACTGTCACCGTTTAGGTGAATTTCATCATATTGATCTTTCAATATGTTCTTCTGAATGAAATCCCTGTCTTTGCCCATATCTAATCCATCGATATTTCTCCAGATAACAAGAACGGATTTGTCATCTCTAGTACCTTGCATTGTCACGTATCTTCTATTCTTATCATCTTTGTTTTCAAACGTTTTGAGATATTCCAATTCCAAACCAATCAAATAGTTGTAGGTTTCTAGAAGATCTACCGCGACTTCTTTTTGAAGATAGTTTTCTGTTATGTTGATTTTGTAATTAAATGGATCCATGACATTGCCAATGTTCAAAAAAGTTTTACTGTCCCTTGTTTCAAAATCAAGTACATATTTGACAAAATAATCTGAAAATTCGCTGAGTTTTTTCTGAGAAAATTCAATATTTTCTAAAGCATCCTCATACTGCTCAAGAGAGTGATATTTGATTATTTGTTTTGTCATTCCTTTGTTGTCTTGAGGCGTTCCATTCTTCCAATTCTCTGTAAAAATTATTTTTTGAATTCTTGGTTTTAGAACAGTATTGAAATATTGTCCCATTTCCACAAGGATGAATTTCCTATTTCCGTTATCCTGTTTGTTAAGTTTAAGGACCGCGTGTCCAGTTGTTCCCGACCCTGCAAAAAAATCAAGAATTATAGAGCTTGGATTTTTGTAGGTCACAGCGTCAATAGCAGTTAACGTTGTAAAAACGGATTTTGGATAGGAAAATAGTCCTGATTGCCCAAAAAGGGATGTTAGTAAGTTAGTCCCATATGTTGTAGCGTTGAATCTTTTATCAGTCCAAAGGCTAGATAGAAGATTTCTATATTCGTCATCTTCATAGATTCTCAACACCGTCAGATTTTTTGTGCATTTGAGTAACCCCTTTTGTAATGCAGCTTTTGCACCTTCATAACTTAATGACCAAACTCTTTCTGAACCGTCTTCTCCGATTGGGTATATTCTCACAAGACCACCCTTTTTCTCTGTTAGGTATGTGTCTGACTCGGGCGGTTTTTCTATGTCATGGATGATGTATGTTTTCGGATCTACAAGTATTGCAAAAAAGCTATTTGGTCTTCCTACACGGTAATTGTTTTCTCCCGTTCCACTCCTTCGAAAATTCCTTTCTCGAGTAATTTCTCCGTCTTCTCCCTCTAATTTACCTCTCAGAATATCCACACCATTTGGAATCAAAAATAGATTATACTCATGGGTTTTTGATATGTTAGATCTTCCTGTTCCAGAACCAGGATAGTGATTTACAACCACTTTCTGTAGTTCATAATCAAAAAAAGATGTTTCAATCAATTTGGAAAGATTTGCTAATTCTGTATCATCAATTGCAATACTAAAAATGCCCTTATTTGGAATAAGTAATTGTTTAGTAATATGCAATCTGTCTTTCATTAATGTTAGCCAAGAAGAGTGTTTGTAATTATTTTTGTAAAGAATTGGTGTCGCATTGGTGTTGTAAGGAGGATCAACATAACAACATGCAATTTTATTTCGATATTTTTTAGCAATCAGATTTAGTGCTTGAAAATTTTCTGAGTTTATCAGTATGCCATTTATTTTTTCATCTGAGATAGCTATACTTTCAAGCAGTCGTATTTTGAATTCATCATCAAAGAATTTAGTATCGATCATCAAGGTTGGATTTTGTTTCAGAATTTCAGTCTGAATGTCAACTCCCTGATGATACTTCAGAGTACCATTTAGTTTTTTAGATTCTTCTTGAATGTCAAAACGGTAAATTTCTTTCCATTCATCGAGTTGTTGCTTGTTCTTTAGAATCTTGGGATAGAATTCTGATGCAAGATAGTCTAAAGTTATACAATAATTAGTAGCCAAAACAAATTTTTTCTTTTCCCATAGTTTTTTCTGGAAGTTTTCAATTTGTGCAAGAAATTCAATTATCCGTATGCAGATATTTCTAAGAATTTTGATCTTGAGCACATAGATGATAAAATTTTCAGTGCCAAGCTCGGATACATCGCCCAGATCAACAACTTCATTTTTTATGTAAAAATCAAGCTCTCTCTCTAAAAATCCTTTCAGATCTTTATGAATAAAATAATCAGAGGTATTTCTTTTTGTATACTTGTTGAGATATTGATGTAACGGTGCCTTCCCATTTTCTTCTTTTAACAGTCCAATAATTTTTCCATTTTTTACAGAATTTTTGATTTGTTCAACAATATCATCATTTATTTGCTCCTGATTTGGTCTCGGATACCTTGCTAGTTCATTCTCATTCAAAGATCTAAACGTGAAATAAATATCAAGTTCGTTTTCTTTAAAATCATAAATTTTGTCTGATGATGTTAGGAAAAATTTATTCTCGTCCGATTTTATGTTTCCATTTTCCTCTTCAGCATCCACTACACGGAAATTTACCTTCAATCCGGTTATCTTGAATGAGAAGTTTCTAAATGTCTCAGTGGACTTGATGTAATAATGATCATTATTGGTCCAGTGGAGCAAGACTTCCTCACCGTTGTATGGAATCGAATATTTTTCGATGGACCCGTATCTTCTTTTGCTAAGAAAATCCCCCCGATCATAGTATCGTGAGAAGAATGCGTAAATGTGATTGTAGGTTTCCTTTTCCAACTCCTGTAAAACTTTGATACCATCCAGTTGCTTCTTTTTTTCTTGATATTTCGCATTGTTTTCATAATCTTCGATTCCAAGATCAATTAGCTGTTTCTTCATCTTCTCCAGATCCTGCTGCTGTTTCTTTTGCTCCTCCGCACCCAGAAGATTCAGCTGCTTTCCAATCTCGTCAACCAAGTCCTTGTTGATGAAGTCCAGAATCTCTTTTTTCTTGTAGTTCAGAATCTTGTATACTCCGAAATCCAGATCGGTCGTATCAAACTGGAATATTGTGATAAGCAATTTGACTAGTTTTTCCTTGATGTCGTTCTCAGTCATAAGCAGTCACTTTTTCAATCAACTACTCCGTACTATGTATTTCTAATTAGCTATTTGCGATTAGATCGGTTTCCTGTTTCGGTTATTTGTCTTTCCCGAACATCTTGACGGCTTCAATGTGGGAGCATGTCGGTACCGAGCCGGGGTTACGGTAGGTGTACGTCCTGAATCCCCTGCAGTCACACCTGTGATCAGTTACATTGTAGAACTTGTTTGGATCGGAACTGGACTTGACCTTGAATGTTTTCTCATCCACTTGTATGATGTTCTTCTGGGCAAGACGCTTTGCCTTCTCAAGTATTGCTGTACTGACAGCAGGATTTTTTGACTGGCCTGTATAGACATCGAGAGTTCCGTCAGCTTGTTCATCGTCGGTCCTGACAGACCCCTCTCGCTTGGCGGATTTGGCCTGGCTGAAGTTGACCCCCACATCGAAATTCTTGAAAGAGCAGATCGATCTGAAGTCGCATCCACTGCACTTTGACTCCTCCGGAGCTGCCTGGAAGTCGCCATCCAGTATCTTGTCAACCTTTCCCTCAATCCTGGCCTTTGTTTCCTCCAGTTTTTCATCGCTTATGTCGACATAGTCCTTCTGATGCGTGTCCAGATGGTGAATGAGCGCCTTCTGGGGTTTGTATCCAAGCGACAGTCTGGTCGCATATGAGTAGAATCTTACCTGTTCCGAATGATCCAGCTCGTACTTTCCGTCTATCTTTTCCTTCTCTGTCTTGAAGTCGATTATCTCCACCTCAGTAACCTCCCCCTTGTCATTGACCTTTTTGAGCAGATCGATGTCCCCGGAGATCAAGGCCTGTCCTAGTGGGAATTCAAAGCGTTTTTCGGTTTCAAGTATCCTCTTGAAGTCTTCCTTGTGAAGGTCCACGTAGCTTTTGACCACCTTGTATCCGGCCTTTTTCATGTTCTCGTTCTGTATGCCGGGGGCAAACCTCAGATAGAACATCCTGTCAAAGATTCTTCCAAGTTCCTTGTCGTCGGGGATTTTCTGCTTCTGGATGTAGTTGCTGTGTATCAAATTGAGAATGTTGTGGATGTTTGTTCCGTATCCGAACGGTGCAGGTACACCTGCGTTGAAACCCAGTACGTGTCTGAGCTGATAATCATAGGGACATCGCTCGTAAATGCTGAGTTCGCTGTACGATGTCGGAAATGTTCCTTCAGTGCTGATCTTGTGTTTTTTATCCGACTTGGGTTTGTTGACATATGTCAGCGGTGAAAAATATCTATTTTGCATTTCAGCAAGGAAAGCGTGCGGATTTATCTCACGTTTTGAGACCTTTCCCTTTACTACTATTCTCCTCTGTTTTGCACCGGTAAGGAAGAGATACTTCTGGGATCTTGTTATTGCGGTGTAATACGCTCGTCTGTCATCCTCCACATCCCCATCATAGCGTGCCCGGTTGTAGAGGCTGTCGTCCACAAAATTAGGCCATGATGGAGGCTTGCGTTTGCTGACAAACGTTGGAACAAAGACAACCGGGAATTCCAGCCCCTTTGCCTTCCAGATGGTAAGCACGCGGACGGCATCAACAAGTGTCGGATCTTCGTGTCTAGGATCTGAGTAGCTTGATTCTGCAAACTGCGAAATGAACCATTTGAACCCCGCCACCTCCCTTGCCCTCAGCGTCTGATAGACGTATTCATAGTCTGAGATTGCACTGCTGAGAACAGCAAGGTTGTACATGTCAACTTCGTCGAATGTGCCATCCTCCGCTCCCATCGCATTCAGGATTCGATAATAGAATTCCTGAAGTCCCAGATCAGGCAGCCAGTCGCCTCTTCCCTTTGCGATTATTTTGTCCGCCCTGCCTTGTACTTCGAGCAGATTTTTCTCAAACCGTTTGACGTCACCGTGTGTAACAAGATTCTCATACCTGCGCTTGAGATCTTCCATGTCAGGCACATTGTTTCCAGTGGTATACCCCTCACAGTTGAAAACAAAAAAGATGCAGTCTGTCGCAAGCTCTACCAGTGGCCTGTCAAAGACGCTTGTTCCGCTGTCTGCTATGCATTTTACATCATGGCCGTCAAGAAAACCAATAATTCGTGCTGCATCCTCGTTGGAGCTTACGATTATTGCCATGTCGCGGTATGAAAGGGCATACGTATCGCCGTACTTGTCGGTAAAATCGGTTCCCAGTAGCCTCTGCATGTTTTCCAGGATGAATGCAAACTCCTCCTCATCAGTGTCAAAGTGATGGTGTACTATGTCCCCCTTCTCAGTCTTGCGTGTCTGATTTTCATACGGCTTCATCACTTTGTCAGGTACGCGATTTGTGTTTTTACGGATCAGTTTGTCAGCCGTATAGACCAGCCCTTCCGTTGCACGGTAGTTTGTATCCAGCTTCTCGGTGGTAACGCCGTATTTCCCGTATCTTTCAGGGAACTCGATGATATAGTTGACATCGCTTCCCCTCCATTGGAATATGTTCTGGTCGTCGTCTCCAACCACACATACTGATGTAGCTGCTTTGGAGAGCTGTTCCAAGAGATCCTCCTGAAGCTTGTTCACATCTTGGTATTCGTCAAAAACTATGTGTTTGACCGTCTTCTTCAGCTGTTCCATTGCCTCTTCGTCAGCTTCCAGTATGCTGAGGATTGTTTGTATGATCGAGTTAAAGTCAAAGAACCGCTCTTTTTGGAGCTGTTCATGGTAGGAGTCAAGGCATTTTGCAAAATCTTTGTTTGAAAGCTTCCGGATGTCTATTTTTTCGGTCACGACGCGGTCCACGCTCTGGCAGAATGTCTTCATTGTCTGCCACTTGCCGCCCATCCCATACTGCCTTAGCGATTCAAGACCTATGGCATAGTACCATCTATCCACAAATGCAATTCTTCTTGCATCATCAAGGACCTCAAACGATCTGTACTCTGGTTTTAGCTGTTTTAGAATGTGAAGGCAGAACGAGTCGATTGTACCAATGTACATGTCTCCAAAGTCAGACTTTTCCTTGCATTTTTTTTCAAGAATGCCGCGGATTCTGAGCTTCAGTCCCTCCGCTGCCTTCCTTGTAAAAGTAAAAGCCACTATTTCCGATGGCGGCACTCCCTTTCGTATGAGCTCCGCAACGCGCCTGCTCACCATTTCGGTTTTTCCGGAGCCAGGACATGCCACTATCCTAAGATGCCCCCTGTCGTGGTCAACTATTCTTCTCTGGCTTTCCGAAAGATCGAAATCCTGTTTGCTCAGGACATGACTATCTCACCATAATATAAAAAAATGATCAAACTATGTTTCAGCACAAATGTGTACATCGGGTTGTCGGATTTCGGATCTTCACACATACTCGAGAAGGATGATTCTTTTTGCGTCTATGAAGATGGAGGACAAGTATTTCTGCAATCTTTTCCACCAGTGGAGGAACCACCGCATTTCCGAACTGCCGATAAGCCCGGTTGTCGGATTCAGGCATTTTGAATCTTGCAGGAAAGCCCATGAGTCTTGCGCACTCCCTAGGGGTAAGCCGCCGCGGATTTCTTTTCCTTCCCTGTGAAATCAGGATCTCCGCCCCGTCCTTGTAGTATCTGGCACTCAGGGTTTTGGATATTCCATCCGGATCCGCCAGTCTATAACCGAATCCGTTGCCGTTTTTCCTGCTTCTTGCAGCATGCTTCTTCAGCGCGGCCCATACGCCGTCGGTAAGGGTGTATTTTTTGTCGACTCTTTTTTCCAGTATGCTCTTCAGTTTTGGATTTCTCATTGGCATTTCCGGGAATTCGAATGCAGTCGGTTTGCGGAACCCGGCGATGAATATTCTCTCCCTGTGCTGCGGGACGATTGTCTTTGCATCGATTACCTTTGAATGAATGTCATACCCAAGACTACGGAGCTTTCTTTCGATTATCTTGAAGGTCCTCCCTTTGTCATGGAACTTGAGATTCTTTACGTTTTCGAGAAGGAATGCCCGCGGTTTTTTCTTTTTGAGTATCCTCACTATGTCAAAGAACAGCGTTCCCTGCGTCTCATCATCAAACCCGTGAGGCATCTTGAGCGAATCCTTTTTTGAGATTCCTGCAAGCGAGAATGGCTGGCATGGAAACCCTGCAAGCAGGATGTCGTGATCCGGTATGTCCGACGCGTCTATCTGTGTGATGTCGCCAGCGGGCATCTCCCCGAAATTTTCAAAATACGTCTGGCGTGAATGCTCGTTCCATTCTGATGAGAAGACACATCTGCCGCCTGCCCGTTCAAACGCAATGCGCATGCCGCCGATTCCCGCGAACAGGTCGATGAATGTGAAGGAGTTTTTCTTCATTGTCTCTGCTGCAACTCCTGGACGCTGCCCATTGAAATATTTTGTTCCCGCAACAAAGTTCAAGTGTGATTCAAAATCTTAAAGTTGACTGATGAGTGTTGCTTTGTGATGGCTGACATTTTTTCTCCGGAGAAGCGATCTTGGATCATGTCAAGAATACGTGGAAAGGACACAGGCATTGACAGGACTATGAGAACCATCCTTGAGGGTTCTAAATTGGGCTATGTCATGTATCCCAAGATGTACGGCAATCCGGATTTCATAATTAAAAAAAGAAAAATCGCCATATTCTGCGACGGTGACTTCTGGCACGGCTACAGGTACCATGAAAAGAAGAAACCGGCAAAAAAGTTCTGGCGCGACAAGATAGAGAACAACATGAGGCGCGACAGGAGAACTTCAAGAAGGCTGCGGTCCCAAGGCTGGTCCGTACTCAGGCTCTGGGAGCACGACATAGAGAGAAGTCCAGAGAAGTGCAGAAGGAAGATCCTGCGGGGGCTTGAAAGCCGCCTGCAATACAAAAAAATCTGAACTTTCTCCCTACTTTGGGAAATCGTCTTTTCCAAGAAACGGCTTTTCCTGTCTGAGTATGCTGTCTATTTTCTGGCGTCCTCTGGGCGTGGTCCTCACCGTATCCCAGTAATTCAGATAGCGCGTCTTTGCACCCTTCTTTTCAAGCCATTGGTTTACAATGTCGGTAGATCTTCGATGAGTTCGCTGCAATGAATTGCACAGCTTGAACTTCAGTTCTATGCTTCTTGACTCCAAGTCCAAGAGGAGTCTTTCGACTGATATTTTGGCCTGCGGATCTGTTGCTTTGTCAAGTTCTTCACGCAGGCGTGTTTTTTGTATTTCAAGACTCTCCATGTCGTACAGCAGCCATTGCTCAATGTCGGGAAAATTCCACTTGTGCATTAGTTTTGAATACATGAGTTTGATGTCTTGGTTTCAGATTTAGTCTTGTCTTGGGATTTTTCTGGGTTTTTTAGCTTGGAAATTTCTTTTTTAAGACTGACATTTTCTTTCGTCAATTCGGTGATTTTTTTCTTTAGTTTCGCAATTTCCTCATTTAGTTTTTTTTCTTCTGGGCTTTGGGCTGAAACTGAGGCAA
>Ga0194132_10009769_pt1 | contig 13041 bp, 13 predicted proteins | sample TA2KigOf80mmetaG_FD_148612 | JGI IMG/M metagenome (GOLD analysis project Ga0194132, IMG submission 148612) | Freshwater microbial communities from Lake Tanganyika, Tanzania - TA2015054 Kigoma Offshore 80m | ecosystem: Environmental > Aquatic > Freshwater > Lake | place: Tanzania: Lake... | reverse complement strand
GTTGCAGAACCGCTTCGCGCGGGCTCTTCAGCAGGTTGACGCGCAAGTCGAGCGGCGCCGGGTCCAGGAACGCGCGCGCGTGCATGAGCAGCGTCGCATCGTCAAATTGCAGGCGCAGCGCATCGATGACCCAGTCCGGCAGATCGCACTGCACCCCGAACGGTTGCGCCGCATGCACGGCGCTCTTGACGCCCGCCAGCCATTCGCGGTCTCCTCGGCGAAGCAGCGGCTCGAGCTCGCGCAAATTGGTGCCCATCAGGCTTGACCAGACCGCCAGCACGGTCTGCCGGGCGCTTGCCTTGGGCGCCACCGCCTGCAACAGACGCAGGCGCCGCACCGCCGCGTAGACCGTCTCGGCAATCAGCGCGCGGTCATTGGGCCCGGCTTCGCGGTGCCCGCGGAAAAATGCCGACAGCACTACGTCGGCCGGGCGCTCGAAAGCCGTCACTTCGGCGAGAGCCTCTTCGCACAGCGCCAGCAGCGCCATCGAGTGGCGCGGCGCCTTCACCGGCGCTTCCGCCCCCGGCCGCACTGCCGCCTTCACGAGCCCATCCGTGTGACCATCTGATCGATGCGCGTGCCGTCCTTTTCGATCACCAGGATGCGCACGGGAATGAAGCCGCGCCGGGAAGCCAGCCAGATTTCCGTCCCGCGATCATCGCCTGCATCGCGCTGCTTTACCAGCTTGACGGTATCGATGTCCCCGGCCGGGGTCTTCAGCACTTCGTTTCCGGCAATGGCGTAGCGAAAGGTGCTGAGCCCCCTGCCATCGCTGAGCAGGGCACGGACCTCCTTGCCCTGGGGCGGACTGAAGGCAAAGCTCCAGAGAAAACTCAACCGGTCGGACAGGCTCGCCCCCTGTTCGAGGGCAGGCATGGGCTGCGCATCGGTGCGACCCGCCTCGCCCTGCGACAGGCTGCCCTTGGCCCAATTGAAGCGCGCCACGTTCTCCGGACGGTCGCCGCGCCGGTCGCGGAACTCGTTTGGGCGCAGCCCGCTGGGCGTCACTTCGCCGACGCTGCTGCGCTTGGCAGATCCCGATCGGGCGAGTGCAAACAGTCCCTTGCCCTTTACCTCCGATTCCAGCACGTAGCGCTTGCCGTCGTGCTGCATGGTCTCCACGACCTGCGCCATTGCGGTGCCGTTATGGCTCATGTCGTACTCCACGGTCACGCGTTGCGGCGGCGCGGCGAGGACAGTACCGCTGCAGAACAGGGCAATCGACATAGTGAAGAACCAGGGTGTCTTGGCCGGCAATTTCATGGCGGACCGCTCGCGCTGAGATTGGATTGCGTGAACACGTGCATGCCGGAGCCGCTTTCGTCGGCATCCTCACCAGTAACGCGCACCACGCCCTTTTCGACGACAAGACGCCCCTCGAGGAGCCAGCGCAGCGCGCGCGGGTAAATGCGGTGCTCCTGCTCCAGCACCCGGGCAGCGAGGGCATCCTCGTTGTCGCCGGGCAACACCGGCACCGCGGCCTGGGCGACGATGGGCCCGTGATCCAGCCTTAGCGTGACGAAATGGACGGTGCACCCGTGTATCTTGATGCCGTGCTCCAGGGCCAGCCGATGCGTGTGCAGCCCAGGAAACGCCGGCAGCAGCGACGGATGGATGTTGAGCAGCCGCCCCTCATAATGCGCGACAAAAGCCGGCGTCAGGATGCGCATGAAACCTGCCAGCGCAATGGCATCGGGCGCATGGCGATCGATGCATTCCGCGAGCGCCGCATCGAACTGCTCCCGGGAGGCATATGCCCGATGATCGATGCCCTCCGCGGCAATGCCGCGTTCCCGCGCCCACGCCAGGCCTGCGGCGCCCGGAAGGCTGGAAATGACCGCAGCCACGCGCGACGGCCATCTTTCAGCGGCCGCGGCCTCGACGATCGCACGCATGTTGCTGCCGCGCCCAGAGATGAGGATGACCAGTGATTTCATGCCGGCATTGTACCGGCACCCCGCTGCGTGATCCGTACGCCGGCGCGTGCCTGCCGAATCCGCGCGCGCACCCGCCACGCCGCGGGAATTATACCGTTACCGATATAGGAACTGCCTACCGACATACATCCAGAGCGGGGCTTTGAATTTAAAACCATACAATTGCCGCTTGGCGCTGCGCCGCCGGCTCAGCGCTGTGCCGGCGTATCGGGTGGAGACGACCCGCCGCGCATGTCGGTCTCGAAGAGCTCGCGCAGCTGCTCGGCGGCCTCCTGCGATATCTGGATCAGCTGCGCCTCGTCGTGATGTACCGCGTACTGCGCTTCCAGCTGCTCTTCGTCATGCCGGCGGAAGAACGCCACGGCGCGTTCGGTTGCGCCAGACCCCACGCCCAGGCGCAGCAGCGCGAGCCGTCCCATGTCCAGGCTGGCTGGGAAGGTCTCGCGGAAGATGCTGCGCACCCCGAGGTCGCGCAACCTGAAGTAATGCACGCGATTGCGCGCCCGCGCGACGATGGGCAGTGCCGGGAAGTGCCGGCGCACCACCTCGTCCGTCCTCACCGAGGCCTCCACGTCGTCGATGGGCAGCACGAACAGTTTCGCCTCGCCAGCCTTGGCCGCCTCGAGCAATTCGAGGCGCGAGGCATCGCCGTAATACACCCTCGCCCCGAAGCGTCGCACGAAGTCCACCTGCTGGTAGCTCGCCTCCAGGGCCGTGAAGGCAATGCCGTTCATGCGCAGCAGCCGCGACACGATCTGGCCCACGCGGCCGTAGCCGGCAATGATCACCGGATTGGCGGCTGAATCGATGGCATCGAACTCCGGCGCCGCGCGTCGCGCCAGCCACGGATCGATCACGCGGTCCTGCAGCGCACAACACAGTGGTGCCAGCAGCATGGACACCGTCACCACCAGCACCAGGAGCTGCACCGTCTGCGGCGCCAGCACGCCCTGGCCACCCGCCGCCGAAAACAGCACGAAGGCGAACTCCCCGCCCTGTGCCAGCGCGATGGCCAGGCGCATGGCGCTGTCGGCTGGCGTCCGCGCCAGTCGTACGATGCCGAAGACCAGCGCGAACTTCAGCAGCATGAGGGCCACCGCCAGGCCCAGAACCAGCCCGGGCTGCTTCGCGAACACACCCAGGTTCGCACTCATGCCGACCGCGATGAAGAACAGGCCGAGCAGCAGGCCCTTGAACGGCTCGATGTCGGCCTCGAGCTCGTGGCGGAACTCGGAGTCCGCGAGCAGCACGCCTGCCAGGAACGCACCCAGCGACATCGACAGGCCGATGGAGGCCATCAGCAGCGCCGCACCAACCACCAGCAACAGCGCGGCGGCGGTGAACACCTCGCGCCCGCCGTAGGCGGCGATGGCCTTGAGCGCCGGTCGCACCACCACCCGGCTTGCGGCAATGACCACGGCGATCGCCGCCAGTCCCTTGACGGCGGCAAGCCAACCGCCTTCCATCCCGGGCGCTGCAAGGGGCACTACGGCGGCAACCGTCACCAGCAGCGGCAGCAGCGCGAGCATCGGAATGACCGACAGGTCCTGAAACAGCAGGACCGCAAACGCCTCGCGGCCGCGTCGCGCCGCAAGCTGGCGGCGCTCGGACAGCGACGACAGCACCATCGCCGTGGAAGACATTGCCAGTCCGATGCCAACCACCAGCGCCGCCTGCCAGCCCAGCCCCAGGGCCATCGTCAACCCGCCCAGCAGAAGCCCGCTGGCAACCACCTGCACCCCGCCCAGCCCGAACACGGGTCGCCGCAGCACCCAGAGCCGGCGCGGCTCCAGTTCGAGCCCGACCAGGAACAGCAGCAGCACGACGCCGAACTCGGCTAGTTCCATGGTCGCGACGACTTCCCCGGCGAGCCCCAGGCCCCAGGGACCGATCAGCATGCCGGCGGCGAGATAGCCGAGCACGGCGCCGAGTTTCAGGCGCTGGAACAGCGGCACCAGCAGCACCGCCGCCTGCTCGAGCAGATGCATGCGATCAGGCCGCCAGCCGCGCGGTCACCGAGACCAGTCGCCGGACCAGTCCGAGCACCGACGCCTGCAGCTTGACGTCGGTCAGCGCCCCTTCGCGACTGAACAATTCATGCGCCCGTCCCACCGCCACCTGTTCGGTCAGCACCAGCACGCCCAGCGCCTGCAGTATCTGGCGCAGGTGCACCAGACCGCGCAATCCGCCATAGGCACCCGGCGAGGCCGCCAGCAATGCCGCCACCTTGCCGTGATAGGGCGCGAGCCCATTCTGGCCATCGGTGGGTCGCGACACCCAGTCCAGCGCGTTCTTGAGCACTGCTGCAACCGAGGCATTGTTCTCGGGCGAGGCGATCAGCAGGCCCTGATGATCGGCCACCAGTCGCCGCAGCCTGCGCGCATCAACCGGCACGCCTTCCTTCGCCTCCAGGTCGCCGTGATAAAGCGGCATCGGGTAGTCGTTGAGATCGATCAGCGTGACCTCGGCTCCCTCGGCTGTCACCGCCTTCGCGGCCACCTGCACCAGCTTCTTGTTGAGCGAATCGCGTCGTGCGCTGCCGGCAAGAGCGAGGATGCGTACTGGCATTGCTGGATCACTCCACATGAATACCCGGTTTTCGCCCGCGCAGATAATTGCTCAAGGCGGGTTGAACAGCGGGACGTCGGCGATCAGCGACCGCCCGGTGTCCCCATTCCCGCCCTGATCGCCTCGATGCGGGCACGATTGACGCCGAAATCCTTGCGCCCGAGCCGGGACGCGGACCGCACGTGAATCAGCCCGGCAGGGTCAAGCGCGAACTCGGTGTCGTCGACGAAACCCATCAGCCGGGAAGTGAATTCCACGTACAGGTAGCCCGGCTCGTCGCGAACAATGGCTGTGCGCTCCATGCCACGCACCAACTCGCGCAGCGCACGCCACGCTGCCGCCGGGTCGCCGGAAATCGCCAGCGGCGCGATGTAATGCTCCGCGTCGGCCGCATCGGCCTGGCTGGACACGCAGTTAGGCGTCGGCTTGCAGGGCGACAGCTTCCCGGACGTGATGCCGAGCGTCTGCGGTCGTGATCCACTGAAGAGCCCCATCTGGCCTCCTGCCAAAACTACGGCACCGACGGCGACGGCGGCCTGCAGCAACCATCGGAGGACGCGGGCAAATCGAATTGAGGTCGGCACAGGGAGCGTATCCATGCGAGGGTTCGTCGCCGCTGCAGGGAAGTCACGTGTCCGATGCTGCCGGCGCGCGCGATCAAGCCGGCGCCTGCCCCTCGCCGCGCTGCGCGATCTCCTGATGCACTTCGACCATGTTGACGGCCTTGGCCTGCGCGATAACCTGCTCGAGGCCCGGCGGCGGCAGCGCGCCCGCCTCCGCATACAGGATGACCTTCTCACGGAAGAACATCAGCGTCGGAATGGAGCGGATGTTGAACGCGCCCGCAAGTTCCGGCTGGTCTTCGGTATTGACCTTGGCGAACACCACATCGGAGTGCTTTTCTGACGAAGCCTCGAAGGTAGGCGCGAATGCCCTGCAGGGCCCGCACCAGGGCGCCCAGAAATCCACGATGACCATGTCGTTTCCGGTCACCACACTCTCGAAGTTGTCCTTGGTCAGCATCACGGTCGCCATCACAGGCTCCACTCGGGAAATGCGTTTCAGTATAGCAGGCAGGCATGACGCGACTCCCGTGCGCCCGCTCTGCGGCCACGCTTGCCGCAGCATCCTGCTCTCGCATATAAACCGTCCATGTCCAGCATTGCTTACCGCGGCCGTTTCGCCCCTTCACCCACCGGCCCGCTGCACTTCGGCTCCCTCGTCGCGGCAATGGGAAGCTGGCTGGATGCGCGCGCTAAGAATGGCGCGTGGCTGTTGCGCATCGAAGACCTCGACCAGCCGCGCGAGGAACCCGGCGCGGTCGCATCCATCCGCGCAACGCTCGAGGCCTGCGCCCTCGAGTGGGATGGTGAAATTGCGGTGCAGAGCGGGCGCAACGAGTGGTATGCCGCAGCGCTCCAGCGTCTGAAAGACGCTGGAGCCGTGTTTCCGTGTGCCTGCAGCCGCCGGGAGATTGCCGACTCCAGCACCCCCGGGTTGCGGCAGGGCAAGGAGGCGGTCTACCCGGGCACCTGCCGCCACGGGCTTCCGGCGGGCCGCAGCGTGCGCGCCTGGCGCGTGCGTGTCGAGGAGGCCGTCATCGAAATGGACGACGCCGTGCAGGGGCGGCTACGGCAGCAGCTCGCGACGGAAGTCGGCGACTTCGTCGTCTTGCGCGCCGACGGCTGCTTTGCCTATCAGCTCGCAGTCGTGGCGGACGACGCTGCGCAGGGAATCACGCACGTTGTGCGCGGTGCCGATCTCATTGACTCGACACCCCGCCAGGTCCATCTGCAGCGGCTGCTGGGATACGCAACGCCGCGCTACGCGCATTTGCCGGTGGCATTAAACGCGGCCGGCGAAAAACTCTCCAAGCAAACGCTGGCCACTCCCCTTGATCCGCGTCGCTGTGCCAGTGCCATGGTCAGCGCGCTGGAATTCCTCGGCCAGGCCCCGCCTACAATGCTGTCGCGTGCTGCGCCGCGCGAGATCCTCGACTGGGGGCGCGCGCACTGGTCGCTCCCTCGTGTGCCACGTGTGCGCGCTCGGCCTGTCCCCGGGAGCGCCGTCTGACGACGCCCCGCGGTGCTACGCTGTCCGCCGCGGCGGAATCACCACCGTTGCAAGCGCCAGGCAGACCAGCAGCAGCGCGCCAAAGTCGGTCCACTGCGGCTTTTCACCGAGGACGAGCATTCCACTGAAAACGCCGATCACCGGAATCAGCAACGGCGACAGGGACGACACGGTCGCGGGAACAATCACCACGATACGCGTCCACGCCCACATGCAGAACATGAACGAAACGAAGATGTTGTAGAGGACGCCGAGGATCGACCAGACACCGAGCCCCGCAAATGACATGCCCTCGGGTTCCAGCCAGAGTGACCCGATCACAAAGGGCGGGATCGAAAGCAGCAGTTGCCAGGCCGTGAATGAGGATGCGGGAAGAGTCACCGGCCAGCGTTTGGTGAACAGCGTACCCAGCGCCCACGATATGGACGCACCGAGCATCAGCATCGTGCCCAGCGGCGCCTCGCCAATGCTGTGCAATTCCGGCAAGACAAGAAGCAGCACGCCGCCGACCCCGAGCACGAGGCCCAGCCACTTGCGGGTGTTCATCCGCTCGCCGAGCAACCATATTCCTCCGAGGGTGGACCACACCGGCAGGGTAAAGGTGAGGATCGCAGCGCGGCCCGAGTCCATGAGGCGCACGCCGAAGACCACAAAGACGTTCCAGAGCACGACGTTGAACAGCGCGATCAGGCACAGGCGCTGCCACTGGCCTTCGGGAACACGACAGGCAAGCCCGTTCGCCCTTGCCAGCGCGAACAGGCCCGCCGCGCCGCCGAGCAGGCACCAGAGGCGAAAGGACAGCGGCGCCATGTCTTCCAGGACCACCTTGATGACGGTCCAGTTGAAACCCCAGCCGAGGGTCAGGCCTGCCAGCAGCAGCAACGCAGATGGCGGCAGCGTTGAGGCGTGTTGCGTTGCAGAATTCCGAACGCTCACGCGCTCGCCCGCAGGGGCCCGCCCTGCCCGCCATCGAGCGGAACACGAAAAGCGCCAAAAGCCAAAGGGAGGTTATTTTTATCTATATCATTCATATATTTGAAGCATAGCAACTGCTAACGTGCGAAAACAGCGGCAACCCGGCGCATCGCGCCTGAATAATTATAAAGTATTGATTCTAAATACTATTAAATTCTTGCTCGAAAATCTTGTTGCAACGCAATATTTTTCTTGACACGCTCGATAAAACGCTTAGAATCTAAGTTGTTGCACCGCAATATACACGCAGTGGTGGCCTGCAAGACAAGTCATACGAATTACTCATTCGCAGCACTGGCCTCACCTGTTCCGCGACCAATTGATGAACCAGGAGAGCTTGACATGTACGTTACCCCGGAACAAGTCGTCGCAACAAACAAGGCTGGCGTCGAAACCCTGATCAGCCTCGCGCACAGCCAGTTCGCCGCTTTCGAACGTTTGTCGGCCCTGACCTTCAATGCCACCAAGTCGGCATTCGAAGACAGCGTCGCGCACACCAAGGACGTGTTGAACGCCAAGGACGTGCAGGAAATCGTGACCCTGAACACTTCGGCCGCCCAGCCCACGATCGAAAAGGCCATCGCCTACTCGCGCAGCGTCTACGACGTCGCCACGCAGTCACAGGGTGAACTGACCAAACTGGTCGAGGCTCAGACCAGCGACTTCAACAAGAGCGTGGTTGCGCTGGTGGACAAGGTATCCAAGAACGCGCCGGCAGGCTCCGACGTCGCAGTTGCCGCGGTGAAATCGGCGCTCGCCGCCGCCAATTCGGCCTACGACAGCATCAGCAAGATTTCCAAGCAGGCCACCGAGCTTGCCGAAGCAAACTTTATCGCCGCATCCAACGTTGCGCACGCGGTCAAGGAAGGCAAGAAGAAGTAAGAGTACCTAACAACGCGAGGGGATACCCCCCTCGCGCTCCCCTGCTTCGGCGGCCCTGACGAAATCCGTTGAGGCCTCGAGAACGATCTTTGCAAGGCAGCTGCGCTCGCGGACCCTTCTCCTCCCCGCGGACGTCGTTGTGGAAGTCCCCGGCAAAAATGCCGGGGACTTTTTTCATTCCCAAGCGCTGCGCAATCGGCCTGGCATCCTGCAACGCGGGCAGACGACTCCTCCCTGGCGGCGGGAGCCGCCAGCGTTCATGGGGACTTCGGCTCCCAACTGCCCTTCAGCGCGTCCACGCCGGCCTGCAGCATCTCCAGCGCGGGACCGACTTCTTCCGGGACGCCTCGTGCGCCCAGCTCAATGTGACGGCGCGAACCGTCCTCCCCGACGCTTGGCAGGCTGAAGGTCTTGATACCGGCAAAGCGCGACTCGACTTCCTGCATGAGCGGCGTGACAGCGCTTTCGGGTAATCCGTAGACCATGATGGCAGCATCCGCCTCGCGCACGCTGTTGAACAGATGCGGGTACCGCCTGTCCAACACCCATTCCACCATCGGCCAGGCCATCACCGGAAAGCCGGGAACGAAGTGATGATCGCCCACCGAGAAGCCGGGGATGCGGTTGTAGGGATTCGGAATGATCACCGCCCCGAGCGGGAACTCGCCCATCTTCAGCCTGAACGGAGTGACCTCCACGCCTGCACGTGCGCGAATCTCGGCCTCCGCTTCCGGGTGCAGGACGAGGTCCACGCCGAGTGCCTCAGCCGCGCTCTGGCGAGTGTGGTCATCCGGCGTCGCGCCGATGCCACCGAAACTGAAGACGATGTCCGCCCCTGCCAGGGTGCGCTTGAGCGTCGCCGCGATCAGTGTCGGGTCATCTCCCAGATACTGCGCCCAGTCGAGGCGCATGCCGCGCGCGCGCAGGATCTCAATCAGCTTGCCGAAGTGCTTGTCCTGCCGCTTACCGCGGGTGATTTCGTCGCCGATGATGATAGCGCCCAGCATGAGTGCCTCCAGGAAGAGTCCTACCTGCCCGCCCGCTCAGTTCCCGACTCGCGTCCATCGCCCCTCGAGCGGGGCCTCGCGCAGCGCGCGCAGGCGATCAAGCGCGAAGTGGATGAACACCAGACCGCCGTAGACAGGCGCAAAGAAGCCGAGCAGCGGGACATGCGCCGCAAACGCGGTGATCGCACCCAGCGCCAACAGGCTCCAGCGCTCCCTGCCCAGCAGAAGACTGATCTCCTCCGCCGAAGCATGCGTGGCCAGCGCATCGTAGCGGAACACGCGCTGGTTCAGGTAGCCGAGCAGGCCCAGCGTCAGCAGGGGCCATGCCGGCGGGAACACCCAGAGCGGGGCGGTGATCAGCGCTAGCAGCGCAACCCATGCCACCGCCGCCACACTGTTCCACACGCTGCCAACCAAGGTGCCGCCATGACGCTCGTCGAGCTGCGCGTAACTGCGTGCCGCAACATGTGACACCATGATCGGCATGGCGAAAATTCCTACCACGAGCACCGTAACGATAATCAGTACGGGCACCATCAGTGCAATCAACAACACCCAGGCCGCATGCGCCGCTACCAGCGTCAGCGGCCAGTAGGCGAGCAGCCATTCCAGCATTTCCCAGTCGCGCATCTGCGCATCCAGCCACGCCACGGCCTGCGACCAGAACGCGATTCCCAGGACCAACCAGGCGACGATGGTCACGACGATGGGGAGCAGCAGCAGCAGGAACATCCTGGGATGCGCGAGGCTCACCAGTGCCTTGAGCAGTGCGCGAGGGATCGGGGTCATGGACAGGCGTTCGGGTCAGCTGGGATACGGGACATCAATTCCGGGCAATCAGCAGCGCTTCGCGGCCGCACGGCGCAATCAGCGCGGCGCATGGACGGCATTGTAGCCTTCATGCAGCGCCGCGCCATGAGCCCCGTGCGCAGCCCCGGTTGCAAAAAGCGAATCGAGGAAGTAACGTTTCGCCCTGGAGATCGCCTCGCAGAAACCTCGATCAATGGTTTCCGCGCCTCGCCACAATCCCCGATCCGCAGATCCTCAGGTCGAATCTTGAAGAGGTGTTCGCATGAAACCCGCTGCCTTTGACTACGTCGTTGCCACCAGCACGGACGACGCAGTAAGCCGCCTGGCCGAGTTCGGCGAGGACGCCCGCGTCATCGCCGGCGGTCAGAGCCTGGTTCCGATGCTGGCGCTGCGCCTCGCCCGCCCCTCCGTGCTCGTCGACATCAACCGCATCGCAGAACTCGCAGGCACCAAGGCGGAGGGATCCTCGCTGCGCATCGGCGCGATGACGCGCCAGAACACCATCATGCAGGACGCGCTTGTTGGCAAGCATGCACCCGCGCTCGCGGCGGCGACCCGCCTCGTCGGCCACCATCAGACGCGCAACCGCGGGACCATCGGCGGCTCGATCGCCTTGGGTGAACCGGCCTCCGAGTACCCAGCCACCGCCGTTGCCCTCGGCGCGCAGATCGAACTGCGTTCCAAGGGCGGCACACGAACAATCCCGGCGCGCGATTTCTACGAGGCGGCGTATACCACGGCGATCAAGACTGGCGAGATGATCCATGCGGTCCATTTCCCGCATTGGCCCCAAGGCACCGCCATGGCGGTCGACGAAATCGCCCGGCGTCCCGGCGATTTTGCGCTGACCGGCATCGTCGTTGCCCTCGCCATCGACGCCGGCGGCAAGATTACCCGGGCCGGCATCGGCTGGTTCGGCATGGCGCAGACACCCTGCGTTGCCGTGCAGGCGGAGAAGGCCCTGGTCGGCCAATCGGCCGCGAAGCTCGACATCCCCGCAATCGCCGCCCTCGCCGTGGCCGACACCGAACCCTGGGACGACATCCACGCAACCGTGGCCTATCGCCGCATCGTCGGCGGCCGCCTCGCCGCCCGCGTCATCAAGAAAGCTGTCGCAATGAAAGGAATCGCATGAGCGACCACAACATCGAATCCAGGATCAATGGCGCCGTCTACAAGAAGACGGTTCCCGCCCGCCGCACTCTGGCTGACTTCCTGCGCCAGGACTGCAACCTGACGGGCACGCACATCGGATGCGAGCACGGCGTCTGTGGCGCCTGCACGGTCATCGTCGATGGCGTCGCAGTGCGTTCCTGCCTGATGCTGGCAGTGCAGGCCGACGGTGCCGACGTGCGCACCGTCGAAGGCGTCGCCAGCCAGGACGGCACGCTGCACCGCGTGCAGCAGGTGCTGCACGAAGAGCACGGCCTGCAGTGCGGATTCTGCACGCCGGGATTCGTCATGACGCTGGTATCGCTGGTGGAGCGCGGCGACAACGTGAGCGAAGAGGAAATGAAGGCCGCATTGTCAGGGCATATCTGCCGCTGCACCGGCTACCAGGGCATCCTGCGCGCCGTGAAGAAGCTGGCCACGCAGAACACCACGGCAAAGGCCTGACCATGAGCGACATCGCCCGGGACGGTCCCAGCGCCGCCCGCTATGTGGGCCAGTACATCGGCCGCAAGGAAGACCCGCGCCTGCTCACGGGTCGCGGCCGTTATGTGGACGACCACGCGCTCCCCGGCATGCTGCATGCAGCGTTCGTTCGCAGCCCGCATGCCCGGGCGAAGATCAAGTCGATCGAGACCGGAGACGCGCGCGCCGTACCCGGCGTCTTCGCCGTTTATACCGGCGCCGACCTGAACGGAATGACCGCAACGCCAATGCGCAGCATGTTCTATCCGCCTGCGGTGCAGTACCCGCGCCTGCTGCCGTTGTCGGAGACCGACGTGCGCTTTGCCGGCGATGCCGTGGCCATGGTGCTGGCGGACGACCGCTACATCGCCGAGGACGCCGCCGAACTCATTATGGTCGACTACGACCCCGAAGACCCGGTGCTGGACTACCTGACCGCGGCGGACAAGCCCGCGGTGCACGCGGAGATCGGCACCAACCTCGTGCTCGAAGTCGCCTCGCCGCCGGACGCCGAGATCGACGCAATCTTCGCCAAGGCCGCGCATGTGGTGGAGGAGACCATCCACCAGCAGCGCCACCTCGCCATGCCCATGGAGACGCGCGGCCTGATCGCCATGTTCTCCCCGCTCAACGAGATGACAGTGCACCTGTCGACGCAGGGCCCGCACCTGGCGGCGAAATACTTTGCCCAAGTATTCGGCCTCGCTGCGCACCAGGTGCGCGTGCTGGCCTTCGATGTCGGCGGCGGCTTCGGCCTCAAGGTGCATCCCAACCGCGACGAGATCGCCATCATCGCCGCAGCCCGCAAATGCGGCCGCCCGGTGAAGTGGATCGAGGATCGCATGGAGCACCTGGTTGCCTCCAACAGCGCGCGCGAGGAATCGGCCAGAGTCAAATTCGCCTTCGACAAGGACGGCATCATCCAGGCCGCCTCCTTCGACTACATGGGCGACGCCGGCTCCTACGCCTGGCACGCGGGCCCCGGACCCAAGGCCTCCGAAGTGTTTCCCGGCCCTTACCGCATCCCGAAGTACGCCTTCCGCTCGCGCACCTACTACACCAACACCGTGGGCCTGGGCGCCTATCGCGGTCCGTGGATGTTCGAGACCGTTGCCCGCGAATGCGTCATGGACGTGGCGGCACGGCAGCTGCGC
>Ga0194132_10009767_pt1 | contig 13042 bp, 9 predicted proteins | sample TA2KigOf80mmetaG_FD_148612 | JGI IMG/M metagenome (GOLD analysis project Ga0194132, IMG submission 148612) | Freshwater microbial communities from Lake Tanganyika, Tanzania - TA2015054 Kigoma Offshore 80m | ecosystem: Environmental > Aquatic > Freshwater > Lake | place: Tanzania: Lake Tanganyika... | reverse complement strand
TTCTGCCGCACCGCTGGATCGTGGAACGGACCTTTGCCTGGCTAGGCCGTTATCGCCGACTCAGCAAGGACTACGAGTATTTGCCCGAAACCAGTGAGACTTTCATCAAGATCGCCATGATTCACCTGATGCTCCGCCGCCTGGCGCAGCATTCAGAGGGTTTTTAAACACCCTCTAAGGAGTCCAGCGATGCGTTTCCAAAATTCGATCACACAAACAGTGTGGAAAGTAGCACCCGGCCTGCTTCTAGTGCTGGGCGCGGGGCCACTGTGGTCCCAGCACGGCCCGCATGGTCCCGATAACGGTCTCAAGACACCTCCCAACGCGCAGGGCCAGATCGCACCACGGCTGCAGAATCTCGGGAGCCACACCTTCCGGGTGAAGACGCGTTCGCGACAGGCTCAGCAGTTCTTCAACCAAGGCATTAACCTGTCGTACGGTTTCAACCACGCTGAAGCGATGCGTGCCTTTCGCGAGGTGGCGCGCCTGGATCCGAACTGCGCGATGGCCTACTGGGGGCAGGCGCTATATAGTGTTGGGGCCCAACATCAACATGGCGATGGCGCCCGAGGCGGAGCCGGAAGCGTACAAGCTCGTTCAGAAAGCCGTTGCGCTCAAGAAGCATGCCAGCTCGAAAGAACGAGATTACATCGACGCCTTGGCCAAGCGGTATTCCGGGGATGCGAAGCCCGATCGCAAGGCCCTTGACCAGGCCTACGCCAGCGCGATGAAGAGCCTCGCCAAAAGTACCCGAACGACCTCGACGCTGTGACGCTCTATGTGGAATCGCTGATGGATCTGCGTCCCTGGAACTATTGGACCCGCGACGGCGTTCCCTATACGGAAACACCCGAGATCGTTTCGCTTTTGGAATCCGTCTTGAGCCGCAACCCGAATCACCCCGGGGCGTGCCATTTTTACATTCACGCGGTCGAGGCCACCAAGAGCCCAGAAAGAGCCGAAGCGGCCGCCGACCGCCTCTTCAAGCTCATGCCTGGCGCAGGCCACATGGTCCATATGCCGTCTCACATCTACTTTCGCGTTGGCCGTTACGCCGATGCGTCGATGGCCAACTCGCGAGCCTCCGCCGTCGACGAGGAATACATCGCTCAGTGCCGGGCTCAAGGCATCTACCCGCTGGCTTACTACCCACACAACCTCCATTTTCTGTATGCAGCCGCCGGCTTCGAGGGAAACAGCGAGCTGTCGATCCTGGCGGCAGAGAAGGTGGCGGCAGCAATTCCACACCACGTGCTGAAGGACTTTCCGATGCTGCAGGGTTTTCTGGCGATTCCGGAGCTGGCACTAGCACGATTCGGCCGCTGGGAACGAATTTTGAAACTGCCTGCTCCTCACGACACGCTGTTCCTCAAGGGAATTCGTCACTACGTGCGTGGAACAGCTTTCGCAGGCACCGGCCGGCTAGAAGAGGCAGCAGCCGAGCTAACGGCGTTGAGGGGAATTCTCGCGGACAAAGCCTTGGACGCAGCCCCAGTCTCCTTTTCCAACAACACGGCACGGGCGATTCTTGGCATCGCACCCGAGATGCTGGAAGGCGAGGTATTGGCACTGCAAGGCAAGTTCGCCGAAGCTGTCGCGCACCTCGAGACGGCAACGCGGCTTGAGGACGCACTGGTCTACATCGAACCGCCCGACTGGAACCTTCCCACGCGCCAGGCCTTGGGTGCCGTCTTGCTGCAGGCAGGACGAGCGGCGGAGGCCGAAGCTGTCTATTGGCAGGATCTGCGGAAGTACCCCCACAACGGTTGGTCTTTGTTCGGCCTCGGCCAGAGCTTGCGAAAACAGGGCAAGAACGAAGAAGCCGTTATGGTTGAACAGCGCTTTCAGAAGGCCTGGCCCAAGCGGATGTGAAGCTGGCGGTATCGCGTTTCTAGCAGTTTCAAAGCAGGGGCAAGGAGCGGGTGCGCTAGCAAAGATCGAAGACTTGGGTTGCAGCCCTTTCTGGAGTGCGGCAGTCTTCTGCCGCTTTCTTCTAAGCGTGAGCAAGGAGATATGCACCCGTTACTCAGCCCGCCTGCCAAGGTGCGCCTGCGAACCAAAGCGCCACAGGGCTGGCGCACTCCAAAACTGGCGAACTTCTTGGATGCCGGCAGCCACGGGCAGCGTTGTGGAGTGCGGCCGTTTGCGTCGCTTGCTGGCTCCGGCTTGTCCTGGAGATTTGACATCTTGGAGCTGGCCTCAGCGATCCAGCCGGGCTTGTTTCCGATGCCTCCACCGACGCGCACTCCAGCTTGGCCGATGGTGCCTTCTTCATCGAGAGGAACTTCGCCGCGACTTCGGATCTGCAGAATCATTCTCTTGGCGGCCGGCTTTCTCAGCGTCGAGTCGCTCAGCCAGACCCTGCCAGACGAGCCTCGAAAGGTATTCGATCGCGCCGTGTCGGATTTCCAGAACGGCCGCATCGAGGATTCGGTGGCTGGTTTCGACCGGTTAGCCGGATTGGCTCCCAATGTTCTCCCGCATCTTTGGCAACGAGGCATCGCCCTCTACTACGCAGGACGTTTCGACGACTGCCGTGCACAGTTCGAGATTCACCGCACGGTGAATCCGAACGACGTCGAAAATGCGGCCTGGCATTTCCTCTGTGTGGCACGCGCTGAGTCGGCGGGCAAAGCCAAAATGGCGCTCTTGCCTGTCGGGCCCGATTCACGGGTTCCTATGGCGCAAATCTACCGGATGTTTCGCGGCGAGCTCGACACCGATCGGGTGCTTCAAGCGGGTGGGACACAAGCGGAAAGCCAGTTCTACGCCGAGCTCTACGTGGGCCTGTACCTAGATGCGGTGGGCGATGCCAATCGGGCGCTGCGCCACATTCGCAACGCCGCGGCAGACCGGTACTCCTCTTCTGGCTACATGCATCGGGTTGCCCGAATTCACCGCGACCGGCTCCTGCGAAAAAAAGAGGCTGCCAAGCCGTAGTCTCTCCTTGTTTGTCGTGAAACACACCAGTCTCGCTATCGGTGATCCGACGTCTTGACTGCCAGACAAGGCGGTCCCCAGGTACCTGTGCGCCGGCGTGGCGTACGACGAACCCGCGGGAGCAACATCGCGTATGTGCCCCTCGGCTTTGACCGTGAGTTATCGGTAGCCTTCAGCCTGTAGTGCAAACAGCTCCGAATACAACCCACGGCGGGCCAGCAACTCGGAGTGCGAGCCGTCTTCGATCACCTGGCCAAGCTTGAGGACCACGATGCGGTCGGCCATCCTGACCGTTGAAAAACGGTGCGAGATGATCACAGCCATCCGGCCTGCCACCAGTTCGGAAAACCTCAGAAAGACCTCATACTCTGCCCGTGCATCAAGAGCGGCGGTCGGTTCGTCGAGAATCAGCACTTGCGCTTCCCTCATATAGGCACGCGCCAGTGCCACCTTTTGCCATTCGCCACCCGAGAGTTCAAGACCGTGATCGAAACGCCGGCCCAACATTTGCCGGTAGCCATTCTTGAAGCGGGGCAGCAGCGAGGCAGCCAACGATTTCTCGGCGGCTGAGGCGATCGAAGGCGGAACCTGCCCGTTGCCCCCTGCCGTAGGCTTCTGCACGTCCTCCGGTTGAGCATCGGCATCACTCGAGGGCCGATCCAGGTAAGAGCGTACTTTCTCGATCTCCCCAACTCCGATGTTCTCCTCAAAACGAAAATCGTAGCGAACGAAATCTTGGAAAATCACCCCGATCGAGTGCCGTAGCGAACGAAGGTCGTAGTCGCGCAGATCCACACCGTCCAGAAGAATCCGCCCCTCGGTTGGATCATACAGGCGGGCCAGCAGTTTGGTGAGTGTGGTCTTGCCTGCGCCATTCTCGCCAACAAACGCGATCCGCTCGCCGGGCCGAAGCTGGAACGTGACATGGCGAACCGCCCACGCTTCGGTGCCTGGGTAGCGAAATCCGACGTTTTCGAAGGAGAACCCCTGCCGGATCACCGGCGGCACACCACGCCCACTCGGAGGATTGACAACCGTTGGCTTCATCTCGAAGAAGTCGAACAGATCTTTGAGATACAGGCACTGCTGGTAGATGCCGCTGGCGCCCAGCAGCAGACGTTGAATCAGGTCGCGGCTGCGGGCGAAAGCGCCCGCGAGAAAGGTGAGCGAGCCCAGGCTCAAAAGCCCTTCCACGGCTCGAAGCACAATAACGATGTAGGCGGCGTAGTAGCCAGCTGTGCCGATGATCGAAAGCGCCGTCCCCGCAAGACTGCGCCGAATCGAAAGCTGCTTGTTCTCTTCATAGAACTTCCCAGAGAACAGCTTGAAGCGCTCGATGAGCCAAGAGGCCAAGCCAAACATCTGGACCTCTTTGGCGGTCTCGTCGCTGGCGCCGATGTAGCGCAGATAGTCCAATCGCCGCCGCTCAGGGGTGTGGCGGAAAAGCAAAGAATACTCCAGCGTCGCAAAATGCGTTTCACCCAGAAAGCTGGGCAGCACCGCGACGACCAGTAGCAAAAGCAGCCAGGGACTGTAGACGAGCAAGGCGCCAGCGAGAGAAATCAAGGTGAGCGCGTCCTGGGCCATCCCGAGCAGTTGGGCCAACAGGCCAATGCGGCTGGTGGTCTGGCGCCGGGCGCGCTCGAGCCGATCGTAGAAGGCCGGATCTTCAAAGTGGTAGAGGTCCAGGCTGGAAGCATGCTCCATCAGGCGCACGCTGGTGTGATTGGAGAACAGATCGCCCAGGAGGCTCTCCACCAGCGACGACCCGCGTGCGAGCGCCTCACCTGCCAGAACGATCGCGATCTCCAAGCCAATGAGCTTCCATAGATAGGGCAAGTCAGGTGTCCCACCCCGCATGCTGACGATGGCGTCTAGAATGAGCTTCCCAACCCACAGCGTGGCCACCGGAATGACCGACCGCAGGAGGCGTAACGCGGCCATCGCGACCGTGTAGCCTCGATGGGTTTCCCAAACCATCTGCAACAAGGGCGGAACGTAGCGCAGGGCTTCGGCCTGTTGCCGCATGGTGGGTTTCTGTTTGGTGTCAACGGGGGGCATTGCTCCGAGGGTCTTCGACAGGTAGTTTCGCCATCACAGCGCTGCAAAGCAGATTAACATGGGGCAAGGCCGCCGTCCTGTTGAAGTCTGGAAGCGAGCAGGAAGACATGGCAATCACCGCACGGCTGTGGATGCCTTGTGACGACGTCGTTCACTTGCGGACCGACCCGAGGACGGGCCGGTTGCAGGTGTGGGGAAGTCCTTGGTTTCTGCGCCTCCTGCCGGAAGCGGTCAACCTGTTCCCAGAGCTTGGGGGTCTGCAACCTCGTTTGAGAAGCGACCATGAGTGGTATTTGGAAATCGAAACCGAGCGTTTCGGCCATAGGAATCAGCAGCAACTCTCCCTGTGGCTGACTCAATCATTATTTGCCGCCACCTGCGAGATGCCCCTGTGATCTGGAGCAGGGAGGTGAGGTCGTCCGACAGGGTATCGTGGCCAGCACCAGTGGAGCGACGCTGTGGCGTTGGCTCAGCCAAGATGCCATCCGGCGCTCCGCCACGCCGTTCCGTTTGAGCAGCAGATTCGCAGACGAATGCGGGCCAGCAGTCTCACAAACCGGCACCGCGAGTAGGCAAAACGGAATCCGACCGACCGCCGCCCGGTGAGCCGAATTGGGAAGATTCTCTCGTGTTATCTAGCTGGTTGGTATTGCACCGACAGCTCCACGGACCCAATCGAGAGTTCGGCCGCAGCGCCTTGACGGTATGCGACAGTGATCTCATTGGGACCCTTTCGCATCAGAGTGGGCAGAACGTCAGCGGCCAGCCAGCCGGGTTTCTCCGGCGACGCTGAGAGAGGCTTCCCATTGACGTGAACCCGCACGTCGTCGCCTGGTTTCAATCCGGCCAGGAACACCCTCAGTCGGAGCGACTTCAGTCTGGCGGCCAAATTCGAGGTGTCATCCGCCACGGGCAGGACCCGAGTCACTACCGCCCGCTTCGGCAACGCGGCCGGCAAACGGTCCTGCCAGGGTATCGAGCGCATCATGTACCCCTGAGTGTAGGAGTAGCCCAGGTTCTCGATGCAGTACAGTTTGTCTGTTCCGACAAGCGCCTTCGGATCCCCTATCTCCTTCCAGACCGTTCGAGCACGTTGGGTGTCCTTGCTGCCCGCTAATTCGGGGGCGACGTTGAAGGTCATGATCCCGTCGGGGCCGAGTGCCCAGGCATTGGCTGCCGCGCCACGCCAGGCGGCGTGATTATACCCGGACAGGTCTGAGTCGGTGACACCACGCTGCTCCATCCCGGAGTTGCTAAGACAGACGTAGACCGGCATACCCCACGCATGTCCCCGGTCGATCATGTCTTTGGCAGGGACGGTGAAGGGATCGTAACCTCCTCCCACGGCGATGAGGTCCAGATACCCCGACTCCGCCCATCGTTGCACGTCAAAACCGAAGCGGCGGTTCAGCTCCAGAGTCGGAAAGACGCGGACGGAGAGCAACACGGGTTTGCCCTTGCTGCGGCTGGCCTCCTGGACAACCCTGCTGACCTTGGCCACGATGTCGGTCATCATGTCCAGGTGCTCGGCGGTGGCCGGCTGGTAAAGCTGGGTTTCCTTGAAATAGCAAGTGTGGCGCATAAAATCCAGATCAATGCCGTCCACGTCATAACGGCTGACCACATCGCGAACAATCTCGACAATCCGGCCACGCACCGGGGCGTGCGAGTAGTCTACGAAAGTCCACACGTTGCGTCCGTCGTCGCGGGGGAAACGCTCGAAGTCGGCGGGGGTGCCCATCAGGAACTGAGGATTATCCCGCTTCCATTGCGACATCAGGTGGGGATGGTAGTTGTCATGGATGTCGTTCATCCGTAGGGTCCAGAAGATCTCATGGTTGCGCTTGCGGCATGCCTCCACCGTCAGAGCAAGCGGGTCGGTGCCGTCAGCGAGAAGTTCCTTCATCCGGTTCCGGGGCGTAAACCCCTCCTTGGAAACGAAGACCTCCGTAAGCTTGCTGTTATGCGTGAACAAGTTGAAGCTCTGCGTAGTGCAATAGAACTGGCTGTTCATCCCACAGCCATCGGTGTGATCTTGTCGTATGGAAAGAAAACCCTCCGTCGTGGCCGGGGCGTCTGAGCACGAGCACCAGGCATCGTCTCCATCGCTGTTGAAGATGACGGGCCGTTGCCGGTGGGCCGCAGCCTTGCGTTCATCCTGCCTTGCGGTAAATCCCGTCAAAGTCACCAGAAAAGCAACTACCAAAAAAGCAAAAGGCGTCTTATGAAGCATTGTCGGAGCCTCTAAATTGAAGCAAGTCGATGGATTTAGGTCGTTTCAACAGCCTCTAGGTTCACTAGGCGGCCATCAACTTCACAAATCGATCGAATTTGGTCCAGAAGCGCAGGCTTCTCCCTGCACTCCCGGGCGGAGCGTTTTCAGTGGATCATTCGGAAGATGTGCCTCGGCAATTTGCGGCGTTGGCTGACTTCAGCACGTCCCTGACTAGCCAAGGGCTTCGCCCTTGATATCCGGGTTGCGACAGGTAGGGCGCGGTGTCCTCACCGCGCCGTTTTCCCAACCCATCCGCACTTCGCGGCGGGCTGAGGACAGCCCGCCCTACCTGCTGCCGTGTCGCGCCGACACAAGAACAAAATCCTCGTTTCATCGCGCATAACCGGCTAACTACTGGACTCAAGGTTGAGCCGAGAATCTTAATCGGCTCCCAAAAACCAATTCCGGAAGATGGGAAGGGGATTTTCAGAGACGGCACCGCTCAGCCTTTGAAGCTCTCTTGGATCGTCTTCCGAGCCTCGCTCCCCGCTTTCATCACGAAACCAACTTCTGAGCTGAAGCTGATCATCTGCATGCCTCGCCCGACCCAGCGAACCGCCATGTTGACGTCACTCACGTGAATCGCTGGAAAAACCTTCCGGTCTCTGCAAGTGTCCACCACGCGCTGTACGACTTGTGTGAAGCCGGCGCCCTCCATCTGCCCGGGGACTCCCAGCGAAATCGAAAGGTCGTTAGGCCCCACCAGCAGAACATCCAAGCCCTCCACCGCCGCAATCTCGTCCAGGTTGTCCACCGCTTGACGGGTCTCCAATTGGATGATGAGGAGCGTTTCCTGGTTAACGGCAGCCATCGCTTCTGACACGGGGCCGACCTGAAACGAGGTATGGCCTCTCGCCAATGCGCAGCCTCGGCGGCCTTGGGGGGGGTACTTCATCATCTCCAGCACGTCGCGAACCTGCTGTGCCTCCGCGATTCTCGGTATCATGACGCCCTGAGCCCCGGAATCCAAGGGTTGCGCGATGTGCGGGTAGCTCCAGTCTGGAACCCGCACAATTGGCGTCAAGCCAAGCTGCACCGCCGACCGGCTCAAGTCAGCAATCGTTTCGATGTTGAAAGGACCGTGTTCATTATCGATGATGACAAAATCGAATCCCGCATTGGCTAGCAGTTGCATAATCGAAGGCTGGCGGAATTCGACGACCATGGTTCCGACGACCGACCGGCCTTCGCGCAAGGCTTTCTTGACACGATTGGTCGCAACGATGGGCTGGGACATGATGCCTCCTGAATTTTTCCCGATCGGAACTCGACAACCTCGGGATGGCAGCGGTTCAGAATTGTACACTCAAACATAGGTTGCGAAGTCCTTGCCGCCGATGGTGATTTGCAGTCTGGAGGGCTTGAATCTGAACCCCTCCTCCAGCACCGCCGGTTTACCGGACGGCAGCTCAGATTCCTTCTTAGGTTGCTGGCAAGGCGGCCGTCCCTGTTCAGGTACCACTGGGGTGCGTCAGGCTCGAGGCCAGCGACGCGCGCCAGCCAAGTCCCTGCCTGCCTTCAACCGATCGCGAAACTCCCGGCAAAGCAGCGCACATCATGTTGGAGAAGCCCGAGGAAATCAAGGGCCGGAGATTGGCTCGATTGGCTCTGTCGGCCAGTGAGCAAGATCGCTAACCTGAGCCAGGAGTAACAACCGAACGCTGAATGACCGACTCCCCCCACCGGCATCCTCGCGAAAGAGAGCCGCAGCAGCAGCTGCCGCTCGCGAGCGAGCTGATACCCCCGAAGCAGCTCTCTCCCTGAGCGACCGAAAAAGCGCGTCATTCCAGCGAAAGCGGGAATCCAGGCCGAACCGCTTTCGCGGGAATGACAGTAAACGGATTTGACCGAATTGTGAACTTCCCCGCCACCCAGCGAGGCTAGCCTGTGAGCCGGCGCAAGCCCCGAGATGGCCGTCATCCTCCTGGGGAGGCTCTGCGCTGTCTTCACCTTTCGCCTGGCAAAAGGACGCTGGGATTCTGCCCGATCGTGCTATCTTCACCCGTCCGTGCCTGTCGTTGACAGCAGGACGAGTGAGAAAACCGATGCCGGGATCCGATTTCAGTGATGCCACGTTGGGCAGCGGCGAGAGACCCGCGATCGGGATCTTGACTGGAATCGGGATCCGGGCCACCACTTCAGTTCGAAACGAAAGGGACCGCCCTCAGGGCGGAGGTACACCATGATACATCGCCGTTCGTTTGTCGCTGCCGCTTTCGCCGCCTGGTTCACGCCGCCGATCGCTGCACCTTCGCTCGCTGCGGATGCTCGCAAAGCAGCCGCTCATCGAAAGCGGAACATCCTGTTTAACAACGACGGGGACGACGCCTGGGCTTCGTCCGCTCCTGCCACACCCCAAGGCTTCCGCTCGGTACGCATGGACCATGTTGGCGATTGTGGTGTAGACAGCGTGTTCTATTGCACGACTCAGAGCTTCGACTCCTTTACACATGACAGCAAGCTCACCGAGGTCTTCTCCCTGAGAGGCAGCGTCGCCCCTAATAACCGGATGCAGGGCCTTCTGCAAGCCGGCACAGACCCGCTGGCGCTGGCGGTCGAAGCCTGCCGAACGCGAAAGATTGAGGTTTTTTGGACTGTGCGGATGAACGATATCCACGATCGTTACAGCCCCGAGTTGCTCTCGCGGTGGAAGAAGGACAACCCGCAATTTCTGGTGGGCGAGGCCTCCGACGCCGATCGTTACCCGGCCGAGGATGGACGAAATGTCTGGACGTTCGTGGACTTCGCGCACCCGCAGGTCCGGGACCGTGTCGTCGAGATCGTCCGAGACGTCGTCCACCGCTACGATGTCGACGGGATCGATCTGGATTTCATGCGCCACACCTGCTACTTCAAAGAAACCCAGCTGTACCAACCGGCTACCCCCGAGCATCTGGAGATGATGACCGATATGGTAGGCAAGATCGGCCGCGTCGTTCATGAGGCGAGTCGAAAAAAGAACAAGCCTGTCCTCCTCTCCGCGCGCGTTTTTCCCACATTGGAGCTGAACCACCGTTTCGGGTTCGACGTCCAGCGTTGGGTCAAAGCAGGATACGTGGACTTCGTCGCTGTCGGCGGCGGCTACGACCCGTTCACTATGCCTGCCAGAGACATGATCGAACGGGGACACCAATGGGGCGTTCCCGTGTACGTCTGTCTGAGCGCTTCCGGGATGCAGCAGCGAGGTGTTGCGGGCTCAGAGATCTCCCCAGGGAATCCGGCTGCCTGGCATGCCGCCGCGGCTAATGCATGGGCGGCAGGAGCGGACGGTATCATGACCTTCAATCTGTTTCCGAATCTGCCAGACACCGAGCAGACTCGGCACGCTCGCACACTGTGGAAGACAATGAGCGATGCTCGTGTGCTGGCCGCCAAGGATAAGCTCTACTGCATCGAGAATCTCGGTCACTCGTTTTCGTTGGGATACATGATGCGTTCCATTCCCTGGCAGGACCGCCTGCCGGCAGCGCTGGCAAAAGGGACCGCTGTAACTCGATTGTTGCCCGTTGCCGATGACCTGCGGCGCTTGAAGAGCCGCCTGCAGGAACTACGACTGAGGGTATACCTGACTGGTTTGCAGCCAGGCGACCAGATGACGGTTCAATTCAACGGAAAACCCGTGGCCGCGCTGCCGGAGAAGGCTGGCTGGTTGGCAGGCAGTGTGCCACCCGAACTGATGAACAAAGGCGCTAATCGAATCACCGTCGCATACAAGCAAGGCACGGCAGCCGAATTGACGGTCGGCTCGGTTGAGCTGTCGGTGCGCTTCAAGCCATGAGGACTCGTAGCCAACGGTCGGATATGCGTTCACGAGACCTGCCTCCGATGCTCAGCCGAAAAGCTTGCCGGTGGCCGAATCTGAAGAACCAGCCTCCGCGACGGTTCAACCGTCTTCCTCGCGCGAGCGCAGCGATCCTCTGGGTCGTTGTCTTCACCTTGCCAGCCCGAACAACTGCCAGCAGCCCAGAAGGCCTTCAAGATAGACAGAGCGAGGTACTTCACAACGGCATCGTGCTCGAGTCTCCGTGGCCGCCACGCCGGACTACTCACAACTCACCGGCTTCTCCGCCCCCTTACCTTGTCTCGCCCCCCGCGGTAATCCCCATCGATGTCGGGCGGCAGCTCTTTGTCGATGATTTCCTGATCGAAACCTCCAGCCTGGTTAGAACCTTCCATCAGGCACAATACTTCGCGGGCAATCCTGTCCTCCAGCCGGACAAGCCTTGGGAGCAAGTGGGATCGGAAGACAATCCGGGTGGCTCCGCAGCCATGCCTTACAGTGACGGGGCCTGGTACGATCCCAGCGACCGCGTCTTCAAGCTGTGGTACATGGGCGGCTACGTCGGCGGAGTTTGTTATGCATTTTCGAAAGACGGCATCCACTGGCAGAAGCCGTTGTTGGGCGTCGAGCCCGGCACGAACATCGTTTTGCCGGCAAAGCAGCGTGGCGGCTCGACGACGGTCTGGCTTGACCACGAGGAACGCAACCCACAAAGACGTTTCAAGCTGGCCGTTCACTCGTTCCCCGACGACACTAAGCAGCTACTGTTTTTTTCGCGCGACGGGATTCACTGGGGGGAGCCGGTGGTTGGCGCTGGCCGCAGCGGAGATCGCAGCACGATGTTCTACAACCCGTTTCGGAAGGTCTGGGTTTACAGCATCAAGCATCGGCTGGCCGGAGCGCGTAGCCGCTTGTATCGGGAATCGGCAGACCTGGCAGCAGGTGCGTCCTGGAAACAGGAAGAGCCGGCGCTGTGGGTTGGGGCCGACAGTCTCGATCCGGAGCGGAACGATCTGAAGACCAAGCCGCAACTCTACAACCTGGACGCGGTGGCCTACGAAAGCATTCTGCTCGGCTTGTTTACTATTTGGCGAGGACAGCCGACCGGCCGGCCCAAACCGAACGAGTTGGTGGTGGGCTACAGCCGGGACGGGTTTCATTGGGATCGTCCGGTGCGGACGGCCTTCATTCCGGTGTCGGAACGGCGGGGAGACTGGAACTGGGGCAATGTGCAGTCGGCGGGTGGCGGATGTTTGGTGGTGGGCGACAAGCTTTACTTCTACGTCAGTGGGCGAGCGGGGCAGCCGGGCAACAGCCGGTCAGGAGTGTGCAGCACGGGTTTGGCGGTGCTGCGTCGCGATGGATTTGCCTCGCTGGGCGCCGGGGCGGACGGTGGCATGCTGACGACGCGGCCGGTGGTCTTCAAAGGCAAATACCTTTTCGTCAACACAAACGTTCAGGCGGGCGAACTGCGGGTAGAAGTTGTGGATGAGAGAGGGGAAGCGATCGGGCCGTACACGCGACGCGATTGCGAGCCGGTGCGCAGCGACCAGACGCTGCAAGCGGTGCGATGGAAGGGAGCGCGCGATCTGAGCCGGCTGGTGGGGAAAGCCGTGAGATTTCGGTTTCATGTCGCCAACGGCAGCTTGTACTCGTTCTGGGTAAGCCCGGACCGGTCGGGGTCGAGCCAGGGGTATGTTGCGGCGGGAGGCCCAGGGTTTACCGGTTCTCGCGATACCGTCGGCGCCGCCGCTTACCGGAGCGTTGGCAGACAAACTCTCATCACTCCCTAGGCGATAGGAAAAAGAGAGAAGCCGGACAGCTTGTTTTGCGGCACATCCTCATTACAGAATTCAGACCACTAGTGTCCAGCTGTTCGAGCCTACAGTGTCTGCAAGTTGTTCATGTCAGTTCAGTAACGGGAGTTTTTGGTAGTGACCGATTTCAATTTTCTTCACTCTTAGGAAGATCCACCCGGGAGTCAG
>Ga0194132_10009766_pt1 | contig 13044 bp, 14 predicted proteins | sample TA2KigOf80mmetaG_FD_148612 | JGI IMG/M metagenome (GOLD analysis project Ga0194132, IMG submission 148612) | Freshwater microbial communities from Lake Tanganyika, Tanzania - TA2015054 Kigoma Offshore 80m | ecosystem: Environmental > Aquatic > Freshwater > Lake | place: Tanzania: Lake... | reverse complement strand
GACGCGCTCATCTTCTTGCGCCCGACGCTTGGCAAATCGAAGGAGAGTTCTCTATCGTCGGCCATGGCGGGCGTGGCGCCTCCCTGCTCTCGTGAAGGACCGGCTTAGACAACCAAATCCTAAACGAAATCAGTGAGTTATGCTACACCCGCAGCATCGAGACAGCCCGCGTCACGAATAATTCGGGTTAAATGCATGGAATCGGATCCGGAACCGAACGCCGAAGACGTTCAGGCAATGGCTAAGACCTTGATCCACTGGCTTGATGTCGCGGACACATCAGACCTGCTGCGAGAGATCGGAATTCTTCCGAAGTCCAAGGAAAAGGTCGACAAGACTTACGACCGGCGCGGCCAGGCCTTTGCCAAGCATTCCCTCCCGACGCAGATCGTGCGGCTCAAGCCGGAAGCGCCAATGGCCTCACTGCATATCTTCGCCGAGATCTACGACAACGGATTCCTGCGCGCGGACCCCTGGCGGTGGTGGTTCGCCTGGCTCGCCCTTGAGGTTATCGCCGAGGCGGGCCCCGATCCCGAGGGTAAACGCATGCGGCACTTCCTCAGGGATAGCGAGATCCATCCCCTCACCGACGAGACGACGACCCGCTGGCTCGCCTGCAACCCCCTTCGGGTAAGGTATTGGAACCGGCGGATCGAGCGCGACATCGTCCTGGCACAGACCCATGTCAGCAGCTCGGATCCCGCCAATGTCGCGGTCAAGGCCGAACACCATCTGGCGCTGGCCCTGCGAAAACCTATCGAGGTCCTGAAGGACGCCCTGCTCGAGGAGGCGGCCGAGGTCTCGGCCGCGCTGACCTCGCGCCTGGACGAGCGCGTGCGCCGCAATATGAAGGCGCAGGCACGCCCCGCCCGTTGAGGCTCGGCCGGGCCTGCACCCCGGCGCAGCGCGTCGCCGCGGGCTGCGATCCGCTTCGGTGCTCACAATGCCCCCTCCCCCAAGCGAGCAGCTCGCGCAGTAGCTCGGCGAAGCTGGCGCGCGTAGCCGCTATTCGAATCTGAGAGCTTCGATCGGGTCGAGCTCGGAGGCCTTCTTCGCCGGATAGAAGCCGAAGAAGACGCCGACCGCACCGGAGAAGAGGAAGGCGATCAGGATTGCCAAGGGCTCGATCAGGGTCGGCCAGCCGGCGAAGGACGCGATCGCCACCGATCCGGCGACGCCGAGAGCGATGCCGACGGTGCCTCCGATCAGGGACAGCGTCACCGCTTCGACCAGGAACTGCACGAGGATGTCGCGCCCGCGCGCGCCGACCGCCATCCGCAACCCGATCTCGCGCGTCCGCTCGGTCACGCTGACCAGCATGATGTTCATGATGCCGATGCCGCCGACGATCAGGGATACCGAGGCGACGGCGAGCAGGAGCAGCGAGAGGATGCGCGACGAAGCCTCGCGTGTTTCCATGATGTCGGCGAGGTTGCGGAGATTAAAGTCATCGTCGTCGCGAGCCTGCAGCTTATGGCGCTGACGGAGGAGATCGCGGATCTGGTCCTCGGCGTCCTTCATCGACTCGCCTTCGGTGACCTTGACCAGGATCGAGCCGACCGCGCGTGCCCGCGTGCCGGTGAAGCCAAGCAGCCGGCGCTTGGCGGTGGTGATCGGCGTCATCAGGAAGTCGTCCTGATCGGTCCCTTGCGTCGACTGCCCTTTCTTGTCGAGGACGCCGATGATCGTGAACGGCACGTGACGGATGCGGATCACCTGGCCGACCGGATCGCCGTCGCCGAAGATCTTCTCCGCGACGGTCTTGCCGAGCAGCGTCACCTTGGCGGCCGAGGACATCTCTTCCGGTGTGAACAGGCGTCCCTCGGCTACGTTCCATTCGCGCGCAACCAGGAAGTCCGCCGTGGTGCCGACCGCCCAGCTCGACCAGTTCTGGTTTCCGAACACCACCTGGACCTGGCCGCGGACGGTGGGGGCCGCCACCTCGACGATCGGCAGCTCGCGTGTGATGGCGACCGCATCTTCCTCGGTCAGCGAGGGACGGGTGCCGGTGCCGAGCCGGGCGCCGCCGGTTGTCACTGCGCCGGGCAACAGGATGATCAGATTGGAGCCCAGGCTGCGGATCTGCTCGGCGACTCTTTGATGCGCGCCGGAACCGATTGCCACCATGACGATGACGGCGCCGACCCCGATGATGATGCCGAGCATGGTGAGAGCGCTGCGAAGCGCATTGACGCGCAGCGCCCGCAAAGCAACGGAGAGGCTGTCGAGCGACAAGGCTCCGCGCGGCGCCGGCCGGGGCGCCGGCGCGGTCGCGGTGCCGGAATCGGCCAGGGCTGCCGTCATGCCGCCTGCCGGGGGCTGAGATTGGAGCGGTCGGCGACGAGCTTGCCGTCGCGGAACTGGAGCACGCGCCCGGCATGCGCGGCGACATCCTCTTCATGGGTGACGACGACGATCGTCAGTCCCTGACGGTTGAGCGCCTGGAACAGCGCCAGGATCTCCTGCGAGGTGCGGCTGTCGAGCGCACCGGTCGGCTCGTCGGCCAGCAGCAGGATCGGCCGGTTGACCAGCGCGCGCGCGATCGCGACGCGTTGCTGTTGGCCGCCAGAGAGCTGGGCCGGGTGGTGGTGCGCGCGATCGGCGAGGCCGACCTGCGACAACGCTTCGGCGGCGCGGCGGTGGCGTTCGGTGCGCCGGACGTCGCTGTAGATCAGCGGCAGCTCGACATTCTCCTGCGCCGAGGTGCGCGGCAGCAGGTTGAATTGCTGGAAGACGAAGCCGATGCGGCGATTGCGGATGGCGGCAAGCTGATCGCGATCGAGTCCGGCGACATCGGTGCCGGCGAGCCGGTAGCTGCCCATGGTCGGGCTGTCGAGGCATCCGATAAGGTTCATCAGCGTCGACTTGCCGGACCCCGAAGGCCCCATGATGGCGACGAACTCGCCCTCGCGGATGGCGAAGCTGACGCCGTCGAGCGCGCGCACAAGATGGCCGCCCAGCTCATAGTGGCGACCGAGGTCCTCAGCCTCGATGACGGCGGATGTGCTGAGCGTGTCGGGCACGGCCTCAGAGACCCCAGCGCGGGCCGGAGGCGGTGCTGTTGGTCTTGCTCGAGTGACCGACGATCACATCCTGGCCGACCTTGATCTCGCCGCTGACGATCTCGGTGAAGCTGCCGTCGCTGATGCCGGTGCGAACCGCGACCGACTGCGGCCGGCCATCGCTGCCTAGGACCCAGACGCGGCCCGGCCGGCTCTCATTCGCCTGCGCCTGCCGTGCGACCAGGGCTTCGTAGGCGGTGCGCTGCTCAGCCGTCAGGACTGCCGAAACGCGTTGCCTGGTCTCGGCGATCGCCTGTTGGCGCATGCGCCCGCCCGCATCGTTGCCGCCGGCGCCTACTCCGAGCGCGCCGCCGGGGCCGCCCGGCGGCCCTCCTCCCGCTTGCTGCTGACGGCGAGCGGCCTGGGCCGCCTGGGCACGCTGACGTGCCTCCTCGAAGATCTGACGAACCTGTCTGGCCTGGTCGTCGTTCAGCTTGAGCTGCTGGACGAGGCGTTGGGTCAGTACCTCAGGCGAAGGAATGCCCCCTCCCTGCGCCTCGCCGGCCGGTGCATCCCCGCTCTCGGTCGGTGCGCCCGGCGGCTTGTAGCGGAGCGCTGCATTGGCGACCTTGAGCGCGCGGGGCCGCTCGGCGGTGACGATGCGCACCGTCGCGGTCATTCCGGGCAGGAGCCGGAGGTCGGGATTGGCCGCCGAAATCACCGCGACATAGGTGACGACGTTTGAGATGACCTGCGGTCCCTTGCGGACCATCTTCACCTGGCCTTCGAAGGTCCGACCGGAGAAAGCATCCACGGTGAAGGTCGCGCGCTGGCCCTGGCTGATGCGCCCGACATCCGCTTCGTCGACATTGGCATAGACCTCCATGTCCCTAAGGTCCTGGGCCATCTGGAACATGACCGGCGCCGAGAGGCTGACCGCGACGGTCTGGCCGCGATCGATGTTGCGTTGGATCACGACGCCGTTCACCGGCGCACGGATGACGGTGCGATCGAGGTCGATCTGCGCCTGTGCCAACGTGGCCTCGCGCATGCGGACTGTGGCTTCGGCGGTGGCGATGCTTGCCTCCGAGGCCCCCACCGCGGCCCTCTGTGCCGCCTCCTGTGCCTTGGACGCCTTCAGCGCGGCATCCGAGGCCTCAGCGTCCGTGATTGCCTTGTCGACATCGCGCTGAGAGTAGACGCCCCGTCCCGACAGCGAGGTCTTGCGCTCCTTGTCGCGGGCGGCGTCCTGGGCCTGGACGAGGGCGCGATGCGAATTGGCCTCTGCGACCGACAGCGCGGCCCGGACATTGGCGAGGTCCGCACGCGCCTTGATCAGCGACGCGCGGGCCACGTCGAGTTCGGCCTTGGCCTGCTGGACGCGCGCCTCGAAGGTTTGGGGATCGATCAGCGCGAGCGGTTCGTCTTTCTGAACTTCTGTATTAAAATCAGCGTATAATTCTTTGATTTGGCCTGATAATTGAGAGCTGACCTGGACCGTGATCACGGCCGCCAGCGTTCCCGAGGCCGAAATCGCGGCAGTCACCTCGCCTTCTTCCGCCTTTTGCGTGCGGAAAGTCGGCAGGGAGCCCTGGCCCGGGCTGGCGAAATAGGCCGCAGCGCCGCCGCCAAGCACGATCAGGACAGCAAGACCCGTTAGCCAACGCTTCATTTAACAATCCTACCCTATTGTTCTGTGACACGCGGAACGGTTCTTGTTCCTGTCCGGGGTAGGCTCACGAATTCCTTACTCTCGCGCCGGTCTGCCCCTTCGCCAATGCCGCCAGACCCGAGACCGCCTCTGGCAATTGACGGCGAGCGCAGCCATCTTTCGCGTGAGCGAAAGGAAGCGAGATGAGCGCCGCGAGGATTGCAACGCCCGATGTCCGCCGTCCCGTCGCCGTCCTTGCCGGACAGCCGACCAGCGACGGCGCCGGCGTCAAGCTGACCCGCGTCATCGGCCAGCAGCGCCTGCCCGATCTCGATCCCTTCCTGATGCTCGACGAGTTTCGCTCCGACGATGCGAAGGACTACATCGCCGGATTCCCCGATCATCCGCATCGCGGCTTCGAGACCGTCACCTATATGCTCGCCGGGCGCATGCGCCATGGCGACAACAAGGGCAATCGCGGCCTTCTTCGTCCGGGCAGTGTTCAGTGGATGACGGCCGGCCGAGGCATCGTCCATTCGGAGCTGCCGGAACAGGAAGACGGCCTGATGTGGGGTTTTCAGCTCTGGGTCAACCTCCCGGCCAGGGACAAGCTGTGCGAGCCGCGCTACCAGGAGATTGCGCCTGAGGAGATCCCGGAGGTCGATGCGGCGGGCGGCGGCAGGGTGCGCGTGATCGCCGGGCGTTTTGCCGGGACTGCGGGGCCGATCTCCGGCGTCGCCACGGACCCGACCTATCTCGATGTCGCACTGCCGGCGAGCGGTCGTTTCGCGCACGACCTGCCGACGGCCCACAATGCCTTTCTCTACGTGTTCGAGGGCTCCGTCGAGATCGGCGAGCAGAAGATCGCGCGCGGGCGCATCGCCGTCTTGAGCCGCGGCGATCGGATCGAGATCGAGTCGAGGGAAGGCGGCCGCCTTATCCTCCTCGCGGGCGAGCCGCTTGGCGAGCCGGTGGCGAAGTACGGGCCCTTCGTCATGAACACCGTCGAGGAGCTCAGGCAGGCGGTCGAGGACTTCCAGGCCGGGCGCTTCTGAGGAAGCGCCCTCGCTAGACGAGGATGAAGGCGATCGCGCCCTTGCTGTCGCTGCTCATGATGACGGCGTGGAAATCCCGTGGCGATGGGATCGATCTACCGGTTTCCCTAAGGTCGGCAAGGTGGCGGTCGAGCGCATCGCGCGCGTTGCGCATGGCATGGCATGGTCGACCGTCCGGCCCGAGGCCGTGCAGCCGGGAACGTCCGGGAACGCAACCGCATAGCCGGCCCTCCCGGCCCTGTAAACGATCGAGACGTAGGGTCGCCGTTCTTCCACATCGGCGCGGCTGGTCACCATCCGTTAACTCCAATTTGCGACAAATACGGCGATGAGCTTCCGGTCGTCGAGCCCGCCCTTTCGGCATATCGAGTTCGAGCATGAGCAGGCCGCGAGCTTTGCCGACTACTGGTATTCCCTGCCGAAGCGCGACCTGATCCCCTCGCGGTGCGCCTTCGATCCCTGCACCCAGGGACCGATTTTGGCCACCTATATCATCCAAGAGCTGGTCTCGCAGGAGTTCATCAAGCTCCGCCTGGTCGGAACCAAGCACCGCGAGGGGTTCGGCTCCGACGTCACCGGCCGCAACTATCTTGACTTCGTCGAGCCCGAACGCCGGCCGAAGGCTGCCCGCGCCATCCACCTGGTCTGTACGCATCCCTGCGGCATGCTTGTACGTCTGGTCGCGACGACCGAAGCCGGGCTGGCCTACCAGAACGAGACCTTCGCGCTCCCGATGCGCGACAATGACGGCGTTGCGCGGCTGGTCTACTACCAGTCGAACTCAGTCCCTCGCGCCGAGCATCGCGATGCGGAGTCCGACAAGCTCAGGAATGTCGGCGTAGCCCGCCGCACCTTCATTGACATCGGCGCCGGCGTGCCGGCGTTCGAGGAGTGACGCAAAGAGAAAGGGCGCGGCACCGTCAACGGCACCGCGCCCCTCTCGAGCCGCCCAGGATCAGCTCTTCTCGAGGCTCCAGTAGACGAAGAGCGGGGCCTTCAGGAGTCCCGTGATGCTCTTGCGGTGAGGCCAGGGCTGCACGTACTCGGCCAGCGGGATGAAGGGCAGCACTTCCCACAGGCGCTTGTGCAGCGCGTCGACCAGCTCCTTTTGCTTCTCGGAGTCGGTCTCGCGCAGGAATTTTTGGCGGATGTCCTCGGCCTGCTGATCGCAGGCCCAGCCGAACCAGCTCTTGTCGCAGGTCGTGACCGTCGGCAGGCTCGTCAGCGGCGAGGCGCCCGTTGCGCCGCCAAAGGTCGTGTGGAAGATGTGCCAGCCGCCATCGGCCGGCGCCTCCTTCTTCGAGCGCCGGGTGACGACGCTGCCCCAGTCGCTGAGCTTGAGATCGACGTTCATGCCGATCTTCTTGAGGTTCTCCGCCGTCACCAGCGTCAGCGCATTGAGCGCCGGCAGGTCGGAGGCGCCGATCAATACGATCGGCTCGCCGTTGTATCCAGCCTCCTTGAGGAGCTGCTTCGCCTTGTCGATGTCCTGCTTGCGATAGGCATCCGAGCCGACCTCGGTAGCAAACGGCCCGCGGCACATATACATGCCGAAGCAGACCTTCCACCACCGTTCCTCGCCATAGGCGGCCTGCGCGTAGGTACGCTGGTCAACCATCAGTGCCAGCGCCTGACGTGCCTTCACGTTGTTGAAGGGCGGATGAAGGAAGTTCGGCCGAAGCCCGCCATAGGCCGGCAAGAGCTGGACTTCGCCCAGTGCCACGTCCGGGTTCTTCTCGACGAGGTTGATCAGGTCGAGCGAGGGTTGGTCGAGGATGTCGACCTCGCCGGAGTTGAGCGCGGCGAACGCGGTCGCCGGATCCGGGATGACCTTGTACTCGATACGATCGACCTTGACGACCTTGCCGCCGGCGACGCCGCTCGGCCTCTCGGCGCGCGGCACATAGTCCGCGTTCTTGGCATAGACGATCTTGGCGCCGGGGACCCATTCCTCCTTCACGAACTTGAAGGGGCCGGAGCCGATCGACTCGGTGATCGGCGTGTTCGGATCGATCAGCGCTTCCTTCTCGCGGTAGATGCCGCCATAGACGCTGTTGTTGCCACCAAGTGTGTAGAGCGTCGGTCCGAAGGGCTCCTTCATCGTCAATCTGAAGGTCTTGTCGTCGACCGCCTGCACGCTGGCGACGAACTCGTTGAGGCTGCGCCCGAGCAGCTCGCGCGCCAGCATGCGCTTGACCGAGGCGACGACGTCCTTGGTCGTGACCGGTGAGCCGTCATGGAACTTGAGACCGGGTCTGAGCGTGAAGGTGTAGGTCAGTTTGTCGGGCGAGAGCGTGTAGGTCTCGACCATCTGCGGCTTGGCGTCGAGCTTCTCGTCCCAGTTGAACAAGGAATCGTAGACCGCGGCCATGTGCTGGCCGGTGATGGTGGCGGTGGTCTGGTGCCCGTCGACCACCTTGAGGTCGGCATGCGGAACGATCCGGACCACCTTTTGCGCCAATGCCGGCGCGGCAGCGAGCGCAAGCCCCGCCGCCAAAGCCAATATGCGTGCTGTCATCGCGCTGATCTCCCTTCGGATAGCCTCATCTTGGATCGCGGCTTCGGGGAGGTTGCCGAAGCACCTCCGCTTGTCGTTGCCCTTGAAGCCGCAACCGCCGCTTCCCGGCGGCCCATTGATCTGGCGATGCCACCCTCCCCTGTCAATGGGGGAGGCTACTCCACCGCGCCGGTGATGGTTAACGACCGGCGACCTTCGAGGAAGGTCTTGCGGCAGGCCTCGAAGAAGGCGCGCGAGTCGCCAGTGAACTCCGCGAAGACGTTCGGGTATTCCGGCGTCATCTTTCCTGGGGTTCTAGGCGCGCAGTAGCGGTCATAGGCCCAGTAGATCTTGCTCTCGGCTTCGGGATGCCCGTGCCGTTCGCGCGCGTTGTAGTGGATGAACATGACATCGCCGGGATGGATCAGGCCGGCGGCGTTCTCCTCAGGTGCGACCGCGTTCGGATCGATATCGAGCGAGCACGAGGTGCCGCCCAGCATGACATGCCCGCAGGGCCCTGCGAGCGGCAGCCGCTCCCAGACAAGCCGGCAGGTTGCCGGCGCCATGTCTTCGAGCAGCCGCGCCCGAGCCGCCGCTCCCTCCATGGCGAAGACGAGATAGCGCGCCATCTCAAGCCGCCTCGCCGGTGACTTTGAGCGTCTTCGGCCCGTCGGTGAACAGACGCTCGCTCATCGCGAAGAATGCCTCGGAGCCTGGCTCCAGAGTGGCGAAGACATTACCGAGGACATGCTCCTGCTTCCCCGGCGCGATCGCCATGTTGTAGCGGCCATAGCACCAGATCACCTCGCTGATCGGCTCGGGATGGCCGTGGCGCATGCGGTGCGGGTAGTGGATGAAGACGACATCGCCTTTGATCAGCTGCGCCGTCGCGTTCTCCAGCGGAATGACGATCCTCGGATCGAAATGGAAGCCGGCTTCCGTACCGGAATGCCGTGCCGGAAAGGCAGGCCCGTCATAGGGCAGCATCCGGTCCCACAGCGTCCGGCAGGTGGTCGGTGCCATCGCGTCGTCAAGGCGTGCGCGCGTCACCGCCCCGCCGAGATCGAACTTGAGATAGCGCGCCATGGCCCGGCCCTCCCGGGGCCCGAGTCTACAGCACGCTCGGCAGCCAGAGCGCGATCTGCGGGAAGAACAGCACCAGGAGCAACCCGATCGCCTGCAGGATCATGAACGGCCAGACGCTGGAGAAGATCACGTCGAGCGTGATCTCGGGTGGCGCCACGCTCTTCAGGTAGAAGGCGGCGGGACCGAAGGGCGGCGAGAGATAGGAGCTCTGCATGTTCATGCAGAAGAGGATGCCGAACCACACCGGATCGAATCCCAGGTCCTTGATGACGGGCACGAAGATCGGCATCGTCAGCAGCAGGATCCCGATCCAGTCCATGAAGCATCCGAGGATCCACAACGCCACCATCATGATCAGGATGACGACGATCGGCTCGAACGGCAGGCCGGCGACGAGGCCGCGCATGTAGGTGGTGCCGCCCATGATGTTGTAGATGCCGATCAACGCGTTGGCGCCGAAGGTCAGCCACAGCAGCACCCCGGTCGTGTTCATCGTCTGGACCAGGGACTGGCGGATCATGGTCCAGTTGAGCTCCTTGCGGATGGCGGCGGAGGCCATGGCGCCGATCACGCCGACGCCGGCGGATTCGGTGACCGAGGCGATGCCGCCGTAGATGCTGCCCAGCACCCAGACGATGACCAGGATCGGCAGGATCAGCCCCTTCAGCAGCTTGAGCCGCTGCGCGAGCGGGATGCTGCGCTCCTCGGCCGGTGCCGGCGGACCGAGCGACGGGTTCAGCGTGCAGCGCACCATGATGTAGCAGATGTACAGGCTCGCCAGGAGGAGGCCGGGGACGAACGCCGCCTGGAACAGGTCGCCGATCGAGACGTTGGCGGTGAGCCCGTAGAGGATCAGCACGACCGAGGGCGGAATCATGGTCCCGAGCGAGCCGCCCGCGCAGATCGTGCCGATGGCGAGCCGGCGGTCGTAGCCAAGCCGTAGCATCTGCGGCAGCGCCAGGAGGCCGAGCAGCACGATCTCGCCGCCGATGATCCCGGTCATCGCCGCCATCACCACCGCCACCAGCGTCGTCTGCACGGCGACGCCGCCGGGAAGCCCGCCGGCGAAGATGTACATGGCGTCGTAGAGGTCCTTGGCGACGCCGGAGCGCTCCATGATGCTCGCCATCAGCACGAACAGCGGCACCGCGACGAAGACGTACTCGGTGACGAATCCCAGGACCCGGCTCGAGACCAGCGGCAATCCGGTCGGCCCGAGCCAGAGGAGCGTGCATCCGACCGCCAGCGTCATCGTCACCCACGCGAGCGGCATGCCGGTCAGCATGAGCAGGATCATGGCGACGACGATCAGGATCGAGATGGTTTCGATGCCCATGGCGGCGGTCCCGGCGAAGGAGGGTCGTTGAGGGTCAGCGGCCGCGGAGATGGCGGACGAGGTGGACGACGAGCTGGAGGACGATCAGCGTCGCGCCGACCACGATCAGCGGCTTGACGATCGCCGGCATCGGCGAGTTCCAGGCGCTACCTGTCCGCTCGACCAGCTCGATCGCCAGCAGCGCCGGCCTGAAGCCGGCATAGGCGAGGAGCCCGATCGCGAAGATTCCGACGACGAGGCCGAACAGCTCGAGCCACCAGACGACCGCCTTCGGCAGCCGTTCTGAGACCGAGGTGATGGCGATGTGCGCCTTCTTCTGGGTGACGTAGCCGCCGGAAAGGAGGTAGGCGACGGCGCAGACCATGATGGTCGCCTCGAAGGCCCAGGTGGTCGGGGCGTTGAAGAGGTAGCGCATCACCACCTCGTATCCGGTCATCGCGACCGCGGCGAGGTAGAGGTAGGAGACGGCCTCGCCGACGAGGCGGTTGAAACGGTCGATCAGATCCATTGACGACTCGCCTCGCAGAAGAAGGGGGGAGCGCGAGGCTCCCCCCTCCTGGTCAGTGACGGACGACGGCGCGCCGGCTCACTTCGCCAGCAGGCCCATCTTCTGCATGAAGGCGATGTTGGCGTCGTAGGCCTTCTTCGCCAGCGGGCTGCCCTCGGCGAAGTCCTTCCAGGCGCCGGCGGCGATGGCGCGGAAGGCGTCGCGATCCGGCTGGCTCCAGTCGATGATCTCGATGCCGGAGGACTTATCGGCTTTGTCCTGGGCGACGAAGACCCGATCCTGCAGCTCGTTGCGCATGGTCAGGTCGTAGATCATGGCGAGATACCAGGAATCGACGGCCTGGCGAGTCTGCGGGCTCAGCCGGTTCCACATCGCCTTGTTGACGGTGAACTGGATGATCGGCATCGAGTGGATGCCCGGATAGATCGGGAACTTGGCGACCTTGTGCATGCCGACCGACTTGTCCATCGTGTAGCTGGAGTTGTCGGCAGCGTCGACCACGCCCTTGTCGAGGGCGGTGTAGGTCTCCGACGGCGGCATCGCGACCGGCGCCGCACCGGCGCGGCGGAAGACCTCGGCGGCGAGCCCCTCGGGCGAACGGATCTTCTTGCCCTTGAGGTCGGCCAGCGTCGCGATCCGTGCCTTGGAGACCAGCGCCTCCTTGGCGATGGCGCCGCAGCCGATCACCTGGACGGTGCCGCCCGAATAGCGGTCGAAGGCCTCCTGGAGGATCTCGCGGCCGCCGCCGTGATAGCAGAACATGGTGAGCTGCAGCGGCGTGTCGTAGCCGGCGATGAGGTCGCCCATCAGGGCGAAGACCTTGTCGCGTCCGGCGAAATAGGTGGTGGAGGTGAGGTCGCCTTGCAGGATCCCCTGTCCGATCGCGTTCATGGTCTCGGTGTGCGGCACCACCGAGCCGATCGGCGTCAGCTCGATCTTGACCTGCCCGCCGGTCATCGCCGCGAGGCGGTCGAGCCAGTGGTCCTGGATCATCTTGTAGTAGGCGTCGCCGGCGACCATGGAGGTCTGCACCTTCCAGGACTGCTGCGCCGACGCCGGGGCGGCGGCCAGGCCGAGCCCGAAGACGAACGCGACACCGGCGGAAATCAGCGTACGAAGTCTCATGTCGTCACTCCCCTGGTTCGACTTCTTCTGAAGGCTGTACCGGGGCACGGTTATGAGACAGTTCGCTGCGCCGGTTACGCTGCCAATTTGAACTCCGTGGCGGCTTCGGATGCAAGAGCCTTATGTTCGGCCCTGATCTGATTGGGCGTCTTGTGCCCATGGCGCTCCCGCAGCCACGAGGCGTTATAGAGATCGGCGAACTCGGCGAGCCCCTTGCGAAGTGCCTCAACGGTCGGGAAGTACCGGACCCATAGCAGTTGCTCCTTCAGCGTCTTGATGATCCTCTCCGCCACGCCGTTGCCCTCTGGCTGGCGCACGAAGGCGGGCGAACTTTCGATCCCGAGGAATTCGATCTCGTCCTGGAAGTCATCGGCGAGGTAGTTAGCCCGAATTATTCGTGACGCGGGCTGTCTCGATGCTGCGGGTGTAGCATAACTCACTGATTTCGTTTAGGATTTGGTTGTCTAAGCCGGTCCTTCACGAGAGCAGGGAGGCGCCACGCCCGCCATGGCCGACGATAGAGAACTCTCCTTCGATTTGCCAAGCGTCGGGCGCAAGAAGATGAGCGCGTCGTTCGACGGCGGGCGCATCAGCTCCGACGGCGGGGTGATGGTACTGGCCCAGGCCGAGCGCCGTCTCGGTCTGGCGGACAGGCTTGCGGCCCTGATCGCCGATCGGCGCGACGGCACGCGCGTGATACACCCGCTCGCCAGCATCTTGCGCGCCCGCATCCTGGCGATCGCCTGCGGCTACGAGGATGCCAACGATCTCGACAGCCTGCGTT
>Ga0194132_10009765_pt1 | contig 13044 bp, 10 predicted proteins | sample TA2KigOf80mmetaG_FD_148612 | JGI IMG/M metagenome (GOLD analysis project Ga0194132, IMG submission 148612) | Freshwater microbial communities from Lake Tanganyika, Tanzania - TA2015054 Kigoma Offshore 80m | ecosystem: Environmental > Aquatic > Freshwater > Lake | place: Tanzania: Lake... | reverse complement strand
GCAGACTTTGAACTACGCTTTTCCCAGATTAGTAACGGGTTATTTCTGTTTGGGTTGCAAGCAGTTAAACCGTCGAGGCTTGAATGAAAAAAGAAATCTGGTGGTGCCTGTGGCATACAGGGGAAAACAAAATCCACATCGTGCGTCAGCACCGCAGGGTATTGCCGAGTAAGTTTCCATCGGAGGAAATACGTAAAGTCGAACTTCGATTACTACCTAAAAAAAGGAGAAAGACATGAGTGCGTACAACAAAATGCAGTTGGTTGAGGCAATTAAGTATCTGCGAGGTCGGCGCAAGTACATCGTTGATAAGGATTGTGGTTTTAAACCCGTAAGCGCCGCAGCCACGGACGTTGTCGAGACGTTTGAGGCGTATAGAAAAGATGTGCTGGCACGGGAGTCCAGCAACATACGAAAGTTCAAGTAATTCAGGTACTATACGTCCCCGATGAGCCTACTGACCTGCGATTTTGAGACTTATTACGACAGGGAATACAGCCTGTCAAAGCTGACTGTCGAGGAATACATTCGTGACGATAGGTTTGAAGTCATAGGGGTGTCCGTCAAAGTAGACAATGAAGTTCCCGTCTGGTTTAGCGGTACGCATGAGGAAACTAAATCTTTCCTGTCGCAGTATGACTGGAATGATGCTGCTGTGCTTTGCCACAACACGCTTTTCGACGGAGCTATCCTTTCGTGGCGGTTTGACATACATCCAAAAATTCTTCTTGATACGCTTAGTATGTCCCGTCCGCTACATGGGGGGACGGTGGGTGGTAGCCTTGCCAAGCTCGCTGCACACTATGAACTGGGGGAAAAAGGCACCGAGGTTCTCAACGCGCTGGGCAAGCGCAGATTGGCGTTCTCTGCTGTGGATCTGGCTGCGTATGGGCGTTACTGCACGAATGATGTAGAGCTAACCCATAAACTTTTTCACAGGATGGTTGAGGGATTCCCTAAGCGCGAGTTAAAGCTCATTGACTTAACATTGAAGATGTTTACCGAGCCGGTACTGGAATTGGATCAGTTGCGTCTTGAGCAGCATTTGACGGCGGTTGTTAACCGCAAGAACGCGGTGTTGACTAGACTGGGCGGGGATCCAGAAGTAATAAAAAAGAAATTGATGAGTAACGTGCAATTTGCAAAGATGTTGGAAGATTTGGGGGTGTCACTGCCGTATAAAACCAGTCCTGTCACGAAAAAATTGACCTACGCTTTTGCCAAGACTGATGTGGGGATGAAGAAATTGCTAGAACACCCAGCCCCGATTGTGCAAGCACTTGTCGCTGCGCGTCTGGGCGTAAAGACTACATTGGAAGAAACACGCACTGCGCGGTTCATAGCCATAGCAAACCGGGGACGCTTGCCAGTGCCCCTGTCCTATTTTGCGGCCCATACCGGGCGTTGGGGTGGCACTGACAAGATTAACTTTCAGAATCTTCCTAGCCGAGGTGAGGATGCGGGTAAATTAAAATCGGCTATTCGCGCTCCCGAAGGTTACGTTGTAATCGATGTGGACTCATCTCAAATTGAAGCGCGGGTGCTTGCGTGGTTGGCCGGGGAAATAGATCTTCTTGATGCTTTCCGTAAGAACGATGAGGAAAAACAACAGGGGGTGCCGGAACAAGAACAGAAATGGGATGTGTATAAGATCATGGCTTCTCATATTTATGATACGAACGTTGGTCAGATCACACGTTCTGAGCGGTTCGTTGGAAAAGCTACGATCTTGGGGTGCGGTTATGGTATGGGGGTGGATAAGTTTTATTTGATGATGAAGTCTTGGGGTGTCAGCCTTTCACATAACGCATGTCGGCACATCATTGATACCTACCGCAATACCTACCCACGCATCCCTAAACTGTGGGGTGTGGGAGATAACTGCCTGAAAGCGTTAGTAGATGGGCGGGGTTGTACATATGGCGAGCCGGGAGTGGTCAAGGTTGGGTTTGGGGTGATACATACCCCTATGGAGTTGCCGTTTCACTACCATAATCTACGTCGCGGCAACGAGAACAACAATGCGGCGTACATTTATGACTCGCGAAACGGGGTTACCGGGATCTGGGGGGGCAAGTTTACGGAGAACATAGATCAGCATCTTTCACGGGTAATCATCAGTCAGCAAATGCTGCGTATAGCTAAACGTTATCGGGTAGCGATGACGGTGCATGACGCAGTGGGATGCGTAGTACGTAGGGAGGATGCCGACGAGGCCCGAGCTTATATTGAACGGTGTATGCGGTGGATACCTCCTTGGGCAACCGACTTGCCCTTAAACTGCGAATCAGGGATGGGAGACACCTACGGGGACTGCTAATGGCTAGATGGTCATACAGTAGCTTGTCGCTATTTGAACAATGTCCACGCAAGTATTACCATTTGCGGGTAGCAAGAGATATTGTTGAGCCGCCTTCGGAACAGATGCACTATGGGTTGATGGCGCATGAAGCGGCTGAGAAATACGTTCGCGACGATGTTCCGCTCCCCCCGGCGTTTGCGTACATGCAGGAGGCGCTTGATCGATTGAAGTCATACAAAGAGGAAGAAGGCACCATTCTGTGTGAGTACAAAATGGGCATTACTGAAGAGCTTGAACCCTGTGATTTTTTTGACCCCAAAGTTTGGTGGCGGGGAGTTGCAGACCTGCTGGTAATCAACCAATCAATGTGCCGTGCAGTGGATTACAAGACCGGCAAGAACCAGTACGCAGACCTCAAACAAATGGAACTTCTTTCCTTGGGGGTGTTCAGCCATTTTCCCGGGGTTACCGTTTCCAAAACTGGGCTTCTCTTTGTGGTACACCCCGCATTTATAAAGGCAAATTATCTACGTGAAGATGCGCCGGAGCTTTGGCATAAGTGGAAAGAGCGCGTCCATGTAATGGACAGTGCTTATGACGCGGATGTTTGGAACCCGAAGCAAAATTTTACATGCAGGGCGTGGTGCCCTGTGCATGATTGCGTTCATAACGGAAAAAACAAATAGGAGGTTTTGATGCCATACACAAATAAACCACGGCCATACGGTCGTGAGTATGCTCAGTATCACGGCAAGCCTGAACAAATCAAGCACCGCGCCGAACGTAACGCTGCGCGCCGCAAAATGGCTGCTGCTGGCAGGGTACACAAAGGAGATGGAAAGGACGTTGACCATGCTCGCGCCTTGAGCAAGGGAGGTGGCAATCGGTTTTATAACCTGCGGGTTCGTAGCGCCAGCAGCAACCGCAGCTACGACCGTAACCCGGACCACACCATGAGGCGTAACGTGCCGAAAGTGAAAAACATCAAATAAAACCGGGTGTTCCGCGTTGTGCAGGGCACCAAAAATTAGTAGTTGACATTCTCTCGTAAAGGGAGTACGTTACCGTTCTAAGCTGCCCGGAGAGGTGGCAATCAGAGGCGATGTGAAAACTTTACATCTGCCCTGCGAAGCATTTTTGGAGAGTACATGCAGATTGTCGAAAACAAGGCGTTAGTTTTAAAAGTGCGCGATCCTCAGCGCATCACCTCTATTATTCCGTGCAGCAAGCAAATCGGAAATAATGAAGTGTTGGTTCGTTGGGGATTGGAAGAAGCACAGGTACTGAAGAACCTGAAGATCAAAGGGGTGCCTTCCCCCATTCGCCGTTCTTATGATTGGCCCGGTAGGTATCGCCCCTTCTCGCATCAGATCGTCACTGCGGAATTTCTGACACTCAACCGCAGGGCGTTTTGTTTCAACGCGCAAGGCACGGGTAAAACAGCGGCTGCGATCTGGGCATCGGATTATCTTATAAAGACCAAACGCATTCGTAGAGTGCTGATTGTGTGCCCGGTGTCAGTCATGGGATCTGCGTGGCAGACCGATCTTTTTCAATTTGCCATGCATCGTTCCTGTGACATTGCACATAACTCTCGACGCGAAAAGCGTATTGCTGTGGTGGAAGGTGATACGGAGTATGTAATTATCAATTATGACGGGGTAAGCATTATTGCAAACGCCATTATTGAAAATGGGCGGTTTGACCTCATCATCGCAGACGAAGCAAATGCTTATAAGACCCACACCACACACCGCTGGAAGGCGTTGGCGAAGATTGTCACGCCGCGTACATGGCTCTGGATGATGACGGGCACACCGGCATCACAAGCTCCAACGGACGCCTATGGGTTAGCCAAAATGGTGTCCCCGCACCGGGTGCCCAAGTTTTACGGAGCATTTCGAGATCAAGTTATGCGCCAGATCACGCGATTTAAGTGGGTGCCCAAAGCTATCGCCACCGATGTTGTATTTAATGCTCTGCAACCGGCGATCCGTTTTTCTAAAGAGGAATGCTTGGATCTTCCAGAGATAATGCATGTGACCCGTGAAGTGCCGATTACGCGGCAACAGGAGAAGTATTACAACGTTATGCTGCAAAATCAGCTTACGGTAGCCGCAGGCGAGATGGTCACAGCACCCACAGCGGCGGCGTTGCTTACCAAGCTGTTGCAGATATCAAGCGGCGCAGTGTACTCGGATGACAGGGAAGTGATTGAGTTTGACTGCGCCAACCGTTTGCAGGCACTGCGCGAGGTGATTGATGAGGCAAACCACAAGGTGCTGGTGTTTGTGCCTTACACGCACAGCCTGAACATGGTTGCGGAATGGCTTAACCGGAACGGTTACACGGCAAAAATTATCGACGGTTCTGTGCCACCCAACAAACGCACCGAGATATTTAAGAATTTTCAGACTGAGAAGAATCCCCAAGTGCTGGTCATTCAACCCCAAGCTGCTTCTCATGGAGTGACCTTACATGCCGCGAATGTCGTGGTGTACTGGTCGCCTGTGATGAGCGTGGAAACGTACTTGCAAGCCAATGCCCGGGTGCATCGGGCGGGGCAGGTGAATAAGGTCACCATAGTGCATTTGCAAGGCAGTCGCATTGAGAAAAAAGTGTATCGCATGTTGCAGGGCAAAGTTGATATCCACCAAAAACTAATTGATCTTTATAACGAAGAACTTTCTGAGGAAAACACCAATGAATGAAGATGCGGAAGTGCCAGTAGGCAGGTTGGTGCGCGTCTTTATAAAGATGCGTGATTATCGTGACAAGCAGCGCAAGGAGTATGAAGCGAAAGAAGCCGCGCTTGAAGAGCAGATGGGGGTGATTAGGGCTGAACTCCTTAAAGCCTGCGAAACCTTCGGGGCCAATAGCTTCAGAACTGACTATGGGCAGGTAATTCGTCAAGTGAAGACACGCTATTGGGCCACGGATTGGTCCGCAATGCACGATTTTGTGAAGGAAAACAATGCACTTGATTTGTTGGAACGGCGCATACACCAGACCAACATGAAGCAGTATCTTGAAGCAAATCCCGGTAAGCTGCCCCCGGGCTTGAATGCGGACAGTCATTACGAGGTAACAGTACGCAGGACTTAGCTGTGTTTTTTATCAACAACATATAGGAGAAATGAAGATGTCTAGCGAAGTTACGCTGTTCAAATCGGGAGTTCCGTCTTACCTGAAGACTAAGGAACCGGATGCGATCACCAAGTCGCTGCTGAGTGGTACGTCTGCGAAGCGCATTTCCATTCGGGGTAGCGTGTTCCGGTTGGTGTCCGGCGGCAAGGAAGTCGCGGTAAGCGAGGAACGGGCTATGAACGTTGTTATCGTAAACGTGGCTCCCAAAATTTCGCGTACATTTTACGCGGGTAAATATGTGGAGGGCGTTACGGTATCCCCGACATGCTGGAGTGCGGATGGTGAACAACCGGATCCGTCTTCCCAGCAGGTGCAAGCCAACACCTGTGCCCAATGTCCGCAGAACGTCAAGGGCTCCGGCGATAACAATACCCGAGCCTGCAAGTTCAACAGGCAATTGGCGGTGGTGATGGAGAACGATATGGGGGGTGACCTTTTCCAATTGTCGGTGCCGTCGCTGTCAATTTTTGGCAACGGCGAAAATAGCAAGCTGCCGCTCAAGGCTTATGCGCATTTCCTTGCGGGGTTTAACGTCAACATCACGGCGGTGGTCACCGAGATGCGCTTTGACATCAACAGCAGCACCCCCAAGCTGTTCTTTAAAGCGGTGCGCCCGTTGACTGAAGAGGAGTACAAGCTGTGTACGGAGCGCGGTGCGTCACAGGAAGCTAAACAGATGGTTACTGTATCCTTCCAACCTGTGGAAGCTGAGGCACCCGCCCCCGCCCAGCCGGAAAAACTGGAGGCTCCGCAACCTGACTCCAAGGCGGCGAAAGCCAAACCTAATGCTGCACCGCAAAACGGAGAAGGACCAACGCCCGAGCCGGTAAAGCGGGGCGGCAAGGAAAAACCCGTTACGAAGAACAGCATTGCAGCCATGCTAAATGAATGGGATGACGAGGAGGCCGCGTAACACAAGGGAACGGGGAGTGCGATACACTCGCGCTCCCCTTACTTGTCGGGTAACGTGGAACACATATGCAAAAAAACGGATTTACCCAACGAATCGTCAAAGAAATAAAAAACGCAAATCCGATGTTGGTGGGAGTTGAGCTTGGTCAACTGTGCCTTGACAGGGGGTACTCCGTGGTGGAGGTCGCGGAAGTCTTGGGTGTATCTCGGCAGACGGTGTATAACTGGATGATTGGTCGCAACAAACCGCGTCTTAAATATGAGCAGCAAGTACGCGAATTAATCGTTAAGCTTCGCTCTTTGACTGATGCGTGATGACACTGTCCAGACTAGACTTTTGGCGGGGGATCCTTCCGTCTGAAGGACTGTACTGCGTTGTTGGAATTTCTGGTAAAAAAGATGTTACCCAGACATTTCATGCATCGCTGGAAGAGGCAGATGCTGCGGTCGCGTTGCTCGACCAGCAGGGCATCAATTCGTTCATAGCACTGGCGAATTTTGCAACCGGGCGCAATCGTACTGTAGCAAACGCGGTCAGTCTGAAATGCTTATTTCTTGACCTCGATTGCGGCGCGGATGACCCAAAAAAATACCCGGATCAAGTTTCAGCCGTTAGCGGACTGAAACAGTTTATCAAGGCCACAGGCTATCCTCGACCCGCCGTAGTCAGTTCTGGCTACGGAGTACATGTCTATTGGCCGCTTACCAAGGCAGCGCCACGCCTTCTTTGGAAGCGCATTGCAGACAAACTAAAAGCGGCCTGCATCATGGGCGGCTTGAAGATCGACGCGACAGTAACCGGAGATCCTGCACGGGTGCTACGGGCGGTGGGTACGTCGAACTGGAAGAATCCGGAGAACCCGGTGCCAGTGGAGGTGTTGGCAACAACGACGCCGCTTGACGTAGAGGTCTTTTGCAAGCTGCTCAACGTCACAGATACCACGCTTGATGAAATTTCCATTAACAAGCCATTGGATGAAGTCACCAAAGCGTTGCTTGCTAATACACCTTCTAGCTTTAAATTGATTCTTCAGAAGAGCTTGAAGGGTACTGGCTGCAAACAGCTACTTGATTTAGTAGAGAATCAAGAAACTGCATCGGAACCAATGTGGCGCTCGGCGTTGTCCATTGCGCAGTTCTGCAAGGACCGCCAAAAGGCAATTCATCTTATTTCTTCCCGGCATCCGGACTATTCACCAACGGCAACGGAGGAAAAAGCGGCTCGTATCCAAGGACCGTACCGCTGCGAAACTTTCTGGACTAACAATCCGCAAGGATGTGAGGGCTGCCCTCATAAGGGCAAGCTTACGTCCCCCATTCTTTTAGGACGGGGCGAAGTCGAAACGGCATCTCCGGAGGATAACGTCGTTCATGTTGCGCAGGCATTGCACGAAGAACCTAAGCAATATGTCATTCCCGAGTTTCCGTTTCCCTACGTGCGGGGTAAGCACGGCGGCATATACATTAAGAACAAAGATGATGAAGAGGGTCCTCTGGATAAATTGGTATATGAAAATGATTTTTATCTTGTTAATACAGTGGACGATCCAAATGAAGGAATGCTGGGATTGTTTAGGCTGCATTTGCCACAAGACGGGGTGCGTGAATTCTCCATTCCTCTGCGGGATATGATCGCCAAGGATATATTTGCAAAACGTATGGCAGAGCAGGGTGTCAGCACCATTAAAGATCAAATGAATCAACTGAGGGCGTTTTCCAGCATGTCAGTTAAAACCTATCAACGTATGAATAAAGCTACCAAATCGCGGCTGCAATTTGGCTGGGCTGACAATTTTACTTCTTTTATCATCGGTGACCGGCAGATAACTGCGACAGGTATTCATTACAGCCCACCATCTTCTTCTACGTTAAGTCTTATTCGTTTGTTCCGCAGAGGCGGTACGCTAGAAAATTGGAAAAAAATCGTATCGTTTTACAACCGACCCGGGATGGAAATGCACATGTTTTTGCTTTTTGCCGGGTTTAGTTCTCCGCTGGTGCCCTTCAGCAACCGCCGCCGGGGCGGTATTTTGAGTCTTTACAGCTCGACGGCAGGCAGCGGCAAATCGTCCATTTTGTTAGTGTCCAACAGTATCTACGGGCACCCCGAAGACTTAATGATGATCAAGGCCGATACTTCCAACGCCCTTATCCATCGCATTGGCATCCTGCAAAACATTACACCGACGATTGACGAAATTACCAACATGTCGCCGGAACATGTATCGGATTTTCTGTACCACTTTTTGCATAACCGGGGGAAAAATAGGCTGGTCAGCAGTGTGAACGGGGAGCGACGGAACTACACTACTTGGGCGGCAAATTGCATCGTGACAGCCAACCAAGCCATTGAAGACAAGCTGTTTTCAAAAAAACGCAAGCCGGATGGCGAGCTGGCCCGTTTTCTTGAATTTGCCTATACCCCGGGTACGGCATCGACCAAGGAGGAAAGTGACCGGGTATTTGACCCGTTGAACCACAATTACGGAGTGGCGGGTGAGCCGTATGCGCAGCACCTCGTCCAGCATGTGACTGAACTGGAAGACTTGCTTTCCGAAATGCAACGATCCATAGATAGGGGAGCAACCCTTACCCAGCGCGAACGGTATTGGTCAACCATGTCGGCAACCATCCTTACCGGGGGGCTGTTGGCGCGGGAAGCCAAGGTATTGGACTTTAGCAATGCTGATTTTAAACGGGTCTATGACTGGACTGTAGCCATGCTACAGGAACGCCGTGGGGCAACAGTCAAGGAGTCCTCGGACCCGCGTACAGCACTAGGGGGCTTTATTTCCGAGCATCCCAATGACCTATTAATTATTCACAGCGGCGTTACACTGCGCACGGATACGGGGAGCGGTACGCTACCTCCGGTGCCCATCCGGGAGCCCCGTGGCAAGCTGTACATGCGCTACGAGCCGGATACGAAGCTGCTGTATATCAACAAGCCTACCTTCAGGAAGTACTGTGCTGAGGGGCAGGTAGCCTATGCGGAGGTCATCCAACAGCTACGTAAGGACGGGGACTACGTGGATGAAAAGAAATTTCGTATGGGTAAGGGGTTACATGTATCCGAGCCGGAGAACGTGCTGATTGTTCACTACAACGATCCGGAGGGGCTGCTTGTTGGAAACACACGGAATACCAGTAAAGATTGATTGGCCGGGATTCAAGATTGGCACCTCGTTTTTTGTCCCGGGAGCCGACCAGCAAAAGCTGCAACATGCCTTGCGTAAGGAAGCCCGCCTTCGCGGTCTTGACATTGTCACACGTTGTGTAATTGAACGCGGATTGCTTGGTGTGCGCGTTTGGAAGGTATGATACTATGCACTGCGTGTGTTTCTCCTCCTTACCCCCGGCGCAACGCCGGGGGATTTTTTACTGAACCATCCTTTGAATAAACGTATTGTACGTGGGCGACACGTCCGCGATTGCCCGTAATCTGGGTAACTGCATAGCTCGCAAGTACCGCGACTGAAGTTCATCCAGCTTAGTTAGCTGTTCCGCCATCTGATCGGCAGTCAGATTTTGATTGTTGTAGATCAGCTTGCGAGCTTGCCGGATTTTGCTGAGGTCATTATCCATGCGAGTTTGTATTTTACGCAGCGCAAGGGTTTGTTGGTTTTGCGGGTCGCTTAAATACGCAATGGCTTCGGTTCCGCGCCCCGCTTTAATCATGTCATTGTAAGTACGAGCTATCTTATCGACTTTATCGCGGAACTCGTAAAAGTCCTCCAGCGATTCGCGGTCCTGATTTCGATACGTAAATCGCTGCAATTCTGGTATTTCAAACCATTTTTTAGTCGGAGTTACTTTGTTTTCCACGGCGTTAAACAGCGCGTTCGTCATCCCGTATACAAACCCGCCTATCTGTCCGGTAAGTTCGCGCAGGATGTATTCAAGCTTGATAGGAGACACGCCCATCACAGCGCCAATTTCCTTAGCCAAGGCTCCGGTGGTTTCTGTAAATTGCTTGTAGGCTTCAAGATTCTGTTTGCTTATGCCTACAATCGGATCATCCTTCCGGAAACCTTTATTCAGCACCAGCTCAACAGGTACTCTGAGCCCCGTGGGAATAAACGCTGAAGTTTCGACGATGTTTGTAAGCCCCTCAAAAAGAGCGCGTTTAAATTTGGCTCCGGCATCGTTGGATTCAATTCCGTTTGCAGATATGTAACGTGTAATTTCTTCCGGTATTACTTTAAAGATAAAGCCAATTCCGTCACCCGGCACCGGGATGCGAAGGTTGCTGCCCGGAATGATGAAATTACGAACCCGCATGGAATCGCCCAGTTTCTTATAGTCCTCATCATCGCCAACTGCGAGCGCGTAAATTGACGAGAAGAACGCAATCTGCATCCCTCGATATACAATCGCCATCCTTACCTGTCTGCTATCCCCTTCCGTCAACCTGCCCTTACCCAGCACAAGACCTTTGTAAAGGTTATTAAGGTCGTTCATCATAACGCCGTGGAATGGAACTGTTTGGCGCAAAAAGCTTGCCTCTTTACTAGCTCCTTGAATATCAAAATTGATGATGTCCCGGGCGCGGCGGAAAGCAAGCTCTACACTTCCTCCCTCCTCGGTGGTCAATTCGTACAAGGCAGTACGCACCGCAATGTCCGATGCATCGCTTAAATTTTCCAACGTCTTGATGGCCTTGGAAAACAGACTGCGGCCCATCCCAAGCTCTTGCAAGAAACGTTCTTTAACGGTTTCACGCGCCATGCCTGACCCAACTCCTCTGATGCCCCGAACGGAAAGAAGTCCGGCAGTTTCGGTTCCTCCCGGCGTAAAAGCTTCCTTTATAAAATTTGTAAGGATGCGGGGGAACAGCGCGTAAGGATTTTTAAGGCCGCCGAATATGAATGCGCGTATCGCATCCTGCGGCAACTGCGCAATTGGAAATGTTGGAAACAGGGTGATTCCCTTGCGCAATGTAGTTGCAGGCAAGGACAGGGTTTTCGTAAACAAGCCTTGCGCGGTTTCGTGCCCCCGGAAGGCGGCCATTGCTGCGGGGTCCGTAAGTTCATAATACTCGGGCTTGCCGTCTTTGAACACCGCCACGACCCGGTTCCGGTCCACCCCCCGCGCATCAAATCCACCAACACGCTTGGCCTGATTATATTTTTCCGCTACTTCAATCATGGAACGTGCTGTGTCGTTACCGATTGCTTTATCTACCATCCAATTGCTAAGACGTGCTGCGTTGTTCAAAAAGTCATCAATCTGAATGTCTTCCACTTTAGCGCCTGCAAGATCCTTCATTGCGCTGTAGTTGATCAGCCCCTTGGAAAATTCTTTTAGCTTTTTGACATTGACATTGCCGTCCTTATCCACTACAAAACGGAACCACGGTACGTAACCAATTGCTTTCTTATAATTATCAGCGGTTTCCTTATCCAGATAGCCCGATTCAACAAGCGCGTCAAGATTGCGGCTGTTTATCTTGTGCCAAGTATCTGCAATTTCTTGAATTTCTGGAATTGAATTGTAAAGCTGCAACCCGCGATTGATCTGGTCATCACTCAAGGAACGGACAATCTCCCCTTTCGGGCCGATCTGCCCGCTTTTAATAAGTTCTGATTCGCGGCGGGCTCCTAAAGCCAAGTTTACGGCAGTTGAAGCATCCTTAAACGTGTCGATCCCGTCGTATTTTCCAACCATACGATTGGCATCGATATACATTTTTTTAACACTCGGATCGCTGTCCTTTGGTGTTTGATAGGTTCCATTTTTATCGAGGGAAGCTCCCCACATCCCATTAGAACTTTTTCCAAAACCGCCGTGCTGTAAAACTGAAAATTGTATTCCAGCCCGCTTGGTTGCAGCCATCATTTTGTCGTATACGCTTAAATTACCAACAACATCGCGAGCAATGTTTCCTTGTTTGGCCGTAAGGAAATCTTCCCACCACGTGGTTTTGGACGCAAAATTCTGGCGTATCCGTTCAGTGACACCCGCTAACGCATCGGTTTTGTTTGGCCCCGCAACCGCATTAATTGCTTGGTTGATAATATTTTTAACAGGAGGCGCGCCACCAAAAAGTTTGCGGTCTTCGTCCGTTAAGATACCTTTAGAAAACCTGATATCAGGTTCATCTTTATTAAACCGCTGGGATAGCGGAATGACGTTGCCTTGGTCGTCGCGGGTGACGGGGTCGGCGGATTTGACCTGCTTGAACTCGGTTGTGATGTACGTCGTACCTATGCTCCCTCCAGCACCCTCGTCCGAACTGATGTTGTCGTCTTTCACATTAGATATGACTGCACTGTCATACTCACCAGACAACATCTCGTCCAAGAGAAGGTTCGGATCAACATCAGACCAGAAGCGACCACCGCCGTTTTTTCGAAGCACGTCCTTACCGAGTTTCAAAAAAACTGGAGTCACGTCACCGTATGTTTCGGCGGTGTGTTGGTTGCTAGAAAAGAAGGATACATTATTTGAAAATTGCCGTGTCTCCTTTTTACGCCATTTCCGCTCCAAAAGGTTCCCTTCGTACGAGCCACGGTACGCCTTTATCCCATACCCCGCTGCCTTCGCCGCCTCATCCACCATCCGCTGGGCGGTCTTCATGTCCCCGGCTTCCACGGCCTTCATGTACGCGGCGTCCTGCTCGGGCGTGACGCGGGAGATGGGGCGGGCGGCCATGTCGGCTTGCGCCGACCGGAGACGTTTAT
>Ga0194132_10009764_pt1 | contig 13046 bp, 33 predicted proteins | sample TA2KigOf80mmetaG_FD_148612 | JGI IMG/M metagenome (GOLD analysis project Ga0194132, IMG submission 148612) | Freshwater microbial communities from Lake Tanganyika, Tanzania - TA2015054 Kigoma Offshore 80m | ecosystem: Environmental > Aquatic > Freshwater > Lake | place: Tanzania: Lake... | reverse complement strand
CCTCAGGGGCGTAGTGGGGGTCAGGACCCTTGTGGATGACCAGGATCCGCTCCTCGGGCATCCAGATATGGTCGACGATCGCCTCGAAACCCGCCATCCTGAAGGGCGTCAGGTCATCATCGTGGTTCCCGCGGATGAGGGCCTTCCGACCGTTGAGCATCCCGAGGATCCCGACCTTCTCGTCCAGGGTCATCTGCCGGCTGACGAACACATCCCCCACCAGGAGCACCTGGTCGTCAGGGGCGATCGACTCGTTCCAGCGCGCGATGAGCTGGGCGTTCATCTCCTCCACGGTGGCGAACCCACGGGTCGACCGGCAGTAGGTCTCATTCAACCGCCAGTGACCCCAGTGATGATCGCTCGTCACCCAGCGCATCAGGACTTCTTATCATCCGTGGGTTTGCCGGCGACCCGCTCGATGAGCGACTCCATCAGCCGCTCGCTCGTCGAGGGCACCGTCGCGGGACCGGGCGGTGGCTTCCAGCCCGTCTGGGGCAGGGCAACGTCGCTGTCGCTCCGGCGCCAGGCGATGATGAGCCCAAGCGCCATCATGATGAGCCCGCCGAAGATGCCCATGCTTCGTGCCCAGGCGGGAACCTCGATCCTGTCGTCCATCGTCTCCTCCTTACTGTATCAGTATACCACGGTCGGTCAGGATTTACACGGATTCACCAGCGGTCCGTCAGATCGTGACGTTCGACGTACAGCGCCTCACCGTTGTCGGGGCAGAAGACGAGGCAGCAGTCCTTCACCGAGCCGTAGCCGAGCGGTGCCCTCGCCTTCCCTCGGACGACCGTCAGGACCATCTCGGGGTTGAGGGTGTAGTGGGTGTCGCTGGGGGCAAGCTTCGACTCCCCCGCGTCATCGTAGGGGACGTCCCGGCCGGCCCGGCAGTCCTCGTAGAGCCGATCGTACCATGCCCTCTGCTCCTCGGGGTTGATCCGGCGCCAGGCCCGGCAGATGCCGTTGGGCTTGACGAGGTCACCCTTGTAGAAGGTGGGGACGGGGGTCTTGACTTGCATGCTGCCTCCTTATGTGTACAGTATACCAGGTGCCGGCCGCCCTTGCACGGTTCAGGTGAAGAGACCGTGGACGAACTCCATGAACAGGAGGAACGCGATGATGGGTGGGAGCGTCACCGCGAGCAGACCGGCGGTGATCTTCAGGTCCTCACCCAGGCCCGCGAACATCCCGAGGAACTGACCCCTCTGGAACTCGACTTCCTTCTTCCAGTCCATGCTGCCTCCTTTGTGCGTGCTGTGTTCAAATCACTTCTTCACAATTTTCGCGGAATTAGTGCCGATCTGATATCTGAGCTCGTGCGTCCCAGCCAGGAGACCCCTGAGGTCTTCGCGCCCGATTGGGAAGAGCCAGTCACGATATCCGCCTTTCTTTCGAAAGATGTAGAGGATCCGACCGAAGCTGTCCCGCTTGAACCTCTTTGCACCCCACTTGAGGGTCCGACCCTGTGTATCGCTCTCGAGAAGTTTGATGAAGGCTTCAAGCTCTGCTGCATTGTTCGCCTGGCGCTCAGACTTTGCCGCTTCGAGCCGAGCATCCTCGGCCTCGGCGGCTTCAATGGCATGGATGAGGGCGTCGCCGTCCTCCTCGTCGAGGATGTCAAGAGCGTCCAAGGCCTCGTCGAACTCGAACTCAATCTCCCACTGTCCGTTGTCGTGGCGTAGTTGACCACCCTGAAAGACTTGACCCTCCTCGCCGAAGCGCCATCCAACCGCATTGTTGCGAGTGCTTCGAAGAATCTGAATCATCCTTTCCCCTCCTGATGATGTAAGTATACCATGCCCAGGACGGGGTTGCACAACCTCAGCCCCGCCGCCGGGCGAGCGGCGTGGTCACAATCCCGAGAGGGTGCCGTGCACGACCGAGGGCGTCGACATCTCAGGCCTCATAGCCGGCGGCGACGCATCCGTTGATCCACTCGAAGAACATCCGCTGACCGCTGAGACGGCTCACCTCGTCACCCAGCTTGATCCACCACCCGAAGGGGTCGGGGTGGTTGTAGTCGTTCGGGATCCCGGTCCCCTCGTGGATGATGCAGACGAGCGAGCCCTTCCCGCTCCAACCGCCCGGGTCCTGCCCACCGCGGAAGACCATCCGGTCAACGTCGATGTTCAGGTCCAGGTCGGTTGCGGCGACCTGGAGCGCGCGCTTCGTGGCGGTGTAGACAGTCATTCGTTTGTCCTCCTTTGACTATTCGGTTATACCACGCCGCCCGACCCGATGCACGGGATCACCAGTTGTGAGGTGCCTCCATCCAGAGCTCGCGGACCTCCCATCCGCTCCGAGCCGTCTGCTTCCACTTCTTCGCAGCCGCGGCCTTCGCGGCATCCCAGGCGGCGTCGGTGTGCTCGGCCGAGGGATCAGCTCGGAAGGCGAGATGCTCATCCCAGCTCTCCCAGCGACCCCCCTTGCTCTCCTTCCACCGCGTGACGTAGCATCCAAACTTGGCGTTTGCCATTCCATCCTCCTTACTATCCAGTTATACCACACCCGCACCAGGGTTGCACGGGTTCACCCGTTCGCCGGAGCCTCGTAGTCCCGGAGGCGCCCATTCCGGAGGAGCTCCCGGACGGCCTCGGCCTGACCGCGATCGTGGGCGAGTTCCCAGAGGGCCGCCGAGAGGTCGGCGTTCTCCCCGGTGGTGCGGTCGTAGTAGGACTTCATGATCATGTCGAGGAACGTGGCGATCTGCTGTGCGGTCATGTTGCTCTCTCCTTATGATCCAGTTATACCACAGCCACCGATCGATTGCACGGAATGCGGGGGCAGGGGCGGAGGGCGCCCCCACCCCTCAAGGCCCTCACTCGGGCTTGGACCAGGTGGCCTTCCGACCCTTCCGGGTTTCGACGATCGAACCGTCCGCGATCAGGTTCCGTGCAACGAGGAGGATGTCGGTGTAGACGAACCGGTCCTCGGCGACCTTCAGGAGGTCGATCGCGGTGACCGGACCGACCTTGACGAGGGCCATCAGGCTCTCACGGCAGGCCTCGAGTCGAGGAGCGACCTTGGCCGTGGGGCCGCGGGGACCGACCGTCCGCGAGGACCGCTCGGCGACGACCGGCTCGGGGAGGCGGATGAGCCCACCGTCCTTGACGGCCACCTGCCCACCGAGCTCGACGAGCTTCAGGGTGAGGGCGGTCTGGGAGAGCCCCGAGACCTTGGCGAGGGCATTGACCGTGATGGGGGTGTCGAAGCTGAGGTGGGCGATGAAGGGGGTGGTGATCTCGCGATCCATGATGATCTCCAGGTCGTTGAAGATGTTGTCGGTCGGGGTGTTGACGGTGTCGTTGCTCATTCCTTCGTCCTCCTTACTTTCCAGTTATACCACGGTTGGATTGGGGTTGCACCGTTTCCGGTGGGCCGGTTGGTTGGGGATTCGAACCCCGGTGGCCGGCCGCCACCATGAGACCACTATACCACAGTGGCCCGCCCCTTGCACGGGTCTCACCAGCGGTGTGGTTGCCCCACAAGGATAAGCACCAACTGCGTGCTGTACACCCTACGCCCCCACATCTTCGACGTCGGCGTCGGACTCGTTGGCCAGACACCGGTGGTCGAAGTCGGTGAGCTCCACCAGGCCGGCTTCACGAGCGCGTCCACAGCGGCCGCGAGCGCGTCTAGCCTGGGCTTCGCACTCACTTGGACTCCCTTACTTCTTCTTGCGGTTGTACGTACCTGAGGAAAGCGCCGTCGTTCCACTCATAGACTTCGAGCGGAATATCGGGGTTTCCGATCCCACGCTCGACCAGATCACGGAGACGGTCGATCGCCTCGATCGGTTCCATCGAGTCGCCGTAGAGCGACAGCAGATCACCAACCATTCTCTTGATGATGAGAACCTTCTTGGTGTGCACATTGCCTCCTGTTGATGGTTAGATCATACCACAGGACAGGTGGGGTTGCACGGGATCACCAGGTGACGAGCACCGCGATATCCCCGTTCTCATCGTCCTGGATGAACTCCAGTTCCTCGTCGTTCCAGTAGCCCCACTCGCCGCCTTGCTCGCCGATGTCCTCGGTCTCACCGTGAGCCTGCCAGGTGCCTCGGGAGACCTGGACGATCTTGATAGGGGATTCACGGTCGGAGTCGAGCATCATCACCTGGATGTCCTGGGGAAGGGCCTGAAGCTCCTTGATCAGCTCCGCGACAGTCATTTCATCCTCCTTACTTTCCAGTTATACCACGGTGGCGGACGGGTTGCACGGGCACCACCGCGGGCACATCCGTGTCAGCGGTGTCACGCTTATTCCTAGGGCGTCCGTGCCTTGTACCGTCGCTTGTTGAGAAACTTATCCTTGATGAGCCAGGTCGTGCCCGCGATGAGGACAAGCCAGCTCTGCCTCGAAAGGTGGCGGGCGAGGGTCTGACCACCCTCAAGGTAGATGTGGTTGCGCCGGTGGAAGGCGCTGTAGTCACCGCAGCGGGCACGCCTGATGATTGTCACCGCCGCAGGAGCATCCAGGACAAGCTCGTCGGACTGACCGGGTATGTTGCCCCATACGGGCTCGCCGTCGTGGGCAGCGGTCCTCAGCCAGGCAAGGTCACCCGTCTTGAAGCGGTCAGTCTGCATCGCGCGCCCGCCCGCGGCAGGCCCGCCGGGAACCCTCCTTCCTCCGGTCGGTCTCAACGAGATGTCGACCACGCCAGGCCTCAAGTGTGCCGCCCGCCTCAAAGTGGGCCTTACGCTCGAGACCACGGATCGCCACGGGCCGGCTGTTACGTTCCGTATCCTTTCGGGTCCGTGCCATGTCGTCCTCCCTCCTTATGATGTAAGTATACCACAGGACAGGATCCGTTGCATGGATCAGCTCCAGCTTGAAACAGGGCGCCGGGTGCTCACGCACCCGGCGCCGCCACCCCAGTGCTCCCCCTCCAGCTAGGGATGGTCAATAGGGGGTCCTGGCCACCAGCGCCGGGCGACGGTGTCCTGCAGGACCCGGACAACCATCCAGCAGTAGATGGCCCCGACAACCGCCACCCAGGCGGCGACCTGGATCGGGCGGTTCACGCCTCACCCACCGGGAACACGGTGATGTCGTTCCACATTACGCCGATGGTGAGGACCTCGCTGAGGGGCGGTGCCCCGCCACCGAGCTCCGCCATCTGGCCCTCATAGGCCCAGGCGGCGTGGATCATCCGGTTGATCACGAGGGTCTTGATGATGGCAGCCCCCGCATTTGCGGCGCGGACGTGGGTCTGCTCGAAGGGGGTCGGGTTCATGCGGGCTCCTTGGTGGTGGATTGGTTTGATCATGAATAGACTATACCACGGTTCGGGGGAGAGTGCACCAGCTCGAGACAACGCCCGGGACCTTCTTGCCGGTCACAGCGAGCTTCGCCGCCGAGATGTGCTTGCAGGACTTCCTGAAGGTCCGCCATCCGCTGCACTCACACTCCCACTTCTCGCCACGCTTCTCGCTGAAGCGCCAGAGATAGTAGGCATCCCAGCCGTTGGAGGCAGCCACCACGGCGCCGGCATCGGGCTCACTGAATGGCATCAGAGGGTCCCCAGGCAGGTGCCCAGGCCGCAGCCGCCCGAGCAGATGAAGATCGTGAGCGCCATCTTACCGAGGAACCCGAGGGTCCCAGGCGGGCGGGTCCAGACGTAGATGACGCCGGCGATCGCAAACAGGGTGAACACTTCTTGCCTCCTTACAAGAAGAATATATCACGGTCCATCGTCGGTTGCATGGGTTCAGTTGTCATAGGCGCAAAGAAACCTGATGCGATCGAGGAAGCGTGGATCATCGTCGGAGATGTCATCGGGCAGGCCCAGGACCTCGTTGAGTGGGATGCCCATACTGAGGGCATGGCTGCCGTGCTTCATGTCCCAACCCAGCCAGAGCTCATCGACGTGGTCGGTCGGGCATGGGATGGGCTCATAATCGGCGTCGGGGCTGATGATGGGGGTGATGATCACCCCGACCATCGCCTCGCGGGCCACCCTATTCGCCTCCTTGATGTCGGAGGCCTGGGCAAGCGTGTGACTGTGCATGTCATTGCCAAATGTGCGGCAGAGGTCGAACCAGAAGCCTCCGACAACCTGCAAGTCCCGCTCGAAGTCCCGTGGATCCCAGAACCTGCCGCCGCAGCGTGGACCGCGTCCCCGGACACCCGAGAGGACGCCGAACCACTCATAGTTCCGTGTATCGTTGATGTGCCTGAAGGCGACCCAGTGCCCATTCGGCAGCAGGCACTCCCAGACGCCGTGTATGTCGCAGCCCATGTTAGATTCCCTCCTTGCTTTGATGAGTCACTTCTTCCACCTCTACCCTCTCCACGAACTTCTCATCCCACCACCCCACGTCACCGGTGTTGTGCTCGAGGATGAGCACCTGGCCTCGCCGTGGGCTCGTCGGGAACTCGTTCACCCGGCGTTCGCCGTTCCAGTACGATTGCGACCAGCTGCCACCGAGGACGTCCGGCCGGTAGTCGAAGACCATGCCCAGGGCAGTCTGGGGGTTGGCGGTCCCACCCCAGCGCACCAGGACGAGGGCCCCCTTCCTCACAGGTCGAGCCCGATCTTCGCCGCGGCGGTCTTCGCCTTCAGCACCCCCGCCGGGAGGAGCTGGATGTTACCGCGACGGCTGCACTGCTTCGTGATCCAGCCGTGGGCGACGCGGTCCTTGGGCGCCTCATCGATGAAGAGCCGGCCGCGATAGATGCCCCGGGGGCTGAAGTACCCCACGTTCCAGGAACCCCCGCCGGGGGTCCCGAAGCGGTACTGGTGGAGGGCTCGGAGGTACCAGCGGGCGGGCATCCCCGGGTGGGCCGCGATCTTCAGGCACAGGTACTCGATGTTGCTGAGGGCGAGGGACGGGGCGTTGACCTGCTTCACGTTGGCTCCTTGGTTGGTATGGATACAATACCACAGGGGCGGCGGGATTGCACCGTTCCCGCCCACCCCCTCGCAGAACCCTCAGGCCGCGCCTCGGAACGCGGCGAGTTCGTACTCCTCGACGTCGATCTCGGCGTCACCCTGGCTCATGTTCTCCTTGTACCACTCCCACGAGTGATCCTCGTCCATGAAGCGGAGCTCGACGAACGGGTTCCCACCGCCCGGACCCTCGACCTCGAGGACGATCACCTTCACCGGGCGGGCGATGTCACCCTCGAACGCGGACGTGATGTCGTCGCCGTCCTTGAGCGCCTCGAAGACGCTCTTACCCACCTTCTCCTCGAGCCAGTCCCAGCCGATGTCTATGCGAAGGATGTCCATGATTCACTCCGGTTGATTGGTTGGTTGCCGTTGGTGTTCCTCACCAACAAGAAGATCATACCACGGGTCCGATGGAGTTGCACGGTTTCCGTCGGGGATCAGCCGACGAAGGCGAGCATGTACTACTCGTCGTCCTCTTCCTCATCGTCGTACCCGTCGGTCCAGGCACCCTTGTCGGCGTCCCACACGAGCTCATCGGTTGCCATGTCGACGAAGATCGCCCGGTAGGGGACACCGTTCTCAGGCTCCTCCTCATGGATCTCCCAGGTTCCCCCGGAGCCATCGGCACAGTCATCGTCAAGAGCCACGAGCGCATCCTCGAGCTCCTCCGTGAGTTCCAGGTCGCTGTAGTCGATTCGAATGTTCTGTCCACGGTAGATCGCCATGATGCCTCCGATTGGTTGGTTGGTTGGTTGGTTGGCCGATTGACTATACAGTTATACCATGGTCCGGGGACCGTTGCACAGGTTCACTCGTCGCCCTCGTCCTCTTCCTCATCGGGCTCCTCATCTTCCGCCATGAGCTCCTCGGCCGTGTCGGTCATCGAGCACATCGAGCGCCCGAGGTATCCGTGATCACCACCGAGGGCGATCTGGATGTGACCGTACCAGTAGCTCCGAGCCCGCTCCCGGTCGATGTCAGTGCCCTCGGAGCGCACCAGGTCCATCGCCTCCTGGAGGAGATCCCGAATCTCCTCGGTGATCTCCAGGATTCGCTCACCAGCCTCGAACCGACTCATGTTGCCTCCGTTGTGAATCAGTTATACCACAACCTGGGGACCATTGCACAGGTGCAGGTTGCCGGCCTCATCGTATGAGTCCCCATACTCGGTAGGGCTAGTCTCCTTGATCCAATCGAAGAATTTGAGGGCGATCGAGTTGACCATCGTTTGCTCCTTGGTTGGTGAGATCAACATACCACGGTTCCGGACCGGATGCATACCTTCAGTCGTGGAACTCAGCCCTCCCTGGGAGCCTCTCCACGAGATCGTCTTCGAGGCTCATCCATCCTCCCCCAGTGATCCACTCTATGAGAAGGATGGCACCCTGGCTCTGCCGCTTCTCCATGAGGTTGATGACGGTCCCGACCGTCCCCTTCCGAACTCCGAGCCAGTCCCGCAGCCGGATCACACTGTCCCCCCGCAGCCAGGCTCCCCCCTCTCCCATTCCGGTGTCAGCCATCATTCCCTCCAACCAGATCATCATACCATGGATGGCGAACCTTCACACGGTTTGGGTCAGGGGGAGCCCCGCTCTCAATCCTTTGTTCGCGGGTGACGGTGCTTCTTCCTCTTCCCTGTCGGACGGCGGCGCCGAGACAGGATCTTCACATGTGGCCCCTGCCACGTTATCACCGCCCCGTCATCCGTCATGATCTTCATATCGGGCGGATTCCACTTGTTGTCCTTCACCTCCAGGACCACCGCCCGGAACGGCCCACTTGGCCACTCACATTCGACCAGATCACCTTTCCTCGGCCACTCGGGTGGTTCCACCCCCGTGCGGGCGGGCTTACGGGTGCCCCCGCGGGGGCCCTTACGGGCGCGCCTCCCGCGGGCATCCGTGACAGCGATGACACACTTATCAGCCGGCATTCTGGCCGCCCAGGATGGGGACAAGCTTTCGTTCCGGGAGGAGCTTCCGGCTCCCATCCGGCAAGATCGCCGTGTAGCACTTCTTGCTTGCATTGCGATTGAGGATCACGACGGTCTGATCCTCGAAACCCGTCGGTCGCTCGCTCGTCACCCCCATCCAGACGGTCCAGGCGCAGAGCGTCCCGGGCTCGATCGCATTGCCGTCCCACCTCCTGGGGGTGAAGGTCGTCATGCTGATGACGTTATCCGGGGAGTACCAGACCTCGCAGTAGGGATCCTGGACCCAGCCGTCGGGGCGGACCCGTGGGTTGGTGATCAGGCTGTGGTACCCACGCTGGTGGATGTCCCGCACGATGGCGATCGTGACGGGTTCGTACTCTACCTTCTTCCTTGCCATCACATCCGTCCCTTGCGATTTGGGTTATACCACACCTGCCGCCGGTTTGCACGGGCTCACGATCTCATCCTCCCAGCTCTTGATCCGCTTGTAGAGGTCGATGAGGGCGACGGCATCACTGATCCGCATGCTGCCGTTGAGACCCGTCAGGACCCGGAGGCTCATCCCGTCCATGTCGAGCTCCACATCTCCCGTGCCGAAGTTGCAGACCACCCGCACGATGGGCTGGAAGGGGGAGATCCTGGCGACAGGATTGCTTGGGCCGAGGAACGGGGTCCCATCGGGGTGGGTCATCCCCCGTTCCGCCATCAGGGCCTCGACCGCCTCCTTCGCCTCGCGGAGCCCGACGTCCGAGATGAGGGTGGGAGAGCCGTCTGCTGCAGTCCCGCTCGTAGAGTGCCGGGAGGCGGCCCGGACGACCTTGATCGCCGGGATCTTGTTGTGGGCACCGGCGGCGAGGAGCCTGTTCACCTCGGACCACTCGCTCGACGTCAACATGATGATCATGGGTTGCGACATCCGTTCCCTCTCCCGATGGTAGAACTATACCACAGGAGGTGGGAGTTTGCATCACTGCCTGTTAGGAGAGTGCCCTCAGCAGTCGTCTCAGTTCATAAGCGTTGAATCCAGTCGGCGCCTTCACCCTGTGACCAGCACCAGCCACCTGGCCTTGGTTCACCCCCTTACCCACGGGTGGGGTGTGCCTGGCGGGCCTCTGGCACCCCATGCTGCACAGGCACCAGGTATTGCCATGGGATGGCAGCCCGGGTGCCGTGCGGGGTGATGACCACGGCGGTCGGCGGGCTGACGGCGCTGGTGCCCAGCAGCACGAACAACGAAGCCCCCGGGTATTTCCCGAAGGGCACCGTCGTGTCCCGGAGACCGAGCAGGGTGCCCGGTTCCCAGGGCATCGCTCAATCCTCCTCGGCGACGGCCACCACCTGGAATCCACCGGCGTTGAGGGAGAGCCAGGTCGTCTGTCCACACCCACCGAACCGGTTCTTCACCGTCTCGAGTCGGCGACAACCGAGGAGGTCCTTGTCCTTCTTCTCGATGGTGAGCTGCACCATCCCATCGACCATGTGCTTGAGCTTGTTGGACCCGGCGAAGTTGCCGCCCTTCGTCACCTGCCCGATGACGATCGCGTTGGTGTAGTTCTCCTTGCACCAGTTGGTGACCTTCTCGAGGCTGCGCTCGGCCGTCGCAGTGGTGATGCGGCCCGTCGAGAAGTGGCCGTCGTCCATGCACTGGAGCGAGTCGATGACGAGCATGAAGGGCTTGCTCTTGTTCTTCTCGGAGCCCCGGAACTTGTCGGCCTTCTTCAGGAGGTCATCGACGTTCGTCTCGCTGCCGACCGCGAACCCCTTGCGGAGGCCGAGGCGCTCGCAGGCGGACTTCACCTGGAAGAGCGACTCCTCGGCGGTGTTGAAGACCGCGACCGCACCGGAGCGGGTGAGGTTGTCGCAGAGCGTCAGCATCATCGTGGTCTTGCCAGCGCCGGGCTCACCGGTGAACATGAGCGACGCGCTCGGGGTGAACCCCTGGCCGCCGATCGCGGCATCGAAGAAGTCCAGACCGGAGAGGAACTTGCGACGCATCGCGTCGGGAACCGTGACGTCGTTGATGTTACTGCCAAACTCGACGGAATCATTGGCGATCTTGAGACGCATTCAGAACCTCGTTGGATTGGTTGGCTGGTTGCCGTTGGTGTTCCCCACCAACAAGAATACTATACCACAGGACGGGAACCCTTGCACGCTCGCCGTCGGAGCCTCACGCCCAGTGGGCGTGCACCAGACGGAAGGTCTTGTCATCGTAGAAGTTCGTGAAGCTGAAGACCTTGAATGACTTACCGGGTCACGCCTTCTTCAGGCGGTTGACCACCCCACGAAGGGTCCGCAGGTCGCGATCGATGCTCTTCCCCCAGCTACCGATCGTTTCATCGATCATGCCCTCGACATAGGGATTCTCGCTCACGTAGCTGTAGAACTGCATGTTGCCTCCGTTGGTTGGCCAGCTTGACTATCCAGTTATACCACGGTCCCCATCCGGTTGCATGGGCACGAGATTGGAGATGAAGTGCCATTCGGGGGCCAGCGTGTCACTCCACAGGATATGCGCTCGGAGCCCAGCGTAAGGGCCGGTGTTTCGCATCTCGATGATGAACCCGACCGCATCATCGGTTGGGGCCCCAAGGTCATCGGCCAGGCTGTTGAAGCGCACGAGATCACCGAGCTGATAGACAGGCATCAGCGGAGCGCCGCAGGTGTGTCGTACCAGAGGCTCAGCTGGTCCGGGTGCACCTCGGGCTCCTCGAAGACCTCGTCGGCGATCTCCCGTAGGAGGTCACCGCACCAGGCGGGGTCGCCGCCCTTGTCCAGATACTCGGTGACGAGGGCATTGAGCTCGGCGGAGAAGGTGTTGTAGTCCATGATCATCCTCCAAACTTGCGGTTGTTGTTTCGTGCGTTCATCGCTGCCCCATACTCTCGGTCATCATCCGTCTGGAGAGCACGGAGAGCCTCGATGATGTGTTCAAGGCCCTCGCCGCCGGGGGTATCCGTCAGTGCTCAGGCTGACGTAGCCCTCCTTGTCACGCTCGACGTAGACCACGACACCGCCGACGTAGATGTCGTCCATTCATGCCTCCAGGAGGGTGGAAAGGGTGCCGTCCATGCACCAGTCGTTGCTGAACGCCAGGCCGCGACCGATGTACGTCGCGATCTCGCGGACCGTGAGCGAGTTGGTGCTCACTTCGACGTGCTCCGGCACATCGAAGGTGAAGACCGACATGTTGCGGTCGGTGACGCCGCCGTTGAAGTAGGTGTTCTTCAGGTCCTCGATGCTCTCGAAGTCGTCCGTGGTGCCGATGAGGTAGGTGAAGGTCTTCATGATTGTGCTCCTTGGCTGGTTGGTCCGCTTGACTATCCAGTTATACCATATGCCGCCGGCGGTTGCATCAAACCAGTCGAACGTTTCTAAACATCCAATGCTTCAGTCGGCGACCGGTGCCGTTCTCGATGACGTCCATGACGACCCGGTCACCGATGGAACAACGAGGCCGGGTCTCAATGATCTCCTCGACCGAGTTGTAGAGAGGATCATTGGGCTGCATCTTGCCAAAGGAGTACCCGATGAAGAGACCCTCGGCAAAGACCTTGTCATCGATCGCTGCAGTGAGGGCGACGAGATCACCGACCTTGGGCCGGTACTTCACCCCTCGAAAGCTGAGGCGGGTCTGATTCATGATCTCGTCGAAGAGAGCTGCCTCCGCCCCGACCATCTGGTCAGTGAAGGCGTTGGGATAGCACCTGAAGACCCCCTCCTTGCGCCGATCCCAGAGAAGGGTGGCCGGACTCCTGGGACCGGGGGAGGTGAGCCAGCCCGCGGTGCTGAAGTTGATCATGGAGTACTGGGCCGACCGCTCGAGGAGATCCGTCTGCTTGATGCCGGGCTCAGCGATGACGAGCTCGCAGGCCCGTCGAACCGCGATCCCACCGAATCCGCCGGGAACCACGTAGCCATTGACGACCGGACGTTCCTTTGCCATTCTGCCCTCCTGATGAACGGTTATACCACACGGGTCAGGCGGTTGCATCGGTCTCGTCCTCGAGCACCACCGGCACGACGCCCCACCATGGCACCTCGATGGGCCGCCCGCTGCCGAGCAGGAGGACATCATACTTCGTCCCACGACGACCGGTCACCACCCCCTTCTGGGAACCGCCCCAGAGGTCGACGAGGGTGCCGGGCTGGATCCCGTTCCAGTCGTATGCCCCGAGCTCGACGGCGACGGTGCCGATGTCGACGACCTTC
>Ga0194132_10009763_pt1 | contig 13047 bp, 12 predicted proteins | sample TA2KigOf80mmetaG_FD_148612 | JGI IMG/M metagenome (GOLD analysis project Ga0194132, IMG submission 148612) | Freshwater microbial communities from Lake Tanganyika, Tanzania - TA2015054 Kigoma Offshore 80m | ecosystem: Environmental > Aquatic > Freshwater > Lake | place: Tanzania: Lake... | reverse complement strand
AAACCCTTGTATGCTCTCCGCGAGGGTCATTGGTCCTCCTCCTTCTGCGTTTCCCGTCCAAGAGAAACAATGCGGAAGGATAGGCCATCTGGCCCTCGTTCTCTTTCGGCCCTCTACCGGATGGGGCTGACCTTCTCGGTGGGGCTCGCGCTCTTCCCGACGCTCATCATGGTGATCGGCTGGATCCTGCGGGTGCTGGGGATCGTGGGCTGAGGAGGGTGTCGTGCCCTACCCCGGGAGCGTGCGCTTGAAGCCTCGCACGAGGGGCAAGGCGTACTCGTACCCGCGCTGCGCGATCTGGTCCATCGCATCGAACCGGGTCATGCCGAACTCGCCGACCGGCGGCTCCAGGTAGAGATCGACCCGCCCGACGATCGAACGCAGCTTCTGCTGGCTGGACACCACCATGCTCCGTACCAGGATGTCCATGATGCCCGGCTCGCCCCTGAGGCTGACCCACGACCGCACCCTCTCCTTGAGGGACGGGCGGGTGACGGTGGGGCTGTCGGGGACGACCCAGTGGTCCAGGCCCGAGACGTTGACCGCGATGACCGGGCCCCGGGTCCGCTGGAGCATCCGGTCGATGGGCACGTTGTTCACGAGACCGCCGTCCACCAGGATGTGCCCACGTTCGATCATGGGCGGAATCACGATCGGCAGCGCACCCGACGCCATCGTCGCGCGCCAGACCCGGCCGTCGGTGTGCACCATCTCGTCGCCCGTGCTCAGGTTAGTCGAGATGCAGTAGTACTCGAGCCAGGTGTCCTCGATGTCGATCTCGCCGAACGTCTCCCTCGCCAGCTGCTCGAACCGGCGGCTCTTCAGGAACGCCGTGCGGGGCACGGCATAGTCCTTGAAGGGCCGGATCCTGAGAAGCCGCCGGTTGGTGGCGTCCCGCTCCTCTTGCGAGAACCGCAGCGCGAACATGGCGGCGATGGGGGAGCCTATGCTCGTGCCTCCCACGATGTCCACCGGGATCCCCACCTCCGCCAGAGCGCGCATCACGCCGAAGTGGGCGTATCCTCTCGCGGTCCCGCCGCCCAGTGCGACGCCGACTCCGGTATGCGTCACCATGCGCATCAGGCGCACCAACTCGCCGTCGCCGGTCCCCTGGAGATTCACGTGCTTCGGCATCGAGTGCCGCCGCAGCCACTCCCGGGTGCCGGACGGCCGGTCGCGATCGGCGGGATGGACGAGCCCCAGCCATCGCTCCTTCGGCAGGGTTGCCTCGGACGTCACGAACCAGGACCCGTCTCCCGAAGACGACGGCGGCTCCGTGGCATCGACCAGCCCCACGACCGTGTCCGCGCTCGCCACGCAGAACCTGTTCCACGCCGGATGCTCACGGTCGAGGGCCAGCAGCACGCAGGCGTGCCGCTTGACGACCTCGGAGTACCAGCTGCGGATCCGCATCCAGGCGAGGTGATCGGCATCCTTCAGCGCGAGCGTCGGGACGTTGAGCTGGGCCTTGAGGGTCTCCGCCGTGAGGAACAGCACGTCGCGCGTCGCCCCGAACAGCCCGGCCATCCTCGGCACCGTCTCCGCCAGCGATCCGTCGCCGCCGAGGGCGCCCATGGCGATCACCTGCGTCGTGGACCGCGTCGGCTCCGAGCCGAGATGGGCCAGCTGATGGATGACCCGGGTGAACATCCGGCGCGCGAGATCGGGATGGTTCCACAGTGTCTCGAAACCCTGCGGTGAGACGCGGATCACCTCGGTCTCGGCGAGCGCCATCAAGGAATGCCGGTGCGGCTGCCGATAGAGGAGCTCCTGCTCCCCAAGGCTGTGGCCCGCCTCGTAGACGTGGCCCTGGCCACCCGCGTCGGGGCTCGCATGGGTGCCCAGCCGACCGCTCGTCACCAGGTACCAGCCCTTGCACGCCCCCCCCTTCTCCGCGAGGAGCTGTCCACGCTCGAGGTGAATGCGCGCGCTGTCCCGGAAGACGTCGTTGACGACCCGCACGTCGAGCTCGCCGAAGAACGCCCGCACGCGCTCGAGGAAATACACGAAATCGAAGCGCTGGGTCGCGATGGCGAAGACCTGCCGGAACAGGTCGGGAAGGTCCTCGATCAGCCCCATCAGGTGTTCGGTGGAGATGGACCACAGCTCGCAGTCGTCGGCGGCCCGGACGGTCGCCGTCCGCGTGGCGCCGGTCAGGAACGCCAGCTCGCCGACCAGATCGAAGGCCGTGAGCTCACGCGCGTCCTCCCCGCGATCGCCGTGGTCGAAGCTGATGCGCAGCGTCCCCTTCGCCAGCACGAAGACCCGGTCGCCCGCCTCGCCCTTCTCGAAGAGCACCTCTCCGTCCTTCAGCCACACGGGGAGCATGAAGCGCTCCAGCGGGCTCAGGTCGACGTTCCCGGCCGGACCCGGCCCGCCGGCAGCATCCGGGTCGCCGGGCCGCCCGCGCGCCGGGAAGGCGCTCTCGAGGGCCCGCCCGTATCGTGCCTCGTAAGCCCGGTTCACTCCGTCCTCGTCGACGCCCAGGATGCCGCAGAGCGCGGGCATCTCCTCCCGTTCCAGGACGCAGAGCCCGGAGAGGACGTGCAGCACGGCGGCCTTCAGCGACGGCGAGTCGTCCACCGCGGCCTTCCATTCGGCACGCAGGTGCTCCAGGTCGCGCCCCTGCAGCGGCCGGTCTCCGTCGCGCGCGGCGCCGTGCGCGTCGGGCGGCAGGGCGCCCGCCAGCAGGACCGCCGAGGCCAGCTGCCGCTGCTCGCGCAGGTAGCGCGCGCGCGGGGCGAGGGCATCGACGATCCGCGAAGCCTCCGTCTCGACGGCGTCCCTCATGAACCGTCGCTCACCGCGCCCGCCGGCAGGCCTTCACCCGAGGCCGGGCGGGCACCGGAAGAAGAGCCTCGCCCCGGCCGGCCCAGCTGCCGCCGGTACCGGCGTTCAGCCAGCCACTCGAAGACCCGGTCCACCTGCAGAACCCGGGAGATCGCGTACACCAGAGGAAAGACGAACCACTGCGCGCGCTGACGGCTCCATATCTGCTTCACCGCCGACTGGCGTCTCCCCCGATCCTGCAGCAGGAAGTGCGCCGCGCTGGTGGGCGAGAAATAGGTCTTGAGGAACGCCAACGGTGAGGTCATCGCGAGCCGCAGGTAGTCCGGGTTGAACTTCCCCAGCCGGGCGAGGTCGTACGAGTAGATGAAGGGGCTCACGAGGTTCGCGGGCCGACGCCGATGGTGGAAGAAGCGGTCGTTGCGCTCGGCGTCACTCGTGATGGCACGCAGCATCTCCGCCCTGGCCGGCAGCCGCACCTGCCCGGTGAGCACGCGGAAGGCGTAGAGGCACTGGATCTCGGTCATCAGGGGGATCGAGCTCACGACCGGCCGGGCGAAACCGATCATGAGCAGACTGGGGTCATCCGGATCGAAGACCATCTTGTAGTGCCCGGCGACAGGCTTGTGACCCGGCAGGAAGTCGAACTGCGTCTCGTAGCCCGTGCAGAGGATCAGGTGCGAGACGCGTGCGCTCGTCCCGTCGATGTAGTGGACCACGTCGCGGTCGCTCGACACGACCCGACCCTTGGCCGTCACCCGGCCGACGCCAACGAGTTCCACCACGTGCCCGTTCTTGTTGGTCATCGCGTGCATGAACGGCACGTTCTTCCTCCACTCGGGAATGCCATGCCCTTCGTAGCTCAGCGGCGATCCGGTGGAGGCGATCAGGCACAGCCACTTCATTCCGGGCTTGCTGGCGGTCTCCGACTCGAAGGACACGAGGTGCTGAATGCACTTCGAGCTGGCCTCATCCAGGGCGGAATCCTCCACACGGTAGGCCCCCGGGCCCGGCCGGCTGAAGTAGTTCGCCTTTCGGAAGAAATGTTGGCCGTTCGGGATGGCCCACGTGACGCGCGCCGGGGTCCTGGCGAGCAGCTCGACCACGTCGGCCGCGCTCTCGCCACCGCCGTAGACGAGCACGTGGTCGTCCGCCCCGTACGCATCCGGTGCGATCGTCTTGATGTCCCAGATGTGCCGACGCGCAGCCGAGAAAGCCGCGAACTCGGGAAGGTCTTCCCGCATGTGGTGATAGGGCCCGGCGCAGACGATCAGGTGGCGGCCGCGGTAGGTGTGGTCGTCGGTGGCGACCGACCAGACACCGTCGTGCTTGGCCACCCGGTGAACCGACTGCCGATAGCGGATGTGCGGGTGGAGCCCGAAGTGTTCGGCGTAGGCTTCGAGGTACCGCTGGATGTCCCGGCGATGGACGAAGTTGCCGAGGCCCGGGTCGATCGGGAAATCCGCCGCCTCCGTCACCGTGGAGGAGCTCGACGTGATCGTCGACTCCATCACGGTGATGACGTCCGGATCTTCGCTGTAGTTCCAGACGCCGCCGAGGTGCTCCCGCCGCTCCAGGACGACGGCGCTCAGCGAGTGCTGGAGCGCGTACTTGCAGGCGAGCAGGCCCGACCAGCCGGCGCCGATGATGCACACGTCGTAGACCTTCGCGTTCATGGACGCAGCTTCTCTCTCCCCGGGTCGTGGGCTGCCTGTGCGGGCGATCGACGGCCCTGACCTTATCACCCGCGCCAGTGTCAGGCAAGATGTCGGGCCGGACGCAGGCCGCCCCCCATCGGCTCCCCCATGCACGCCATCGACTGGTCGTATTGGTACGTCTTCCCGTGCGCGGTCGCCGTGGCGACCGCCGCCAACGCTTCCGGATTCTCCGGGGCCGTCCTGTTCCAACCGTTCTTCAACTTCGTCCTGGGGCTTCCCCTCGCCCAGTCGATCGCGACCGGCATCGCGACCGAGACGATGGGCATGTCCAGCGGCGCGGTCCGCTACTCGCTGATGCGGAAGATCGATTGGGCTGCCGCGAAGATGTTGCTGCCCGCGGTGCTCGCCGGCGTCGTCATCGGATTGGCCGTCTTCACGCTGGCCCCACGCGAACTGCTCCGGCTGATCGTGGGCATCGTGGTCGGGGGCATCGCCATCAACCAGCTGGTCAACGCCGGCCGCAGGCACTTCGGCACCTCAGCGAGCGCCGACCTCACGGCGCTCCGGCGACTCCGCTGGTGGTCGCTCGTCGCTGGGGCGTTCTCCGCGTGCACGGGCACCGGCGTGGCCGAGATGCACCAGCCTCTGCTGGAGCACAAGGGCAACCTGAGCACGAAGCGTGCGAACGCCACGGCCATCCTCATCAAGGCGGCAGCCGATTGGGCGATCACCGCGGTGAACCTCTCCCTCGGGAACCTGCGGCTGGCCATCCTGATCTTCAGCGCGTCGGGCGTCGTCATCGGAGGGCAGCTCGGCGCACTCCTGTCACCCGCCCTGCCGGATCGGCTGCTGAAGGTCGTCTTCTCGCTCTGCGTGCTGGCCATCGCTTCGATCTACGTGGTCACGTCCCTGAGAGACATCGGATCGATCCGGCCCTGAATGGCCGCGGCTGTCCCGCCGTGGCCCGCAGCGGTCTTCCCGCCCGAGTCCAGGAGGTCTGGCCCCGGGCGGCCGCGAAGGAGCGCGCGCGTTCGTCTCCACCTCCCCTTGCGCCGGCTCATGATGTGACATTCCTATCACGTATGACCGCGACGCAGGATTCCGGCGACGACGGAGACGACGCCGTCTGGCGGGCGCTCTCGAGCCCGGTGCGCAGGCGCGTGCTCGCCGTCCTCGCGGAGGGCCGACGCACCACCGGCGACCTCGACGCTGCGTTCCCCCAGCTGTCGCGCTTCGCGGTCATGCAGCACCTGAAGGTCCTGGAGGAGGCGGAGCTGGTGATCCCCCGACGTGACGGGCGCTTCATCCATCTCAACGCGGTTCCCATCCGGCGGATCCACCGCCGCTGGGTGAGCCGATACGCAGGACGCTGGGCCGACGCGCTCGTGGGGCTCAAGGACGAGCTCGAGGGCGAGGCGGACCCGGGCACCCACGGCCGCCCGGGCACGGTGGCCTGACGGAAGAGCCGTTAGTCCGTAATTCGTGGGTCTTTCCCAAACCTAATGGGCCTTATCCGACACTGGGCAGATGACCTGGCGTACTCGAGCGGGAATCGTCGCGCCTTGTCGAGGAAATCGATACGTTCCTCACCGAGCTGCGCAAGGTCATCTGATGGTGTTGGGCTGCCGGAAATCTGACAGCCCCTTCCCCCCTCTTAGCGACACTCTTGTTTCGGGCCGTTGAATTGTCACAAGAGAAGATTAAACTGTCTCCGTAATCGAGAGATACGGGACAAACGCATTGCCAGATACAGGCACCCAAAGGGATGACTTCCAGCACGTATTGACGCTGCTGTCGAAAGTCACCCATGACAAACAGGTGGCGGCTGATGGAGCGGCGTTGATCGTCGCCGGCGAGCCACTGGATGCATTGTGCCTGCTGCTCAGCGGGCGGGTGCGGATCGATTCGCTGACGGGCGAGACGATCCTCATGCATGCTCCCGCCATTATCGGCGAGCTCAGTTTCCTGAGTGCGCAGCCGACAACGGCCCATGTTCATGCCGTGGGTGCGGTCACGTACACGACGATCCCGCGCGTGCAAGTCGAAGCCATGCTGACCGATGTGGAGCTGGCGCGCATGTTTTATCGCAGCCTGTCACGTCTGGCTGTAGCGCGATTGTCAGGAGCCTATCATGCGCGCTACACTGCACTGGTTGCGCATGATGGCAAGAAGGACGAGCTGATCGACCTTGTAAGGGCGCATCGCGATCACTTTGCATCGCGCAGCCTCATCGCCACAGCGAACACAGCGCGGCGGCTATCGGACGAACTTGGCCTGGAGATCGTAAGGCGCGTGCGATCCGGACCTCTGGGGGGCGACCAGGAGATCGGTGCCATCGTTTCGCGCGGGCTCGTGGATGCCGTCTTCTTTTTCCGCGATCCGCTGTGGGCGCAGCCGCATGGCGCGGATGTGCATGCCCTGGTGCGGGTCTGCGAAGTGATGAACGTGCCGCTTGCGACCAACCGGGCGACGGCAGAGATGATGCTGGGGCCGTGGCGCTAAGCAGGGCGATGGCGACGGCGCCTGCAGATCACATGAGGTAGGCGCGCAGCGGCTTTCGTGGGTCCACGCGCAGCCAGCATGTGCCTTCGGGGGATATGCGGTCAGCAAGGAATTGCTCGGCTGCCTCTCGCGATGCGAAATCCATGCCCTGCTCTGCGCCGATGCCAGGGTGTGGTGTAGCTGTTTGCTGGAGGCGTTTGAACGCTTAGCGGCAGACCATACGTACGGACGATAGACCGTATTAGCGCCTCCCGGTGAACGGAACGCCCGTTCTCAGCAGGTTTCGGCCACATTGCCGCTCCGCACCGCCTCCCGCAACCCGCGCAGCCGAAACCCTTGTATGCTCTCCGCGAGGGTCATTGGTGCTCCTCCTTCTGCGTTTCCCCTTCAAGAGAAACAATGCAGAAGGATAGGCCACCTAGCCCTCGTTCTCTTTCGGCCGTTAGCGGCTCGAAAGTGCACACACTAAATCGAAATCGGACATTCTAGAGAGCAATCTCTAGAAAGATTTCGGTGCAATGTGCAGCGGTTCCCGTCGGGGACGCCACTTCTGATTCGTCGATCGAAATCCCCCGCAACCAGCTGAAAGCACCGTGAGTTAGTGCGGTCCCAAATCTCTCGTCATCCCACACCAGCCCGGTTGACAACAGGGTCTCCTGTAAGCGACTGAGATCGTCAACGTTGGCCGCGGTCCAAAGAGCAGTAAGGTTGCCGAGCACGTACTCAGTGAACGAAAGTACGGCCTTGATTTCGAGTTCATCGAAACGAGCGTCGGAGAGTTCACACTGAGCCACCGTAATTTCATCTTTTAGACGTTGAAGCTGCGTTCGGCCGACGATCGCTCGTAGACCTTTCCATGACCACTGAAACACGGATGCTGAACTCACATTAACCGCTCTCCGCTATTCCCGGTGCACTGCAATCACCACTGCAGACCAGGTCACCTCTCAACGCTGGCGCGTGGCGCTTGGTCAGTTCAAGGAAAACCGGCAGCGGCATTCGGAATTCTAGACAGCAGCCTTCACACCCAGCTTGACCAACAGTTCTCCGAGCGCTTCGCCGCCGTCGTCGTAGCACTCGGCCAAGCGTGACTCTGCGTCGTAGCCACCCAGCTTGATGCCTGCTACCTTCTTCGTGGCGGGGCGGATCTTCTCGATGCGGATCGTGGCCAGTGCCACCTCTTTCGTCGCGGTCTCGACCAGCCGCACGTCAAGCGTGGCCCACGCCTGAGTGTTAAAGCCGATAATCGCGCCCGGCTCCACCTGCACCGTGCGCACGATCAGCGTGTACTTCGCAGCCCCGCCTGCAAGCACCGCCTTCGCCGCACCCTTAGCCAGTTCCTTGTTCAGTTCTTCGAGGAAGCGCGGCGCGTAGAGCTCCGTGCGGCTTGACACCCACGTCGCCTGGAACGCGTCGCCCGACCCTGCCTTCTTGCCGTTGCGCTTGGCCACTTCCTCAGCCAGCCACTGCGCCTCGGGCGTAGCCTTGCCACCCACTGTCATGCCTGTGTAGTCGAACTCGACGTCGATCTGCGTCTGCCCCCTAAGGAGCGCCAGATCACCAGACACGAGCTTGGCCTTGGCGGCCATCAACGCCACCGGCACCAGAAGCACCGCGACCGCCGCCGCAGCCATCGTCTTCATCGCTTTCGACATCTGCATGCCCTCCATGATTTAACCCAGCGGGTTCACCGCAACACGCAAATCCAAGTGATCTACCCGGTGTCGGATATGGTCCATCATGTCCGGACTCGCCGGCCACCCCTGCTTGGTCCCATGCGTCCCATCGTATCCACCTTTCGCAAGGTGTCCACGGGAGTCGGATCAAGGGCCGCCGCCGGGAATCACGCTGGGTCTGAGAACGGGCGTTCCGTTCACCGGGAGGCCGCTAATACGGTCTATCGTCTCGCGTAGAGCGACGCGTACACACCCCAATCGCGCGCGCTCATGACGCCGGTTTCGAAGAGATTTCGCGCGAAGATCTCCGCGTCTTCATAGATTGTGCGGTCGATGATCGCAGGCACCCCGCTGCGCTCGTGCTCCGTGTGGAGACCGAGCTTGTGCGCGAGGAAAAAGACCTGCGACTGAAACGCCCAGCGCGGCATGTCGGCGTAGAAGTCCGCAAGGTACGGGTTCTCGTCGTTCGGCTCGTAGAAGGGCACGAGGTGGAAGCGCGAGACGAGCCACCGCGTGAGGGAGGTCTTCCCTGCGCCGATCGTGCCCGCGACCGTGATCGTTCGCTTCATGGGGACGTTGTACCGGAAAAAGCGGGACGGACAGGCGGTGAGACGCGAGGAGGCGAGACGCTCGACGGGCGAGGCGCGCGCGAGGCGCCCACGTGCGGACGCCCCCACCGAAAGCGATCCCCGGGTTCGCCTGTCCCTGTCGCCGCCGCCGCGCGACCGGGTCTTCGCGGAACGGCCCGGTGTGCTGCCGCTCGTGCACTCGCACGGATCTCTCCAGATGCCTGTCCACGAGAGCGGACAACCTCAGAACTTCAACAGACGGAGAGCGGGAGAGCGGGCGGAGGCTCACTCCGGTGAGCCGTGCGCGTCGTCATGCGGCGCGACACTGCCTCTACGCTTCGCCCGCTTCGCCATCCGCGCGGTGCAGGTCGGAGAAGTACGCGCGCGCGCCCTCGAGGTCGCGGAGGACGGGGGTCTTGCGTGCGTCGGCCACCTGGCGGAGCTCCGGCGGGAGCGCCTCCACGCGGAACCAGCAGAGGGCCTGCGCGCTCTCGAGGAGCGCGCGGAGGTGCGCGTACCCGCCGCGGGCCACGGGCGGGATCACGCGCGCCGGCTGGATGTTCGCGACGCGCAGGAGGATCTCGCCGACCTCGGCGGTGCACGCGATGGGCAGCGCGGCAAGGTGCTCGCGGCACGACAACATCCAGCCTTCGAGCGCGTCGTGCAGGTCGGCGTAGGCCGCGATGACCACGTAGGAGGCGCGCGGGTGGAAGTGATCCTTGAGCCGCTCCACCGAGAGCGACGCGAGGTGCTTCACGAGCCCGATGGCCCGCGAGGGCTCGGCGGCGCAGAAGGCGTCGAGGCGCGCGTACGAGAGGCGCCCGCCGCGGCACGAGGTCTCCGCGACCGCGGACGCGGTGCGCGACGCTCCACCAAACCACCCGACCTCACCGAGGATCACCGGCGCACGGAGGCGCACCTCCCCGAGGGTGGCGCTAAAGATCCGCACGGTACCCGCAAGCAGGTAGAGGAGATCCTGCGCGGTTTCGCCCTCGCGCACGAGGAGCTCGCCGGCCTCGGCCTCGAAGGGCTCGAGGAGCTCCTGAGGCACGACCTCCGCGAACTCCTCGCTCACCGGCGTCGCCTCCGCGTAGACGCGCGGCTGCCAGCCCGGGATAAACTGCCTCGCGACCGCCTCGTAGGACATGCCCTCTTGATTGAGCGCCGCGAGCGGCGACGGCGCGGGGCGCTTCGGCGGCATGCGCAAGAGCAGCTGAGCGGCGCGCTCCGAGAGATCGCAGCACGCGAGGCCATTCGGCACGCGCTCCGCGGCGAACGCGCGGAAGGCCGGGCGCACCGCGAGGTCGTGCTCGTCGAAGGCGCGCACGAGCGCCTGCGCGTCTTCGAGCGCGATGTTCACCCCCTGCCCCATGAAGGGCGGCGTAGCGTGCGCGGCGTCGCCGAGGATCGCCATGAAGTCGCCGTCGTGCCAGTCGCCCACGCGCACGATGGGGATCGGGGCGAGGCGCGCCCGGAGCACCGCCTCGCGATCACGCGCACGCGGCCAGGCGTCTTCCAACGTGGAGGCGAGCAAATCCCCGAGCATGCCCGTCGCGTGGAGCTCCTCGTGCGCGTCGTGGCGCATGACGAGCGTGCACTTGTAGGAGCCGTCGAAGGCCGGGAAGCCGACCATGAAGAACGAGCCGCGCGGCCAAATGTGAATGGCGTGCGGTTCGTACGCGAACGCCGAAGCGCCCGGCTCGACGGTGAGCTCGAGGTAGCCCCAGGGTGAGGAGCGCTTGCCGAAGTCCACAGTGGGGGCGCGCACGATCGCCGCGCGCACCTCGGAGGCGGAGCCGTCCGCGCCGAGGACGAAATCGAAGGGCTCAGCGGAGACCGCGCCGGACCGATTTTTGAGGGCGATCGCGCGCTGCGAGCGCAAAACCTCGAGGCACGCGGTGCCGAAGCGCGCGGTGACCTCGGGTTGACCGAGCGCCCAATCGCAGAGGGTGCGCGTGAGCACCGAGCGCGAGATGGCGCGGTTACGCACGGCGCCGGGCGGCGCGGCGAGGAGGCGCACGTCTCCTTCGGGCGCGTGGAACGCGCGACCGAGGAGCTCGATCGACCGCTCGGAGATCGCAGGGCGCAGGCCGATACTCTCGAGGGCCGTGAGGCCGCGCGGCGAGAGCGAGAGCGCGACGGTCCGCCCTTCCCCGCGCTCCTCCCAAGGCTTTTCCCTGCGATCGAAGAGATGCACCGCGAAGCCGCGCTCCGCGAGCGCGCCCGCGACGAACGCCCCCGCGGGCCCCGCCCCGACGACGGCGACCTTGCCCTTCACCCCTCGCCCATCGCCTTGCGCGTCGCGCCAGCCGCGTCCCACGCCGCCTGCAGCAGGAGCCCACCATCGCCGCCGAGCACGAGCAGCTTCGCGCCGAGCTCGCGCGCGCGACGCGCCTCCTCGGGCTTGCCGATGAACGTGCCGAACGACTTCCCCGCCGCGTGCGCCGCGCGGGCGATGCGCTCCATCGCCCCCGCGAGCGCAGGCGAACCCGGGGGAACGCCGAGCGAGAGGCTCATGTCGCCGGGCCCGAAGAAGAGCATGTCGACGCCCTTGGCCTTCGCGATCGCCTCGCACTGGTCGAGGCCGCGCGCGGTCTCGACCTGCGCGAGGACCACGAGGCGCTCGTTCGTGAAGCGTACGACGTTCGGAGCAGGCACGGCGCCGAAGCCGCTGCCGCCCGTGAACGGGTGGAAGCCGCGCGTGCCCGCGGGCGGATAGCGGCAGAACGACGCGAACGACTCCGCCTGCGACGCGCTCTCGACCATGGGCGCCATGACGGCGTCGGCGCCCGCTTCGAGAGCATTCTGCGCCGAGGAGCGAAACGACGCGGAGACGCGCACGATCGCGGGGACTCCAGACGCGTGCGCCGCGAGCACGAGCGTGCCCACGGTCTCCGGGTTCATGACGCCGTGCTCGCCGTCGATGATGACCGTCTCGAAGCCGCCGGCCGCGAGGAACCCGAGGGCGGCGGGATCGCGGAGCGCGGCGAAGGTCCCGACGAGGGCGCGCTCGCCGAGGAGCGACGCGAGCGAAGGAGGGTGGGTGGCCATGGCGGCGATGATGCGCGAGCGCGCGCCGAAGGTCACGCCCGAGGTGCGTGGCTCAGAACCGGACCGGCTCGCAGGGCGCGCAGTCGCCCTCGAGGAAGCGGGCCGCCACCTCGACGTAGCCGCGGGCCGACTCGAGCAAGTGCTGCTTTTCGCCGTCCGTGAGCGGCCTGACGACGCGCGCCGGGCGGCCCATGGCCAGCGTGTGCGTCGGCACGCGGTTGTTCGGCGTGACGAGGGACCCGGCGCCCACCATCGCCTCGGGCACGCAAATCCAAGTGATCTACCCGGTGTCGGATATGGTCCATCATGTCCGGACTCGCCGGCCACCCCTGCTTGGTCCCATGCGTCCCATAGTATCCACCTTTCGCAAGGTGTCCACGGGAGTCGGATCAAGGGCCGCCGCCGGGAATCACGCTGGGTCTGAGAACGGGCGTTCCGTTCACCGGGAGGCCGCTAATACGGTCTATCGTCCGTCGGGTGGCGTCGATGATCTTGGGCGGCTGCAGGTCGAGCGGGCGCTTCGACGCACCGATCAAGAGCGCGAAACGCGTGGCACCACCGTCGTCGCCAATCGGCTCGATGGCGCCTGGCGAAGCCCATGCGGTGGGGCTGTAAGCGACAACGCAAGAAGCCGTCATCCCCCTGCCGATTTCGGAAGCCAGGTATCTCAAAATGCGAACCGCAAGCCGTTGTCGCAGCGAGCAATTACAAAACAACGACAATCGGGAAACTTCGCCGAAGGAGGCGATGTTTCCCGATGAAGGTAACCGATTGATTCTACTGGTGCCGGAGGAGGGGGTCGAA
>Ga0194132_10009760_pt1 | contig 13049 bp, 12 predicted proteins | sample TA2KigOf80mmetaG_FD_148612 | JGI IMG/M metagenome (GOLD analysis project Ga0194132, IMG submission 148612) | Freshwater microbial communities from Lake Tanganyika, Tanzania - TA2015054 Kigoma Offshore 80m | ecosystem: Environmental > Aquatic > Freshwater > Lake | place: Tanzania: Lake... | reverse complement strand
GCAATCGCTGATCGACATGGACCGCATGTTTCGCCTGCTGGAGGAAAACCGCGAGATCCAGGATAAACCCGGCGCGCAACCCTTGCCCGACGGCCCGGCGGCGGTGCGTTTCGAGCGCGTAAATTTTAGCTACGAGCCCGAGCGGCAGATTTTATTCGATGTAAGCTTCGATATCCCTGCCGGGCACAAGGTGGCGGTGGTGGGGCATAGCGGCTCGGGCAAGTCGACGCTGGCGCGGCTGTTATACCGTTTTTACGATGTTACCGGCGGCGCGATTCGGATTAACCAAGCCGACATTAAAGACGTGCAGCAAGCGAGCCTGCGTGCCTCGATCGGCATCGTGCCGCAAGATACTGTGTTGTTTAACGACACCATCTACTACAACATCCATTACGGCCGCACCGATGCCGCCAGCGAGGAAGTGCTGCAGGCCGCGCGCGCGGCGCACATCCACGACTTTATCGTGAGCTTGCCCGAAGGGTATGAATCGCCGGTGGGCGAGCGCGGGCTTAAACTTTCCGGCGGCGAAAAACAACGCGTGGCGATTGCGCGCGCGATTTTGAAGGCCCCGCGCATATTGATTTTCGACGAGGCGACCTCGGCGCTCGATTCCAAATCGGAAAAAGCGATCCAGGAAGAACTCGAACGCATCGCGCGCGGCCACACCACGCTGGTGATCGCGCACCGGCTGTCCACCGTGATGGATGCCGATCAGATTCTGGTGATGGATCACGGCCGCATCATCGAACGCGGCACGCACCGCGAACTGCTGGAGCTAAACGGGACGTACGCGCAGATGTGGGCGCTGCAGCAGGAAGAAAACGGTGGCGACGACACGACCACGGCTTAGGTCTTATCGCTATGCTCGGGTGCTTCAATTAAACCCCTTCACCGCAGAGGCGCAGAGACGCACAGTTGTCGCGGAGTAATCTTTGACGGTATTTCTCCGCGAATCTCCGCGTCTTTGCGCCTCTGCGAGGAAGGGGTTTTACGTCACCCCGCCGCCGGCAACGTCACCTGCGCCAGCGTGCCGCAATTGCCGCTCCCCACGAGCAGCCGGATGCTGCCGCCGTGTCGCTGCGCGATCTCGCGCACGATGGCGAGCCCCAGCCCGCAACCATCAACGCCGGTGCCCAGCACGCGGTGAAACCGTTCCAGCACCGCGCTGCGTTCGTTTTCCGGGATGCCGGGGCCGTTGTCTTCGATTCCGATTTCCACCGCGTGCACCGTTGACTTGAGTTTGACAGTGACGCGCCCGCCGCGCTGTGTGTAGCGAATCGCGTTGTCGATCAGGTTGCCGAGCATTTCGCGCAACAAAAAAGCGTCGCCATTCACCGGCGCCTCGCCATCGGGGCCCTCGTATCCGAGATCGATATCGGCCGCCAGCGCGCGCGGCACCCAGGCGGTGGTGGTGGCGCGCGTTAACGCCGCGAGGTCAAGCGGCATCATCGTTTGCGCGCGTTCGGCTGCCGGCTCCGCGCGCGCGAGCGACAGCAACTGATTGACTAAATGCGTGGCGTGATCCGCCGCGGTTTGCAACTGCGTGAGCGTGGCGCGCACTTCCTCGGACGCGGATTGGCGCAACGCGAGCCCGGCTTGCGTGCGCAGGCCCGCGATCGGCGTGCGCAACTGGTGCGCGGCATCGGCGATAAAACGTTGCTGCGAAGTCAGCACATCGCTTAAGCGTTTTAGCAGTGCGTTCATCGATTCGATCAGCGGCCGCACTTCACTGGGCACGTGCGCGGCGGGCAGCGGCGACAGATCGCGGTGCGAGCGCCGCTCGACTTCCTGGCACAGTTGGGTGAGCGGCCGAAGCGCGCGGGTTACCGCGAACCAGATCACCATGAACGCGCACAACGCCGCCAACACTTGCGGCAGCGCAATGCCCAGCAGCAAGCTGCGCAACAAATCGGTGCGCGGGCTTCGCTGCTCGATCACTTGCACCGTGATCAGGCCGCGAACGTCTTCGGTTTCCATCCGCAATTGGATCACTGCCGCGCGCATCTGCTTGCCCTGGTAAGTATCGTCGTAGAACTGTGCTTGGCCGCTGGGCGAGGGTTTGGCGCGGTTAATTTCGGGTTCGCCGGTAATGAACTCGCCGTCGGGGCCGGTCACCAGGTAGTAAAGCTGCCCGGTTGCGCGCGTGCTTAGCATTTTGACCGCCACCTCCGGCAGATCGACATAAATTTGCCCGCGCAGCACGCGCACCTGGCGGCCGATGTCGAGCGCGGCTTCCAGCAGCGCGCGGTCGTATGCGACTGTCACATAACGCTTGGCGATGTCGTAATCGTTGTAGCCGCTGATCGCCCACAAGACCGCAAGCGGAATCGACACCCAAAACAGCACCTGGCGGCGCAGCGCAAAGGCGCGCGGCGCGCCCGGCGTTGCACCCTCGCTCATGCGGCGCTCTTGTCCATCAAATAGCCCAACCCGCGCACGGTGCGTATCACCACGCCAAAGGGTTCGATCTTTTTGCGCAGCCGGTGCACGCACACTTCGATGGCATTGGCACCCACCTCGTCACCCCAGCCGTAGAGTTTTTCGGCCAGTTGATCCTTGCTCACCACGCGCCCGCTGCGCGTCATCAGCACTTCCAGCACGCCCAATTCGCGCGCGGACAAGTCTAGCGCTTGATCGTCGACGGTGGCGCACCGCCCGGTGCTGTCCAGCTTAAGCCTGCCGTTGGTAATCAACGCGTTGCCCCCGGCGCTGCCGCGCCGAATCAACGCCCGCACGCGGGCTTCGAGCTCGAGCAGTTGGAACGGCTTGGTCAAATAATCGTCGGCGCCCAGATCGAGCCCGCGCACGCGCTCTTGCAGCGCGTCGCGCGCGGTGAGGATCAAAACCGGCGGCGTCGCCGAGCGCCGCCGCAACCGTTTAATCACCTCAAAGCCCTCGATCCGCGGTAATCCGAGATCGATAATCGCTAAATCGTAAGTCTGCGTGGACAGCGCGTGATCCGCCGCCGCGCCATCGTTAACGCAGTCCACGGCGTACTCGCTGCCGCGTAGTGAACGCGTCAAGCCGTCGGCTAAGACGGGGTCATCCTCCGCAATCAAAATACGCATGAATATTTGCTGGAAATAAGTGATATTACGTATACAATGTAAGTGCTGCGTAAGCTAATTCCCGCACCGTTCTACGGTGCCGGTACTAATTGTAGATGCGTAGATGCTTAGTCAACCGCTAGTTGGCCTGGCAATTTCGGGATTAGTGATCGCATACATCCTCCTCGGAGGTCGTTAGTTGCAATTGCTTGTGCTGAGCAAGTGATTGTATGACCTCTTTCAACCCTGCCCGGGTTCTGCCGGGTGGGGTTTTTTTTGCGCTGCCAAGCGCTGTGGCCGCGGCGCGGGCACAACGTCCGGCCGCACATTTGCAATTCGCAAAATATACTTGAAAAAGCCGTTCTAACCCTGTATTTTCACGGGAAATTTTGAACAAAAACGGAGGCTCCGTGCTGCGCCTTTTCCCGCTGCTGACAGCACTTTTTGCCGCGCTTAGTTTATCGATAGCCCCGGCTGCCAGCCAAACCCCCGCCAAGCCGCAGGCCAAGAGCGCGCCCAAAGCGGCGGCTGGCGCCAAAGCCATGCCCAAAGCCGCAGCAAAGCCCGCACCCAAGGCCGCGCCTCGGCCTGCAGCTAAGGCCGCCTCCAAGCCGATCGCGCATAAACCCGTGGCGCGTAAACCGGCCGCCCAACAGCAAGCCCAACGCGCGGCTGCTCAGCGGCCGTGCTGCGGGGCGACAGCCCGGCGCGCCGCGCTCGCGCCGTCGCCGCCACCACCGGAAGTGTTTAACCCCGATTTCCTGGAAGTGCAATCCACTGCGGCATTGGTGATAAACCCCACCAATGGCCAAGTGATCTACGAAAAAAATACCGGCAATGTTGCGCCGATAGCCTCGATCACCAAATTGATGACGGCGATGGTGGTGCTCGATGCCAAGCTGCCGCTTGACGAAAGCATCGAGTTAAGCCGCGAGGATCTCGAACACCTCAGGGGCACCGGCTCGCGCTTGAGCATGGGCATGTCGCTGACGCGCGACGAAATGCTGCGCTTGACGCTGATGTCCTCGGAAAACCGCGTCGCCGTGGCGCTGGCGCGCTCGTATCCCGGCGGCATCGAAGCCTTCGTACGCGAAATGAATATGAAGGCGATGGCGCTGGACATGATGCAAACATCGTTTGCCGATAGCACCGGGCTATCGAGCGACAACGTCTCCACCGCACGCGATCTCGCCAAGCTGGTCAAGGCGGCGTATCAGTACCCGCTGATACGCCAATATTCGACGGGCATGGGTTATGCTGTCTACACGCCGGGCGGGCGCACCCTGCAATATGGCAACTCCAATTCGCTGATGGTGAGCCCCGACTGGCAGATCAACCTGCAAAAGACCGGTTACATCCGCGCGGCGGGCCGCTGCGTGGTGATGCACGCCACCATCGCCAACTCGCCCATCGTGATCGTGCTGCTCGACGCCTGGGGGCCCATGAGCCGCGTGGGCGACGCCAACCGCATTAAACGGTGGATCGAGTACCACTCGAACCACACGTTGGGTTAAACCCGGCGCCAATTGCGCCCGCGCCGAAGGTTGCTCAGGCGCAAGTCGCACCCTAAACACCATGGCCATGCACCCGCACGCCGGCCGCGCGCCGTTCGACTTTTACGACCTGCACCCGGGCAGCGAAAACTTTCTGGACGACGCTCTGGCGGGGCTGGCGCAGCCGCGCAAGGCGCTTGCCCCCAAATACTTTTACGACGCACGCGGCAGCGAACTCTTCGAAGCGATTTGCGAACTGCCCGAGTATTACCCCACCCGCACCGAACTGGCGATGATGCAAGCCCATGCGCGCGACATGGCGCACAGGCTCGGCCCCGAAACGCTGCTCATTGAATACGGCGCGGGCTCCGGGCGCAAAACCCGCGTGCTGATCGAAGCGCTGGCGCCCGCGGCCTACGTCGCCATCGACATCTCGCGCAGCGCGCTCACGCAATGCGCCGCCCAGCTCGCGGCCGCCTACCCCGCGGTAAAAATCGCCGCCGTGTGCGCCGATTACTCGCGCCCGCTCGAACTGCCGCGGATCGACGGCATTAGCCCACGCCGGCGCGTGATTTATTTCCCCGGCTCCACCATCGGCAACTTCACTCGCGCCGACGCTCTCGCTTTTTTGCGCCACGCCCACGCACTGGCGGGCGAGGGCGGCGCCATGCTGGTGGGCGTAGACCTCAAAAAAGACCCGGCGCGGCTACACGCCGCGTACAACGACGCGCAAGGCATCACCGCCGCGTTTAACCTGAACCTGCTCGCGCGCATCAACCGCGAGCTTAACGGCGATTTTAATTTAGCCGCCTTCGAGCACCACGCCTTCTACAACCAGGGCAAAGGCCGCATCGAAATGCACTTGAAAAGCCGCATCGAACAAACCGTCAACATCGCCGGGCGCGCCTTCACCTTTCGCGCGGGCGAAACCCTGCACACCGAAAACTCCTGCAAATACACCATCGAGGAATTTCAACAACTCGCGCGGCAAGCCGGCTTCACCCCCGAGCATAGCTGGTGCGATGAGCAGCGCTTATTCTCGGTGCATTATTTGGGGGTGGGAGTGGTAGAGTAAGGGAATAACGTAAGGATCTGATTTTATTGATAATTTTTTCGTTCATTTTGCGGCCTGACGCGGTTAAGTGGCGATCGCCGGGCTGCATCCGGATGGTGTATACGAACGCCAATGGGCGGCACCTGTGAGACTAAAGACGCTACTGACGCCATCGGCCCATTGATCAACGCACCATCGTCCCTCACATGAATAAACGCCAACGCGTCATGGCCGCCATCCGCGGCGAGCCCGTCGACCGGGTGCAGGTCAGTTTTTGGCTACATAACCATGCGGCGGAGCATACGGCGCAAGCGCTGGCGGATGAGACCATACGCTTGCATCAAGCCTTCAACTGGGATTTTCTAAAGCCGCAGTCGCGCGCGAGCTGTTTTGCCGAGATGTGGGGGCAGCAGGTTGAATTCACCCACCAGCGCGAGACGCCGCCCAAGATCAGCCGCCACGCGCTGCGCTCCGCCGCCGAGTTCGCAAACCTTAAGCCCGCGGATGCGCGCCAAGGCGCGCTCGCCGAACAGTTGCAGGCGCTGCGCGCGGTGCGTGCGGCGGTGGGCGACGAGGTGCCGATCGTCGCCACCATTTTCGCGCCGCTGATGGTGGCCACTTACATGACGCCGGGCCGGCGTGAGGACGTGTTGCGGCTGATGCGCGAAGCGCCCGCTAAGCTCGATCACGCGCTCGCCGCCATTGGCGAAACACTGGCGCAATACGCGCGCGATTGCATCGCCGCGGGCATCGATGGCATTTTTTATGCGACGACGGTGGCGACACAGCCGTTAATGTCCGTCGAGGAATGCCGGCGATTTCAGCGGCCGCACGACCGCGCCATTCTCGATGCGGCGGCATCGGCGCCGTTTAACATCATGCACGTGTGCGGCGATCACACGCGGTTTGATGAATTTGTCGACTATCCGGTTGCGGTGTTTAGCTGGGCAACCACGCCGGGCAATCCCACGCTGACACAAGCGCAAAAGCGCACCGGCCGCGCTGTACTCGGCGGCTTGCCGGGCAAGCCGCAAATCGGCGGCATGCAAGCGCAAGCGCTGGTCGAGCGCGCGCACGGCGCCATTGCGCAGACGGGTGGGCGCGGGCATTTGCTGGGCCCGGACTGCTCGATCAACCCCGGCACGCCGGATCAATTGCTGCGCGCCGTGGGCGATACGCTTGCAAGCGGCTAGCGTCGCCCGCGGCGCTGCGCCATAAGACGCTTCAGTCCGCGGAAATTCCCGCCTTTTTGATGATCGGCGTCCACTTATCGATTTCGGATTTCACGAACGAGCGCAGTGCTTCGGGATTCGCGAGTGACGGCGGCACTGGCGCGCCGCCCAGCTCGGTGAGCCACGACTTAAACGTAGGGTCCACCACGGCCGCTTGCAGCGCGGCGACGAGTCTGTCCGACACCGGTTTGGGCAAACCTCTGGGCGCCCACAGGCCGAACCAGGAGACGGCCTCGAAACCGGCCACACCTTGCTCGTGCAGCGTCGGCACAAAGGGCAACGCGGCCACGCGCGATTTCGAGGTGACGCCATAGGTTTTGATGCCTCCGGATTTGATCTGCCGCGCAGTGGTGCTGGTTTGATCGCACAGCAAATCGACGTGTCCACCGAGCAAATCGGTCATTGCCGGCGCGGTGCCTTTGTAGGGCACCTCGGTGTAGGCGGTTTGCGTGACGTTCATGAACAGCAGCGAGCACAGGTGCGCGGCCGAGCCCACGCCGGCGTGCGCGAAGGTGAGTTTTTTGCCGTTCGCCTTGGCGTAGGCGATGAGTTCTTTTAACGAGTTCTGCGGCAACCCGTTGCGCGCGACGATGGTCATCGGCATATCCGACACGCGGCCAATGGGGTCGAAATCGGTGAGCACGTTGTAGGGCAGCGAGCGAAACAGCGCGGGTTGCGTCGCCATGCCGATGTTCATGATGAGCAGTGTGTAGCCGTCGGGTTTGGATTTGGCGACGCGGTTGCTACCGATGGTGCCGGTGGCGCCGGAAGGGTTCTCGACCACCACCTGCTGCTTAAGCGCGCCGGCAAGCGCCGCGGCGAGATTGCGCGCCATGGCGTCGCCCGGCCCGCCGGCGGGGAAGGGCATGATTAATGCGATGGAGCGGTTGGGATAATCTTGGGCGTGGGCGCCGGTAAAAACGGTTATTGCCGCGAAGATGGACGCTGCTGTTGCGTGTTGCCAAGTTCTATTCATGGGGGCTTTCTGGTTTTTAGAAATGTTCGTGAATGCAAATGCCGCCCCTCTCCCGCTTGCGGCGGAGGGGGCGGGGGAGATGGCGAACCTATGCTCCCACAAACCATAGCGCATCGCTATTATTTCCCGCGCCGCGGCCAGCGCTCCATCATGCGCGGCAGCACTTCCTCCGCAAAGCGCCTGGTCTGCGCGTACATGTCCTCGTCGCCATCCGCGACCGGGCGCAGGATGAACTTGCTGGCGTCATGCTCGACGTAGCTCGCGATGCGCTCGACGATTGCTTCCGCGTCGCCGAACACAAAATGCACACTGGCATCGTGGCCGGTGCGCGCTTGAAATTGCGCGATGGCTTTGGCCACGCCGGGATCGTCCGCGTTGCCGAAGCGAAAGCTAAACGCGGCGCCGTAGTGATCTTCGTCGATGGCGCGGCCGGCCGCGGTGCTCGCGGCGCGGATCGCGGCAATGACCTGACCAACGGTTTCGGGCGTTTCGCTGCCCGCTTGCCAGCCAGTGCCGTGCTGCGCCGTGCGCCGTACCGCGGCGGCTGACGAGCCGCCGATCCACATCGGCAATTCGGCCTGCACCGGCAGCGGCGAGATCGAGGCGTTGGTGTAGCTGAAGTGTTTGCCGGCGTAGGTGAGTTTTTCGCCTTTCCACAGCCGCGCGATGATTTCCAGCGCCTCGTCGGTCTTGCGTCCGCGCGTGGCGGGGTCGAGGTGCATCGCCTCCCACTCCGGCCCGCGCGGGCTGCCGATACCAAAGCCGGGCAGCAGACGGCCTTCGGACAACACGTCTATGGTGGCGCACTGTTTGGCGAGCAAGAGCGGCTCACGCAGCGCCGCGCCCACCACGTTGACACCGAATTTGATGCGCCGCGTGCGCCCGGCAATCGCGGCGAGTTCCGTCATGCATTCGAGCACCGGCGCGCGGCTTACCAAGCGGTCGTTTTGCCAAATCGAATCGACGCCGCCTTGCTCGCACAAATCGACCCAGCGCCAGAAGCCGGCGGCGCTGCGGTTGGCCGCCTGCGTTACACTTGCGCGCTGGTTAATTGCGAGTGAGTGTCATGAGTCACTGGTTCGAGTATTTCCCCGGCCACCACATGTGGTCGCAGGGCATGATGTTCGGCATCGAGATGCAAACTTGGGGCGCGGCGGCGATCGGCGAGATCGATCAGATCGGTCAGAAGTTGAAGGCGCACGTCGGTGATAACGAGCGCTGGTGGCAGGAGTGGACGGCGATGGCGCAACGCATCGAGGGCTTCGCCGATGGTGAAGCCGCGGCTGGGCACCAACTCACCGCCGGTAGCTATTACCTGCGCGCGGCGATTTATTATTTTTGCGGCGAGCGGTTTATCGCGCCCTCGGATCGCAAGCGCGATACCTATCGCGCGTGTTTGCGCTGTTTTGAAAAAGGCATCGCGCGGCGTTATCCGCAAATCAGTCGTGTGCTGGTGGCGTATGAAGGCACCACTTTGCCGGCGTGGTTTTTCGAAGCTGACGTCGAAGGTCCGGCACCGGCAGTGGTGATGTTCGACGGCCTCGATAACGCCAAGGAGATGAGCGTGCTGTTTGGCGGCGCGGAAATCGCGCGCCGCGGCATCCACGTGCTGGCGATCGACGGGCCGGGGCAGGGCGAGGCGCTGCGCTTGCAGGATATTCCCAGCCGCTACGACTACGAAGTGCCGGCGCGCGCCGCGTACGAGCATCTCGCCAAGCGTAGCGACATCGATGCCCAGCGCATGGCGGTGATGGGTTTTAGCATGGGCGGTTACTACGCGCCGCGCGCGGCGGCGATGGAGCCGCGCTTTGCTGCATGCGTGGCGTGGGGCGGGCATTTTGATTACCACGAAGCGTGGGTGCGGCGCCGCAAAATCATGGAGTCGGGCGGCACCAAAATTTCCGCGCCGTCTTTCCAACTGCCGTGGGTGCTGGGCATGCCGGACATGGCGGCGTGCATGAAAAAGCTGGAAAACTATCGGCTCGCCGGCGTGGCGGAAAAAATCCGCTGCCCGTTTTATTGCATCCACGGCGAAAACGACAACATCGTGCCGCTGGAATTCGCGCAGCGTTTGTACGAGTGTGTGGGCGCACAAGATAAAACGCTGAAAATTTTAGGCGCGCATGACGGCGGCAGCGATCATTGCCAGGAGGACAATCGCCAGGTCGGCGTTAATTTGGTGGCCGATTGGCTGGCGGAGCGGCTGGGTGGGCGTGTCGAATAAAAAAATCGAAAAACCTTTGACGCAGATTTACGCAGATGAACGCAGATTTTCAATCGGAGCAACCATGACGCAACAGAATGCAGGCACGGCGCTGGCGCAAGAAATGGCGCGCCGGCGCGGCAAAGTTTACCCGGCGCACACCTGGATCGCGGAAAAGTTTCCCGACTACGTCAAGGTGCTGGTGGAGCTCGACGAAGTGATCCGCGTGAAACCGCGGCGCTTTGACGAAAAAATGCACGAGCTGTTTCACATCGTCGCGCTGGCGGTGGAAATGTCCAACCCGCCCAATCAGCCGCATCTGAAACAGCACATCAAGCGCGCGTTAAAGCTCGGGCTTCACCCGGAGGAAATTGCCGAAGCGCTGATGGTGTGCGTGAATCCGTGCGGGGCGAAGGTGTTGACCTATGGCGTCACCTGCATGCTGGAAGCGATCGAGGAAATGAAAGCGGAGGCGCCAAACCCGTGAAGCGTGGGAGCGCCGCGCGCCGGTTTTTGACCGCCGTGGCGGCGTGTGTTGCGATTGCCGGGTGCACGCCGGCGGGGCAAATTCTGTTTTCGCTGTTGCCCGACGGTACTATCCCCATGTTGTTGAGCCATCTGCAGCGCGAGTCCGACACCAATCGCCGCCGTGTGGCGGAACTCGAGCAAAAAGGCGATTGGCAGGGGTTGGTGAATTTGGCCGAGGAAAACCTCGCCCTGCAGCCGAACAATGTGAGCTGGTGGCTGGTGGCCGGTTATGCGAATTCGCGGCAAAAAAATCACCCGCGCGCGATTCAGTGCTTTCAGGAGATGGTGCGGCTGGAGCCGCATGCGGCCGACGGCTGGAATTTTCTGGCGCAAGAAGATCGCGCGATGGGTGAGCCGCAACGCGCGGTGGACATCCTCGCGCGCGCGCAACCGGTACTGCGCGATGTGCCGGTGACGTATTTGCTGCTCGGCGAGAGTTACAGCGACTTGGGCCGCTTCGAACTCGCCGCGCGCGCGTATCAGCAGGCGTTGGATTTGGACGGCGGGCTAACGCCGGCGTGGGCGGGGCTCGCGCGCGCTTACATCAAAATCGGCCGCTACGCGGATGCCGAAAGCATTGCGCGCGCGGCCGAGGCATCCAATCCGCAGTTCGCGGCGGCAATTCGCGACGAAATTAGAACAGCAAAAAATATTCAATAAAATCAAATACTTACAAAAATACGGCGGCACCGCGCAGCGCAAAACCGTGCGCGCGCATCGCCGGCGGGGCTTTAGGCGTTCTTCAGCGCCGGCGTGAGATACGGCGCGATCTTTTTCACCAGCGCTTCATGCAACGCCAGATTGCCGCCGACGATGTTGCCCGAATTCATGTAGCCATCCTTGCCTTGCAAATCGCTGATTACACCGCCGGCTTCGGTGATCAACAGCGCGCCGGCGGCGATGTCCCAAGGTGCTAAGCCGATTTCCCAAAACACATCCATGCGCCCCGATGCGACATAAGCGAGATCGAGCGCGGCGGAGCCCGCGCGGCGTATCGCGGAAGCGTTTTGCATGATGTCGCGCAGCATCGCGAGGTAAGCGTCGATGTGCACGTGTTGCTTGAACGGAAAGCCGGTGCCCACCAGCGCGCTTTTTAACAGCAGGCGTTTGGAGACGCGAATGCGCGTGTCGTTCAAAAAAGCGCCGCCGCCGCGCGTGGCGGTGAAAAGATCGTTTTTCGCCGGGTCGTAGACCACGGCTTGCGTTATCACGCCGCGGTGCATCAGCGCGATCGCCACCGCGTATTGCGGAAAGCCGTGCACAAAATTGGTGGTGCCATCCAGCGGATCGATGATCCACTGGTATTCCGACTTGGCTTGCTGATTAAGCGCGCCGGACTCCTCTGCTAAAATGGAATGCTTGGGATACGCTTCGAGCAGCGTGCGGATGATGACCTGTTCGGCTTCCTTGTCGACTTCGGTGACAAAATCATTGGTCGCTTTTTCGCGCACCGCCAGCACATCTAGATTGCGCGCGGCGCGATTGATCACGCCGCCGGCGCGGCGCGCGGCCTTGATCGCGATGGTGAGCATGGGGTGCATGATTGTCGTGGGGCGTGAGGGGTGAGGCGTGGGAAACAAGCGGCTAGCGGCGGATTTTACGTGATATGAGCGACGCACTCAAAAAATCATTGGCGAACGTGCGCATCGTGCTGTGCGAGCCGCATCACGCAGGCAACATCGGCGCGGCCGCGCGGGCGATGAAAACGATGGGCTTGTCGCGGCTGGCGCTGGTGACCCCCAGGGATTTTCCAAGTGATGAGGCGTCGCGCCGTGCTTCGCGTGCCACCGACATTCTCGATGCGGCCATCGTTTGCGAAACGCTGAGCGATGCGTTGTCGGGTGCCGCGTTTGCGCTCGCCTGCTCCGCGCGCACGCGCGAGTTGGCGGTGCCGCAAACCGATGCACGCCACGCCGCGGCGCGTTTGATCGAAATCGCGCACACACAGCCGGTGGCGCTGGTGTTTGGCAACGAGACTTACGGGCTCACCACTGGGCACGTGAATTTGTGCCAACTCCTTGCCACCATACCGGCGAACCCGGATTACGCGTCGTTGAATCTCGCCGCGGCGGTGCAAGTGTTTGCGTATGAGTTGCGGCAAGCGGCCATGAGCGGCGCGCCTGAGAGCAAACCGCGCAAGCTTGCTGGCCACGACGAGCTCGAAGGCTTTTACGCGCATCTCGAAAGCGCGCTCGCCGAAACCGGTTATCTCAACCCGGAGCAGCCGAAAAAACTCATGCAGCGTTTGCGCCGTTTGTACGCGCGCGCCGAGTTGGAGCGCGAGGAGGTCAACATCTTGCGCGGGATCATCCGCACGTTGCGGCAACCGAAAAAATCATAAATATTTGATTTTATTGAATCTTTTTGTGAGCGTATAATCGTTCGCTGGTGGGCTGATATCGCTTCGCTCAATTCTTTTTTCGATACATGACCTTGTTCTCACGTCTCAAAGAAGAAATCGCCGTCGTGTTCGACCGCGACCCGGCCGCACGCAACACCTGGGAGGTGATCACCTG